>Ga0180009_10008373_pt1 | contig 10259 bp, 6 predicted proteins | sample OS_PC_MetaG_FD_123537 | JGI IMG/M metagenome (GOLD analysis project Ga0180009, IMG submission 123537) | Groundwater microbial communities from the Aspo Hard Rock Laboratory (HRL) deep subsurface site, Sweden - OS_PC_MetaG | ecosystem: Environmental > Aquatic > Deep subsurface > Groundwater... | reverse complement strand
TGGCACGAGCTTGTTTTGGCGCAAATTCGCCACATTTAGGACGGCTACATATGGCAAGTAATCGCAATTTCGGCCTTTTTCGTCACATGTGGTGGTTTTTGCCTTAATGGGCTGAGTAGTTACCTTTTCGTTATAAAAAACCTTTAACTGAGGACGCGAATCACCAGTCTTACCAAAAATAATGCGGTCATCGGCTAATAGATCTTTATATTTTGGTTCTTCCATCCGCCAACATCGACCTGCTGGAGGCCAATGTTTTTCATGCGTTTTTGGATTGATAATCGCGTAAGTCAAATTTGGTCTTATATTAGGTGCATCAAATGGATCTGCTTTCCAAGGCCCTCGGGAATCATTATCGGGATTTGAAAATCTTTCAGGGTCTAATGGTAAAGGGTATGCCGCGAAACTCGGCATTGAATACCATTCTTTGGCATTGGTTTCTTTAAGCCGTCTTTCGGATGCTCGTCGGCTTTTGGCGTAGCATACGATATATTCGTGATTTATACTAATATCTGTATCATTTTGGACTGATTGTCGGGATTGCCAAGGAATCTGGGCAACAAAATTCTCTTCGCCGAAGACTTCTCCCATTAAAGCACGTAAATGATGGATTTCATTATCGTCAATACTTACAAAAATAACACCATTACTTGATAACAAACCCCATGCCGCTAACAACCTCGGGTAGATCATATTGAGCCAGTTGGAATGAAACCTGCCGCTCGCGCGGCTGTTGGTTGTCAACATTCGCCCTTCTTCATCCATCGCCCCTGTGCGTTTAAAGTAGGCTTCTCGCAGTTCGCTGTAATCATCCTGGTAAACATAATCATTACCCGTATTGTATGGAGGATCAATGTAAATCATTTTGACGCGCCCGGCATAACTCTTTTGCAGAAGTTTGAGCACTTCCAGGTTGTCACCTTCGATGAAGAGATTATGGGTGGTGTCTTCGTCCACGCCCTGGCCGGGCTGGGGAACAAGGGTGCCTTTGCTGGGCATGGCGGCCAGCCGGCGGGCTTCGCGCTTGCCGGGCCAGAAGAGCCCGAAGTGCTCCTGGGTCTCGTCTTCGAGGTGCTCGCCGAGGGCTTCGCGCAAGGTATCCCAGTTGATCTTGTCGTCCGCGAAGGCTTCGGGAACAACGCCGGCGAGTTCGCGCAGGCGGTCCGAGTCAAAAGTGAAGGAGGGGCGGAGTTTTTCGATAGTCATTTACATGGCCTCCGATAATTTTCCTAATAGTCGCATAATAATTATCATAACAAAGCGAGCTTCTTTCTCAACCAATTCATAGTAGTTTTTTCTTTCTTGAACCATGCTTGTTTCGATGCGATCTTTATCATCTGGTCGTCGAAAATGAACGATTGGATTCCGAAACTTTCTGATGCGTTCTAGGCGATTCCACTCTATCTTATCAATTAAACCAATTGCAAACGCTTTTTTGACCAAGGATGATGCATTAACGCGCTCAAGTTCATTGTATCCGGCTCCATAAAGCAAACTTGCTAATGAGTGCTCAATAAAAGAAAAGCCCAAAACTATAGTTGAAAGAAATTGTCCGTAAATAAAACAATAGCGAGTTTCCTCAAAAAGAGATTTTGTTGTTAATCCTCCATGAAATAACCATGCTCCTTTGGCAGGAGTTATAGACGCTAGCCATTCCAAACGAGCCAATCGTTCGTCATAACACTGCTTGTCTTCGTTGAGGAGCCATTTTCTTACTTCCATTTTGTTATAGCCATAGCATCAAAGAATACAACATTTATCGAGTAGTGAAGTCGGTGTTCAAAGTATTTGCATCCAGTGCGACTTCGAGGTTGGCAGAACGCCAACTCTCTTGCTCGGCGTCGGTCAGGGCTTCTTGCAGGTATTGCATGATGGCCCGGTCAGCGGTCTGCCTGCCACCCAGCCAGGCGTACTGACGGTAGGAACTGCAGGAAAAACGTGCATCGCAGTTGCGGCAAACGTGCGTGCCGAAGCGGATGTTGCGCAAGCCCGGCATGTGTTCCTGCAACTTTTCCAGCGGAGGCGGAACAAAACGCCCGTCTTCAATTGCATCCACCACCTGGCCAAACTCCTTCACTGTCTCTTCCAGGCGACGCGGGTCGAATTCGATCGGCACCACCGGCTGCCACTGCCTTAGGGCGTAGGCAAGTTCGTCGTCGTTTTCGTTGGCCAGGGCATCCCGCACGGCTTCAGGGTAATCGGTTGCAATGACAGCCATTTCGTCCAGTCGCTGTTTGCGCAATTCCTTCCAGATATGAGCATACACGTTTAACTGTTGTTCGTAAAGATCAAGGTTGGCACGTACATAGTCGGCATCGTGGGTCTTGATATCGTACATCACCGTGCGGTCTTTTTCGCGTAAAATATCTACAACGCCTTCGATTGTATAGTCGCGGCCGCGCGGTGTCTCCTGCCCAGGCAGGTTCAGACGCACTTCGGTGTCGGTCACATTCTCGGCTATGTCGCGCAAAACACGCCAGTAGAGCAGGACCTGGTTGAGGGCGGTCCTTTTGACGTCCGGTGAGATGGCGTGGCCCGAGTCAAGGCGCAGTTCTTCGTAGTTCTGCTCGAAGACCTGGCGGATGTAGGCTTCCAATTCCAGTTCGTAGGCAGGATCGCTCATTGTTGATTTCTCCTGCGGATGAGTTCGTGGTGCAGGTCTTCAAGAGTGCGATGCACCAGGCTGCCGAAGAACATGGTCTGCGAGCGGGAGGGTACGAACCCAAACTTGCGGAAGATCATGTACTGGCGCGGGCACTTCTTGTACATCAGGTAGTCTGATGTGAACGAGTAGGATTTGGGCAGGGTTTCTTCTTTGAGTTCAGCTTTCGGGAGGCTGGCAGGATCAAAGTCCGGGATGCGCGGAAAGTGTTCATCTAGCAGGTCTTTAAAGGACGGATTGATGCGTTGACCGGATCCCTTGAAATGCGCCAGCAAAAGAAGATTCTTGGCCCGAGAGAGCGCCACGTAAAACATTCGCATGATGTCAAACTCGGCCATACGCTGGAGCGGCTCGCCCGGCTCCCGGTCCAGCAGCGGGCGGGTGATCTGTTCGATGCGGTTCGGACCGCGATCCTCCTTGCGCAGATTGCCGAGCACCACCACCGGAAACTCCAGTCCCTTGGCCTGATGGATGGTAAGGAATGGGATGCGGCCTTTGGGGAAGGGGTCTTCGGTGTCTTCCAATTCTGTCTCACCCAGGCGGTAAAGGGCAAAAAGATACGCGAAGAGTACCTGCTGGAGAACTTTTTCAACGAGCAAATCTGCCGTGATGAGCGGGACGCGTTCTTCCACAAAGCGGGCAAGGTATTGTGTCACCAGCCCCAGGTTCGCCACCATCCCCTCGTCCCCATTCCGCTCAGCGGCGTCGAACATTTTCTTGAAATGCTCGAACCCGCACAGGCGGTAGAACAGGTCGAGCAGATTCCAGTCAATCGAGGTGACGCGCTTCAAAACATACAACAACGAGAGTGGATTTCCCTGTGCGGCACGCTCGCGCACCTGTCGGTCAAGGTGAGTGCTTGCCATTAATTTTTTGCCCTGCTCTGACAGACCAGTCGCGCCGTAGAGTGAGCGCTTCATTGTCTCTGGCTGGTAGGGGGCACTCAGATCCCAGCGGCTGCGTTCGACAACGGTCAGCAAGGCCTGATAGTCATCGCGCGCGCCTTCCAGTTCGGCGCGGCGGGTTTCTACATACCGCTTGATGAGAGGATCGCGGTCCATGAACGCCTTGCCCCGCTGTTCAGCGAGGGCTACCCAATCCATGAAATGGTCATAATCCCGTCCATGAAACTCGCCGGCTGGTGGTCGCCCGAGCACTTGGAGAATCAGACCAAATACATCTACCGATTCGTCCACGTCAAGAAATCGCCCGGCTCGTGGGGCGTAAACACGCAGCCCCAATGCTTCCAGTGCCTCTTTCATCCGCCGCACCGAAGATACCATCTCTCCCTTATATTTCATGCTTGGAAAGAGGAAAGCAATCTGATTGGGATTTTCTACCGTGCCTTCATCGAGAAGCTGCTTGACGAGCGTGGCAATTTCTTGGCAGACCTGAACCGGTTCAGCAGGAGTGCTGGCTACCACGGATGGTTTCGCATCCGTTCGGTGGGGATGGATATCTTTATCTGCCACGCGGTAGGCTCCACCGGATGGCTTGGACCAGTCAATTCGGTGCATGAACAAGGTGTAAAAATCAACGATGCGCTTTCGGGAGCGATAGTTGGTATCTAGAGAAATGCGGCGCGGCAACTGTCCGAGATACTGTTGGCAGCGAGTCGGAAACTCCACAAAATTTTCTACTGTCGCCCCGCGGAAGCGATACAGAGCCTGGTCGTCATCACCAACCACGCAGATGTTCTTGTTGCCTCCCGCCAGTTTGAAGAAAACCTTTTCCTGGATGGTGTTTGTGTCCTGGTATTCATCCACGATCACGTGTTTGAAGACACTCCCTGACTCATGGTAAGCATTCAAAATATTCAATGCCTCCTGCTGGAGCAGGGCGAAATCCGTCAAGCGGGATTTTTCGAGTTGGAGCGAATCCCGGTAGGCTGCGTACAGCCGCAGGAGAAGCGCAACTTGCTGCGGGGCAAGACCATAGTGCTCGAAGTGCGCCTGGAGAGCCGGGTCATCTCTTTCCAGTTTTTGAAGGGCAAGTTCTGGTTCAATGCACTCCTCTGAGAAGCGGTTGAAAATCCCTTGGCTATTTACTATGGACACATGCTTCGACTGCGAAGGAATATCCCAGATGCTGTTGATGGTGACATTCGGGTTCTCGTCCAGCCCGGCTGTGTGTGTGATTGCGTTCCAGTTGCGGTTTTTGGATATATGGAAGTATTGACCCAATTCATCAAGCAACTGCGGCGGGCGAAAACGGTGTCGATCTACAAAAAAATGACGACGGTCCGAGAGCATCCGCTGGCAGAGCGAATGGACCGTGCCGATGTACATGGACGAAAGATCATACGGCTGGCCGGTTAGATTGGTAACCAGTCCAAGCAGGGTCCGCAGGCCTTCTTTCAGTTGGAGAGCGGCCTTTTCAGTAAACGTGGAAAGGAAGATTTCTTCCGGCTTTATGTTGTGGAAGACGATCAGGTTGAGCGTACGCCAGAGAAGCACACGCGTCTTCCCGGACCCCGGGCCGGCGGTCAAATACAACGGGCCGTCCACGTGCAGGATGGCGTGGCGCTGTTCGTCGTTGGGCGTAAAGCGCGCCAGTTCACAGAGGCGCTCAAGGGAGAGCACCCGCTTTGTAAGATGGCTGGCCTGTTCCTGAAAATTACTCATCTCTTCAACAAAGTCCTGGTTAGCAGATCAAGCACCCGTCCGCCCGGCCGGAAACTGATGGCCGTGAAGCGGTGGGCGAGGGCAATCGGCACAACCGCGTTTTCGTACAGGTCGCTTTCCAGATAGGTGATCAATTTCAGCGCCTGCGGCAACTGCGGGTAATTCTCGAACTTTACTTTCTCCCGGATGAAGTCTACGCCGGGAGCATCCTTCGACGCGTATGGATAGGGCAGGGCAAAAACGAACGTCCGCCCATTGGGGGTCTTGTAGATAAAATCCTGCCCGTAATAGGTCTCAAATCCGAACCCATTCCCTGAAGGGTCGCGCCCGGAAAGGATGAACTTGTAGCGGTAGTCATCGTCAATCGCCAGGATGCGGTTGTTGGGGATGTAGCGGTCAATCAAGGTGACGTGATCCACCACCTGACCGGTTTTTTGTAAGCCGATGATGGTGAGCGGAGGCTGTCCATGCTTGGCAAGTTTTCGGTTGACCTCCTGCAAAAAGATCATCGTCGAACGGTGCATCCAGGCCGGCGTGCCAAAGACAGCCAACGGTCCGTCCACGAAAAAGGCCATCTCGCTCAGCAGGAGCGGAGCATTCTTGTAGAAAAAGCGCATGTAATGCAGCGGGATGAGTTGTTCGAGCACCAGCATTAGCCGCGAAATGGCGATCTGGTTGGACTGGTAATCATTGACTTCTTCCCAGATGCGCAGGCAGTCAGTAGGGTACACATCCGCGCCGCAATACGGACACTTCTGCTGATTGGGGACATCTTCCAGCAAAATACCCTCGTCACTTCCTCCGCCACAAGTCGGACATTTGTGAATTCTTAATCTGTGCGGATCACCGGTGCCCAATTTCCCGGGGCGCAGGGAAGCCAGGTGGAAAAGCGTCGAGCGCAGGCTGGTGAGCGGATCGTTCTCGCTGAAGCGCGTCCGCACACCGGAGAATTGTTGGTCCAGCGCTGCCCGGAAACTGTCCCGGACATTGGTCTTACCACCCCATTTGATGTTGGCGCTTGGCATCGAAAAGGTCAGGGCTGAATTCTCATCTTGCAGTTCCGCAACCTTGAATGGGTCAACGAACTTCCCCACCCTCAGGGAGCCGAACTCGCCCAGGTCAATCAGCAAGGCCCCGATTTGAACATACCCCACTTTCGTGCTGGGCAACTTGTCGTCCAGGCTGGACTCGTAGTTGCTGCCATCCACCGCCACCACGAATGACGGCAGTTTGGCCTCTGTTTGAGGCGGTTCGCTGAAACGGTCAGCCATATTCTGCGCTTCCGCGTCGGAGGGTGGAGTCAGATATTCACACTCCCCGAGGAAATCCTTGATATCGGGGTTGCGCAGAAAATCCGAATGCGCCGATTTGCTGGCGAATTGACCCTCGTATGGCATGGGTTATCCCCTTTGTCCTAGGCGCGCCACCCGCTGGCGTTCGGATTCAGGGTCGAATTTATCAATCTGCACAGGTATGACGAATGGGCTGGAGAGTGTCTTTACGCGTGCAAAGCCCACGTCCTGTGCCCGGATGAGCGAATCACTAAAATCATCAAAATCGTAGAACTGGGCTAGTTCTTTGATTTCCCGCAAATTGTTCAAATGTGTGATGAACCAATTCTCGGTGTTCGCCAGGATATTCGGGTGCATCGAAGATACTTCCTGAGTAGCATATACCAAGCCAATACGATACTTAGCACCTTCCTTTGCCAGGCGTGGCCAGGTATCGGTTAAATCCCCACCCTTACCAATCAAGTTATGGGCTTCCTCTATGTAAACCAAGATACTAGGAGGAATTTTTCCTTCAAGAAATATCTGCATTGATTTGTTGAAAATTGCTTTGGCTATCTGTTTGCTAATATCATCTCGGAGCGAAGCTTCGCCCACTGATAAATCCAGGATTACTATCTTCCCGTTGGCTAGGTGGTTGTAAATTTCATCTCCAACTTCTTGAGCACGTCGTTGTGAATGATAAGGACGGGCGTCCATAAGAACTTTGTAGCCCTTGATAAAGGTTTCGTTGTCATTTCTCTGTTTCATCATGTTTAGCATAGCTTTGGTATCATCGTCCAACCAGTCTTTGCCACTGCTGCTTTTAAGTGTCTGTAACTTATTGGCTTCTCGCGCGGCCAAAAACCACTCTGCGGCTACAGATAAGGGCAATCCAGTCCTTGGATTGGGGAAGGTTTTTCCAATTTTTTCATTAACAGCTTTTTGGACTTCGTCATTTGCGTTAAAAACGACTTTGAATCCTGCTGGCGGTGGAAAGCCGGCCATGAACAGCATCGTTTGATAGGCTGCAGAGCGAACCTGCCAGCGTTTAAAAGAGCTCTGATCCTCTTTTTCTGGTTCATCAAATGATGTGTTCAAGAAAACCGCGACATCGTTTTGTTGATGATTCTTGTTCTCCTCAACGACGCGTCGAATAATGGCAAAGCCATCATTCAATTGGATATAGAAATTGTTTTGAAGCTCTTCAAAATCCTTTGTCTCCAACATTCGATAGCGTACAGTGTTATTGGGATAGATATCAGCCAGTGCGCCTTTATCTTGCTGATTCGCATTGGCGTATTCGCCGTTGATATCGTAGATGATTTGCCCGATCTTTGCGCCGCTTTCGTCTGCCACCCGCTTCACTACCGAAACCATCTGCTTGATCATGTTCGACTTACCGGTGCGTGTCATGCCGAGTACAGCTGTACGCCGAGCAAGGAAGTCTGCTGGCTGTACAAATACGTTCACCTTCTCTGCGCGTGGGTCACGCCGGTGGAGGCGGTCTGTAGATGTGTAACGTACAGAACCTATCTGGAAGGGAGCAACCTCCCCAGTCAGACCGAGTTGCTGGGCAGTTTCCATGGCGCTCTGTTTACGGATGGGGTCAACGTAATTCACAATTGTGCTGAGCGCTTCTCCGTGTGGGCGGTAAACGTTCAGACGCGCGGCCGTGGCAAAAGACTCCAAGTCACTGCCCAGCCAGAGTTCGCCTTTGTCCACAAAAAATGTACCCAGAACTCTGCACTTCAATCCGCCAAATTGAAGTTCGTTCTGGGTAATATCGTCCATCTTGCGCTCTTGATTCTCAAAGATACCCTTCTGATCTTTGAAGTAATCAATTCTTGTTCGGACAAGGTCATCATCCTGTGGTAGCTTGGATGACCCGATCACGCGCAGAAGGATGATCTCCCGGTCTTCTTCAGGAGTATTCGCTAAATCATCTGGCCGTATCGCCGTTGCCACTAGAAAACAATTATGCGGGATGCCAAGGGCTTTGTATTTCCAAAGATCATTGGTCATAACAAAGGCGTATTCGTAATCAACCGCATACGTCCACCCAACGAAGTTATCAATCTGAATGAGTTTCGGAAGAAAGTCGGCCCGTAATACCTGATTGATGTTTTGCATAAAAAGCCTCCTGCTACTTTGTAGCTTCGTCAAAAGAAGGAAGGTGCTCCAAATTTGAAAGAATAACTTCCTTGCCCTTTTTACGTTCCTGCATGATTGAGACGCTGTAAAGCAATTCAACATTATGTTTCTTTGTACTATTTTGATGTGAGCGGATCGCGGATCCATACAACGCTTCAACCTGGTTGGCTGAATCGTAACTCAAAATCCATTTGTCTTCCAAGACTAACAAGACATCCCGCAACTTAATGTGGTCCTCGGGTCTAAAGTAATACCGATAGAGAGCATCCGCTTTTTCAAAAAATGGAGGATCAAGGTAGAAGAATAAACCTTGTTTAGGAATATTTCCTTTCTCCTGCTCGTTTCGAATACGAATGATTCCCTCGTCCCAGGATGTACACCGGATGCCGTGGATTTTGTCTCGATGCTCTGAAATCCTCTGTATGCGATCAACCAATGTCTTTTTAGGAAATCGGCAGTCAATTTTATAGTCAGACAATTGTTCCTTGCCACCGAGTGGACCAGCCTTTTTCTCTAAAATACCCGAAAAACTTGTGCGATTTAGAAAGAAACAAGCCCAGGCTTGCTCGCGGGTTGATAGTGGGTTACTTTGCTTGACTATAAACCAATTCTCAAGAGTTACGTCCGTTTCTTGAATTTGATCAATCAACCAATCGGTATCGAAAAAAATAGTTTGCCAAAAACTTGCTATCCAGGGGTCTAAATCCATCAGAATCACTTGCTCTATCATATCCCTTTGCAATAACTGCAATACAACACTTGCTCCACCGACAAACGGCTCTATGTAAAGTGTTGGCTTGAAATGATTAATCTCCAAGGCCTGCTTGATATAGTTGGCCAAGCGGCGTTTTGAACCTGGATAGCGGAGAGGACTAAGAAGTGGCGGATTTGATGTTGACAAAGTAAAAACCTTTATTGATGCCCACTACGAGTCGCGAAGTTGAAATCAACCCTTATGACAGAGATAGTATACAACACATTTTCTCCTCTGTCATTAAATGGACGTTGAGCCAGGTGGGCACTCTCAACACTTAGAAGCTGGTAAAGATAAGAACTGGTTGTTATTTTTCGGAAATGACTCTTAACACTCCAGAACAACAGTGCCGTCTTTACCCCGCCGGCCATCCTGCTACAGCTGAATATCCCATTCGTTTACCAGACGCCACATTCGTTTCTAGCATTTCCTGCCGAATGATGTGGCGTTTTTGCGTTTATCGCGATCGCTTTAGCTGAATACTTGCACAAAACCCTGAAACGGCGCGGCAACCGCAAATCCCCCATCCCGTACTGATGGCCAAGTCGGGGAGTTTCAGGCATACGAACCCTCGTTAATACCACAAAACCCGCTCACGAGAGCGGGTTCAGCGGAACATGGGGGAAGACCCTCGTCCGACCCCAGCCGCTCGTGCAAGCAGGCCTTCTACCAGGCGGTGTGTAAGGCGGCGTGTGAGCTGGGGATCACCATCAGCTGGGCGCACCGGCTGCGGGCGAACTGCCTGCAGAACCTGCACGCGGACTTAATGGCGGAAGGACTGACCGACCGGGAGGCGC
>Ga0180009_10008372_pt1 | contig 10260 bp, 7 predicted proteins | sample OS_PC_MetaG_FD_123537 | JGI IMG/M metagenome (GOLD analysis project Ga0180009, IMG submission 123537) | Groundwater microbial communities from the Aspo Hard Rock Laboratory (HRL) deep subsurface site, Sweden - OS_PC_MetaG | ecosystem: Environmental > Aquatic > Deep subsurface > Groundwater... | reverse complement strand
GCCCATGCAAAGCATGAAACACGGGCCGGACCGCCCGGGGGCAGAGAACCACAGAAGGCGCAGAAGACACAGAAGGGGTTGGCCTGAGTGATGGACCGGCCACCGGGCCCATTCCCATTCTGTTACCTTCTGTAGCTTTCTGTGGGCTTTCTGTGGTTGCTTCTCTGCTCCCCAAGTCGCACTCGGTGGACCAGCTATTTCCGTGGCGGTCCCTAACAGCCCGGCGCGGTTCGCGCGGTCCGCCCCCGCCCGCCGGCTTGGCGTGACTGCCACACCATTCCGTACTATGGCGTCCCTCGCCATGAACACGCCGACGCGAAAGGTCGAGTTTTTTCGCCATGACCTGGGCGAGCAAGAGCTGGCGTCCATCCGTCAGACCCTCGCGAGCCTCTTTCTGACCACGGGTCCCCGCGTCGCCGAGCTCGAATCCCTGCTCGGCGCGTACCTCGGCGTCCCTCACGTCGTCGGCGTCACCAGCTGCACCCACGCTCTGCACCTCGCTCTGCTCGCCTGCGACATCGGACCCGGCGATGAGGTTATCACCACCCCGATGACATTCATCGCGACGGCCAACGCGATTCTCTATGCGGGTGCCACCCCGGTCTTTGCCGATGTCGATCCGACCACCGGGTTGCTCGATCCGGATGCCGTCGAAGCGGCCATCACGTCCCGCACCAAGGCCGTGATCCCCGTCCATCTCTACGGGCAAATGGTCGACATGCGACGTTTCCGCGCGCTCGCCGATCGTCACCAGCTCGCGCTCATCGAGGACTCCGCCCACGGCGTCGAGATGCGCCGCGACGGGATCGCACCGGGGCAGCTCGGTGACGCCGCCTGTTTCAGCTTCTACGCAACGAAGACCATGACGTGTGGGGATGGCGGCGCGATTGCGGTCCGCGATCCCGCGCTGGATCGCCGACTGCGGCAGCTTCGCTACCACGGGATCTCCAAGGACGTCGCCGCCCGCTACGGTGCCACCTACAGTCATTGGGACATGGTTGAGTTGGGCCACAAGGCCGGTCTGTCGGACATCGATGCCGCTCTGCTCATCCCTCAGTTTCCGCGCCTCGACACGCGTCGGGGCAAGCGAGAACACAGCGTACGTCGCTACCTAGATCGGCTGGCCGGCGTGCCGGGGCTGGATTTCATGCGGTGGGAAGGGACCAGCGCACACCATCTGTTCACGGTGCTGGCGCCCCCGAATCAGCGGGACGAATTGCTGCGGCAGTTGGGCGAGGCTGGAATCGGCGTGGCGGTCAACTACCGCGCGGTGCACCTGTTGACGTTCTACCGCGAGCGCTTCGGGTTCAAGCCCGGCCAGTTTCCCAACGCGGAGTCCATCGGCGACCGGACCATGTCCCTTCCCCTGTGGCCCGGATTGCCCGATGACGACGTCGACTACGTCGTCCAACAACTTCGGGGTCTTCTTACCCCGGGAGCGTGAACGACGTGGGCGTGGGCATGGACATCGCCGGCCTTCCTGTCGGCCACCCCGTTGGCACCGACGGCATCGTGTATTCGGTGGTCGTTCCGGTATTCAACGAAGAAGCGAACATCGAAGCGCTCGTCTCGCGGGTCACGCCGGTGCTCGACGAGGTTGGTGAGCCCTACGAGATTTTGTTCGTGGACGATGGGAGCTCGGATCGCACGCCCGTGTTGCTGCGCGAGCAATGTGAAGCGAATTCGCACGTACGTGCCGTTCGGTTCACGCGCAACTTTGGGCAGGAAGCGGCTGTGCAGGCGGCCTACTTGTACGCGCGCGGCCACTGGATCCTCCAGATGGACGGCGATCTGCAGAACCCGCCCGAGGAGATGCCCAAGCTGCTCGCACACCGCGACGACGGTTACGACATCGTGTTTGGCGTGCGCACAGGGCGACGGGATCCGTTGTTTCGACGGGCCGCATCGCTGGGTATGCGGTGGACGATGCGGCGGTTGCTGCACATCGAGCTGCCCAAGGACATCTCGACGTTCCGCTTGATGCGGGGCGCGACGGCGAAGTTGCTCGCACAGTTCCCCGAGCGTCAGAAGTTCCTTTCAGCCCTCGCTTGCTGGGTTGGTGCACGGCACACCACGGTGGACGTCGGTCACGCCCCGCGCAACGCAGGCCACACCAAGTACAACCTGGGCAAGCTCGTCAACCACACCTTCGATCTCATCGTCGGGTTCTCGTCCCGACCGCTGCGCCTCATCGGTCTGGCCGGATTCATTGCCGGTCTCATCGGTTTTGCATTCGCCGCGTGGGCCATTCTCGAGCGGCTGTTTTGGGGCACCCAGATGGGTTGGTCCTCGATCTTCGCCGCCGTCATGGCCATGGGCGGCATGCAACTGCTCGCCTTGAGCCTGATCGGCGAGTACGTCGCGCGCATCTTCGTTCAGGCCCAGCACCGCCCGATCTTCGTGGTCGCCGAGCAGTTCGGCCGTCGCGGCCTTTCCGAATCGTCGACTGCGAACCTCGACAAGGAGAACAACGATGCCCACGCGTAGGCACGTGCTCGTCGTCGGCTGCGGATTCCCGCAGCTCGGCCTCATCCGCGCCGCCAAGCGACGCGGCTACGAAGTCACTGGCGCCGACCTCAACCCGGGGGCCATCGGTGTTCCCGAGCTCGACCACTTTCTGCAGGCCTGCACGGGCGATGTCGGGGCGATCTGTAGCGCGTTTCGAGAGTCGGGTGCCCAGGGCATCGCGTCCTCCGGCTCCGAGCTTGCCCTGACCACCACCGCGCACGCGGCTGAGCGTCTCGAGCTCCCGTTCTACGCCGACACCGAGACCGTCTATCGTTGTCAGGCAAAGGACGCGATGCGAGCCGGCTACCGCGCGGCGGGGCTCGAGGTCCCATTCTTCGAGTCCTGTCACAACGTTCAAGAGGCCCGCGACTTCGTCGAGCGTGTCGGCCTGCCCGTCGTGGTCAAGCCCGCCCACGGGTGGGGACAGCGGGGCGTATCCCGCGTCGATCAGCTCGAGCACCTCGACCAGGCTTTCGAGCACGCCGCCAAGAGCTCGCACGGTGGTGGCGGTGCCGTGCTGGAAGCGTGTGTGGTCGGCCACGAGATGTCCGTCAATGGGTGGGTCGAGGACGGAGAGCTCGTGTCGTACTGCGTCACCGACCGCGAAGTGTTTCCCGGCAACCGACCCCTCGGCGTGATGCGAAGCGAGATCACGCCCTCCAGCGCGGACGACGCGCTCGTGGAGCGAGCCGTCGCTGCGGCCCGAGCTGGTGCCCGCGCCCTCGGTCTCGTGCGAGGCCCCTGCTATTCCCAGGTGGCCGTATCGCACGAAAAGGCCGTGCTCTTCGAGACGGCAGCACGCTTGGGCGGCGGGTTCGACGCCGATGTGACGCGCCTCGCTTGCGGCGTCGATCTCTACGCGCGCCTGCTCGGCGTAGCCTTCGAGGACACCGCCCTCGAACGCGAGGGCAAACCCCACGCCATCAAGCCCGCCCTGGTCCGCTTCCTTGCCCCCAAGGCCGGACAGCTGCAGGCCATCGAAGGACTCAAGCGCGTCAAAGCCATGCCGGGCGTCGTCGATGCCGCCGTGTACCCCCAGCCAGGTGACATCCTCGAACCCATGCTGCACGCAGCCAAACGCGTTGCGCACATCCTCGTCACCGGTGCCACCCGCACCGAAGCCGTCGAGCGCGCCGACGCCGCCGAACAGCAACTGCGACTGGTCATTCTCGGGAGTGAGTCATGAGCGTCATCATCGACCGGGTTCGTGAGGTCGTTCGCGACCGTCAGCAACGTCAGCGCATGGCCGAGTCCAACTACTGGAACGATCGCGTCCGAAGCCGTTCGGGTCACGCGCGATCCGTCTGGCATGCCGAGTCCTTCAGCGACGCTTGGAATCGGCGCCAAGTCCATCTGTTGCAGGATGCCTTCGACGAGCTGCTCGGAGGGCCCCGCGAGCTCGATGCCCTCGACGTTGGATGCGGAACCGGGCGCATCACCCTCGAGCTGCATTCGATGGGCGCAAAGGCGGTCGGGGTCGACTTCTCCGATGCGGCGGTCGAAGCTGCCGCGGAAGAGGCGAAGTCGACCGGGGCGGATGTCCGATACGTGGTCGGCGACATCGCGCAACCCCCGCTGCCGTTCGAGGACGATTCGTTCGACGCCGTGGTTGCGGTGGGCTGTCTCGCCGTCGCATGTCGTGGCATCGATGCGCTGGAAACGTCGATGCGCGAGATGAAGCGCATCGTCCGTCCGCGTGGTGCGGTCATCCTGCTCGAGCCCATCCACGCGTCACGACTGCTCGGACGGGTGCTCAAGGCGCCGGTGCACGAGTGGATCGCCGCAGGCGAGCACGCGGGTCTTCGATTGGTCAAGCAGCAGGGCATGGGGTTCGTGCCCGTGCGTCTCGCGTTGTCCAGCTTCGACCTACCGCCATGGTTCGTTCGTCCCGTGTTCGATATCGGTGAGACGACCCTCGAGCGTGTCCCGTCTCCTCGATTGGCCGACTACACCCTCCTGGGGTTCCATCGCGCTGATCGGGGCTGACATCACCATGGTCCGAGAGGATGCTCCAAAGCGCGCAAACCGCGGGGACGATGGCGCTCCGCGCCGCATGGCGTCCCGGGTGGGCAAGGCGCTGCTCTCGATCGCCCTGATCGCCTTGCTCTTGTGGAAGGTTCCGATCGATCAAGCGTTGGAAGGACTCGCAGACCTGTCCTTGCCCGGGCTGATCGGCATCTTCGTTCTGTCGTTTGCGTTTCCCGCGATCGCTGCGCTTCGATGGAAGCGCGTGCTCGGTCACTTGGGGACCTCTGACGCATGGTGGCCCCTGATGGCCGACACCTTGGTGTCGTCCACCTACAACATGCTGCTGCCCACCAACATCGGGGGCGACGTCATCCGCGCTCTGCGATGTAGCCGCCGCATCGAGCGAGCGCACCAGGCGTGGTCCAGCGTGCTGTTCGAGCGCTTGGTAGGAATCGTGGCGCTGGCGTTGCTCGCGGTGCCGGGGCTAGCCATGGTTCCGGGCCCGATGCGCGCGCTTGGCTGGGCGGTTGCCGGGGTCGTGCTGGTGTCGGTGGTGGTCCTTGTGGCGGCGCCCGCTCCCTTTCGTGCGGCTGGAAAGCTGCTCGCTGCACGTGCTCCGGTGATGGCGGCGGTGGGGGACCGAATCGCGGACGACCTTTCCGGACCGCTGGCGCGGGCCGTGCCCCGCCTGGAAACGACGCTCTGGTCCACGATCTATCAGGCGACAGGCCTCGGCATTCTCGTGGTCGTCGCGTTCGACTGGGGACAACCCGCCATGGCCTGGGCCATCCTCGGCGGCGTGCCCCTCGCCCTGATTCTCACTCTCTTGCCCGTATCCATCGCAGGGATCGGCGTTCGAGAGTCCCTGTTTGTGGTACTGCTAGGCCAACTTGGCGTCGAAGCTGGTCGGGCCATGGCCCTGGCGCTGGTGTGGCTCGCCTCTGCCCTGTTGCTCGCGCTAGCAGGTGCCGGGGTAATGGCTCTCGAGGCCGGCGTAGCTTCCCCCTCCCGTCGTCCACCCGAAGAACCCGAATAGCTCGATGTCCGAAGAAGACCCCAAGCGCGCACCGATTTCCGAAGCCCCGAGGCGTGCCGTCCTCGAAGCGATGCTCGGGTTCGCCCGGTTCGAGACTCCCTGGTTGACCGGCGTGTTCTGGGCGTCCGTGGGCATGCTCGCCCTCGCGTTTCTGGCGTGCCCGTACCCGCCCATGATCGACTACCCGCAACATGTGGCCATGGGCTCGCTGCTTCATGACCTCTGGGCCGGCGAACCCTACGCACAGGCGCTCTACAGGACCACGCTGTTCACGTACAACGCGGGAATCGAAACGAGCATTGGACTGCTGTCGTTTCTGATGTCGCCGGAGCTGGCCGGGCGTGTCGTGCTCGCCGCACACGCCGTGGTCTTCGCCCTCGCCGCCCTCGCACTATGTGATTATTCGAAGCGCCCGCGCTGGTACGCGCTCCTGGCCATTCCCTTCGTCTACAATCACATCACGGGCTGGGGATTCTCGAACTTCGTGGTGGCGCTGCCCGTCGCGGTGATCCTGTCGGTGATGTGGATGCGCATCGTCGACGGCGACCGCGCGAGGTGGCGGGTGGCGCTCACGGTGTTGCTGTCGATGCTCGTGGCCTACACGCACGTGCTGGTCATGCTCAGCGCGTGTGTGATCGTGGCGGTCGTTTCCCTCGAGGTGATGCTGCGCGGGGGAGGGGAGACCTTCACGCAGCGCGTGCGACGCATGGTGCTGCCCGCGATCTCGCTCATTCCCGCCGTGGGCTACTCGACGGGCGCGTGGTATTGGGCGCGGGCCACGTCGACCACGGTGTGGGAGCATTCCTGGGCAGAGGGGCAGGATGACCCGCTGTGGAGCAAGATCCGACACATTCTCTACAACGCCACGGGGAACTTCACCGACGGGCTGGATCAGTATGCGGTGGCCGCGGCGTTCGGGTTGGGGTTGATTCTCTGGCTGGGTCGAGCTGAGGAGAAAAGTGACGCGCGGATGCGGCGCCTTGCGCTGGTGTTCTTCGGACTCTACGCGGTGATTCCCAAGGTGTTCATCGCCACGTTTCACATCTACCAGCGATTCTTGCCGTTGGCGGCGCTGTTTGCGATTGCCGCGATTCCGGTGGTGCGAGCGAGGTGGTCAAGAGGTGTTTCGATCGCCGCGGTTGCCATTGCCCTGCTGACTGCTGGCAATGTCCTGCATCGGTTCGTGACCATCCCGGAGGTCGACGACGCGATGGCGATCATCGACGACGCGCCACCGGGGAGGCGGTTGGTTGGAGTCAAGTACGACGTGAAGACGTCGACGTTCAATCGCGAGATATGGGTGCACCATCCGGCGCTGTACCAAGTTCGCAAGAAGGGCGTGCTGGCGTACTCGTTCTTACGCAACGAGAGCGTGCCAGTGCACTATCTACCGGGCAAGGAGCCGCCTCGGCCGCCGGGGGGATTCGAGTGGAATGGTCAGTTGTATGACGTCTATGCGGACTACGCGCGCTCCTTCGACTTGGTGTTGGTGCGGACGTGGACGTCGCCGAGCGGCCGGGTCGTGGACCCCGCCTCGTTCCTGTTCAAGGGGCTTCGCGAAGACGTGAAGCTGCTGTCTCACCGCGGGCGGTTCTACTTGTACGACATGTCGGAGGCGAACCGCAGGTTGGCGGAGGACGAGGCCCGCGAATAGCCTCCCTGTCGGATCTGTTGGATCATGGGTGGATCAGTTGGATCACCCCCTCGGCTCCATCCGTTGGTAGGCGTATCCGTCTGTGCTTTCAGTGTCCTCTGTGGTTGCTCACGTGCTCTGGCTGATACGTGCTCCGAGGGATTGGGAACGAGCTTTGGACACGCAGCACTAGCCCGTGAGGGTCGGAACCCAAGACGGGCGACGGGATCGGACCGACACGCTTCCGCGTAACGCCAGCATGAGGTCTTGGACGGAGCCTTGAATGTTGTTTGTGCGTATTTCGAGGCAACGGCGAATGATTGCGGCGAGCGGCTTGGAGACCTTGCCGGCTTTGCGAAGGGACGACAGTGTGCGCAGATCGTCCGTTTCGTCATCCGCCGTCTTGCCTGCGAGCATGCGGACCATCAGCACGCCGAGCGCGCGAATGTCCGACTTTTCGTCGGCGGACGAGCTTTCGTCGGTCATCGTGCCTCCGACGGCGAAGTCCATGACCTTGACGAAGTCGGGGGTGTCGGGCAGGTCGGCGATCATCACGTTCGTTTCGGTCAGGTCACCGTGGGTCAATTTGAGCGCGTGCGCTTCTCGGAGGCTTTTGCAGATTTGGTACGTGATTCTAAGGGTTCGGCGCTCGGACAAGGCGCCGTCCTGCTCGATGATCTCGGCGAGGGTGCGACCGTCGATCAGCTCCATCACGATGTAGGGCTGCCCGGTCTCGGCTCTTCCAAAGTCGAAGATGCGGACGGTATGCTGGCTCGTGAGGCGGGATGTGAGGGAGGTTGCCTGGAAGAAGCGATCGACGAGCTGGCTGTTGGAGCCTTCCTGCCAGGCTGCGATCAACTTGATCGCGCACATGCGCCCGAGCGAGGACTGTTCTGCGCAGTACACGGTGCCTGAACGGCCGCGTCCCAGTTGGTGCATCAGGCGAAAGCGCTGAGCGATCAGCGGCCCCTGTTGCTTGGGAACCTCAGTGTGTGCAGACGCCGCTGGGGCTCGTTTCGGAGCGGCGTCTGATTGCGGGGAGGCGGGTGCGATGGAGTTTCTCAGCCACGGCTCGTAGACACGTGTGGTGATCGAGGTATCGCAGTTCGCGCACGTGCAATCGAGCATGCAGCCTCCGGGGTGGACCGAGTGGAACGACCTGACCGTTAGCACGACTTGTGCCAGCACATATCAGCACCCTTGATTAGGATATCTTACGCGATCTGGTCACAGAGAGTCTCGATGCACCTGGTTCCGAAGCGAGCCCTCGGGCCGTGACCGTTCCTCCGGCTCGGGAAATGTATGGTTACCTGGCCGCAAGTGTAGCGCCGAGGCTTGAAAGTCAGCCGGCGTAGCCGGGAAGCTCAGCGCCTTGGCCGAAATGCCCCCTGGTGATCAACGAGGGATTTACCCACCAGCGTAACAGTTTGTATGCTCAGCGCGCCGTTGGCGGGCGGCATATGGGAGGATGCGATGAGGAGCAGCGGCAGGAAACACGCAGACAAGCTTGCATCGGTGGTGGCCGTGCTGCTGGCGGTGGCCGGCGGGTGCAGCAAGGAGAACACGGTAGAGGGCGGAGCGCCGCAGAACCAGGACGTAACGAACCTCGGCCAGCCGTGCGACGCCTCGAGAGCAGACGGCTTCTGCGGGGGTGGTGCATGCGTGGCGGGAATCTGCCGGGTGAAGTGCGAGACGGACGCGAACTGCAAGGGGAGCATATGCCTGACAGAGCAGGCTGGTTCCGCGGGCGGATGCAGGCTTCCGAGCGAGGAAGTGTGCAGCTCTTCGAAGCCCTGCAGCACGGCGCTGCTCGCTTGCGGATTGGACGAAACATGCCGGATACCGTGCACGGAGAGCTTGCCGTGCCCGCGCAACGACCTTCTATGCTTTGATGGCGCGTGCTTCGGGAAGTTGGAGGAAGGGGCGGACCTTTGGCTTTGCGGGGGCGCGTCGCCGGGCGACAAGAAGTGCCAGGGCGCGGACGTGCAGGTGTGCGACGTGGGCGGCCTGGGGTGGGTGACGCAGGAGACCTGCGAGAGCGCTTGCTTGAACGGAGCATGTACGGGCTCGTGCGAGCCGGGCAAGACGGAGTGCAGCGGCAACAGCGTGGTGACGTGCAACGCGGACGGGACGTGGGGAGAAGGCGACCCCTGCACGGCCTCCGCGTGTGTGGCTGGTGCGTGCACCGGGGGGTGCGTTCCCGGCGAGAAGAGATGCACGGAGAACAGCGTACAGACGTGCGAGAGCGACGGCACGTGGAACGCGGGGACTGCCTGTGCCGGCCAGGCGTGCGTGAGCGGCTCGTGCGCGGGCGTGTGCGAGCCCGACTCCCTGGGCTGCGCAGGGCAGCAGCCGAGGACATGCTCGGCCACCGGACAGTGGGTCAATGCGCCGACGCCGTGCCAGGACCAGGCGTGCGTGGACGGAGCGTGCATGGGCGAGTGCGAGCCAGGGGCGACGAAGTGCGTCGGCAACGCGCTAGAGACGTGCGGCGCCCAAGGGCAATGGGGGAGTGGGGTCGCGTGCGGCGGGGCGACGCCGATCTGTTCGGCGGGTGCCTGCAGTGCCTGCCCGACGACAGACGGACCGGTGATGGTGGCGGTCACGGGCGCAGAGCCCTACTGCATCGACAGCACCGAGGTAACGCGCGACCAATACGCGGCGTGGCTTGCAGGGAGCCCGACCACGAGCGGGCAGGACTCATGGTGTTTTTGGAACACGAGCTTCGTGCCGACCTGCCAGTGGCCGCCCGGGACGAAGGGCGGGCACCCCGTGGTGTGCGTCAATTGGTGCGACGCTTACGCGTACTGCAAGGCGATTGGCAGGCGGTTGTGCGGCAGTATCGACGGGGGCGCAAACGCTTGGGGAGACTTCAACAACGCGACAAAGAGCCAGTGGTTCAACGCGTGCACATCGGGCGGGCAGAACGACTACCCCTATGGTGACACCTTTGACGGCCAGGCGTGCAATGGGGACGACAAGGGGGTGGGAAGCACGGTATCGGCCGGGAGTCTGAGCACCTGCCAGTCGTCGGTCAGCGGGTACGCGGGCGTCTACGACCTGAGTGGGAATGCGTATGAGTGGGAGGATTCCTGTTCAGGATCTTTGGGAAGCG
>Ga0180009_10008371_pt1 | contig 10263 bp, 10 predicted proteins | sample OS_PC_MetaG_FD_123537 | JGI IMG/M metagenome (GOLD analysis project Ga0180009, IMG submission 123537) | Groundwater microbial communities from the Aspo Hard Rock Laboratory (HRL) deep subsurface site, Sweden - OS_PC_MetaG | ecosystem: Environmental > Aquatic > Deep subsurface > Groundwater... | reverse complement strand
TCGTCGGACTTCTTCCTGGACAAGGGAGCCACAACGGCGGTTCAGCCCCCTGCAGCGCCATCACGGCATCGAGCCGGGACGGACCACGGTGCTGACCCATGCCGAGCGACGGGGGAAACAGGCGCGAGAGTTTCTCGACCACAAGCTCCAGAGCGCCCAGAGCGCCACCGCGCAAGCCGAGGCCCGCCGTGGCAGGGACCCGCGAGTGGACGCTGCGGCCGGTGCTGGTGGCCGGAGCACCAACACTTCTCCGGAGGTGGCGCCTCACCTCCCGACATGTGTTGCAACAACACCAACACTTCTCCGGAGGTGGCGCCTCACCTCCCGACATGTGTTGCAACAACACCAACACTTCTCCGGAGGTGAGTGCTCACCTCCCGACATGTGTTGTAACCACTTCCTACCGACGTCGCGAAGGTCGGCGATGGGCAAGGGTCGCCCGACGGCCAACAGCGCGGCCAGCCTCGGGGGGGCAGGAGTCGCTCCACCATCCGCCCTGAACTGACCCCAGGGGCGCGATCATGCCCTGGTTTCGGCGGTCTCACTCGGCGGCGGGGCGAAGCCGGAATCGGACCGTGGCGCCCGTGAGCACGGCGTGCCGAGGCATGTCAACCAGGGTCCGATCGGCGCCGACACAGATCTGGACCTGCCCCAGGGGGGTGACGTCCGGGCGGTCGAGCGGAGCGAGCGGTCTCACGCTCTCGCCGCGGGCGATGCGCCACCTCGCCTGCTCCATCAGCGCCAGGTAGCGGCGCACCTCGAGCGGTACCGCTCGCGCGCTCCAGTATGGCAGGCGGAAACGGATCTCGCCGCGGGCGTTGGCACGCCGGCGGTCCTGGTACTCGAAGGGCCGTCCACGCCCGGTGACCAGGTCCAGGCGCAGGATCACCACGGCGTGGGGGGGCACCAGCCCCTCCAGCCGCGCGCCCTCGACCACGCGGAACAGGTGGGTCGGCTGGGACTCCATGCGCGGTCGGCTCTCCCACCAGTGCTGCAGCCAGTTGATGGCCGGCAGGTACTCGCCCCTCAGCTGCACCCCGGTGCCAAGGTCGTGGAACAGGCGGACCGCCATGGTGCGGCGGTGGAAGTGGAACATCGCGAGCCGCTCCGCCCTCCTGCCGAGCAGCCGTAGATACGTGGCGTAGTTCGGGACCGAAAACGGGGTGGCCATGACCTGTCGGATCGCGCGCCGGTGGAGCAGCCCCCACGCCTTCTGCTGATCCTGCAGCGTGAAGAAGGTGGCGGTGTCGCGGTTGCCCCGGTCCAGCTCCACCGCCACGGTTCCCACCGTCGCGGTGTGGGCCAGATCGACCAGCGTCGCCGATGTCTCCAGGGGTGCCATCACCGCCCCGGCCTGCGCGCCGCGCAGCCGCGCAGCCGCCTCGACCGGGCCCAGATCCGGCGCGGGCGCCAGACGCAGCCGCGGCTCCGTCAGGTAGTCCGCCGCAGGCCAGAGCAGACAGATCACCCCGAGACCCGTGGCCGGGCGCACCAGGCGCACCAGGGACCAGCGCGCTCTCTGCCGCAACCGATGAACGAGGCGGCGAGCGAGCTCCGCTGCCCCCAGCCCGCAAAGCGGAGCGGCGAGCGCCAGCGCCAGCGGCATCAGGTGTACGCCGATCACGCCCGCCACCAGCAAGGCGCCGGCCCACAGGGTCAGCAGGTCGAGCTCCACCCGGCGCGGGCGGTCGAGGCGTGTCGAGCAGGCCAGGCCCACGAGCAGCGGCAGCGCCAGCGGCAGGTAGGTCAACAGGGTGACGATGCTCGTCGGACCGATGTCGATCAGCGAACGTCGGCCCTGGAGGCCGCCGAGGCCCAGAGCCTGACGCCAGCCCTCAAGACCGGGCAGCAGCAGCGGCAACACGACGAGCAGCAGGGCGGCCCCCGCGACCGCAGCCGTGCGAGCCGTCAAACCCAGCCTGTGGCGGCCGAGCCATCTGACGAGCGCGGTGGCCAGCATCCCGGCCAGAAACAGCAGCAGGTGGAGGGTCCTGGGTCCCGGGGCAGCGAGGCACAGCGGCGCGGACGACAGCAGCGCCGTCGCCAGGATCGTGGGGACGACCGGCCGCTCGGTTCCCACACCCACCGCGAGTCCAAGGCCCAGCAGCGTGATGGGCAGCAGCGCACCGGCCCAGACCCAGGCCATTGCCCCGAGCAACAGACCGGCGAGCAGGGCGGGACGAATCCAGTGCCGGGTGCGCCCATGGACCGCCCGGAAGCAGCAGACCACGGCCAGCAGCAGCAGCAGCGGCATCAACACCAGCGGCGTGAGGCGCCCCACGCGCGTGTACTCCACGTGGGCCGGCCACAGGGCCAGCACCAGGCCGGCGGTGAAGGCCCACGGCAGCGACACGTAGCGCCAGGTCAGCCAGGCCCCCGCCACCGCACCGAGGGCTCCGAACAGCGCTCCGAGCAGCGTCCCCAGCCGCCCCACCTGGTCCCCGTCAGCAGTGAGCCCCGCCAGCCACGCAGCCGCGGCCCCCAGATATGGCAGCCCGGGCGGCAGGTCCAGCACGACGCCGTGCGGATGGTCGAAAAGCGGCTCGCGGACCGGGGGCAGGGCAGGGAAGCATCGCAGGGCCTCGGTCATGCGCCGGGCATTGAGGTGGCTTTCCTGGTCCAGCAGCCCACCGACGGCGAGGAAAGCGTGCGAGTCGACGAGCCTCACCCACAGGGCGAGGAGGAGCAAGGCCCCGAGGGACAGGCCCTGAAGCAACGGCCGCCCGAGTTTTCTTGGCTGGTCCATCGAGTGGGGTGCCGGAGAAGGGACTCGAACCCTTACTTGCGCAAAGCAAACGGGATTTTGAATCCCGCGCGTATACCAATTTCGCCACTCCGGCCCATGTTCAACTTCGGTACCTTAGCCTGTCAGTCATTGCCCCGTCCAGCGACCTGTAAGTGAAACTGTAAGTGAGCTGTGCTCAGTTCGACCACGTCGCCCTCTGCGAGGTCGACGCACCCGGCGCGGTAGTCCAGCTCCCCGAACGCGTCCGGGCGGAGGTGAGTGTACCGCTCCGTGACATACGTGGAGCTGTGGCCCAGAATGAGCGCCAGCCGCTCGATGCTGTTGCCGTCCAGCACGAAGTTGCTGGCGTAGCTGTGCCGGGTGCCCTGGTACCACGTCACCTGCGGCACCTCGGGCTGCTCCTTCCTGATCTTCTCCAGCACCTCGTTGAAGTGATCGTTGGGGGTGTGGTCGTCCGTGAGTTCGCCGATCCGAGAGGGGAACACCCACAGCGTGGAGCGCCCTTTCAGCTTCCAGGCCCGCAGCACGCCAAGCAGCGTGTCGTTGATCGGCACGATCCGCGTCTCGTCGTCCTTCAAAGGACCGGTTTCACGCTTGCCGTGTACCTTCTGGCGGCTGACCTTGATCGTGCGCCGCTGGAGATGGATGTCACCCCACTGCAGCCCCAGGATCTCGCCCTTGCGCAGGCCAGCGAGAGCGCCGACCGCATACATGGGGCGAATGTGCTCGGGCAGCGCAAGGTACACCAGCCGGACATGCGCCTTCGACAGGAAGGGGGTGTCCTTCGGGTCGTGCCTATTCTTCAGCTTCTTCTTGCGCGTCGCCCGGTCGAGCCGAACCACCGGGTTGTGAAGCTGCATCCCGTCCTCGATCAGGTCGTTGTAGAACCTGGAGAGCAGCATCACGACCAGCTTGATCGTGGAGCCCGACAGCTTTCGGTGCAGGCGAGTAATCAGACGCTTCACGTCGCCAGTCTGGACCTCGTCCAGCCGCTTGCCGCGAAACTCGGGGATCAGGTATCGGGTCATGCGCTGCAGGTCGTGGTCGCCGCTGCGGTAGACGGGTTGCCCGTCACTGTCCTTCGCCTCCTTTCGCTCCTTGGCCCACGTCAGCGCGCTCTCCTCGAAGGGAGGCAATGGCTCGAGCTTGGGCTCGTCCGGCAGCCTCAGACCAAGGTCAGGCGCGCGCTTGACGACTTCCAGCAGGGCAAGCTGCTCCCGCGCCTGACTTTGCAGGTCCACCTCCCACCGCTTCGCCTGGCGTTTCGTGAGCCCCCGTGGCGCCTTACCCACGGGCTTCTGCACCTCCTTGCCGTTCGCGTCGACGTAGCCGATCCAGATGTTGGGTTTGGTGGGTGAGCCTCGGTTGTACACGTACGCCATGCCTGCCTCCATCGAAGCGCCCCCCAGCCAGCACATGAAAGGCTGTGGAGTTGCCAGACGCCACTACCGATCAACGGTTCTGGCCGGGGGGCTTTCGTCCGGTGTTTGTGGTTGTCCTTCCCTTCATGTCCTGGCGTCTGGCTCTTTCAGAGTACCACGGGCGCGACGTGCGATGGAAGCCAGCAACTCTTCGCGTCGGAGCCGAACGCGCGTGCCCAGCCGCACCGACGGCAACCGGCCATCCTCGACGGCGCGGTAGACCCACGAGGCGGACATGGCGAGCAACTCGGCAGCCTGGCGGACGTCAAGCAGGTCATCGCCACCTGCGGGACTGTACTCAGGCTGGTGGTCGGTCAGCGCCTCGGCCAGAGCCTCCAACGCGTCGGCCTGGACGCGCTGAGCTTCGGCCACCGCGAGCAACGCGGCGCGGATCTTGGGGGCGGGGTCAGGCACGATCAATCCTGCCCGTTGTCCTCGGCCCCGCCGTCTCGGTCGCATGGGTGCTCCCGCCTTGGTTCTTGGTTCCCCGACGGGGCAGTGAAAGCTCTCACCGTCCGCGTGAATGTGCACGGCCGCAGGATGTCCCGCAGCTCGCGTACGCCGACGTGGCAGATGATGCTGTTCGGCGGGAATGGCGTGCCCAGGCGCTTCCACAGCCGGACCCACTCCACATTGTTCACGCGGATGACGTCGCACGCATCGCGAACGGCCACCGACCACGCGGATCGAAGTCGGTCCGGACCGACGAGGGACATCGCCTCCTCGATGTCTTGGTCACAGCCGTTGCGCTGGTTGTCCGGATCGACGAGAAACTGGGCCGCGTGCCCGGCGGCAAGGTAGGCCATCAGGAGCCGTTCGGCGCCGCTCCACTTGATACCGGCCTCGTGGAATCGGCGCCGCCACGCCTCTTCCCGGTTGTGGTTCCAGAAGTGCCACTGACAATCTCGGGCGTGCGTCGTTTCGCCGAACTTGGCGCACTCGGTGCAGGTGTTCGGTTCAGGGTCGAGCGAGACCCCGTCCACGCGGATCCCAACCACCCACCCGACGACAGCATGACCCGCCTCGTGCACTGCCGTGAGCGCCAGCTGTGATGAGGCCTTCACCTCTCACCTCCTTCGTGGGGTTGTGCAGACAGCGCCCGAAGGAGGGCTACCATCGTGATCTGCACGGTCACGTCGATGGCCACGGGCCCGGCTGCTCCCCGACGGACTCGAAGCTCCACGCCCTCGTGCCCGATGAGGGGCTCGCAGTGGAAGGCGCTGGGCGTGGAGAGCAACATGTCAGCTCCCGACCTCCTCCTCGATCTCGCCCCACTCCTCGGCCACCGCCTCGAGCACGCCGACGGCCAGGCCGTCGATATCGTGCCCCTCACGAGCCTGCTCGCGCAGCTCAAGTTCGAGGAAGCCACGCCCATTGCGCACCACTGGGATCACACTGGCGGCGACCTCGTCCCACGCCTCGCGCCTGTACTCCTCGTGGAGGGCCACGAGCTGCTCGATCTCGTCCAAGTCCGCGTCGTCGACGAACCGGACGCCGATCTCGCGGCCGGCCTGGACCGACGCGCTCCAGCGCTGCTGGCGCTGCTTCTTCAGCCGCTCGACAGTTGCCTGGCGACGAGGATCTTGGGTGGTGCTGGTGGTGATGCTGTTGTTCTCGTTCATCGTGATTCTCCTCTCGATCGTGCGAGCGGATCCCACTCGCGTTGTTGTGCAGGCCAGTCCCCTGCTGGTTCCCCATTGCCGCAGCGGCCTGGCCGTTGAGTTGGCAGTGGAGCGTTGGGATCGATCAGCTTCTCGGCGATCGCCCCCACGCGAGCCAGGGCAATCAGCGCGTTTGTCACCGCCGTCCGGTGGCGCAGGAGCGTCCACTGCTCGTCCTGCCATTTTGTGCAGGCATCGACGAGGTCATCGGGGATCGTGATCGTTGTCCGTTTGGGCATTTTTCTACCTCCGGTTTGCGGTGTCATCGTCCCGATCAAGCCCTATCTCGATGGGGCCCGGAAGATGACTCGGCCTCTGATTTGATTGAGCAGCGGTTTTGCCTCGATGTCGCGACACGGTCGAGGCGCTGGCGATTCGGATTCGGGGGACTTCAGTCCAAGTTGAGGGCCGGACGGTTCCAAATGGGGTCCGACCACGTCCGGTCAACATATGGGTCGGCGATCCACGGTCCGTTTTCGGCGTAGTGTGTGAGCCAACGCCGCGCACGCCTGAGACGGCTACTCAGGCCATCGCCTCACCCAGTAGTGGACCGCGCGATACGCTGGAGGTTCCGAGATGGTCGGAGTGTTCCTGACCGGCCTGTTTCGCGGGCTCTGGGCTCGGCCACGCCAGCTGATGCTCGCCGCAAGAGCGCGACCTGATCAGGGCCCTGGTCGAGCTGCCACTGGTGGCGGACCTGAGGGCATCCCACCCCGCACTCCGACCACACCGGCCAGCAGGATCCCAAGCGCCCCCAGCGTGGACATGATCAACCCCACGCCCATCGTGGGGATCAACCGCATGCGGTCGAGCGCCGCAGCAGCCTCTGCCCCGGATCGCCCCACCTCGGAGAGCCCTTGAACCAGCAGCGGCTCGTGCCCGGTGAGGCCGAGGAGGAAGAGATCCGGACTATCCCTTCGGTCAGAACGATGTCCGCACACAGCGGAACCCCGTGACGTTGTCCCGATCGGTGGGCAACGCAGGGCCGACGCCGTCATAACGGTAGGCCGCGCGCAGGTATTGAGCGCTGTGCTTCCAGGAGCCGCCGCGCACAACGCGGTAGCCGCCAGAGTGGTAGGGGTCGGTCACCGGCGAGGTCCCCAGGTCTTTGTCGAGCATGTCCTCGGTCCACTCCCGAACGTTGCCGGCCATGTCGAACAGCCCCCAGGCGTTCGGTTGCTTCTGACCCACCGGGTGGGGCGTGTTTCCGGAGTTTGCGCAGTACCATCCAATCGGGTGCAGGTTGGTCTCCTTCTGGACGCACGACACGCATTTCGCGGGATCGGCGGCGCCACTGTAATAGGTCGTGGTCGTCCCGGCGCGATAGGCATACTCCCATTCGGCCTCGGTGGGCAGGCGAAAGCCGGGGCACGCGTAGAGCTGCGGACCAGAATAGGCCGTCGATTGCGAGCAGGAGACAGTGATGCCGCCCCCCTTGCACCCGTAACACGACGCCAGCCCCTCCACCTGTGACAGGGCGTTGCAGTAAGCTGCGGCCTCATGCCAGCTGATCGTCTCCACGGGACAACTCGACCCACAGCTCTTGAAGTGGGAGGGGTTGTAGCCCATCAGCGTCTTGAATTGCCCCTGGGTCACCTCGGTGGCCGAGATGGCGATCTTGTGGGTCAGGGTGACCGGGTGCGGGAAGGCGTAGCCCATTTCGCACGGCTCGCCCTTGGGCGCACCCATGACGTAGGTCCCGGCTGGCAGGAGCATCCATTTCCCCGGCGCGACACCACCCAGGTCCCTGTGGGGATCGCCCATCTGGAAGGCGTCCTGGCTCGACCCGTCGACCGGCAGCTGGATGTCTGGGTGGCGGAGGTTGGCGTCCCCTCTCGGCACACCGCCATCAGCCTCGATCATCGAGGCCGAGTCAGCTTCGAGGTCAACCGCCCGGCCACCGCAGCCGGCGCCGGCGGCCAGTAGGACGACGAGACCGAAGAAGAGCATGGCGCTACGTGTGCTCAACAGCACCAGGTGGTACAGCCGGCCGAATCGTAGGAATCGCCCCCCGGCGGCATTCTCTTGGCGGAAAGAGCAACTACCCCTCTTACGTGGTTTGGTTTCAGAGGTGCTTGCAAGATGCCAGCCAGCGGCGGAAGGGGGAACAGGGCGGCGACTGCGTTCGAGCGGGAGGAGACCTGACCTGGTTGCGCCGATAGCGTTGGCTGGATGCAGGCGCTTCTTGTTGGGGTGCGTGTCTATGATCCTCTGTGCCATGGGCTCCTCCTTCTCCGTCGGGTCCAGGCTGCAGACAACGTGCCAGGTGAAAACGGCCGGAACGGCCGCTGGCGCGCGCTGACTGAGCTGCGCAAACAACGCTCACCTGCGCAGCAGCCGGGCCTGTCAGATGCGGCTGGGACAATCTTTCGCATCACAGCTGTTGTCCGCACCTGGCCCGTCCTTTGCTACTGGACACGGCAAGGCGGAGACCACCATGTCCAGGATTCGAGCTGCGCAGTTCTTGGTTGGCCTGCTCGTAGCAGGTCTGGGGGCCTGCTCGCCGATCGCCGTAACCCCGCCGTTCCACTTCATGGAGACCGCCGAGACGCTGAAGCGTGGCGAGGTTTCCGCCAACGTTGCAGGCGGGGGTGCGGCGCAATTGTGGATGAAGGGTGGTGGGGTGGGCGCAAGGGTACGCGTAGGTCTCGGGGCGCGGCAGGAGGTCGGGGCCGAGGGAGCGGTCGCCTGGGCTCACTGGGACGATTACGACAGCGACGACAAGGGGATGCTATCCGGCGGCAAGCTCTCGTGGAAGGGTGGTGTCACCGAGTGGCTCGCGCTGATTGCCGGCGTGGGCTTCGGCGACGCCCCCAACGGGACGGTGGTTGGCGGTGACCTGGGCGTATTGATGTCGCCATCCCGCCCGGGCGTTCTGGCACCCTACCTCGGCCTTCGCCTCGGACTTGGCGTCCCCGTCGCATCGGACGGCAAGAGCACCATCGGCCTCACACCGATAATAGGCGTGGCACTGGCCGCTGGATCGATCGTCCGGCTGCACGCAGAGATGGGCTGGCTCAACGCGTGGGGCACGCCGTTGGGCCATGAGTCCTACGAGTGGCGCTCCGCATTCTACGGCGGGCTCGGCCTGACTGTGGTGTTCCGGCGTCGATCCCGGTGATCTGTGCACCGCCCTGTATGGGGCCCGTGCACCGGGGTGCACTACTGTGCACGCCGCTGCACATGACCGGCAGATCCAGACAGCCAAGGCGCCGCGCAGAGGGGCCCCGGAGTTGGCCCGAGTCCTGCTACCCCTGGCCCGACAAGTTGACTACAATGCGTCAGTCGAGGAAGGAGGCAGCTGGTGAGGAACATGTTGGTTGTGGTGGCTTTGGTGATTGTGGCCGCGTGCAGCGGTCGTGACCTCATGGTTGATGGCGGCGGGGTTGATGACGGCTTTGGTGGCGCCAAGAACGTCTGCCAGCAGTACGCCAGCGCGTTCAAGGCGTGCGTCGACGCGCTGGACTGCAGCATCTTCACCGACGCGACGGAGAAGGCGATCTGCGACGCGATGAAGAGCGCCGGCACGGGCACAGGCACCGGAGCGCCGGTTCCCTGCGACGGCGCCGTGAAGGAGGCGGCCGAGAAGGCGCTCACCGCCGGCCTTGACAAGCTGTGCATGCCCAGGACTGCGAACGTCGACCGCACCGTCGCCTGCAACCACTTCGCTGACTTTATCAACGCCTGTACCGCCAACTGCATCGTGACCTGGGATTGCGAGGCCTACTTCGGCCACCTGCCCGTCGACGATCAGATCACGTTCGACGACTGCTCCGACTGTCTTGCCTCAAACCTCGCCGCTGGTGTCTGCGCCGACTGCCACGATTCACACGTGGGGAGCTGCCAGTCTTTCATGGAGGCCCTGCTCGGCGTCGACTGTTGGTAGCTGCCAGACGGCAGGAGGTGCCTACTCAAACAGCCGATGCTGAAGCCCCTTGATCAGCACCACCGCCAGCTGATACTCGGTGTGGAGGAACGCAACCTCCTCCTCCAGCTTCGCCACCCGCCGCCGAAGAACCCCTACGTCGCCAGCCACCTCGTCGATCCGCTCACCGACCGAGACGCCGCCGTTCAGCCGCATCCAAGCTGCGAGTCTCTGCCGCGCCCAGCTCGGATCGAGCCCGAGCGTCAGCACCAGCTGCTCGATCGGCTCCCCGTGCGCGAGGCCGCTGTACAGCTCGTGCTCCAACTCGGAGGCCAGCGGCGTTCGGCGCGCGGTGGGCTGCGGTGCGGGCCGAGATCCGTTTCCGCCAGCGGGCCTGTCCTCCCCGCCGCCCGCAGCGGCTCCAGCGTCGCGCAGGGCCTCCAGGCAGCTCCGCGCGAAGATGTGCCGGCCCTGCTCGTCCTGCGTAGCCGCGAGTTCCCCCGCGGCCACAAGTCTGCGCAGCGTGGCGATGCTCTTGCCGCAGAGCTTCGCGGCGCTGCCCCATCCCGT
>Ga0180009_10008370_pt1 | contig 10263 bp, 9 predicted proteins | sample OS_PC_MetaG_FD_123537 | JGI IMG/M metagenome (GOLD analysis project Ga0180009, IMG submission 123537) | Groundwater microbial communities from the Aspo Hard Rock Laboratory (HRL) deep subsurface site, Sweden - OS_PC_MetaG | ecosystem: Environmental > Aquatic > Deep subsurface > Groundwater... | reverse complement strand
TTCTATTGCTTTCTCTATTTTCACTTTTCTATCTTCTACTCTCTCAAGCTCTTTGGGTAGTTCATCCCCTTGTTTGTTTCCATGCTCCTTGTCTTCCTTCTTATCAATTTCCTCTGCTTCCTTTAATATTCCTGATATCTGCTTCTTCACATCTTCTAACAGCTTTTTCAACCCTTCTTCATCTTTGTTCAATTTGCTTGATGCATTTGCCCTTATTTTACTTCCATCTATCGATACATTTATATTCCCGGTTTTTCACAAGCCCTAATTTTATCCCTATTAAAATTATCTCCTGAAACACATCCTCTAACTCTTTCAAATTCTGCCTTCTAAATTCGCTTATTGTCTTATGGCTCGGGCTGAATTTAACCGATATATACATGAAATCAAATCTCTCTACACATGCCTTCGCTAACTTCCGAGAACTTCTCAACCCTATAGCATATCCATAAAACAATATCCCTACCAATATCTTTGGTGAAATCGCCCGTTGTCCTATATCACTATATTTATTTATTATCTTTGTTAAGTTGAGTTTCTCTACTATCTCTACCACAAGCTTTGATAAATGACCATCTGGAATGTAATCTGCTATCATTGCCGGAAATAATGTCGGATGATTTCTATGTATTTGTGCCTTGAATTTAGCCATTTTTATTGCCCTCCCATATTTTATGATTATCGAAATATAGGAGTATTATAGCATATTTTTGGAAAAAATGCAAGCATAAAAAATCATTATCTCTATTTATTTCAATAAGTTAACTGTTCTTCCTCCTTCCGATTCTTGTCCGCAAAATACTCCAGCCATCTTTCTTTACTGATCAATCTCTTTTTGTGAACTTGCATAGCCAATAACTATTGCAACAAGAAGAGGTAGCACCTCTGGCAGAAAAAGAACCACAAAGGGTGTAAACTTAAGAGAAATAATTGTGAGCGATAACTAAGGTAATTACAAATGAGAAGAGCCTGGCAATGGTTGTATCCCTTAGAATTTACACCCTTTGTGGATCTTCCTTGCGTAAATAAGATTGACACGATACTTCGGCAGGCTCAGTAACCACAGAATATTGTGTGCTTTTCATGAGTAAATTCCTATTCCGTAACAGCCTGTCGTCCCGAAAAGCCGGATGCACCTTCATCGCCTTCAACTCAGAGCCAAAGAGAAATGTATTGCCCTGCCAGCCGTAATAAAGCGGTTTTTCCCCCATCCGGTCCCTTGCCAGAGTCAAAACACGCTTGGTACGATCCCATAAGGCAATGGCAAACATCCCCACCGTTTTTTTGAGCGTGGCTTCGATTCCCCACGATTCAAAACCTGCCAACAGCGTTTCCGTGTCCGAATGTCCTCGCCACTCAATATTCCCCAGTTCCTGCCTCAACTCTAAATGGTTATAAATCTCTCCATTGAAAACGATCACATAACGTCCGGAGATCGATACCATCGGCTGATGTCCGGCATGAGAAAGATCAAGAATAGAAAGTCGCTGGTGAGCAAGAGCAATGCCGGCATTCGCATCTATCCATACACCCGAATCATCCGGTCCACGATGGGCAATTTGCTCGCCCATACACGCAGCCAGTGCGTGAGCTTGGACAGAGTTAAAACCATTAGCTTGTAAAAAACCTGTTATTCCGCACATTTTATTTAGACCTTTTAACCACGCTTTTTAACAGTGAAAGCAAATGTGGACATGTGACTTGAAGGCAATATTGCTTTTCTACCTTAATGCGTCCATTTCTTCCCATATTTTCCCGCAATGTACAATTACCCTGTAATACCTTCAATGTGCTAATCCAATTATCAGTAGATTCTGCTAAAAATCCGTTAACGCCATCTTCAACGATTTGTTGATTTACACCTACAGGAGAGGCGATTATTGGTTTACCACATGCCATGTATTGTATTAGCTTGTATCCACACTTACCTTGCTCCCAAGCACCATTTTGCAAAGGCATAATCCCCACATCAAAGCTTTGAATATTGGCAACCTCGGTTTTTTCTGACCACGAGCGAATTTCTACAGGTACGCCCTCCAATTCAATGTGTTCTAAACCCACAAGCACCAATTGTGCAGTACCATCTTTGCAAACTTTGCTAAGAGCAGGATGAATAAGATAAATGTATTTAGCTGTACCAGGAGAACCTATCCATCCAATAGTAAAAACTTCATTTTCGACTTGTGGGGTTAAATGATAACGGTCTAAATCTATCACAGTAGGTAGACATTCCACCCATTTTGCACCTGCCTGTTTTGCTCTTTCAGCCAAATAGTCATTACCAGCAATAACCAAATTTGCCAGCTTCATGACTGCATCTATTTTGTTACCCATCAATAATCGTATCAATTTGTTTGGATGCAAATCATAATTATGATAAATTGCGTCATCATAATCTACTACGAAGGGAATGCCAGCACAGTTTAATAAGGTTTCTCCTAATGCAGGGAGATATGGGAAAAGTTCCTTTTCAATCCATATTAAATCAAAACAGTAGCTTTTAAGTAAATAACCAATACGACGAATATATGCATTAAAAATGCTAAACCAATTTTTGCTTCTATCTGTATAAATACTCTTAATGTAATTATCTCCAAGCAGAAATGATGTCGTCACATCAACGCCACAGGCTTTTAAGTATGGAAGGTATTGGTATGTACGTAGCCGACTACTAGCACCAAGTTGACTGTGGCGACTAAGTAAAAGAATTTTCATAGTTTAACCTTTCGCCAAGCTATTTTAAGAAATATTGGTATTTGACTCCAAAGCAGCACATGTTCGGCTGACCTTACCTTTTGCATTCACAATCTGAATCCAACGATACCGATATTCTGATTATTATCGCTCCATGAAAGTTAGTGGCTTCAATAACGAATCTTTAAAAAGAGATGTATCAGAGTTAAGAAACACAAAAATATCACTTATTTACTTGCCAATTTCAAGTTTACTTCTCGAATATGAATTATTGGCACACAAACAACCAGCATGATAAATGGGAATATCCCTCTAGTAAAAAAATAATTATTCTTAAAAGTTAGTAAAAAAACCATGCTGAAAATTATTGTAAGAAAAATCAAATAATATCTAATTTCACAGCGTTTCAGCACACTGTTTGCAAGATTATAGATGTAAAAATAAATTGCAAATGAATAAATAACACCAACGAGTCCATAACGGAAAATATCTTTGACATAGCCCACATCAGAATCCATCACATTGACCCCTGTCCCAAAAACGAGACCCCATACACTATCAGGAAGAAAAAACATATTTGGCCAAAGAAGAAATTTATTAACATCAGGCTGTACAGCATGCCGAGAGACAATTTCAAGACACAAATCATCACTTACATTAATTAGACCCAAAGAAAAAGTGACCGCAACAATTGGGACGATATATTTCCAAGAAATAAAAATAATAAAAAAAGATAAAACTATGAATATAAAAACTTTATAAAGCACATTTTTTTTTGAATTAAATAACATTGTGGAATTAACCAAGGCGAAAACTAATATAAATAGAACCATTGATACGCGGGAAGTAAAAAAACTACCCAATCCAAATATAATATGAAAAATAAGTAAAATTAAATTAGATCTATGTGTATATATTTTAAGAGAAAGCATTAGTGATCCAATAATACAAAACAATCCTGCTATATCAAAGCCAGCCAGAAATCCAGAGGCTCTGAGTACTCTAACTCGATTGTTACCAGAAAGAAAAGATAGTAAATTATTAATTGGCTCTACAAAAGCTGCAATATCGATGCAAATTGCTTGAAATAAAATCGAATAAAAGATGGAACTTAATATTTGATTGCTTGAAAAAGGAGCAGAGCCAACAATTACTGCCACCATTATACAGACCATTACTGCACGAAAGAGACGTAGTAACGAATCGAAATCAAATGTTTGCAAGAATAGTTGGAGTACATTTTGATATATCATCAGAATCGCGATTAAAAACGCAACAGATAAAACTTGTTTATTGAATTTTATCGAGTTTCTGGTTGCTAAGAACAAAATAAAGAGTGGCACAAATACCGACAAATCTAAGCATGCTATTTTTATCCCAAATAAAAAAAAGAAGACAAAAATAAAAGACATTACATTGCTAAATAGTGAATTATTATTAATTTTTTTCATTCAAGCCCACCATCTATTTTTATACATCAATATTAAGAGCTTAAGTACTTTTGGAGTAAAGCCAGCTAAAAATATAAGTTTTGGCATAATCCAAGAGCTATCTGCCTTTATTGATGATAAAAGATGAGAGCGAAAGACGCTTACTTCGTTGGCACATAAAGCAGCAACTGCATATGAAAGATATTGTCTTGAACGGCAGCGTAATACATCAGGCGTTTCTCCAACTTTGCTTGCAGCAAGATCAATAGCGGCCTGAATATAAGGCATTAATTCTCTTTTACTTGATATCCCAATATTTCTTCTATAATTTCCAAGCACTTCATTAATAAAGCCGATATCGCCCTTCATCGCTGCTGCAACATATACATAAAAATCAATAAAAGTGGAATTTAGAGCAACAAAAACATCACTAAGCTTGTCTCTACGATACATAATTGAAGAATTCAAAAACATTGGATGATTATGTAGTAGTGCTGGCAAGCTTATCGACTGAGAATTCCGCATAGTAATACTGACTTGCTTTTCAGCATCCCAGACCGCCATTCTGTGCGCCACAAGCGTGCACTCGCTATGTGCGTCAAGATAACGGGACTGCTTTATCAATTTACTTGGACAGACCCAATCATCCCCGTCGCAATGTGCCACATATTCACCTACCGACTGCTGATGAACAGAGATATAGTTTTTAGAACCTCCAATATTCTTTTCACGGAATATCGGTTTTATTATCTCCGGATACCTCTCCGCAAACTCCTGCACAATTGCTCGTGTTCCATCGGTTGAGCAGTCATCTCCTACAATCACTTCAAAATCAAAATCCGTTTCTTGATCAACAATGCTCTGCAAGCACTGCCGAATATATTTTTTCTGGTTGTAGGTGACTACACATACCGATACTTTTGGTGTTTTTTCTTCTTGCATCAAACCAATCCTTCTTGTTTCATTTGTCGCTGACCCAACCACACTTTAGCTCTTGCCCAAACGACAGAGGATGCCAATGCTCCAGCCAGCAAAACCAGCAAGCCAAAACCCATTACCGCACCCATCTGCCATCCACGGCTATCACTATGCGGCAAGATTGTATTTAAGCTATAGCCGGCTATAGTAGCAATTAAAAAAATTATCAAAACATCTTGAGTATACCATTTCAAATTTAGCCTTGGCGCGAATTTTCGATGTACAAACGGCACCCAAGCTACAAAATAAATCACATTCATCACCAGCCAGACATAGCCTGCACCTACGCCTCCGTATTGGCTGGCTGCCCAAATGATGGCGGGTATCAGTATCACTACAAACACCACATTACCTATCAAGTGCAGTCGCAAGTCTCCTTTGGCGTATTGCAGGTAGTACGGAAACGCTGAGACCGTCAAGATGCCGTTGCCGATGGCGTACAGTATCAAAATGGGTGCAGCTTGATGTGCCAGTGCGTTATCACCTGTCCATGCCCACAACAAAGACTCGGCACAAAATGCTACGGTGACGGAGGCTGCCCCCGCAATCACCGCAACCAGTTGTGTGGCCTGACGGTAAACACGAATTATATCTTCATGGTTATTTTCAGCTTCCAACTTTGCCATTCGCGGCATGATCGCTCCGCTGATGGGACCGCTAATCACCATCACCCCACTTGCTACCAGCACCGCCAGGGTGAAGTAGCCATACTCAGCCAATGGCAAGAGTTTGGAAAGCACCAGCTTGTCAGTTTGAGTCACCAGCACCCATACCGACGAGGTAAAGGCAATAGTCAGTGAAAATTTGAGCACTGGTTTGAGTGGTCTCCAATCCCAAGTCAACCGCTTGCCATCAGGGATGGAAGGCAATAGTCGATAAGCTTGAAACGACAACCCTGCCAATTCCAACACAGCAACACCAAACTGATAGCTGAAAAAAATCGTCGGTGTTACTCCGACAAATATTAACACCAGCAGCACACCGATAAATCGCAATGTAGCAATCGATGAATTGTACCACCCCAGCCACACCAATCGTTCCGAACCACTGATTGCACCACGATACAATCCGCACATCCACCGCATAGCAATAATTATCGCCATCAGTTGTACTGCTGTTTGAACCTCGGCAACGGGTAGCTGCGATACCTGCAGCCAGTTATTAGTGATATAACCAGCAGCTACAAACATAACTCCGCCGCCAGCAAGAGCCACAGCAAGGAATATACCTTCTAATGCTCGTACCAAACGACGATAGCTCAACGCATCGGTTGCGCCTCCACGAAAGCGTGCCGTTTCCCGAGCCATGGTAGGAGTTAAGCCCATATCCAAAAGATTGAACCAAGCTTGCAGCATGGCAAAAAAACCAACTAATCCATATGCCTCGGCACCCATGTATTTGAGATACAAAGGCAATATCACGATGCCGATCAATGTGATATATATTTGGCTGACATAGCTGACGAGTATGTTGCGTTTGAGGCTCATAATGTGCCACAATCCATAACAGCGTCTTTAGGGAACCTTTTCATGTTTTCTACGCTGCCCGTGAAATTAGTAAGCTTCTTTTCCAACTCAAGCAGATCGTGCTTACGCTCACCAATTCGTTTTACTGGTACACCTACATATATCCCGAAGGATTGACAGTCCTTTCTGACCAGACTCAACGCACCAACAGCTACGCCTTCTTCTAATGTCACGCCGGGCAAAACAACTGATCCAGCACCGATAATCACATGTCGGCCAATCTTGACATCAGCGTATTGCATATTTGTGAACTCTGGTGGAACTGTTGGATTGGTCATCGACATGCCGCTGTAATCATCGTTGCTACTGTAAATGGCGACTCGGGAGGAAATATTGCAAAAGTCAGCAAGGGAAATATTTCCCGCGCCAATTAAGAATGAGAAAACTGCAATATGAATATAGTTGCCAATGTCTATGCCACCTGTGCCGGCAGACAAAACACAAAAATCATCAATTCTTACATTATTACCAAGTCGAATATTTTTGCAGTTGTAATATGAGGCTTTATCAGAAAGCATCACATTCTTTCCTACACATGCAAAGCCCATTTTCCTCATTTGCTCATCTGTCAACCAAGCCATATCATCCTCCAGCAATAAGCGAAATTATGTTTTCTTGATCGGATGCTTCTAAGTCTGGATATATAGGCAGACAAATAACTTGATCGGCCGCCTTCTTCGCCACAGGCAGATTCGCCGGCACCGCCGATGGCAACCCTCTATACATCGGAAAATCACTAATCAACGGATAGAAATATCGCCGTGCAAAAATGCCATTTTCCCGCAGTTTTTGGAACAGCGATTCACGGCTGAGTGGATACTCAGAACGCACCAGAATCGGAAAATAGGAATAATTTGTTACCTTTTCACCCATGTCCGGCAGACAGTAAACACCTTTCATATCGGCTAACCCTTTGCGGTAGCGGGCATCGATGGCTTTGCGTTTTTGCAGAGCATCGTCAATGCCTTTGAGTTGCAACAGACCAAAGGCAGCTATGATTTCGCTCATTTTGCCATTGATGCCGGAGGCGACCACGGTTACTTCGTCCACAAAACCAAAGTTTTTCAGATAGTCAATACGCTGTTTCGTCTTGGCATCCGGGCAGACGATGGCACCGCCTTCGAAGGTGTTGAATACCTTAGTGGCGTGAAAACTAAGTACCGACAAATCACCATAATTAAGAACGCTACCGCTTTCATTTTGCACACCAAAAGCATGAGCAGCGTCATAGATGACTTTTAGTCCATAAATGTCGGCAACTTTCTGGATGCGATCCACATCGCAGGGATGACCATAGCAATGCACTGGCATGATGGCGGTAGTTTGCGGTGTGATGGCCACTTCGATCTTGTCTGGGTCTATGTTGAGCGTGATCGGGTCAATATCCACAAACACGGGCTTGATACCATTCCACAGCAGAGAGTGTGCTGTGGCGACAAAGGAATACGGCGTGGTAATGACTTCGCCTGTGATACGCAAAGATTGCAAGGCGGTGACAAGTGCCACTGTGCCGTTGGCAAACAGGGCAATGTGCTTCACGCCCAAGTAGTCACAAAGTGCTTGCTCCAGCTGTTGATGGAAGGGACCATTGTTGGTCAACCACTTGCTCTCCCAAATCTGTTCTAGATAGGGAATGAACTCTTCCATCGGAGGTAGTACTGGTTGCGTTACATAGATCGGCTTTAAAAATGAAGACAGAGTACTATTATTCAATCATTCCTCCTTAAACCAAGATCACATTTTTTGCCATTTTTTCGGTGGTGTCCTGCGTTAGCTGCAATGCAGCCATAACTCTTTGTAATGCAAAGCGTTATCTTCGCTATCGTTCCTAACAAAGCTAACTCTTTACGATTCAACAAGATAGCTGCCAATTTATAGTTATCGTCAGACACCATCATTTTTTCGTTGTTTTTTCTTCTTCAGGGAAGGCATAGGGGACATTGGCAAATTAGGGTCCATCACCAATTCCCGATCCAAACTGAGCCTCTATTTCTCGTCCACGATTAGCCAATACTCCTACCGCTGCCATGGTTATGCTGAGTTTCTCTGCCACTGATACTTGTGTCAGTGGTCAGGGCCAGACCTCGAAAGCAAAATTAACCCCAAAAGCTCCTCTTATCTCCCTTTTCTCTTCTCTTCTGCTCATCATTCCTCATATCTTTTTCAATCCCCCAATCCCAAAAAATCCTTTCTCATAATTTCTCCCTCAAAACCTTAATTATCCTTTGAGCGGCTTTCCCATCCCAAAACTTAGGGGACTTGCCTGCTTTATTAGTTCCGTTTAATACATTACGACTCTCTTTAACAATTTTTTCTTTGTCAACCCCTACAATTATATTAGTCCCTTCTTTGACTGTAATAGGTCTTTCGGTATTCTCTCTTAAGGTTAAACAGGGGATATTTAAGACCGTACTTTCTTCTTGTATGCCCCCTGAATCAGTAAGAACAAATTTTGAGTTGGTAAACAAACCCATAAAATCTAAATATCCTAACGGCTCAACAAGGACAACATTCTGCATATTAGTAAATCTATCTTCCAAATTCATATTCTTAATCTGTTTCCTTGTTCGAGGATGAACAGGGAAAATAATTTTTATTCTCGCTTGAATTTCCTCTATGGCATCAATAATAGGAGTAAAATTTTTTGCATTATCTACATTTGAAGGCCGATGTAAGGTTAGCAAGGCATATTCTTTCTCCCTTATCTTCATCTGAAACAAGACAGAAGTTGATCTGTACTTATTCTTAAACCTGAGTAATGTATCAACCATTGTGTTGCCTACAAAGAATATCTTTTCCTCAGGAATCCCTTCCCTCTTTAAATTCTCATTGGCATCCTCACAAGTAGTAAAGAGATAGTCACTTAAAGAATCAGTAACCAATCTGTTTATCTCCTCAGGCATTGCTCGATCAAAGCTTCTTAAACCTGCCTCAACATGTGCCACCGGAATAAGTAATTTTGAAGCTACTAAACTACAAGCTAAGGTTGAATTAACATCTCCTACAACTATAACTAAGTCTGGGGAATCCTTAATGAGTTCCTTTTCAAATTCAATCATTATTTTAGCTGTCTGAACTGCATGGGAGGCAGAGCCTACACCTAAGCAAACATCTGGCTCAGGAAGACATAGGTCTTCAAAAAATATCTTGCTCATCTTGTCATCATAATGTTGCTCAGTATGAATGATAAGTGGCTCAAATTTATCTGGATACTTTTTCATCTCCTCATAAATAGAAGCAATCTTCATAAAGTTTGGTCTTGCACCAGCCACGAGAAAAATCTTCATTTTTTTATTCATTATCTCCATGTTTATCCGCACCATCTTATGTTTTATCTATAACTTTTATATCTTCGTGGTTGATTTCAATCGCACAAATCGATCAATTCTGTCTATTTAATGCTTGCTTGAACTCTTCCATTGAGTTACATCGTATAACCTGTCGCAAGAGAAATTTCAAAACATCTCTATCCTTGATTTGATTTACAGCATTGGAAATAGTAGATGGAATCTTACCAAACCGTTCATCCAATGCTTCTGCTACCATCATTCTACCATCCTCTAACAATCCTTGTTGCAATCCTTCAGCTCTGCCGATTCTCTCCACACTTGTAACATATGGCATCTTCTTTACCC
>Ga0180009_10008369_pt1 | contig 10264 bp, 14 predicted proteins | sample OS_PC_MetaG_FD_123537 | JGI IMG/M metagenome (GOLD analysis project Ga0180009, IMG submission 123537) | Groundwater microbial communities from the Aspo Hard Rock Laboratory (HRL) deep subsurface site, Sweden - OS_PC_MetaG | ecosystem: Environmental > Aquatic > Deep subsurface > Groundwater... | reverse complement strand
TTCGGGTAAGCAGGCGTGGTTTTTGTGCAGAAGATTTTTCGTAAGAAAGATTGGAACAATAACCAATGAGAATCCTGGTAGTAGTAGGATGAGATTTTCCTGAGAACGGAAAAGGTCGAAAGAGCAAGGTTTCCTTGGCAATATCGTTTAGCCAAGGGTTAGTCAGCGCCTAAGTTGTGTCTTAACTGAGCACGACGACGGACAACAGGTTAATATTCCTGTACTGATTGAGTTTTAAATATTATAATTTGCTTTAGGATAAGCAAGATTTTGAAAAAAATTTCGATGAAGAAATTTATGGAGCGTAATGCAAAGAAATAAATGAATTTGTCGACGAGAATTGCTGAGTCCAGGAGCCAGTGAAAAGATTATAATCTTGATTTAATCAGCTGTACCCATAACCGACACTGGTGCTCTAGCTGAGAAGGCTAAGACCTGAAAGGTTTAAACTAGTTAAGGGAATTCGGCATATTGGCCCCGTAGCTTCGGCTGAAGGGGTGTCTATTTTTGTATTTTTCAGAAATGTGAATGCAAGAGTAGATCTCAGTAACAAGGACGGCCCGACTGTTTACCAAAAACGTAGCCAAGTGCTAATCTGAAAAGACTTGTATACTTGGTGAGACCTGCCCAGTCGTGGTGTCTCAAACTCCCTTTCAAGGGAGCTAAGGCCCATGAAACGGCGGGGGTAACTATGACCCTCTTAAGGTTTCAAATTACGAAGCCTTACATTAATTTTATCTCATGAAGATAATATTAATGCACTTAAGTTTGCGAAAACTTAAGGTGATAATCTGACCAAATGCTGGAAAATCTGTGAATCTCATGTTACGACGATAAAATTAAAATATAAGTTTATAATTTTAGTTCGCGTGAAAATACAATGAGTGCAGACAATCAGCAGGAAAGACTAGATTCTTCATGGATTGTTGGTTTTACCGACGGAGAAGGATGTTTTCATATATCCATCAATAAAATCCATAAAATGAGTTTAGGTTGGCAAGTTCTTCCTGAATTTAGAATTGTTCAACATGAAAAAGATGAATCTGTTTTATATCAAATCAAAAATTATTTTGGTTTTGGAAATGTTAAAATAAACAGAAAAGATCATCATGGAACAAGAAAAGAATTCAGAGTTAGAGGTTTAGAAAATCTTAATAAAATTGTAAAATTTTTTGAGAGAAATTCATTAAAAACTTCAAAGAAAAAAGATTTCAAAATTTTTTCAGAAGTTATTAAAATGATAAATAATAAAGAACATTTAACAAAAAAAGGACTTGAAAAAATTGCAGAGTTAATTTCTGTAATGAATAGAAAACCTAAATCGAAGTATTTAGAATCCTCAGAGACTATACGTTAGACATCAAAGACACATCAGACGTGACCCTAATTTAAGGGAAGCGTCATAAGAGAAACCGTAGGTGTCTTTTATGAAGATATAGTCCGACCCTTATGGCGACATAAGGAAACTAGCAGAAATGACTAGTTTGTTAAGAATTTTATTCTTAATAATAACAAAAGTGAGCGTAATGCCTTGTCATCTGAATGGTGACGTGCATGAATGGTTTAACGAGGTTGTCACTGTCCCTAACTAGGACCTTCCGAACATATTGTCCGGTGAAAAGACCGGAGACACTTAGTGGGAAGCTAAGACCTTGTGGAACTTTACTGCAGCTTGTTGTTGTGATTTTAAGTAGAACGCACAGAATAGGTAGGAGCGTCGAAGCCCTCATTTCGGTGGGGGTGGAGCGAACTTGTAATACTACTCGCTCTTCTTAAAATTGCTTACTCTTTTAGAGAACAGCAGCAGGTGGGCAGTTTGACTGGGGCGGTGCCCTGCCGAAAAAATATCGGTAGGACCCAAAGACAAGCTCATCCAGCTTGGAAATCTGGAGATGAGTGCGAGGGCAAAAGCTTGTCTGACTGTTTTTCGAACAGCAAGAAAAGCAGAGGAGAAATCCGGGCCTAGTGAACCCACGTGCTCTTTTGATAGGAGCCGTGTCTGATAGAAAAGTTACCCCAAGGATAACAGGCTTGTCGCGCCCGATAGTCCACATTGACGGCGCGGTTTGGTACATCGCTGTCGGCTCTTCCTATCCTGGGTGTGCAGAAGCACCCAAGGGTGTCGGAGTTCACGCATTAAAAGGGATCGTTAGCTGGGTTAAGAACGTCAACGTAGCGGCGTTGCATAATTGTAAAATTATGAAAAATAAAATCGGCTCATATCGGTGAAACCTAAAACTTTTAAACAAAGAAGTTATGGTAATACCGAGGGAAGATAATGATCGATTCAATAACACTTGCATATATCGCTGGTTTTCTGGATGGTGATGGAAGTATATTCTTCCAAATAATTCCAAGAAAAGATTATAAACAAAAATTTCAGATAAGAACATCAATTGCTTTTTATCAGAAAAAAGAAAATGTTGAAATCTTAAATTGGTTAAAAGAAAAATTTGGAGTTGGATATATTCGTCACAGAAAAACAGGAATTAGTGATTATACTATTGTTGAATCAAAAGAAGTTAAAAAAATATTAAAACTTCTACAACCTTATGTAAAACTAAAGAAAAAACAAGTTGATTTAGGATTAGAAATAATTACTAAATTAGAGAATAAAAAATCTGACAGAGATTTTTTAGAAATTTGTAAACTTGTTGATAAATTCAAATAATTTAATTATTCCAAGAAGAGAAAAATTACTTATGATGTTGTAAAAAATCATTTATCCCCGTAGAGACTTAGAGTCCATTGAAATTTCAATGGCGTATGAGAAAAAAACTCAAGCACTCATATGAAAAATTCTAGAACATATGGATTAAAACTAAATATGTTAATACGCCGATCTCCTTACATAGTTTTTGAAACTCTTAGAAAACTTTTTTTTAAAAAGTGTTGTAAGGATGATGGTATAGTCCATGCCAATTTCGAAAGATTGGATAAACATACGCGAGACAGTTTGTATGATATCTACTAAGTGTGTTGTTGTCTGAGTGGAACGAGTTTCTAGTACGAGAGGAACGGGACTCGGATGCCTCTGGTGAGCAGTTGTTATAAAGCAGGCTGCATAGCTACGCATTGTATGGATAAGAGCTGAATGCATCTAAGCTCGAAACCATCCGCAAAACGAGACAACTAAGGCCGTCGTAGAAGACGACGTTGATAGAGTTGCTGTGTAAGTTCGAAGTGCGCAAGTGCGACGAATTCAGCAGACAACTACTAAAAGCCTCAATTAGAATTTCTAAACTTCTTCCATACTTATTTCAAATATGACAACACAAAACTTAAAAACCAATTATTTCTTAGAGAAAAGTTTATAAATTATAAAATAAGGACATTTTTATGGAAAAACAATGGTTATGTGATCAAGATAGAGAAGATAGAAAAGTATACTGGGGAGCTGTTAATTCAGAAACTGGTGTTATAGAAAGAGTTATAGGACTTTTTAATAGAAAAAAGTTAGAAGATCTTATTATGTATGACAAATTAGTAATATTAACAGATGATGAAGCAAGAAGAATTAATAATCCAAAACAAAATGAAAATAGTTATGATTTTAATTTTATTTAATCTTACAAATAGATTTCATCTTAACAAATTTATTTTTTAAAACTAACAAATTTTTTATAAATTTCTCCAAAAATAAAAACAGATGAAGATATTAAAATAATTAATAAAAATTCTTTTGTAGTTAAAATAGAAAATTTAAGAGATATAAAAAAGTTTTTAAACCAAGATAAAGGTATATTATTGTAAGTCAGATAGTTGACTTCGGAATTCAGTTGTTAAAACAACAAATGTCGAGAATAAAACGATATTGAATTCTGAGGAAGGTCTGCCCACTATAATAAAGTTGTTTTCCGAAAGGAAAATTGCTGTGAAGCAAAGCTCCAGAACAGAAACGACACAGCCAATATTGAGCTATGAACTCGTGGAGGAAGCTTAGAAATATTGGATTTGATGAAACGGCTGTCTCAACTGGTGCAAGGTCTTTGAACCGCTTAGTTGAATGTCAACACAAATCGTTCGAATAAGATTCGAGATTTGACAGAAGGTGGCCTATTTCTGACTTACATTTTATTTATATTTTAAAAAAATTTAAAAAAGAAGAGTATTTAATTTAATAATGGGAGCAATACTCAGTTATAATAATTTTTTAAAAACTTATAAAACAAGAGGATATAGAATAAAACATCTTGAAAATTATAAATCTCTTTTTCCGATAAAGACGAGTGAAATTCTAGCAGGAATTGTAGCGGATTTGATATGTGATGGAAATTTGCAAGGAGACCCAAAATGGAGAATAGATTTTACTTCAAAATCAATCAAAGAATTAAAAAGATTTGAATCTGAAATTAATAAAATGTTTGGTATTAAGGGAAAGATAAGGAAATGTAAATCAAATAAATTTGGAGAAACATATAATTTAGCAATAAATTGTTCTCCCATTTCAAGAATTCTTTTTTTAATAGGAGTTCCTTCTGGACAAAAAGTTTTATCTAACTTTGAAATTCCAGAATGGATTAAAAAAGATAAAAAACTATTTAAAAGATTTTGTCAAAGAGTTTTTACTTGTGAAGGAGGGATAATGCATGAATTAAAAAGAAAAAGCCCACAAATAAGATTAGAAATGTGGAAATCAGAAAAACTAATTAATAAAGATAATTTCTTAAAAGATATCTCTAAATATTTAAAAAAATATTTTAAAATAGATTCAACAATAACAAATCGAAAGGCTTATAATATTAGAAAAGATGGAATTATTACAAGACCAACTAAAATTTATCTCCTTGGAGAATCTGTGAAAACCTTTTCGAAAGAAATTGGTTTTGAAGGAGAAAAACAAACCAAATTGAACAAACTGATGGGGGTTGTCTGAGGAAGACACAAACAAACCCCTCTGAGCTCGATGGGGACTTTAAATGTGAATAAAAACATACTTAAGGCTATAAATGTAGCTCAGCGGGAGAGCACATGACTGAAGATCATGGTGTCCGGGGTTCGACTCCCCGCATCCCCACTTAAAAACATTTATAAAACTAATTGATTTTGAATAATTATGGCTGAGAAAAAAGAGGCAAAGCAAATTGGTGAAGGATTTGGAATTTCTGGATTTACACTGGGAGTTTTAAGCATCTTATTTGCAGGAACAGCAGGAATATTTCTATCTGTTATTGGATTTGTATTTTGTTTTGTACAACAACAAAAAAGAAAAACAGGATTAGGAAAAGCAGGAATGATACTAAACTTAATAGGATTTGTGTTAAGTGTTGTTTTTATTAGATATCTTGCTCCAATAATTGCTGGGATGATACCAACAGGTTAAAAGATGAAAAACAAAAAAGCTGCTATGGAAATGTCTGTAGGAACAATTGTAACAATTGTTTTATTAATGGCTGTTTTAATTCTTGGAATTTTTTTAGTGCAAAAAATTTTCAAAAGCAGTGTAAATGCAATAGATGAAATCGATAATGAAGTCCAAAGTCAGATTACTCATTTATTTGCAAAAGAAGGTAGCAGAATAGCAATTTATCCAACCTCAAGACAAGTAACTATGAAAAGAGGAGATACACCAAAAGGATTTGCATTTTCTGTTAAAAATTTGGATGTTGAAACACAAAAATTTGATTATAATGTAGAAGTAGATTCTAATTTTGATGAATCAAAATGTGGAAGTACTTTCTCTATTGAAAAAGGAAATGATTGGTTGGTGATATCATCTGGAAGTTTTACATTAGGTCCTGGAAAAGCAATGGATTTACCTGAATTAATATTATTAGATGTTCCAGAAACAGCTCCTCCATGCACTATCCCATATAATTTGATAATTAATAAAGGAGAATATACTAGTGCTAAAGTGTATATTACTCTAGAATAAGTTGATTTTTTAAACTATTAATTCTTTAATTAATTATGTTGAAAATATATAATACATTAACAAGAAAAAAAGAAGTTTTCAAACCTATAAAAGAAAAGCAAGTTGGAATGTATGTTTGTGGACCGACTATTTATGATTTTGTTCATATAGGAAATTTAAGAGCTTATGTTTTTGCAGATAATTTAAGAAGAGTTTTGAAAATTAATAATTACAAGATTAAAGAAGTTATGAATATAACAGATGTTGATGACAAAACAATAAGAGACAGCCAAAAAGCAAAAGTTAAATTAAAAGAATTTACAAAAAAATATGAAAAAAGTTTTTTAGATGATATTAATTCTATGAATATTGAAAAACCAGAAGTAATGCCAAAAGCTACAGAACATATCAAAGACATGGTTGAGCTTGTGAAAAAACTTCTGAAAAAAGCAATTGCATACGAAGCAGATGATGGAATTTATTTTTCTATTAAAAAATTTAAGGATTATGGAAAATTATCTAAAATTAAAAAAGAAAATTTGCGGGTTGGAGCAAGCGGAAGAGTTTTGAAAGATGAATATGAAAAAGAAAATGTTAATGATTTTGTTTTATGGAAATTTTGGGATGAAAAAGATGGAGATGTTTTTTGGAATACTGAATTAGGAGCACCAAAAGGTGTACCCTCTAAGGAGGGCAAAGGACGTCCTGGCTGGCATATTGAATGTTCTGCTATGAGTTCTAAATATCTTGGAGAACAATTTGATATTCATACAGGGGGAGTTGATTTGATTTTTCCTCATCATGAAAATGAAATTGCACAAAGCGAAGGAGCATTCGGTAAAAAACCATGGGTAAAATACTGGATGCATAACGAATGGGTTTTGGTAAATGGAGAAAAAATGTCAAAAAGCAAAGGAAATTTTTACAAATTAAAAGATATTATTGAAAAAAATTATTCACCTATGGATTTAAGATATTTTTATCTATCTGCTCATTACAGAAAACCCCTGAATTTTACTTTTACAAATTTAGATTCTTCTAAAAATGCATTGGAAAGATTGAAAAATATAATTTCAAAAATAAAAAACAGCGAAGAGAAAGTTATGAAACAAAAAGTAGAGGTTGCATACAAACAATTTTTAGATATTATTAATGATGATTTGAATACTCCAAAAGCATTATCATTTATGTGGGAAATTGTAAGAGAAGACAAGTTAAATGATTCTGAAAAATATGAATTAGTAAAAAAATTTGATGAAGTTTTTGGATTAAGGTTGGATGAAAAGGAAAAAATTGATGTTCCTAAAAAAATAAAAGAGCTTGCAGAAAAAAGAGAAAAAGCAAGAAAGCAAAAAGATTTTGTAACAGCAGACAAATTAAGAGAAGAAATAAAAAGACAGGGATATTATATTAATGATACAGAAAAAGGTGGGGAAGTTAAGAGGTTATAATAAAAAGAGGTAAAACTAAAATGGCATGTGGATGTTGCGGAAGCAAAGCTAAGAAAAAAACTGCAAAGAAAAAGAAAAGATAAATTTTGAAAAATAAAAAAGAATGGTAAAGAAACTAAAATGAAACCAAAATTTCGTAGAGCTGCTTTTATTGTTACCTATGCATTAACAGAGAAAGGTATTGAATATTTAATTCTTAAAAGAAAACTTCACTGGAATGGCTGGGAATTTCCAAAAGGCGCAAAGAAATTTTATGAAACTTATAAAAGAGCTGTTAAAAGAGAATTAAAAGAAGAAACAGGCTTAAGGCCTTTGAAAATAAAAAAGTTTGAAATTAAAGGGGAATATTATTACAAAAAAGAACTGCCAGACAGAAAGGGATATGTTGGACAAAGTTATGTTCTTTATGCTGTTGAAGTAAAAAAAGAAAAAATAGAACTTGATAAAATTGAACATCTGGATTATAAATGGGTAAAATTTGAATCTGCCTTGAAAAAACTTAGCTGGAGAAATCAAAGGAAATGTTTAAAGATTGTGAATGATTGGTTAAAAGATAAATAAAACTTATTCTATACGTCTACATAGTAAGATTTATAAATAATGTAGACGTACAATTCCTATGGTATACACCGAAATTAAAGAAAGAAATAGAAGAAAATATTTTTATAGAGTTATCTCTGTAAGGAGGGGTAAAAAGGTGTGTAAAAGAAGGAAATACTTAGGGGTTGATATTCCAAATGGAAAATTGGGTATTTTAGAAAAAAAAGCAGATAAGAAGTTTAATTTAAGGAGTATTAAAAATAAAGAAATTATTGAAAAAATAAAGCCAAAAATAATTAAAATTCTTAAAAAAAATAAAGTAAAAAAAGCAGGAATTTTCGGAAGCTATGCAAGAGGAGAGCAGAAGAAAAATAGTGATATTGATATATTAGTTGAGATAGGTGACAAAAAAATTAGCTTGTTGGATTTTATTGAATTAAAATTAAAATTAGAGGATATTCTCAAAAGAAAAATAGATTTGGTGGAATACAGTGCTATTAAACCATTAATTAAAGAAAGAATATTAAAGGAGGAGATAAAAATAATATGAAAAGGGATTTAAGATTATTTATAGAGGATATTTTGAAGAGTATAAAGAATATTAAAGAATTCTCAAAAGGATTATCTGAAAAGGAGTTTTTAAAAAGTAAGATGGAGCAAAGTGCTATAGAACGAGAACTTGAGATTATCGGAGAATCTGTTAAAAATATTCCAGAATCTGTTAAAAATAAATATCCTGAAGTTAGATGGAGAGGAATCGCAGGGTTTAGAGATGTATTAAGCCATGCTTATTTTGGAGTAATTTCTGAGAGAATTTGGGATATAATCAAGAAAGATCTCCCTATTTTAGAAAAGCAAATATTAAAAATAAAAAAAGAGGTAATAAAAAATGAAACATCGTGAAATAATATTAAGTTCAGGAACAAGAATTTTTCTTGGAAAAAATGCAAAAAACAATGACGAGCTTGTAAAAGAATTTAGAGGAAAAGAAAATATTATTATTCATACTGTTGAACCAGGAAGCCCTTTTTGTATTATAGAAAAATTAAACCCAACTCAATTAGAAATAAAAGAAGCTTCAATAATCTGTGCTTCTAAAAGCCAGGACTGGAGGGATAATAAAAAAGATGTTGAGGTTCATGTGTTTGATGGAAAACATATAAGAAAACCTTTTTTAGCAAAAAAAGGAACATGGAGCATAACAGGAAAGGCAAAATTAATTAAAGTTAAGAGGGAGGAGATTTTGAAACAGGAAAAAAATAAATTATCTTGTTACTTTGGTAAACCATAGACTTCAATCAAATCTGGACTAGTTAAAGTTCCTGTAACATGCTTCCTTTTGAAATGGCTAGCATGATCTGGAGATAATTCTGTTACTTTTGGTATAGTAACAAAACAATCGTAGTTTTTTCTTGCATGAACAAAACTTGGGTGCATATCTAGTCCATTTATCTTAGAAGTTAGAATAAGTTGAAATCCAGATGAATTAAGATATTTTTTCACCTCTAATACTCTTCCTAAATTTTCATCACTCTCATCACATAAGTGAGTGAGGTCATCTCTATCTCTCATGATCTTTGTATTTAATAAAACTATATAAATAATGTTATAATATAAAATATAAGATGGTTGAGCCACAAAAACAAATTCAATTAGGAAAGCAAGGAGTTACAGAAAATTTTATTGAAAACTTGAAAATTTATTTTAAGAAATTTAAAATAGTCAGAATTTCTGTTTTAAAATCAGCAGGGCATGACAAGAAAAAGATAAAAGAATATGTAGATATTATTCTTGACAGATTAGGAAAAAATTATGTTGCAAGAGTTATTGGGTTTAAGATTGTTCTAATCAGGTTCAGGAAAGATGTTCGATGATTGTATTCAAGCATATAAATTAAAAAGATATAAATAAAAGATGGTAATTAAAAAATTTGAGAGGAAGGAAAATTTAGAGAGGAAAACAATTGAAAATATTAATACTAATGAACCTTTACCAAATAGAGGAGGAATAGTTTTTGAAAGATCTCGGTGCTGTAATGCTCCAATTAATTATACTAGTGGAGGAGTTGCTCTTGCTTATTGTTCTAAATGTAAAAAAAGATATGAAGAATTTAGAGTAGGATAAATTTATAAATCCAAATTTCTCTCTAAATTAGAGTTAATAGTTTTTAACTATCTATTGCTGTAAGGCAAGCTCTAATAAATAATATCAACAAAAATGTCAAAAATATTTGAAATAAATGCACAAGAATATAATCTCAAATTAGCAGAAGCTTTGAAACAAATTCCTGAATTCAATGCTCCAGAATGGGCAGAATTTGTTAAATCAGGTGCAAGCAAGGATAGGCCAATTGATGAGCCGGATTTCTGGTATAAAAGAACAGCCTCTATTTTAAGACAAATTTACAAGAACAATGTTG
>Ga0180009_10008368_pt1 | contig 10264 bp, 9 predicted proteins | sample OS_PC_MetaG_FD_123537 | JGI IMG/M metagenome (GOLD analysis project Ga0180009, IMG submission 123537) | Groundwater microbial communities from the Aspo Hard Rock Laboratory (HRL) deep subsurface site, Sweden - OS_PC_MetaG | ecosystem: Environmental > Aquatic > Deep subsurface > Groundwater... | reverse complement strand
GAACTTGAGTTTCGGTGAGTAACTTTTTGGCATGGTTGCCTCCTCATATTTATCATACTGGACGTCTCCGAGGAGGTCAAACCTTCACATTACGTCGTGTCCAACTTTTTGGGTAAAGATCCGAATTGATTTAAACCGAAAGGCTGTTGAATTCGCGCGACAGGTGCGAGGACTGGATGTTATCCATGGCGATGCCAAAGAAGTGTTGTCGGGAAGCAAATTTGATGTTGTACTAAGCATAGAGACCATCGAACATATGAATGATCTGGATGCGTATCTAAAGACCATCCAATCATTGCTCGTGCATGATGGATTGTTGTTGATTACCACCCCGCGCAATGATTGCTGGGCTTGTTTGTTGTTTGGTGAGCAAGCAGATTCTTATATGGCGCCCAACCATATCAATTTCTTCGATGACAGTAACCTGACTTTGCTCTTGAAGCGTTATGGATTCCATGTGAACGGTGTTCAACGGTTTCGCGCCCGAATGGGGGTGGGTCTATTCTACAAGCGACTCACAAAGGTGCGTGAGTACGTAACTTATGCACCGCCATTACATGGTCCAGCCGTAGTGTTCATGCCAAAGGGATATAAAGGTGACCGGAGACAGCACATTCTGGGTCACGCTCCCTTAGATCTTTATGATTCCCAGACCATGAACACTAACAGTTCGACAAAAGTAGACGATATGGCTACTCTGAGTCTACCCAGACAGGTGCTACGGAGGCTGGCCAACGTTTTGACATTGTCTTTTCCAGTTCATATGCTCGTAACGGCTGTCAACGGAAATTGAATGCCATGATCTTCTACAAGGATATTGGTTTCCGGCCGATGGAATTGGCCGATATTGAATTGGTACGCAAGATGCATAATGAGCCAGATACTTTGTTGCAGTTAGGTGACCCATGGCCTGTTTCTCCGGCGCAACAGCAAGAATGGTTCGAGGCGATGAGCAAGCGTCGATCTGATGTTACGTTCGTGGTCTGCAAGACGGAAAGCGATGAGGCAATAGGTGTATGGCGCCTGCAAAACGTGGATGCCGTCAATCGTGTATGCGAAGTGGGAGTAGATATCTTCCCTGCCCTTCGCCGCCAAGGGTTTGGGTACAAGACCTACCGATTGATTCTTTCATACCTGTTTGATCATTATAATATTCACATGGTTTATCTTCGGACGGCAGAGTTTAATAAGGTTGGACAGGCTCTTTATAGCAAACTTGGGTTCCGTGAGACGGGTCGCTTGGTACAATCTATATTTCGGTATGGACAGTACTGGGATAATATCTTGATGTGTCTCACTGTGGACGAGTATCGCGAATTGTATCCACAGGTTGAGGGCAAATGAAGATTGCAGTCATGGGCACATTCACCCAGGCGAATCTGGAGAGTTTTCTAGCCCAGGCATTTCGCGATTTGGGTCATACCGTTGTTACGTTTGATGCTTGGTGCCAGAAAGGAATGCCCTGGTTTAACCGTCGGGTGGTCAGTCTCATGAGTGGACTGCCACGCATTCGGCATTCATATCGGGCGAGATACCAAGCGTTCGTCAATGCCCGTTGCGTGCAGTTTCTAGAAGCCGAAAAACCTGACTTTGTCATAGTCCATAATGGGGCTGAGTTGCACCCGGATACAATTAGGACGACCGTCAAGCGTTATCACATTCCCTTTGCGACCTTTGCAGCTGATGATCCTACGTTGGGATTGCTTTTACCCGAATATCTACCTTGCATCCCGTATTTCACGCACGTGTTTGTCAGCGAGTCGGCGTTGGTTCCGAAGCTTAACCGTTTGACCTCCAATCGAGTGGAGTTTGTTTCGTGTGGGGCGCCGATTAATGTCTATTGCCCTGTTGCTCCCTCAGATGTCGAACGGCAGTTATTTGAGTGCAATTTGGGATACGTTTCATCTGGCTACTCCGGCTCGCCCTATGGTGTGTACAGGGCACTCTTGCTGAAAAACGTAGCCGATTTGGGGCTGAAGATATTTGGAGATCGTCACTGGGGCTACATTGCTCAAAAAGTTCCTGAAGTGTCGCGCAACATTCACATTACCGGTTTTCTTGGTCCAGAACGAATGAACGCGTTCTTTGCCAGCGCCCAGATTTTTGTGGGGATCGTGCATCCGCAGATGGTAAGTGGTGTAGGCCAGCGCATTTTCGATGCCGCTGCCGCAGGGGCTTTCATTTTGGCGGAATACAAGGCGGATATCGAGTGGGCATTTCCTAGAGGCGAAGTCGAGACCTTCAAGACCAAAGAGGAGATGCGTGAAAAGGCAAAATACTACCTGGAGCATCCGGAAGAGCGCCGGGTGAAAGCACATGCGGCGCGGGCACGGGTCTTGGCTGGGCATACCTGGCAGCACAAAGCGCGGCAAATGTTAGATGTTGTTTTTGGATGACCGATGTCGAGCATAATACAGACAGCGACGAAAAACACAGCAGTTGTCCTGATCGCGCGGTCCGTTAGCATGATTTCAAGTGTCGTTTTCATCGCGCTGTTCTCACGCTACGTAGGCGTTGAGCAATTTGGGCAATACTCCTACGCACTCTCGATTGCCGCACTGCTGTCCGGCTTGGTAGCATTCGGATTAGATGCGTGGGCGATTCGCGAAGTTGCCCAGTCTCCCACTCTCTCGGCAACGATCATCGGCCGCTCGCTGTTCATTCAGGTAACGTTGGCGCTATTATCACTGCTTGGGTTGGCGGTGTATTGGAACTGGGTATCGCCTGATCCGAATCTATTGTGGATTGTCTTGATCGTAGCGGGCTATGTCTTTTTGGATACGATGAGTCTGCTGCTGATTAGCGTGTTCCGCGCTCGCGAGAAAATGGAATACGAAACTGCAGCTGTGACCGCCGGAAATCTAGCGATGGTGGCGCTGACCGCGGTCGGCATTTTACTGCGGGTTAGCGTCAACGGTCTGCTAGTCTTGATAGCCACAAGTTATGCATTAAAGTTCGTCGTAATTGTTTATTATGCGCGGCAGAAGTGCGGCTTGGTGGGCGTCTTGCTCCAGACTCGGCCCGCCTGGGGACAGATCAAGACCGGACTGCCCTTCTTTCTAAGTTCAATTGGCAACACAATCTACATGAGTTACCCACGCCTTGTTCTGGGGGCATTGGGCAGCTTTCAATCGGTCGGCTTGTACGCGGCGGCGGAGAAAGTCGTCTTGTTGATCAGCGTATTTGCGGGCGTACTAGACGTCGTACTGTATCCGATCTTTGTCAAGCAGATGCAGCGGTCTGTTCGTGAATTTGCCCGCGCCTATGAGCGGACAGCAGACTTGGTTTTGGTCGTAGGGTTGTTGTTGGCCATTGGGCTGTCGGGCTTGATGCCAGAAATTATCTGGATGCTGTTCGGTTCGAGCTACAAAAACGCATTGCCAATTACGCTTCTTCTAGTGCCCAGCATAAGCATGTCTATTTCGGGATATGTCAACGGGCGTGCCATGTTTGTTTTGCGAAAAGAACGGCTGATGTCAGTCCTCATCATTGGGACAGCCCTGGCAGGCTTCCTGTTGGCATCGGTATCGGTGAACATGTTGGGTGCGATGGGCGTGGCTCTCAGCGTGCTTCTTAGTGCCGCGTTTGGTTTTGCCTTTTACTTTGTGTATGTCCGTACACAATTGGGTCTGCCATGGCTAACAGGGCGCTACATACTTTACTTCGCACTGTTCCCAATAGTGTTTCTTGTTTCATATGCCTGGCGCGATGCAGGGTTGGCTGTTCGATTGATGGCACATTTGGCACTCATGGCTGGATTGATTATTGCGTTCACGTGGACGCATTTGATAGAATGGCAGTGGGTCAGAGACTTGATCCGGGCTTTTTTACGAGTGCTGTTTTTTTCGCGTTTAAGGGAAGTTGAGCAGGGTGCATTCTTTGTTAACACAGAGGTGGAGCACACGGATGAAAAATAGCCCCATGCCATCATCACCGGCTATCAAACCTACAACCATCTCTAGTGCGCATACATCTGAATTGGCAAGACGTGGATTGGTCGTGTTTGTTATTTTAGCCTTTATCACACTTCGAGTGATTACGTCTGGTCCACCTACGACCTTCACCGAGTCTTTTGCTGGCGCGCCTGCTCTTGGCATCCAGTCGGAGCGGACAAATGCAATTATGGCTTCTCTCGGGCTAGTGCTGCTTTTGGGGTTACTGGTATTGGATCGACCGTTAGGCTTTGCATTCATAATATCCGATATGAATGGATTTGGCTCATTTTTCGACCTTGGCCAATGGGGCATGGCTGGTGTTTTTAAGTTTCGTGACATCGAGTTCTTACTTCTTCTTGCATTAGGGATATTTTGGAGTGTTTCAAAAACGAAGGGTGAAACCTCAACGCGATTTGGGAGTTGGTTACGCAGGGTGTCTGTTACAATAGCTGTTATAGCAATTGTCTACACCGCGGCCACCTCGCTAGTGCAACCTGTGACAGTGACACTTCGCTACTCGCGGCAGCTATACGTTTGGCTGTTATTATTGGTAGTTCCCCAATTTATCCGAAACAAAAATGAACTCGGACGTGTCGTGAAGGTATTTGTTGGATTGGCAGGGCTGGCGGTTAGTCTCTATATAGCGCAGTCAATGCTGCCTCCCCAAACGGTCTTACGATACTCACAACAACAAATCTTCTATGGTCAGGTCAGAGTTTGGGGTGGGTCTCTCTCGCCCGTTTTCGCGGGTGGTCTGGCGCTCTTTGCTTTCCAGGTCCAAAAGCGAACAGCCTCATGGCGGTTGTGGACTCTTTGTGGCTTGATAATACTTGCAGTTCTGAGTTCACTAGGGCGGGTTTCTATCGTAGTTTTTGTAGCATCTGTCGTCTTTTTCGTACTCTATAATGCTTGGAGGCAATCACATATCTATCCTATATTGCGTTTTATCTTTTTGATCTTGTTAGGTCTGGGTATTGGCTACTTTTTACTTTCCATATCAGGACGCTTAGAACCTTTGGCAGAAGTATGGGGAGAACGGCTAATGGAATTGGAATATGAAATGGGCGGCGGATCGGGAAATTTCTCTTCGCGGATAGATATGTTTAGATTCCTTCCAATCATTGTTGAGCGAAACGGCGGTACATTTTTCAACCAGGTTTTCGGAATGGGTTTGCGTGCTTTCACCCCGTCTCAATTGTTTCCGATGATTTTCTGGGGCACCATCTCGCCGCCCATCTGGGCTGATAATGGTTTGGCAGGCATACTGTTTTCCGCGGGCTATGTGGGCCTGATCTTGTATGCTCTATTCATTATTCTCATGCTGAATCACCTGTGGACGGAGTTACAGCAGGCACACGGGCGTTTGACCCAAGCCTGCTTGCTAAGCGCGTTTGCCTATTTTCTATTTGCACCAATTTACATGTTGTTTTCTGCCCATTTCTTGGGAAGTTGGGATGAGGCATTGGCTATTACAATGGTATTGGCGATTGCTGAGCGAGGAATAAGTTTTGAAAAGTCATCTGCCAATTCAGAGGGAATAAGGCAATGATACGGATCAGGTTCTTTGATTTGCTTATGATGATCTGCGTGTTGATGTTTACATTCACTGGAAATCCGTTGATATCGCTCCGACTGAATTGGACGAACACTCGAGCTCTTTCGAATCTGGCTGGTGTATCTTCACTTTCTGCTGTTAATCTATTCGCTGAACTTGAATCTGATACCGAGACTAATGACAATCCTACTCGCATTAATCGTTATAGCCTTACCAGCATTCCTGTGGTCGCTGCCGAGTATACAGCAAGGCACTATTTGGCTGCCTTAGATAGGGCAAATCTACTCCTCTCTCAAGATGGCTCTAACCCTGTAGTTTTAGCTCTGAAGGGTGATATTCTATGGAAGATGCACGAAACTTTACCTGCAATTGAGGCTTGGAAGCGCGCAGGTCACTATCAGCAGCTTGTAGATGCGGCAAAATTCTTGGCACGAGAAAAGCAATTTCTGTTGGCGCAATCTGCTTGGGAGGCGGCGGTCCAGGTGGATCCGGATGATTTGCGAGCATGGGCTGGGTTAGGTTCTATGTTTTGGAATCAAGGAGACGTAGGCGCAGCAAAGAGGGTATTTGAGGCAATGGTAGCCAAGAACTCCAGGAGCATGGGAAACCTGCCGTATGCATACTTGGGAATTATCTACGCCGAACAAGGTCTGTTTGACGAAGCCAATCGTGTCGTGGAGATGGGACTGGCTTTATGGCCACGGGATATTCTCATTCGTACTTCACAAGGAATTGCTCTGGCACGCAGCGGTGAAGAAACCCAGGCGATTGTTGTCTTGAAGCAAGTTCTGTTGGATGAACCAATGAATCGAGACGCATGTTACTATCTCGGTTGGGCATACGAGCGCCAAGGTGATGACCTGCAAGCGATTCACCAGTATTCGCTTTGTCTCGACCGCTTCCCGAGTGACATTTACATACGGTATGGATTGGGGTTGGCTTTCACGCGGCAGGGGCGGATTGCCGAGGCGTGCGAACAGTTTCTTCGAATATTGGAAATAGACCCCACCTTTCAAGGAGCGGAAGACCGACTGCGTGAGTTGGGAGGTATGCCTTGAAAATTCTGTTCGTCTCAATTCGTTTTGGACCACCGTTTCAACTCAATATGATCGAAGCGTTGACACAACGAGGTCACGAGGTCACATTTTTTTCAGTTGGTCGCGTAGACCTCTCAATGCGTCCACATTTGCGTTGGAGTCGCAGTGTCGGTGTTCGGCAGGTCGAATTGATTAATTCTCCGAATGTGCCGGGAACGACGGGTGACCCGGATTGGCAATCCAGTCATCCGGTGGTTGAGCGGTTGACCGAACAGGTGCTAGATCAAGTTCAGCCGGATGTAGTGCATATACATGAACTTTCTGGCCACTGCCTTTCAATCCTCGGCCTCATACAAGCCAGAGGTATCCCTTCGGTTGTATCACTTCACAACTATTGGCCGATTTGTCCGCAGTTGAACTTGGTGGACGCTTGCGGCGCGGCATGTGAGGATTATGCTGAGGGAGAAAAATGTACCCGGTGTCACTGGTTGCCACCTGTTGAGGATAGGTTTTGGGTGGAGCAGGTCAAGAGCGTTTTGATAGTTACGCCTATATTTAGGCCAGTGAGACGGCTCAGGAGTTTCGCGCGCCAGCTTGTCCAACGATATAAATTGGGCCCTCCGCAGCCCCCGGGTTGGGGCGTTCCGCGTTATACTGCTGCAGCCTTTGCCCAACGTCGGTATACTGCGATAAAGCTTCTCAACCAAGCCAATGTCATTCACGCTTTGTCAAGCCGGAGTGCCGCTGTCTTAATCTACTACGGCATCTTGCCGGAACGAATCAAAGTAATTCCTATCAGCCTGTTTAATATTGATCAGATTCAGCCAAGTGCAGCTCGTCATATTACTTATCCGGTAGTATTTGGATATCGCGGAAATCTTTCTTATATAAAAGGAGTTCACTATCTCATCGAGGCATTCGCGCAATTGGATCAAACCAGAGGGCGGCTGGTGATCTATGGCTCTGGCGAGCCAAATTACGAGGCTCAACTTCGTCGTCTTGCAAGAGGCTTGAACGTGTCCTTTGAGGGAGAATACAGTGCAAAGGAGCTAACCAAAATTAATAGCCAAATTGATGTGGGTGTGATTCCATCCATCTGTGATGAAACCTTCTGCTTGGTTGGTATAGAGTTTCTCCAATCTAGAATCCCTGTGATCGCCACACGCATGGGTGGCATGCTCGATTATGTGGAAGATCGGGTCACCGGACTTTTGGTGAATCCGCGCGATGTCAATTCATTGAGAGACGCGATGTCTCTCTTCGTCAATTCGCCCCCACTGATGGCACGAATGCGGGCGCAAATCCGACAACTGCCGTCAATGGATCAGATCACTGATTCAATGGTGTCTCTCTACAATGAGATTGTGAAGGATGTCTGAAATATCTTTCCAACACAACGTAGCAATCTCCCCATCGCCAATATCTGATATGAATCATCCTGGAGCGGAGATCACGATCTGCATCGTTACTTACAACCGGCGCGCTGATGTTGATCGCGCGCTTCAATCGGTATATGCTTATACTTCCTCACTGCGTGTTGAGGTGATTGTTGTAGATAACCAATCAACAGATGGGACATCACAATTTATCGCAGAAAAGTATCCAAAGGTGAAGTTGATTTACAAACCAGTTAATCAGGGATATACTCCAGCCATGAACCTGGCTTTAGCTCAAGCCAAAGGAGACTTTGTGATGCCTTTGAGCAGTGATGCCGAACTGAAGCCCGGTTCGGTGGAAGCCCTCTTAGATTTCATGCGTTTTCATCCGTCAGCAGGATTGGCTGGCCCCAGAACCCTGGATGCTCAAGGGCAAATTGTCACTACCCTACATCATCGTAGCATACTATTATCGCTCTGGACTGAGATTATCCCAGTTAAGCGCTGGCTACGGCGAGCACGCCTTGTTCGGTGGATTCTGACGAAAGTATTGCCTAATTCATCGGGCTTGACTTCAGACTACTTCCGTACACATCGAGTGCAGTTGATTGATGGCTGTGGCGTAGTTATCCGTCGAAAGGCACTCGACGCGGTCGGTCTATTGGATCCTTTGATTCCTCTGGGCCCCGATGATTACGATTTCTGCCATCGAATCAGTCGGGCAGGGTTTGAAATATGGTTTGTGGCAGAAAGCGAAATCATCCATCGAACATCTGTCAAAGAAGAAATCAAAAACCTCTCACCGCTTTACTTACGCTTAAAGACTTCCGTGCCTTGCTATCTTTATCGAAAATACCACAGCGGGCTTCGAGCCAAGTTATTTTGTCTATCCGCCTATCTTTTGACACTGAAGCTTCAAAACGAAGCAAAACGACTATGGGGGAAGGAGTCAGAAGAAGTAGCGGCTTTAGTTGAAGCAGCAGACCTATGTCTGCATCCAGGGCGATACAGCAATGAGTACAAAGAGCTTTGGCATCGCGGCTTTCATGCAGAAAGCTAACAAGCGGCGAGCATATTAAGTAATTGCACATATTTTGTCGGAAAGTGAGATGAATAATCGCAAGATCCTAACCATCGTTGGTACGGCGCATGTCCACTTCCGTTTGGGGGAATCCAATTGTGGTGAGATTCACTTACCCGGCTTGCGACGAAGATCATTTTGCGTGGCCCACAAAGTGCGAGCGGATTTTTGGTGCGTATCAACATTGTACCAACATTAAAGAACGGCCGTCCATTAGCTGAAAATTTTGATGAAATCGCGAATTATCATACCACCCAATATACCAGATTGGCAGAAACTCTTCCAAAACATAACAGCCGAGTCGGCTACTTGGCGAATAAACCGGCAAAGATATCCTGAATTTCATGGTGTTACTGGAGTCTCTCGTGCATGTACAGAAACAGCTTTTCGATCAGCACCCAAACTCGTTGATGGCAGGCTTCGCCAATGGTTATTATCATCTTGGAACTAAAATGTCAGAGGTGTGCAAAAAGAGATGACCCATTCTGCGAAAATGAAAGCTTTGGTCACGGGAGGAGCCGGTTTCATCGGCTTCAATATAGTTAAGTTGCTGCTGGAGTTTGGCCACGAAGCGGTTGTTTTGGATAACCTTTCTAGCGGCTATCGCCAGAATCTTATCCCAGGTGTGATGTTTGTAGAGGAGAATGTATGCAACGGAAATGCGGTGTTCGAGGCGATGTCGGGTTGTCAGGTGGTTTTCCACCTTGCTGCCAGTGTAGGTAACAAGCGTTCCATTGAGCACCCCATTACTGACTCGGAAGTCAACGTGCTCGGTACGCTCAACGTACTCGAGGCGGCGCGGGTGCATGGAATCAACCGTGTCGTTTATTCCTCATCGGCAGGAATTTTCGGCGAGTTGAAGACTCTTCCAATTGCGGAAGATCATCCCCAAGACCCCGACTCGCCCTATGGAACAAGCAAACTCGCAGCCGAGAAGATGTGCTTGGTGTATAACAAGCTCTACGGTATGAATAACGTCTGCTTGCGTTATTTCAACGTATATGGCCCGCACCAGCGCTACGATGCCTACGGCAACGTTATCCCTATCTTCGCCAATCGCGTGCTGAAGCGCGAGCCGCTGACCATCTTCGGCGATGGGGAGCAGACACGCGATTTCGTCAATGTGCACGATGTAGCAGAAGCCAATGTGTTAGCGGCGATCTGATACCCTTACACATTGGCAATTTGGGCTAACGGCGAAATAACAGGCTTCAACTTGAGATTAGACAATCGTGCCTTGAAAGCAGGCAGAAGATGAACAGCGATAGCGAGAGTACGTT
>Ga0180009_10008367_pt1 | contig 10264 bp, 8 predicted proteins | sample OS_PC_MetaG_FD_123537 | JGI IMG/M metagenome (GOLD analysis project Ga0180009, IMG submission 123537) | Groundwater microbial communities from the Aspo Hard Rock Laboratory (HRL) deep subsurface site, Sweden - OS_PC_MetaG | ecosystem: Environmental > Aquatic > Deep subsurface > Groundwater... | reverse complement strand
TTTTTCTCTTCTTTTTCTTTAGGCTTACAACAGCATTCTTTGTTCATCATAACACCTTCCTTATGCGTATCTCTTTTATATCTGAACCTGGTTTAATATTCATCCTTCTGCCTAACGATAGAGCTCACCTGCCCAAAACCCTTGGCAGATAAACCGTGGATAAACCACAAGACTTTGATAACAGTATAACTTCCAAGAAACCACCGCGGGTTTTGGGTCAGGTGCAGCAACTGGTTAGGCAGTATTTTATAAGTTATTCGGTGTAAGTCCTGTACACTTAGCGATACGTGCCAGCATACGATGACCGATTTCTTCACGATCATGAAACGCGAAGGTAAAATCTGGCCATCCAGGACGAGATAGAACACGATGTGATATGCCGGATTGACGTTTAATCCTCCAGCCGATTCGCAACAAAGCAGCCAGCACCATTCGTGCTTTAGTTGACGGCCATTGACTCATGCTGGTACCGCAAAGACGTCACAGAGTTCTGGAATTTCCTCCCCGTGTTCGAGCCGATCGGCCAGTACACGCAAGGCCAGAGCCTTGACCTTGGAAATCGCCTCTTCTTGGCTCTGTCCGTACACCAGAACACCAGATAAATCGGGTACTTCAGCTATCCACCGGCCATCTTCTTCGCGTTCAATTTCGATATTCATTGGTTACACCTCCAATTTTCTACAATTTACTCTACGGGAACAAGTTCAACTTCAACTGCCTAACCATAAAAATCACTGGTGGGCTACTGCCCATCCAGTGCATTTTTCTTGTTAGACTTTGCTTCGCTGTCTTTTTTCTTTTCTTGGCTTACCGAATTATTGTAATGTCAATATTCACGAACTAACCCCATCTCTGCTCCCTTACTTCTACTTATCTAATGATTACTATACTTCTTTTTTCTACAGCATTACGATGAGCCTCATCTAACTTTTTGTATATATCATCTATTTCCATCCCTTTATCCTTATCTTCTAAAAGAGGCTCATATATTCCAATATTGAGTCTTGCAGACCTATTTTTTACAGGGTTTTGAATTACCTCTTTGGTCTGTTGATTATTTACATAAATATTAATTGCCTTTTGAATTTGTTGAGCCTTTATATAGGTATCCTTATACCTTTTATCAGGAAGCAAGATAACATATCTCTTGTCATCATAGTTTCCAAAAAGGGCAGATTTCAGATTCCACTTAATTTCCTTTAAGACCGATGTCTCCTCTACATCAACAGCATCTACTGAGAAAATGAGTAAAGAAACGGTCTTTTCGCTTCTTCTCTTTATCTCTTTCAAGTATTCTTTTAGTCGTTCGTCAAAATACCGCTTTTGCAATATAAAATTCGGGTCATACACCTCCTTAATAAGGCTATCAATATTATCGCTCTTAACGCTAAATTCTGGAAATTCTTGAGGGTTCTTCTTTATAGCAGAGATGAATGCCTTCCAAACATCCAAATCATAACTGCCCCTTGATGATAGCATCTCCAACTCAGCCAATGCCATCTCTGGAGGCATACCCTGTCGATAGACCCTGTTTGAGGTCATTGCATCAAAGCTATCTGCTAAGGCAAGGATTCTTGAGCCAAGTGGTATTTTTTTTCCTTTTAACCCATGAGGATAGCCTTTGCCATCTGTTTTTTCGTGATGATGGAGGATTAGCCTTGAAATATCTCCAAGACTTCCATTGGATACTATCTCACTACCAAAGTAGGGATGGGTCTGTATCTCCCACCACTCCTCATCTATCAGAGACCCCTCTTTTGTCAAGACATTTTCCCTTATCCCAATCTTTCCCACATCGTGGAGTAGTCCAGCCAACTTGACTTTCTGCTTAAATTCATCATTAGCCATCCCTGTCTCTTTTAATATAAATCCCTTATCAAGCTCCTCAACAATAAGCCCGGCAAACTTAGAGACCTTATCTGAATGTCCTTTTGTGTAAGGGTCCCTTGCCTCTAATGCCCCGACAGCAACCCGCATTGCTGTTTCAAGCTCTTTAAGCTCTGCCTCCTTCTCCTTAAGTTCTCTCAACTTCTCCAAATAACTAGCATTCTCTAAGGCTAATCCTGCTACCATTCTAAAGGCATCAATTAGCTCATCATCTATGATGGGTGACTCCTCAATAAGGAGCAACCACTTTTGTTCTTTCTCATAAATAAATAGAGGAATGGACATAACTTCTCCATCAAAACTTATCCTCTGGTTTGAGACAGCCCTCTCTATCAGTTCCTGATACCTGCTGATATCCTCTAAGTTTTCTGCATAGACAATATCTCCACATAAGGCATACTTTCCTTCACCCACAACCTTTACCAACCTTGCCTTCTTAAAGTCAAACAGGTATTCTGCCCCCTCAAGAAGAATGGACTCCACCCGAGAAAGCTCTTTCTCCTTTATCATCACCCTACCAAACGCCTCAATCACATCCTTGCGAGTAACATTTTTCGCCTTCCCATAATAACTTTTAGCACTCTCCCAATCTCCATGAAGAAGAAAGATATCACCTAAGTTTTGATAATCAAAGTAAGTATCAATAAACCTTTTGAAAACCTCATTTGAAACCTCATAGACCATATCTTCTCTTCTCTTAAAGAGTCCACTTGTCTCCGGTTCTTCTATTCTTTCCAATCCTGCTTTAGGGAATTTACCATCCCTTATCTCTATGAACACCTTAAATGTCTCGACTGACCTCTCTAAGTCCCTTATGATTTCCTTGAGGCAAGGTTTACCTGCTCCTTTCTCAATAAAAGAGCCGATAGCCTCATCAATCTCCCTTTTATTAATAGTCTCTTCTTTAGCCTCCTCCAAAAGCTTTGCTATTAGGTAAGGGTGACCATTGGTTTGTTGAATAAGGTAGACTCTTCCCTCTTCTGAGAGAATTATCTTCTTTTTTGAGGCAATCCCTTCAATAAATTGGATTGCTTCCTCCTCAGAAAGTTCAACAAGGGATAATGTTTCTGCCATATTGAAGGGTGAGTTTTTGCCATGGGAGAGCCGGAGAAGGCTGATTGAACCAGAGACTATTGCCCTCAGATCTTCTTGATTGTCATGGCACCTTTTGAAGGACAAAAGAAGTTCTCTACTTAGCTCCTTATTCAATGTCTCTATCCCACTTAAGAGTAAGACAAATATTCCACCTGCCCTTGGTAGAATGGATTCAAGAATCCTTCTTATGTTTATCTCCGGCATCCTTTCCTGTTCAATGCCCAGTCCCCTGATAATATCTCCGTAAAGTTTGGTGTAGTATTCAAGCCTTGGTAATTTACTGTAGTCTCCTAAATATATATAGATAGGCTTAATGCCGGGCTCTTCTTTAAGCCTATCTTCCACCTGTCTAAGAAAGGTAGATTTTCCAGAGAACCTTGGACCCAGAATAGCCCAATAGTTACCACCCATCAGACCAGTGTAGACCTTATCTACTAAGGATGTATCCCTTTTGAGATGAGAAATTTCTTCACACATTAGATGGTACCTCTTTCAACTTTGAAATAACCTGTGGGTCTTCCTTTAGTTGTTCTATTCTATATTTCACATCAAGTCTCTGGAGTGTTTGACGGAGTATAGAATAGGAGAACCCGACATCATCTCCATTTCTCTCAAGGATATTTGAAAGAGCTAAATGGTGTATTTCTCTATCAACCCACTCTATACCGATCCTGATCCCTTCATCCGCCAGCTTTTTATGTAATACTGTTACCTTGAATTGCTCTGGAAGACTCAGGGAGACAAAGACAAAAAGCCGCTCTACCTTGGTGGTTCCCATCATAAAGACATCAATTAAGTAGTTATTAAACTTTTTCGACTTTTCAATATCAGAGACATCTTCCATTGTTATTGCAAAGGCTCCTTTCTGGGCAATATACTCAATGAGATAATGGCAGTAGAACTGGAGGATTTTTGGGTATCTTCCTGATTGTTTCAGTAGATGTTGAACAACATCATTATCAATCTTGATATCTAACTCTTTCATCGGCTCAAGGATAAGGTTTTTGGCAGAAGTTTCATCAAGCTCTTCCAGCCTTATTGGCTCAAGAAAGTTATAAAGAGGGCTCTTTTTGTCTATTGTTTGAGTAAAGAGCTCCTTGTATCCTGTCATTATGAGCTTGCAGTAACCTAAATCGCTTGCTGACCTCAATTTGTTAAGAAAGTTCTGGTTTTTGACTAAGGCGTCAACCTCATCCAAACACAGGATGATTTTGTTCTTGTGGTAATCTCTCATTCTCCTCAAGAAATCCTTGAGATTGAAGCTCATTTTCCCTTGCCACTCCTTCTTTTTACAATTCTTCCATTCATCAATATTTATCTGCTTGACTATTCCATCTGTTACCTCCTCTTCTGTTGCGACATCAAGGCAACTGTAAAGAGCAACAGGGCTTTCTTCCTGTTCTTTTTTTCGAGTATGCGCGCTCAACAGCTTTCTAAAGATATGCTTGATGATGGATGACTTTCCTGTGCCTCTTGAGCCTACAATAGCAAAGTTTTTAGTTTGATCCAGAAGTTCCTTGATCTCCTCTTTTCTTCCATAGAACATTCCTTCACTTACAGGGCCAAGGTATTTATAGGGTGAGAGGGTAATTAGACTGACTCTCTCTACTAAAAGTTTTACCATGGCACGGTGAGGAGATTTATTTTTTATAATCTTTGAAAGATTCACTTGCCCCAAGACTGCTATCTTATATCCAACATCTTCCCAAAGGGGTTTAAATAGGCTTTTAGCATCTCCATCTAAAGAGAGAATGAAGGTTACCTGTTCATTGAACTTGGGACGATTAATCATCATTCTCTTAGTATCTTTTTCCTCTTCAAAACGACCTGTATTAATTGTCTCCTTTATTCTACATATAATCTCAGAGATTTTATGATATGCCTCTGGATTTACCACAACAAACAGTGTTTGGGAGGAGACCCGTATCCTGAAAGAGGACATATCCATCACATAGAAGCATATCTCCTCATCCACCTTCTTATCTACCCTCTTTATCTCAAGTGTTTTGCTTATCAACCCTATCAAACTTTCAGCTCTTTCCTGAAAAGAACCTTCTTTTGAGAATATCTGTTCAAACTCTCTTTCTGCACCTTCCATCTTTCACCTCTAAATTAATCTTTGGAAATCTGGGAATTGGGAACAATTTAAAAAATTGGTCTCAGGTCTCATTTTCATTGTATTTATTAGTAAGTATTCAGCTGTCAGTTATCAGCAGTCAGAAGAAAAAACGAAAAAGTTTCGATAACTCTTTTCCCCTGAAAATGCGAGGTTCAGGGTTCGGAAAACTCCTTCTCCCCGAATTTTCATTATCCTTTGTGACTGAAGGTCATGTGTGTTTCTTTTGGCTTGCCAAACTATCACATTAAATTCCACATTCAATATTTGCCCCTGATTCCTTCCTCGTCAATATTTTTTCTCTAATTGCTTGAGCCCAATAGGGGAGAGCGTTGCACAGCCTCTCCCGCCACATCTACACTCTCAAGCACTGCTTGATCTCATTTGTTGTCATGTTTTGTATTTCTTGACATCTTTACAGTCCAGAAGATTCCTGCATTCGCAGGAATGACAGTAATTCGCAAGAACTACGGTTAGGAATGATAGCCTCTGCTACACATTACCAACAAATGTCATTCCTGCCCCTGCATTCGCAGGGGTAAACTCCTGCAGGAATCTTCTCTTTATTGCCAACGCAAGAAGAAGCACGAGACATTCCTGTTTGAGGTTACTCCTGTAACGCTTGTTCCTGTAAATATATGCAATCCATCATGGTAAAACAACAATTTGTGGAAAATCCCCTCCCTTAAAATGTCAAGTACGCAAATTATGTCGTTTTGAGGCGTTTGGCAAGTTTTATCTCTCTGAACTTTCATGAATCCGCATAAAACCTGAAAACCCTGTGCAACGCTCTCCAATAGGGTTATTGAAACTTTTCCGGTTCTTTTCCGGTTCTCTTCAATAGCTGTCAATAGTCGTCTGTAACTATTTCCAATTTAAAGACTTATAAAGAGCGTCCCCTTCTTCTCCTTATTATAAACCTGTTTTGATTGATGGTGTTCTCGCTTCGTCATCCAACTTCCAAGATATAATTTTCCGCCAATCTGTCGTTGATGTTCTCAAAGTATTATCATCAGAGATAGATCGACCAACTTTAACAGTAATTAAACAGTCTAACGAATCGAATTCTTCAATCTTCATCTTGTCTAAAATTTCTTTCAAGATAGTTTCTGATTCTTTATCTGCTGCAAAAGACTTTTCGTATGATACAAATTCTTTAGTCACGCCACCTGTCAATATGTGGGTCAGTGCAAAAGTAGCAGGGCCACTGACACCGTTAAGAGTAATGATGAATTTAGCTGGAGAACCGGGTGATGTAAAAGGGTTTTTCGTTATCGCCAAATGACCGAGCAGTTCAAACGCATCCTTTTCTTCATCTGTTTGGCTCATATATTCTTTTACAAATTTTAGTTGTTTGATTTGAGCTGACATAAATCCTCTTTTGGTCACCTCGTTTTCTGTAGGAATTTCTTGATAAAAAAAACGCTGAGGCGTAATATTCACTCGATTTTCGTCAATCTTGCCTTTTGTTTTTCGCTCTTTTACGGCAACTATAGCATTTGGGTATTTCTGTATATCATCGGAAGTTTGAAAAAGGGATTCTTCTGGAACCTTATACATATGTCCGAGAACTATCTCCGTTAATGGATTTACATCAGAAGAAGCAATAAGAATACAGTTTTTATCAGTCAACATACCTCGTAGGTTATTCATGTAAGATTTTTTATCAAAGTTTTTATTCTTTCCGCCCGGGTATTCTGGCGTATAGACAGGATTTTCAATTTTTGCCCTGTATTGCGCTCTAGCGAAATAGGAAGTTATTTCGGCTGCTGTTCTTAGATCCCAATCTCCAATCATTTCCCTGCCATATTCCTCATTGTGAAGGGCTCCAGTGAAAATTGAGACTTCGCCTCTTCTTCCAATCATTTTGTCCCAGAAGTGTTTTCTCGACCATTCTGAAAAGTCAAAGTGAATCATATGACTCAGAGATGATTTCAGTTCCTCTTCAAATCTTTCTGGAGTATTTTTGATGAAAACCATATGCCGCTGTGCGCGAATGTCGAATGCTAAATCCTCAATTTTTTCGTCTCTTGCACTTATCACTGTGACAGGTATCACATTCTTGCCTTTTGCATGCCCGTAGCCTAACCAAAAATATGACATTGGATGGCACTTAGAAAATCCAGTTCTTATTATCATGCAATATGCGGAATCTACTTGGTCTCGTATCTCTTTATAGCTACCGTTTGTTTTAACCGTAACCACATCTTTAAAACCTTTTATGGTGTCGAGATAGGTAGCGATTACATTAGCACTGCCTTGACATTCAGAAAAATCATTGGTGAATTCTTGTATGGCAATGCCTACAGCAGATTTAACATGAGCATCGAAATTTAGATTAATATCATTTTTAGAGTTTTCTTGGGTTATTTCATCCGATTTAATAGTATCGAATACTTCTCTTTCATTGTCAGCTATGTAATGTTCATACAAAAGTATCTTGGGATTGTTTGTAGCCAATTCATTGTGAATTCTATTGTCTTGCCATATTCTTTTTGTTTCATTGTAATCTTCAATCCGTATTGGATCTAAATCATGATAAGAAAATGCTTTACATCCAATATCCTCTAACTTTGTTGCAATTGTTTTACCAAAGAGTGATTCATGATGATGTATTACTGAAAGCTTGTGGGAGATACCATACGAAAGACCCAGTTCATAAAATACATTTGGATTCGATAATGAAATATCAACTGTGACAAAATCTGACTCCTGTATTCTCTTACAAATACCTTCGCATATTATTATTCCTGGTCTTCTTACTTCATCTGCTTTTTGTAGACCAACTTTACCTTTGAAATTAGTTCTAAAATAATTATATAAGCAATTCTTAAAGAAAACGCTAAGGTTTGGCCTAAATGGAAAAACAGAAAAGCCTAAAAACTCCTCACGAATTCTTCTGTCTTTCAATGTCTCATCAATTAAATCTGTATATACGCAACCCTTCCCAGTCATAAAACAAGGGTCAACTTTTTTATGAGGTTTCAGTACTGCACCATCAAATAAATCAAATAATTTAATATTGGTTTTAGTTTCCACGGGTTATCCTCCTTATTGGTTTTATTGAAACATAACGCCGCAACTCACCTTTGAGGAGACCGCGCAGCGGGCTCCGAATAAGGTGCGGTTGCTGGTTCGGCTGGTTCCTTCTCCCTTTGAGACCTAATCGCCGCCACAGCACCGAGAGTAATAGCTATCGCTTCCAGTATGGCGCGATAGGCGACGCCAAATGGCATTTGGGTGGCTGCGCCCGAGGCAATGGCAACCGAAAGAAGCAATGCAAACCAGCAGACAAAAAGCGCATAGAGTAGCCATCCCACGGCGATTTCGCCTCGTGGTGACACCCTCATTCCGATGTACACGGCGACAAAACTCGCCGTGCCATTCCGCAAGAGCATCCATATTGTGCCACTCACATACCTGCCGTCCATGTCAACGGCAGCGCAGAAACTGCGCAGTGCATCAATGTCTTCCGGCATGATAAGAAAACGTGGGGCACAACTCATGCCGACTACGGTGGTCACATACCATATGAAAATACCGGCGCAGTAGGCGGCTGCGAAAGCAGGCAGGACAAGGAACCATCGCAGCACAGCCATAAGTGCATTTCGACAGACTGTTACGGAATGGGAATTCGGCACGAGAAGCATACAGCATGTTGTGCTAATTTCAGCAGCAGGCACTACATATGGTATGATGTTGCCACCGATTATCAGTTCCGTAACAGCCTGTCGAGGTTGATGCTCTTTCTCGGTTTCCATATTGCCATTTCCCTCCTGCCGAACGATAAAGCTCAGTTGCGGCGTACTCGCCGTCAACTGCAGCGACTGATTAGACTTTTAACGGTCTTTGTCCCTATTTATTCTATTTATTTGTTATGCCTTATCACTTGTTTTTCCGACCTTTTTGACCACCTGCGACCAAGAAGAGTTTTCCTTTGATATTAATCCCTCTATTCGTTGAACCAGTGCAGAAAATTTGTCTTCAGACTCGTAAGGTTTCGTTCCCGTTAAGTATAGAAACTTTTCATGTTTTAACTGCTCTGCTGTTGTGCGATATTGAATCCAGTTCTCATGAAACTTAAATAACGATCCAGATGCAGCTGCAACTGCAATAAAGACACCTAAACCACCAATTAACCATGGACCACATGGGACTTTATCACCCATACCAGATAGAAAAGGAATAAATGTAGCAGAAATGATTTCCGATAAACGAAGCCTTTTAAACCATGTTTGGTTATATTGGCTTTTTTGACTATACCAATTTATTTGATATTCTAATCTTTGTTCTATGTACTCTTGTTCATTCATGAATATAGCCTTATCGCTTGAATAATGCTTGAACGATTCCATCCCACTACTGGGCAAATTGATGCATTTTGCACACTTAATGGAACTCGCTCTTGACCCCAAGGTTTCACGCCAATAATCACTTTATTCATTCTTTTTGCTTCGGATATTTCGTAGTCAATCCAAGCACTATACGATGCATACATCCCTCCTAAGATTACAACTACCTGAGCTGGACTGATTTGCCTTGTCATACCCTCACTTAAACCTTTTGATGTCTTATCTGGTAAGGCATCATGACTTGGAACGCTGCAATTACTCCAAGAAAAGTTTGATTCCTCATTAAACCAGTGTACTAAAGTCCAATAATGCTGATTGTAAGACCATGCATGACTGATAAAGATCATTCGATTTTTTAAAGTAGGCATATTTTTCTCCAATGAGGTTTAACGCTGAAGTCAGTAGCGGCGATCTTCCGCCGTCCACTGCACCGAATGGTTAGCCTTTGGTTGTTATCTTGCTCCTGACCGTTTTCTTACGCCCGATTACCATCTTACACTTGGTTGTTATCTTGCTTCCGACTGCTATCTTAACGCCTGAGTAATATCTTACGCTCTCTTGTAAGTCTAACGCTGAAGTCAGTAGCGGCGATCTTCCGCCGTCCACTGCACCGAATGGTTAGCCTTTGGTTGTTATCTTGCTCCCAACTACTATCTTACGCCCGAGTAATATCTTAAGCTCTCTTGTAAGTCTAACAGTGCAATAAACGGAAAGTTGTCCGTCATATCACCCCATATAGGTGGACGGATTTTCCGCTTATCAAGATATTGAATGCAAAATATGGAAAATTTGCCTGTTTGGTGTCCGCTTATTG
>Ga0180009_10008366_pt1 | contig 10267 bp, 2 predicted proteins | sample OS_PC_MetaG_FD_123537 | JGI IMG/M metagenome (GOLD analysis project Ga0180009, IMG submission 123537) | Groundwater microbial communities from the Aspo Hard Rock Laboratory (HRL) deep subsurface site, Sweden - OS_PC_MetaG | ecosystem: Environmental > Aquatic > Deep subsurface > Groundwater... | reverse complement strand
GGGAAGAAGGGAAGAGAGTCAAAAAGGAATATTCTAATCCTCGTAGATATTCATTTTTTTTAGGGCCGGAAACAAAAACACATACACCTGAAACATATTTAATTAAACAAGGCAGGGTTAAGGATTTTGAAGACCTTAAAAAAAGATTTTCTATAGAAGTAGTCAATAAGGATTTCTATACACAAATAGCGATTCTCTTTACAAAATTAGCAGGTGGGGAGAGGACAATTGGCGGAAAAAAATACGATGAAAAAGGCAGCCTTCAGTTACCATCTACTTCTGATGATATCCTTAAAAAGGAATTTTCAGTTAGGTTAATTGGCAGATTAATTTTCTGCTGGTTTTTAAAGAAAAAAACTTCTGATAAAGGTATCTCTTTAATTCCGGAAGAACTTCTTTCTTCGAGATCAGTTACCCAAAAACCTGGTCTTTATCACAATATTCTTGAGCCCCTCTTTTTTGAAATACTCAATAAACCCATAAAACAACGTAAAAAAGAATACCAAATAACCCCTTGGTCACAAATACCGTTCCTTAACGGTGGTCTTTTTACACCGGAATATCATGACTATTATCAGGTTGACCAACTTGGAATATCTAAATATATTAATACTTTGAAGGTGCCAGATAGTTGGCTAAAGGAATTATTCGATATTTTCGAAATTTATAATTTTACAATCGACGAAAATACTCCGGTAGATATTGAACTTTCTATCGAGCCGGAAATGTTAGGGCGAATTTTTGAAAACCTTTTGGCAGAAATAAATCCTGAGACAGGTAACTCTGCTCGTAAATCAACAGGAAGTTACTATACCCCCAGGCCGATAGTCGAATATATGGTCGATGAAAGTTTAAAGCAATATCTACTTACCAAAACTAATGTTGACGAAAATAAAATATCTTCTTTGCTCACCTATGAGGAAGAAGAGATTGACTTAAATGAATCTGAAAAAGAAGCTGTACTTGATGCACTTGATGTTATAAAAATTATTGACCCTGCTTGTGGGAGTGGAGCATTTCCAATGGGCATTCTTCAGAAAATGTTATTAATCTTACAGAAAATTGACCCTGATTCTAAGAAATGGCTAACCAAGAAAGTATCACAAATTGAAAATGCCGTAGTAAGAAAAGAGTTTCAGAAAAAAGTTGAAGCAGAAAATTGGAATTATGTACATAAGTTGGGTATCATCCAAAGTTCAATCTACGGTGTGGATATTCAACCTATTGCGGTAGATATTTCAAAATTAAGATTCTTTTTATCATTGATTGTCGATGAAAACGTGGATGATTCAAAAGAAAATAGAGGAGTTGATTGGCTTCCAAATCTGGAATTTAAATTTGTATGTGCTAATTCTCTTATTGGAGTACCTGCTACTCTTGTTGGTTCATATAAAGAAGAATTACAACCAAAACTATTTGAAGAAGTTAATAGCATAATCGAATTAAAAAAATTACGTGAAGAATATCTTAGATGTTATGGCGATGAAAAAACATCAATTGAGAAGAAATTTCAAGATATACAAAGCAGGATGTTTCTGCGTAGTTTAAAATGGGGTGGAAAAGATTCACAAACCGCTAAATTATCACAATGGAATCCATTTTCAAGTGAATCTTGTGAATGGTTTGATCCGGAATGGATGTTTGGAGTTAGTGATGGATTTGATATTATAATTACAAATCCGCCATATATTGGTGAAAAAGGACATAAAGAAATATTTAGAGAGATTAAACAGGGAACTCTTGGAAAATATTATCAGGGAAAGATGGATTTATTTTATTTCTTTTTTCATTTAGCCCTTGACATAGGAAAACAAAATTCCCAAATTGCATTTATAACCACAAATTATTATCCGACTGCTTATGGAGCGAAAAAATTAAGACAAGTGTTTAGAGAAAAAACTATTATTAGAAGGCTTATTAATTTTAATGAGCTTAAAATATTTAAATCTGCTTTAGGTCAACATAATATGATTACAATTTTAAAGAAACCACAAGATAAAGATTTTGTAGCTAAAACTTGCATAACGAAACGAACAGGCGATGCCACTTCGGTTATTTTGGAAAGTATTGTTTATTGGCAAGATGATCAAACTGATTATTTCAGGGTAGCGCAACAAAATTTGTTTGATGGGGATGAATGTTATATTCGACTTGGTGGCAACTCTGTTTTATCTGTTGAGCCAGTTCAAGTAATCCTAAAGAAAATAAAAGATCATGGGATAACATTGGGAAGCATGGCATTTATCAATCAAGGGGTTGTGAGTGGTTGTGATTATGTATCAAGAAAAAATATTGATAAGCTAAAGAAAAAATTAGACATTGAACTTAATGATGGTATTTATGTGTTTAATTTACACAATCCTAGAGATGTAAATATTATTAGAAACTTTACAGATAAAGAAAGTAAACTATTAAGACCATTTTTTAAAAATTCAGATATAGCAAGGTACTGGTGCAAAACTAAACCAAGCAAGCTATTACTTTATTCGCAAAAATTTGAGAGTCTGTCAAGTAGTCAATTCCCAAATGTTATTAAACATCTTAATAAATTTAACGATATTCTTAAACAAAGGTTGGTAACATACGGTGAAAATTATTATTGGAGTGAATTACACAGAAGCAGATCAGAAACTATTTTTATCAAAGAAAAGATAACCGTACCATATCGATCAAAAATAAATACCTTCGCTTATAATAGCTGTGAATGGTTTTGTCGGTCTGATTCATACGTAATTACACAAAAAGATAAAGATATATCTTTGAAGTATTTGCTTTCACTATTAAATTCAAAACTATCCTATCTTTGGCTTTATTATCGTGGCAAAAGAAAAGGTGAAACTTTAGAGCTTTTCCAGGTGCCACTTTCCGAAATTCCTATCAAGAAAATTTCAGAACAAGACCAACAACACTTCATCGAAATCGTTGATAAAATTCTGGCAATTACCAAATCCGATACCTATTTAGAAAATCCGGAAAAGCAATCCCAAGTTAAAGAATACGAAAAGAAAATTGACCAGATGGTTTATAAATTATATGACTTAACCGATGATGAAATAAAAATTGTAGAGAATTTTGACAAAAAAAATAAATATTATATTTCATAAAACAGCTCATATTTTTAAGACATCCGTAAAATAAGATGTGTCGTCTCTAATTTCTATAAATAGAGAAGGAGTATAGAATGGCAACAAAACAAGCTTTTGTAATTATGCAAATTGGTAATAAGGAATTAGAAAAAATATATGATGATGTAATTGAAAGTGCAATAAGATCATGTCAATTAATTCCAAGACGCGTAGACAAGCATAACGAAGGAGGGTTATTGAAAAGTGAAATAATTAAATTTATTGGATCTTCTGATATTATTGTTGCGGATATTACTAATGCTCGTCCAAATTGCTATCTTGAAATAGGATATACAATGGGATTGGGGAAATTTAAAAATTTAATTTTAACTGTAAAAGAGGATCATAACAGAGATAGTCCGAATTATAAGGGCGGAAATAAAAAGGTACATTTTGATTTACTGGGTTATGATATTTTATTTTGGGATCCGGATAAACTCGATGATTTTAAAATAAATCTGGAAAAAAGAATACAAAGTAGAATTTTAAAAATAAATAACACAAAAGATGAGAATGTTTGGGACAAAGAATGGATCACAAAGAGACATAAAGAAGCATTATCAGAAATGAAGAAAAATGAAAAATTAGGATTTGTTGAAATAAATATGACTTTGACGGATCCAGAAAATAATAAATTTGAATGTGAAAAACTAAAAGAAACGTTTGAAAATATTGTTACGAATAATAATAAGTGGCCATTAGGTCAATTAAATGAATTAATAAAAATTTATCCAAAAAATGATGGTATTTTTTTTGAAATTAAAGATTGTCTTTCAAATAATCTTTATCTTTATGGTTATATCCGAGAAGATGGAGTACTTTATTTAATTCATAGTTTATCCGAAGATGCAGAAGAATATTTTAAATATATTTCATGTGAATTAAGGATCGATAGAATTGTAAATGCTTTACTTTTTTCAATTCAGTTTTATCAAAATTTAAATATAAAACCCAATTCTTATTTGGTAGTTGGAATAAAGCATGGTGGGTTAAAGGATAGATGTATCGTTCGTGGTCTGGTAGATGTACGTTTTCATGATCCGACGCTTATTTCTACCGAAGACGAAAGCTATTATGAAGAAATACTAATGCTTAACAAAATTGAAGAACAGCTATCGGATATTGTTGAAAGATTTTCTATTAAATTATTCAAATTATTCAATTTTTATCAAGTTGATAAAAAATATATTGATGAAATCATTAAGAAAGTAATTTCTTAAATTCAATTTGGTACAGGGGACGGTGTACCAGGGCAATAATTCGGTAACTTTTTCTAACTTTTATCATATTACTTCCCGGGGGAATCAAAGAAAGAGAAACATCTTATTTTACATTTTCTCTCTTTGATAGGTGAGCTTTTTAAGAGGAATTATTCAGTAGTCACTCAATCTACCAAAAGATTTGAACAGAAAAGTAAAGAGAATCGTGAAATAAAAGAAAGCTGGTAAAAGGTAATAAGTGCCTTAAAAGAGAAATAAATGTCAAATGTTGATATGTAATCCTTTTACATATTTTCGATACAATCATACTTTATTTTAGTGAGAACAATATGAACAATATAGGTGAAAAAGATAAACTAAATTTTTTAAGTTTTTTTAAAGGTCGCGAAGATTATTTTGCATTACAGGGTGATGACAATTACCGACCTATAAATCAACCATTATCTGAAGACTATTTAGAAAAACATTTTAATGGCTTTGTTACCTTTGGTATTTATGTTCTTACTAAGTCAAGTCAATGTAATTTTATCTGTATAGATATTGATATACCTAAAAGCAAATTGGATGATATTGAATTTAAAGATCAAAAGGAAAAGTATATACATCTAAAAGACAAGTTAATAATTTTTCAAAAAAATATTACAGAAAAATTAAATATTGAAAAAGACTCAATACTTTTTGAAGATACTGGCGGAAGAGGTTATCATATTTGGGTATTTTTTGAAGAGGCTATTACAGGAAAAGATGCCCGCAAACTATATCATATACTTAAGAACGATACAGATTTAGATTTTGAATTTTTCCCAAAACAATCTAACTTGACTGAAAACCGTAATTATGGAAATCTAATAAAATTGCCTTTAGGTATACATCAAAAATATAATCGTAGAAGTACATTCTTTGCAATTAGTGATTCAAAAAAATTAGCCATATTGCCCTGGGAAAAGAATTTTGCTCACCTGCAAAGTATTAAGAAGGTTAAAAAGAGTGAGGTAGAGCAAATAATCAAAAATAACGAGGCTTTATTGGAAAAAGAAGCTATTTTGGAAATTAAGAATGAAAAGATACCTCAAGACGGAAGAATTTATTATAAAGGTGATCTAAATTCCCTATTTGAGCATTGCCCTGCTTTAAATCAGTTGAAGAACAAAGCAGAAAATAATATCCAACTTTCACATGCGGAAATGTTTCACTTTGCAAATGTTATATTATCAATATCAAACACAGAAGAATTCCTTATTAATATTATAAGAAAATCATATGGTGTAAGCTTCAGTGATCCTTATACCAAGCGAGAAATAGACTTTATTAAGAGATTGCATCCTACTTCTTGTGACAAGTTAATCCAAGAAGGTATTTGTGATGGATACTGTAATAAAACCATTAAAGAAGAAAATTCTGATCCACTCCTTTCAAACACTACTCCGCTATCATTTTGGCTTGCGCCAATAGGAAGGAAAAGCTCTATCAAGAACGAAGAGTTGATAGAGACTATATCTAGCACTGAGAATATTAAAAGTGCATATTGGAAATTAAAAAAATATCATGAGTATGAAGACGCACTTTTCTTTGATGAATTTGATTTTAAGCAATTCGAAGATAATCTTGGTATTTACGCCCAATATATTAGCCTTTATTTCCAACAAAAAGAAGAAATTCCCTTTCTTGGGTATTTAGAAGTTAATTTTCCCAAAAAAAATAACGAAGATGGGGAACTAGAATACAGAAAAATGGCTTATTCTACAGTTTTTGATCAAGTTATCATTCAGTCAATATTTAATGTTATTTCAATTATTTTTGAGGAAAATTTTCAAGATTTATCCTATGGATATCGATTTAACAGAGACGTTATGAATGCTAATGATATATTTCGGGATTGGAGGGACTATTATCCTCAATTTAGAAACAATATCTTGAATGAAAATAGAAAAAGCGAGATAAAATACAGAATAAGTTGTGATATTAGTAAGTTTTATGACAATATAAGGCATGATATTCTTATACAGCAAATACAGAAATACATAACAGATGATTATATTTTTGCAACTGTCAAAAGAATTGTAGAGTTATATAAATATGAAGACGAAGTTCAAAAGGGCTTACCTCAAGGACCAGCGTATGCGCGTATCTTAGCTAATTTATACTTGAATAGATTTGATGAACAAATTTCTCAATATACAACAGGTTATTATAGATATGTTGACGATATATTTTTATTTTTTAAAAATGAAAAAAATGCTAAAGATGGTTTAAAAAAAGTCGTTGCTTTGTTGAGAGAACTTGGCTTAACCTTATCGCAAGATCCCAAGAAAAAACCAAAAATCTTTGAAGCAGCAGATGAAGAAGATTTATTGAATTATCTAGATAGTATTAGATACGGTATTTTCGAAGAATTTAAATTTATGACTATTCTAGATAAAGAAAAAGAAGTACAAAATTTTTACAAAATAGTTGAACGGAAGACAGTTCCTTGTAATCTTCAAAGTGATTCGCAAGAAATAATCGAAATAAACAATGATATTCCATCGATTATTTATTTACTTTCAAAAAAATTTGCATTCTCTATACCATTAAAGAAAAAAATCCCAGCAATAGTAAATTATTTAGTAGAGAATAAAATCTTCTTTCCAAAGAGATTAAAATCCAGAACGCATAAATTTATTTTTTATGATCTAATCAACTGGTTTTCCATGATAAATATTAATTTAGTGACTTTTTACCAAAATCTTGACAACTGCCATAAAATATATTTCTTTTTATGCCTTTATTATATATACACAAGTCAAAAAAAATGCGAAGAAGAATTAAAAAATATTGTACTAATTAATTTAAAATCAGAAAACCCATTTCTTAGAGGGTATGCTATAGTATTTGCCCATAAGATGGACATGGATACTACGTTTTTAAACGAAGAATATATTAAAGATATTTTGAGTAGTAAATCTTATTTTCCAAAATTAAAACTTTTTAGTTGTATAAATTATTTTGGATTAACCGAAGAATTACGATCATTATTTCAAAATTACTTAAAAGTATCAGATCATTATATTGTCAGAAAATATTTTTTATTAAATTCATCCTACGAAAACGTAGAGTATAGTGACCATTTATTTTTATCAAATTTAATTGCATCGGAGGTATATTTGCTTTTACCGGAATGTTGCAGACTATTTGTAAAGGTCAAAGATAAAAATGAATTGTTCTCTGAGCTTGCAAGAGTTCTTGCTGAAACAACAAAATATAAAAAATTATCTATCAAATATCTAAAATCATTGCTTTTTGACTTACATAAAGATTCAAGCAAGGTTATATTAAAAAATAGAGTTACACTTTATAATGAAGTTCAAGATACTGAATTGAAACGAGAGTTAATAAAAGTTATAAATAAAATAGATGAGGAGTTGAATATTCTCCAAGAAGATAATGTTAGATCAATTACTTATAATGAATGTATTTTACGACAATATTTAGATGAAGAAAATAATGTATTAAAATATGAAGAAATTATTTCATGCAGTAAATTAAAGGAATATCATTTAGGTGATTTAGATCATCTAAAGAGTTGTCTGCAAGATTTATCAGTAAACAAAATTATACCAGATATTAATTTTGAATTTGATAGCTCGAAAGAGGAAGTTACTATTCGATACACAAAGCCTAACGACTTTGTAGATTTTAATTCCAATTTATTTACTGATAAAGAGCAGAATATTTTAAAACTATTTTTAGTAAGTGATAATTTATTTAAAAAATCACAATACTTTTATCAAAAGCTTGGGATTATTCCTTTGATTAAAAATAATCAATTATTTATCAATCCATTAAAAAATGAAGTCATTTTTAAAAATATTGGAAGCATATTATGCCCTAGATATGTAATTGATTCCTCTATCTTTATTAATAATGCCAATTCTAATGGTATTCCAAAACTTATTTCTAATATGATGGAGAAAAATGTATTTGCAGATGTGAATGAATATAACAATTTTAAGGATTTATCAAAAATTGGGCTGAAACTTTTCTTGTATTATTTTATTACACGTTTATCATCCAATAAACCCTATAGTTATTCTCGATTTCACTATTTAGTAAGTCAAATTGAGCAGATAAATGCAGAATCTAATCATAAGTTTAAGTTGAGTGTGATGTATTACTATGAGCGATTTAAATCAAATCTCTTTGCAAAAAACCTAGAAAATATAAACTGGTTGTCAATTTGCAAATCTCTGGAGTCATTATATAAGGAAATTGGACTTAGCTTTGACTGCATTGACTTTAATAATGTCGATTATAGAAATAAAATTTGGATGAAACGAAAATATACTGGTAATTTCCACTATTTATCCATCCAGCTTTTAAATATTTTATTGAATGTAGAGAATATTTTTAAGAGTGGAAAGGTAGGTTGTGTATACACTAATTTAGCCAGTTTGCTTAATTATTATGCAATTTTCTGTATAGAAATAATATGTTTATTAAGATCAGGAATAAAGTCTTCAGATAAAATAATAGGAGAATTACCGATCGGTAGGAAATTAACCGTAAAGACTGATAGACATTCCCTCGAACTTAGTGATGAAGATATTAAGATTATAAATAGTTTAATTCGTTTAAAAAGTAATAATCAGGATTTGTTTAATTGTTCAGTCAATTTTAATTTAAAACAGATTTCAACACTATTTTTATTTATTCTTTTTGATATCTCAATAAAGGATAGCGATATTGTTATCCATAATAATGGTGTGCTAAAGGATAAATATTATAAATCTTTATATGCTAGCTTTTTTATTCGTCTACCAGATATTGAATTTAAGATTAACAGACATATGAATGAACTGCTAAATGATTTGAAAACCAATCAAAACACAGTGTCTATAGACAATTCAGTTTTGGAAGACGATGTTCTTACAGCTTGCAGAGATATCCATGCTGCATTAAAATCACTTCATATCAGAAGAGTTAAAGGTAAAAATATTCATGCAAAAAAATGGTGGCCTATTGAAATTCACTTAAAGAGCCTTTTTAAAACTGTTATAGCAAATAGAAATACAATCGAAAAAATACCATTAGTCAATAATTGCCCTGCTAATACAGTTATGTGTTCGTGGGATGTTTATAATGGGCAAGTTATAAATGCTGTTATACCTAATGATGGTGTTCATAAACTAATATTAAAACTTGAAGAAGGAAAGATTTTTGGATATAAATATAAATGGAAATATTTATATTCAGGAAAAGCAAGATCCATCATTGATTTGATATTGTCCATTTTGCTTGCAGCGATAGCGACTTTTTTTCGTAATATTACTAAGGTACCTCCTGGCTCAGAAGAGCCATTATTAAATTTGCCATTTAATACAATTATAATAGGTGGATTATTTACTGGTTCAATATTCTTTTTGGGAAAAGTCTTCCTTGTGGATATAAAGTATTGGTCAAAAGGATTTTATAAGATCATTAAAGATCTTATAAAATGAGTATATAGTTCTGGAGAAAAATACTTAGGGCTCAGGCTTTACAACTTCACAAAATATAAAACGAAAACGAAGAAAAGGTGAAATTATGAACCCCGAATCCAACTTCTGCATCAAATGATTTAAGACGATTAGTTGAAAATCATATTTTAAAAGAAAGTGGAGTTAAAGGGGCGGGCTCTTATTACGACATTGCATAAGAATTGCATAAATTGCATAGCAATTGCACAAGAATTGCACAAATTAAATTTAAATAAATAATTAACACATCCCATTTTCTTAAATAGGGAAGGCGTATCAAGACAATAATCCGGTAACTTTTAGGTTGTTCTGGAAGAAAGAGGGGAGAAATAATAAAATATATTACAAGGATTAAGGATAGATAAAAATGGACGACAACCAAATTATTTACATTTTAAATGTTTTTAATCAATATGAGCACTGCTTT
>Ga0180009_10008365_pt1 | contig 10269 bp, 9 predicted proteins | sample OS_PC_MetaG_FD_123537 | JGI IMG/M metagenome (GOLD analysis project Ga0180009, IMG submission 123537) | Groundwater microbial communities from the Aspo Hard Rock Laboratory (HRL) deep subsurface site, Sweden - OS_PC_MetaG | ecosystem: Environmental > Aquatic > Deep subsurface > Groundwater... | reverse complement strand
CCCGATCAACCTTTATGGCGCGACCAAGCTCGCCTCCGACAAGCTTTTCGTCGCCGCCAACAACATGGTCGGCCACGAGAAGACGCGTTTTGCCGTGGTTCGCTACGGCAATGTCGTCGGCTCCCGCGGTTCAGTCGTCCCCTTCTTCAAAAAGCTCATTGCCGAAGGCGCGTCCTCGCTGCCCATCACGGATGCGCGCATGACGCGCTTCTGGATCACGCTGCAGGAAGGCGTCGACTTCGTGATCCGGAACTTCGTGCGCATGCATGGCGGCGAGATATTCGTGCCGAAAATCCCCTCCGTCCGCATCACCGATCTCGCGGAGGCCATGGCGCCGGGGCTCCAGCAGGAGGTGATCGGCATCAGGCCGGGCGAAAAACTCCACGAGACCATGTGTCCGGCGGACGATTCGCATCTGACGGTCGAGTTCAGCGACCACTTCGTGATCCGTCCGACAATCAAGTTCTTCCGGGGCGACGTCGACTACCTGACGAACAACCTCGAGGAGCGCGGAGAGATCGTGCCGCAGGGCTTCGAATACAGCTCCGGCACCAACCCGCACTTCCTGAATGTTGACGAAATCAAGACCTATAACGCCCGCGCCGACGCCTGACCGGCCGCAAAGGAACGTCCAGACCGCCATGCCCAATGTCGTGATCGTTCAGGCCCGCATGACATCGACCCGCCTGCCGGGAAAGGTCCTGGAGGACCTGGCGGGCGCGACCGTGCTGCAGCATGTCCTGACGAGATGCGCGGCCATTCCCGGCATCGACATCGTCTGCTGCGCCGTGCCGGAGGGGCCCGAGCAGGAGCCGGTCGCCGCCGAAGCGGAAGCCTGTGGCGCCACCGTGGCGCGCGGCTCGGAATATGACGTGCTGGACCGCTATTACACGGCCGCACGCGATCTCGGCGCGGATGTCATCATGCGCGTGACGAGCGACTGCCCGCTGATCGACCCGGGCCTTTGCGGCGAAGTTCTCGCCGCGCTCCTCGCCGACCCCACGGCAGACTACGCGGCCAACAACTTCGTTCACCGCTACCCGCATGGGCTCGACTGCGAGGCCTTCACGTGGAGCGCCATGGAGCGCGACTGGAAGGAAGCAAGCGATCCGTATGATCGCGAGCATGTAACGCCCTGGCTGCGCCGGGCACCGGAAATCAGGCGTATCTCGCTTGAAGGGCCGAGCGAGGAACTGGGCAAGCTGCGCTGGACGCTCGACTACCCCGAAGATCTCGAATTCTGTCGAGCGCTCTTCCCGCTGCTCGGAGCGGGCATACCGTCATGGGAAGAAACCTTGCGTGTATGCGAAGAGAATGAAGGCATTTCGGCGCTGAACGCCATGCGGCGGCAGCGCTGACCAAACAGGACGGACCTGGATGAAAACGCTCCTGCTGGGCAGCACGGGGTTGCTGGGCCAGGCGGTCGCACAGGAAGCGCGGCGCCGGGGCGCCGAACTGCGCGAGGCAGCGAGACGCGGTGCCCCGATCCAGGTGGATATTGCGGATGACGCGGCCCTTTGCGCCCTCCTCGACGCCGAACGGCCCGATCTCGTGGTCAACTGCGCGGCGCTCGTGGACATCGATCTCTGCGAGCGCGACCCCGCTCTCGCCTGGCGCGTCAATGCGCGCCCTCTCGCCTTTCTTGCCGCGTGGTCCAAGGCGACGGGCGGAAGGCTCCTGCATATCTCGACGGACCAGTATTTCACCGAAGGCGGCGCCACAGCGCATGACGAAACGGCGCCCATATCCCTCGTCAACGAATATGCGCGCAGCAAGTTCGCAGGCGAGGCCTTCGCGCTCACGGCGGCAAACGCTCTCGTCCTTCGCACAAGCATCGTTGGCGCTCGAGGCTGGGAGCAGCCGACTTTCGCCGAATGGGCCATCGATACGGTCGAAAACGACAGGCCAGTCACGCTTTTCAGCGATGCATGGTCTTCGTCGATCGATGTGACGGCTTTCGTCCGCGCCGCCTTCGACATGGTGGAAGCTGGCGTATCGGGCCTCTACAACCTCGCCGCACACGAAGTGTATACAAAGGAACAATTCGTGCGCGAGATTGCACGTCAGCGCGGCCTGAGCCTGACCGCCGCGAAAACAGGCTCCGTCCGCATGCTTTCGACACCTCGCGCTCATTGTCTCGGGCTCGACGTCCGCAGGGCCGAAGCCGTTCTCGGGTACCCGCTGCCGAATCTTGCAGAAGTGGTTGCTTCCCTTCTGCAGCAATACAAAGAGAAATCGTCCCATGAAGTACGACACATCGCTTCGCATCGGAACGCATGAGATATCTCTCGATGCGCCGGCCTATTTCATCGCGGACATCGCCGCCAACCATGACGGCGATCTGGGGCGCGCAAAGGAACTGATCTGGAAGTCGAAGGAGGCGGGAGCCGATTGCGCCAAATTCCAGCACTTCCTCGCGGACAGGATCGTCAGCAAGGTCGGCTTCGAAGGACAAAAAGGTCAGGTTTCGCATCAGGCGACATGGAAGAAATCCGTCACCGAAGTCTACGACCAGTATCACACGCGCCGCGACTGGACGCCGGAGCTGATCGAGACCTGCCGCAAGGCGGATATCCACTTCATGACGACGCCTTACGACATCGAGGCAGTCGACATGTTTCGCGACATCGTCCCGGCATTCAAGATCGGTTCGGGCGACATCACTTATCACGGCGAGATCGAGCACATCGCACGAACGGGCAAGCCCGTTCTTCTCGCTACCGGTGCTGCCACGATGGAAGAGACGGCGGCCGCCGTTGATTTGATCCTGAAGCACAACCGGCAGCTCTGCCTCATGCAGTGCAACACCAACTACACCGGCAGCGCCGAGAACTTCAAATATGTGAATCTGCGCGTCCTGCAGACATTCGCCGCGCGCTGGCCGGGAATGGTGCTGGGCTTCTCCGATCACACACCCGGTCATGCCGCGGTTCTCGGCGCCGTGTCGCTCGGCGCCCGGGTGGTCGAAAAACATTTTACCGATGACAATTCGCGCGAAGGCCCGGACCACTCCTTCGCGCTCAACCCGCAGACATGGCGCGCCATGGTCGACGCGACGCGCGAGCTCGAGGCCGCTCTCGGCGACGGCGTGAAGCGGATCGAAAGGAACGAGATGGAAACGGTGGTGATCCAGCGCCGCGCGCTGAGACTCAAAACCGCACTCGACGCGGGAACGCTTCTTTCGGAAGACCACCTCGAAGCCCTCCGGCCCTGCCCCGAGGGCGCCGTTTCGCCCGATGCGCTCTCGCATGTAATCGGGAAACGTTTGTCAGCCGACAAGGCCGCCGGAAAGGAACTGCTGTGGACAGACCTCGCACAGCAATCCTGATTCCGGCTTTCCGGGAAGCAACCACGATAGGGCCCGTCGTCAGGGCGGCGCGTAACCATGCCGACGTCATCGTGGTCGACGATGCCTCGCCCGACGAAACCGGGAAGAGGGCCGCAGAGGCAGGCGCCATTGTCGTCCGTAATGAAGCCAACCTCGGGTATGATGGTTCGCTGAACCGTGCCTTCGAGAAAGCGCTCGAACTGGGTTTCGACTTCGCCATCACGATGGATGCGGATGGCGAGCACGACCCGTCGTTGATTGCCAGCTTCAAATCCCTGCTCACGGAAGACCGTGTGCCGCTGGTGCTCGGCGTCCGCCCCCGCAAGCAGCGCTTTGCGGAGATCGTCATGGGACTCTACATCAGGCTAAGGTTCGGCGTACGCGACATTCTCTGCGGAATGAAGGGATATGATCTGAAGCTCGCCGTGGAGAATCATGGCTTCGATCATACGAACTCCATCGGCACGGAACTCGCGATCAACTCGATCCGGCGCGGTGCAACATTCCGGCAGCTCGGCGTCAGCGGCACCCGCAGACAGGATGCTCCCCGCTTCGACCGGCGCCTGCGCGCAAATATGCGGATTTTCGCCGCACTCGGACAGATTATCGTTCAGGACGTGAAAAGCCTGTTCTGCGCGACAGCCGCCCGCAAACGCGAAGCCTGAGCCCCGCTCTATTTCTCGAGCAGAAACCAGGTCAGATCGTCCTGCGGGAAGTAATTGTCGCGGTGATAGAGGAATCCGTAGTCCCTCAACTTCAGGCCGAACTTGTCGATCAGCTCACCTGCGAAATCGCGCTTGAAGAGCCTGTTGTCATGACCGCGATAGTTCACAGTCACGGGTTTCGGATTGTAATACTCGACAACCAGAATGTAGCGGCTCGAGAGGTCGTAGAGGTTCTGATAGACCTTGCCGAGTTCATCGGGGTTGATGTGAATGAGAACGCCTGACGTGAAGGCAAGGTCGTACTGCCTGCCGGATGAAAGCGGCTCGATGATCGAACCCTGCACGATGTCGGCGATGCCGAGCTCGCGCGCCTTGCCCACCGCGATCTCGTTGATCTCGTACCCGCAGAGCTGGAAGTCCTTGTTGATCCTGTTCAGCGCCTGAAGATTGAGACCGATATTACATCCGAGCTCGACCACGGAGGAGACGCCGGGCGCCGAGCGCAACACCTGGCTGAACTTGACGATATTCGCGTTGATCAGCCGCTCGCCCTTGTTGCGTTCGATATAGGCCGCTCCGAATTCGCCCGACCAGAAATTTTCCTGTTCCGTCTTGTAGACCATTTCCCCATCGCCCCGGTTCGTTTGCCTGCCGCGAGTGCGGTAAATTAACTATACCGTCCATCTCTTAACGCATTGGCATAAATTTGGCGGATTGGCCGCCACCGCACGCTCAAAACGAGACGAAATGCACTGGCGCGCTACTTGCGCTCTCCCCAACCGACTGTCGCATTCGGATACAGGTTGGCGTGAGCATCGTGACTGCACTGAACAAGGACATACAGGCATTCGAGAGGGTGACCCCCGTCACCGGACCCCGCATCGCCGGCTTCGAAAGCACCCATCGTGAAGGCCGGGGCACGGGCACGCGCCTCACCCCGCTAGCCGACCGCTTCATGCTTCTGCTGGGCGATCTGGGCGCGCTGGCGCTGGCGCAAGCCGTCGCGGGATACATCGCACTCGGCATCAATGTGCAGGTCCTGAATACGGAATTCGCCGCCATCGAGGCTGGCGAGCTCTCGAGCCGCCTCGTCAGCATCGGCTTCCTTGCCATGCTGCCGATCCTCTGGTGGGCGGCCAAGGGTCACTATTCGAAGCGCACTCCCTTCTGGGCGGAGGCGAAGGAGATCGTGAAGGCGATCGCGCTCGTCGCGCTGGTCGACGGCTTCCTTCAGTACATCGTGAAGGACTATTTCTCCCGCCTCTGGCTGCTCCAGGCCTGGATCTGGGCCCTCCTCTTCGTGCCGATGGCCCGTATCGGGATGAGACATGTCCTGAAGCGGTACGGCAGCTGGACCGCGCCCGTGCTCATCATCGGCTCTCGGGAAAACGCGGCCGAGGCCGCCCAGGTGCTCGAGGACGAGCCCTATCTCGGTTACGAAGTGGCCGGCACGCTCGATCTGGCCGAACTCACCTCCGAGCGGAATGCCTCCGATCCGTCGAGCCTTCTCTATCGCGCGGGTGGCCAGCTCTCCGCCGCGCTGAAGCTCGCCTGCGAGCGGCATGGCGCCCGTTTCGTCGTCCTCGCCCCCTCGCCCGAGGAAATGGCGAGCCTCGACAACATTCTGCGTGCGCTGCATCGCGCCCGCATCGCCTTCTCGATCGTGCCCCCGGTGAAGGGGATCGGCGCGCTGGCGCTCGAGGCCGGTAACTTCTTCAGCCACGACCTCGTGATGCTGACGCTCGCCGACAATCTGAACCGGCCGCTGGCGCGTCTGCTGAAGCGCAGCTTCGACCTCGTTGTCGCCTCCGTGGCGCTGCTCGTGCTGCTGCCCTTCTTCGGCATCGTCTCGATGCTGATCCGTCTCGACGGCGGGCCGGCTTTCTATGGTCATCGCCGCGTCGGCGAAAAGGGCCGCGAGTTCCACTGCCGCAAGTTCCGCACAATGCATGTGAACAGCGACGCGATCCTGAAAGAAGTGCTGGAGAACGACCCGCTGCGCGCCGCCGAATGGGCCCGAGATCAGAAGCTCCGCAGCGATCCGCGCGTAACGCCGGTGGGTGAATTCCTGCGCAAGACGAGCCTCGACGAACTGCCGCAACTCTTCAACGTGATCCGCGGCGAGATGAGCCTTGTCGGCCCGCGCCCCGTGACCTACGCCGAAGTGCTGCGCTACGGCGAGGATGCGGAATACTACCTCTCGGCAAAGCCCGGCATCACCGGCCTCTGGCAGGTAAGCGGCCGCAATGAAACGACCTACGTACGCCGCGTCGAACTCGACGCCTGGTATGTAAAGAACTGGTCGCTGTGGCAGGACATCGCCATCATGTTCAAGACCTTCCCCGCCGTGCTGCTTCGTCGCGGCGCCTGCTGAGGAAGAGTCTCACCGGCCACCTTCCGGATCGATTCCACCGATAACTGCGTCGCGCTTTCCAGCGCGGCGCATTTGTCTTTTCGCCTGTATCGCCTGCCAGCGGCGTCCCACCCGCACGATGGTGACGCGCCGCCAGCGGCGGCCGCGCGGATGATCAAGCGTGAGGATAGTGAGCCCGACAGGGATGGCGGCAGGCCCCAGCGGACCCGGAATGAAGCCCGGAATGACGAGACGGACGCCAGCACCAATCCGTCCCGCACGGCTTCCGGGGACCGGAATCCGGTACTTCCCTACCCTTATCTTCATGAACGCCGTTTGCTCCCGGTCAAGGCTGCCCTGCTCTCACACCCCGGTTCAGATAGATACGAATGTGCCACCGGAATTCCGGACCCCATGGAGAAGATCGAGAAGCGCTCCCGGCGGATGATCAAGCTCATGCGCATTCTGATGCCGCCGCGCGCGCAACTTGGCCAGACCGTGGCGCTGGAGCACTTCACCGCAATCCTCGCCGACAATCTGTTGAAGGACCACGAGATGTTCCGCGAGCACGCGGCACCAGAGGAATATGAACTCTGGATGTGGCACGCCGTCGAGGAAACCGAACACAAGGCGGTTACCTTCGACGTACTGAAGGCGGTCTCGTCGAAGCCCGTCTTCTATCTCAATCGCGTGCGCGCGCTGGTGATGACGACAATCTTCTTCAACATCAACATGTTCTTCCATCTGCGCGATCTTCTGAAAGCAGACGGTCTGCAGTGGTCGCCGCGCGCATGGGCTCGCCTCTTCCGCTATCTCTGGGTCGAACCGGGTCCTCTGCGCAGGTCGATCCCGGCCTATCTCGACTGGTTCCGCCCGAGCTTCCACCCCTGGCAGCACGACAATCGCGACCTCGTCGCGGCGTGGAAAGCGGAGCACGACGAGGACGAACTTCAGGCAGCGCCCGCCGCGTGAGCTTTCATATCCTGAAGTTCAGCCCCGTCGCGCGAGATAGGCGTCGCAAATGGCGATGAGACGCTCGCGCCCGAAGCTAGGATCGTGACCGCCATGGACGACATCGACGTCGAGTTCCCGAAGGCGGCGTATTGTTCTGCAATAGCTCGCAATGTCGGAATCGGGCAGTTCATCGAGGAGAGGCCCGTCATAGATCGCGTCACCCGAGAAAAGCGTCTTCGACGCCTTCTCGAAAAGGCCAAGCGACCCGGGCGAATGACCCGGCAGGTGGAAGACCGAAAAATGACGGTCTCCGAGATCGACGACATCGCCTTCCTTGAGATGCTCCGTCGCATGAGTGGAGGTAATACGATAGCCGTCGAGCGAGTATCCCTCATGCGGCAAGGCATCGACGAGGAGGCCACCGCCCTCGTCAAGCCCATAGCCCGAGAGGCTGGCACGGATTTCCGGCGGGAAGCCCGCCGCCGTCAACGTTGCGAACTCGCGATAGTCGGCCATCCGCGGTGCCTCGATCTCATGCATGAGGCGCGTCTCGAATTCGTGCAGGGAGCCGACATGATCGTAATGGATATGTGTCGCGACGGCTGTGAGCGGTTTCTCCGTGAGATCGGCAATGGCGTCCTTCAGCGAGGCGATCCCCGTGCCCGTGTCGACCAGGAGGTCGCGGTCTCGGCCCCGAACGAACCATATGTTGCAGCGGATGAAGGGGTGGACATGGCTCTCGTAGAGGAGCGTGATGCCATCTCCCATCTCGCATCTCTCGAACCAGCGCTCGGCGATTTTCAAGGGCAGGACTCCGCACTTCGAGACGGGGCTTCATCGCAAAGCCCCTCACGAAGGAGAGCAATATTCTGCCGAAAAGGCCAGCCTCGATGAACGCGGTGGCGGGCGGGCTTCTCAGAAGATCAGCGCGCCAAGCCCCACCAGGCCGAGCGACAGAGCCGCGCCGGACATCATCGGGATGGCCCGCCTGAAGCGCCGCCGCGTCCATGGACGGATGGCGGAATCTCGCGCGGCCTGAGCGATGACAGCACCCTGCGGAGACTTCTCCTCGGCCTCGTCGTTCTCGGCGATGACACGTATCTGCGCATCGATGACCGCGCCGCGGTGTGTGACCAGCTTCGCGCATTTGACCTCTCCGGCGATGCGGCTGGAGGAACGCAGGATAACCTCGCCAGAGCATTCGAGCGTGCCGTCGAAGACGCCTGCGATCTCGGCGCGCAGAACGGCCGCCTGTCCTTCGACGCGCCCGCTTGCGCCGATCGAGAGCTGCGATGCGCGCAGATCCGCGTTGACGGCCGCACCATCGACGAAGATCGACCCTTGCGTTTCGAACGATCCCTCGAGGAGGCTGTTCTCACCGATCGCAATATCCTCGTTCCCGCCTCTGATAAGCCGGACCGGCCCCTCGGGCCGGCGGGTCTGATTGTCCTGCCTGGCGGCATCCGCGGCGGCTGAGCTCGCTGTATTCATGGTCCCCATCGACATGGTTCTCTCCCATCCTCATGGATTCATCGCACCCCACGAGAACTCGAGGAGCCCCGCGGGGAGCGATTCACGAGCGCATAGACTGCGCCCGAGGAGAATTAAAAACTCTTTCCGATGAAGGGAGACGTATCCACCCCGGAGGCAACCCGGGCAGAGATAGAACCGATACGGCAAAGAGAAACGGGACCTATTCCGCAGCCGGCATCTTGACCTCGCGGCCATACACATCGTCGAAGCGAACGATGTCGTCCTCGCCGAGATAGGAACCCGACTGCACCTCGATGATGCTGAGCGGTTCATCTCCCGGATTGGCAAGCCGGTGTTTCGTGCCGACAGGAATGTAGACGGACTCGTTCTCTTCGAGAATCTTCTGCGTTTCTCCCACCGTCACCTCGGCTCGCCCCTTGACCACCACCCAATGCTCCGCGCGCTGATGATGTAACTGCAGCGAAAGAGCTGCGCCCGGGTAAACGAGGAGGTGCTTCACCTGGTGCCGGAGGCCCTCATCGAGAGACTCGTAGAATCCCCAGGGCCGATAGACGCGCTTGTGGGCCTGATGCTCGGTGCGGCCCGCAGCAGCCACCCGGTCGACGACTTTCTTGACGTCCTGCACCCGGTCCCGCGACGCAACGAGCAGAACGTCGCCGGTATCCACAATGACGAGGTTCTCCACACCGATCGTGGCCGTCAGTCCCGCCTCGGATCGCACCAGGCAATTCTTCGTGTCCTCGACAATCACATCGCCGCTGACGACGTTTCCGTCTGCATCCTTGTCGCCGATCTCCCAAAGCGCGGACCACGAACCGATGTCGCTCCAGCCCATGTCGACCGGTACAACGGCGGCCGACGAGGTATGCTCCATCACCGCATAGTCGATAGAATTCGAGGGGCAGGCGGCGAAGGCGGTCGATTCGAGCCGCAGGAAGTCAAGGTCGCGCACCCCTTTGACGACAGCTTCGGCCGCATGGGCGGCGATGTCGGGACAATGGGTCCGCATCTCCTGAAGGATGCTGTCGGCGCGGAACATGAAGATGCCGGCATTCCAGTCATACCCGCCCTCCTGAAGATAGGCACGGGCGGTACCTGCGTCCGGCTTCTCGACGAAGCGTTCCACCGCATAGGCATTGCCGCCGGGAAGCGGCGCGCCGCGTTTGATATAGCCGTAGCCGGTCTCCGGCGCCGACGGCACCACGCCGAATGTGACGAGCTTGCCCGCGCTCGCCAGTGCGGCTCCCTGTTCGACCGCCGCTCGGAAAGCTTCGAGATTCGCGATGTGGTGATCCGCGGGCAGAATGAGAAGCACCCCTTTGGGGTCGCGGGACTGAACGAACGCAGCAGCAGCGGCGGCGGCGGGCGCCGTATTCCGGCCCTCGGGTTCGAGAATATGCGCAAGCGGCGTGATCCCCGCCTCCCGCAATTGCTGCGCAATGATGAACCGGTGCTCGTCGTTCGACACGATGATG
>Ga0180009_10008364_pt1 | contig 10270 bp, 11 predicted proteins | sample OS_PC_MetaG_FD_123537 | JGI IMG/M metagenome (GOLD analysis project Ga0180009, IMG submission 123537) | Groundwater microbial communities from the Aspo Hard Rock Laboratory (HRL) deep subsurface site, Sweden - OS_PC_MetaG | ecosystem: Environmental > Aquatic > Deep subsurface > Groundwater... | reverse complement strand
GCTTCAAAAATTTCTTCCATTGAATCACCTACTGGCAGAACAAAACAACCACTAAGTTGTTGAAGCACGCCTCCCGCATTCATCAATGTTGGAGAATTAGGCAAAAATTCTAAAGATGCCATCATTTTATAGAATTTTTCACCAATACTAAAAAGTTCATCATCTGAAATTGAAGGATTAAAAAACGACTCAGCTGAAGCAATATTAGCGGCTACCCGCTGAAACAATTGCTGAGGCGTTTCAATTATTTTACCCTGTTCATCTTTTTTTAAATATCTTGATTCAAGAACTTTTAAGGCATTAGGAGTAAGTCTTGTTTTTACATTTCGACTTAAGAGCCACCATTTAGCGTCTCTAAGCTCTTTTCTTTTTTGACGATAAAGATTATATAATTCTGCAATATCTTTTTGGCCTTCCTTAGCTAATGCTTCAACAACTACATCCTGAACTTGCTCTACTTTTGGAATATCATCTTTAAAACGTTTATTTAAAATTTCAACTACACTATCAGAAACTTTTTTAGCTAAACTTTTGTTTTCTTTTTCTCCAGCTTGAAGAGCTTTGAAAATAGCTTCTGTGACTTTAACTTGATTAAAATCAACAATTCTACCATCTCTCTTTTTAACACTTTGTATATCTTTTATATTCTTTTTAGGCATAAAAAAATTTCTCCGTTTTTTAGAATTAAAAATGTATTTTTATTTTACTCCAAACATAAAAGGCAGTCAAATGACTGCCCCTTAAAAATAAGATATAAATAAATTTACTTCATCTTTCTTCTGATAAAAGCAGGAATATCCCATTCATTTTCAACCTCTTCAACTGAATCAGTTTTAAATTTAATAGGAGCTTTTTTCTTTTCTCTATTCTCAGTATTACTAACAGGAGAAATATCTTGTATTCTTGTCTCACTTGATTTCTTTAATAAATTCTCATCAAATCCAGTAGCAATAACAGTAACCTTAATTTCTCCTTTCTTTAATTTATCATCCATAACAGCTCCGAAAATAACTTTTGCATCTGAATCTATTGATTCTGTTATAACCTTAGCTGCTTCATTTATTTCAGTCATGGTTAGATCAGGACCACCACTAACATTAAATAATACTCCTTTTGCTCCGTCAATAGAAATTTCCAAAAGAGGAGAATTAATAGCTATTTTAGCAGCTTCAACTGCACGGTCTTCTCCACTTGCTCTTCCAATCCCCATTAAAGCAGAACCGGTATTTTGCATAATTGCCTTAACATCAGCAAAGTCAACATTAACAATTCCTGGATTAACTATTAAATCTGATATTCCTTGAACTGCTTGTCTTGAAACATCATCAACTACAGAAAAAGCATCTAGTAAAGATGTTTTTTTATCAATAACTGAAAGTAGCTTATCATTAGGAATTAGAATTAATGTATCAACATTATCTCTAAGATTAGCTAACCCTTCTTCAGCAATTTGAGCTCTTTGTTTTCCTTCAAAAGAAAAAGGTTTAGTAACAACAGCAACTGTTAGAGCTCCTGAATCTCTTGCAGCTTCAGCAATAATTGGACCAGCTCCAGTACCTGTGCCACCTCCTAATCCATAAACAATGAAAACCATATCAGAACCTTTAACAACTTCATGAATTTCATCACGATTTTCTTCAGCTGCCTGCCTACCTATCTCTGGATTCATTCCAGCGCCTAATCCTTTAGTAAGATTCTTTCCAATATGAACTCTTTCAGGTGCATTAACATGATGTAAATCTTGGGCGTCAGTATTAATAGCGACAAAATCTACTCCATGAATTTTACATGAAATCATTCTACTGATGGTGTTACCTCCACTCCCTCCAACCCCAATAACTTTAATTTTAGCAAATGATTCTACCTCTGGTTTTATTTGAGCCATAATATTTAAAATTATATTATTATTACAACCAATAACGAGGATCCTTAGATCCTCCTTATTATTTTAAAAATTAACACAAATGGAAAAATAATGCAAGTTTTTTAAGGTAAATAACCTTTTAACCAATCTTTAAATTTTTTAATGGTTGGTCCAACTGGTATTCCACTATCTTTACATCTATCTGCATTCCAAAGGACTAACCCGACCGCTGTAGCAAAAGCAGGATCATCAACTTCATCAATAACACTATCTATTTCTAAAGGAAAACCAATTTGTGCAGGAAGCTTTAATATACTTTTAGTTAAATCAACTAAACCAGGCATTTTAGCTCCACCTCCTAGAAGAACAACACCTGCAGGTAATAATCCTTGACGATTAATAATTTTTAATTCCTTATTAACTAATTCTAATGTTTCTACTAAACGAGCTTCAATTATTTTAACTACATCAGAACGAAGCACAGTTCCAGACTCTTCTAATCCTAATTTAGATAAATCAATTACTTCTTTTTTACTAACTTCAGAAGAAGTGGCTAAACCATATTCTAATTTTACTTTTTCAGCTAAATCAATACTTCCTCTTAATCCAATAGCTATATCATTCGTAATATGAGAAGATCCAACGGGCAAAACACAACTATGAATAATATTACCTTCTTCAAAAACAGCCATGTTAACTGTTCCTCCACCCAAATCTAGTGCCAATACTCCTAACTCTTTTTGACGTTTATTTAAAGCCGCTTGACTTGCCGCTAATGAGACTGCAACCATCCCATCCTTTTCTAATCCAGCTTCAGAAACACATTTAGCTAAATTTTTAATATAAGGTGCTATTCCTTCAATAACTAAAGCGTCTATTTCTAATCTAACACCATTCATTCCTACAGGATCTTTTATATTATTTTGATTATCAACTGAAAAATTACGTGGAATAGTATGAAAAATTTCCCTATTTTGAGAAACAGGAATAGTTGATGAAGCATTAATAACTCTATCAACATCTTCTTTAGAAACTTCACCATCAGCTCTAGAAATAGCAATAACTCCTTTTGTTGGTTTAGAAATAATATGATTACCACTTATACTAAATACCACACGCTCAATAGATGTACCACTACTTCTTTCAGCTTCTTGAACAGATTTAGTAATACTTTTAACCACATCATCAACATCAACTACTATTCCATGACGCAAACCAAAAGAAGGAGCTTGCCCAATACCAATAATCTGCGGCTTAGTATGATTAGCTCTCATCTTAGCCACTATGGTTCTGATATAACAGGTTCCTATGTCCAACCCAGTTATTATCTGTTCTTTTGACATAATAACTTTTTATTCTTTAATTTTTTTTAAAATTATATTCTCTATATCTTTCATGGTTTCATGATTATACCCTAATAAATGAAGCATACCATGAATTAATAGAATAGTCAGTTCTTTCTCTAATGAATGATTTAATTCTTTTGCCTGTTTTTTTGCTTGAGGATAACAAATAATTATTTCTCCTAATCTCTTAATATTATCAGGCGGATCAATAAATTCAATATCTTTGTTTTTTTTCAAACGAGGAAAGGCTTTGGCTAAATAAGGGATCACGGTTTTATCTCCAAAAGACAAAACATCTGTCACCCTGTTTTTGCCCCGATACATTTTATTTAGTTTTCTCATTCTTCCATCGCCAACTATTGCTAAACTAATTTCTGTTTTATCCTTTGCATCAACTTCTTTTAAAACAATTTCTGTTATTTTCTTAAAAAAATTCTCATCTATTTCATTTTGGGTAAAATTACGTATTTCTAGCATTGTATAAATCTAAAAAAATTAATTCTTCAACTCTTCCTGAACAATCTTGCCAACTATATTTCCATCCGTTTTGCCTTTAAATTGAGGCATAATTACGCCCATTAATTTACCTGTTTCTTGAGGACTACTAATTCCTAATTCTTCTATTTTTTCTTTAACTATTTTTCTAATTTCATCTTCACCCATTTGTTCTGGCATATATTCCATAAGAATTTCTAATTCTTTTTTTTCATTTTCAGCTAAATCTGAACGACCTCCTTTTTGATACTGTTCAATAGAATCTTTTCGCTTCTTAACTTCACTTGAAACTACTTCAATAACTTCTTCTTCTGTTAATTTACTCATTTCATCTAACTTACTCTCTTCTTCGCCCGCTTTACTTAATTTAGCTCTATTGTCTTTCTCCTTATTAAACACAGCAGAAGAAGCCATGCGCAAAACAGAAAGTTTCAATTCATCTTTCTCTTGCATGGCTTTTTTTATATCTTCTTTAATTTTGTCTTTAATCATATTTTTATAATCTTTATCTTTTTCTTTTCCATTTTGGCTCTTCTTCTAAAAGACCCATTTTTCTTAACTTTTCTTTTTCTTTACCAATTTTTACTCGTCGCACAGCACTATCCCTACGTTCTCTCTTAGTTTTTTCTTTTTCATGAAATTTATCTTTACGTGCACGAATTAAAACACCGCTTTGTTGGACTTTCCTTGAAAAGCGTCTAATTAACCCTCTAGTTGTTTCTCCTTGTTGTTTTTTAATTTCAATTGCCACATGATTCACCTCCTTTTATTGAATTTTAACTTCTTTTTCTTTTTTAATTAATTTAATCAGTTCATCAATTAAACTTTTTGGATCTGAATTATATACAATTTTCCCCGGACCACGGTAAGACGTTTCAACGATCTCTTTAATTTTATCAGCTGTTCCTCCGCTACCGGTCAAAACTCCTATTGGTTTATCGTCTTCAAAAGCGATACTAAACTCATTTAACGTACCCATTCTTCCACAGATAATTATAACTGCATCTGAAGAACGTGTTAGAATTAAATTCCTTCCAGAATAATTAAAACCAGTATAAACAATAACATCATGAAAATCAGTAGGTAGACGATATGTTCTTACATGAGCTTTTTCTGAAGCTGCTGGAGAAAAACCTATAACAATACCGTTTTCTTCTTTAGCTCCAATTGCTGCCCAATAAGGAACACCAATCGTTGCTCCAGTAACAAGAACTCCATTGTGTCTAGCAATTTCTCTGCCTGTTTCTTTTGATAGTTCTAAAGCAGTTTTAGAACAATGTCCCGTTGAAGCTGCTCCAGAAACACAAATCTTATATTTTAAATATTCTTTCTGTTTCATTTACTTTAATTTACTACTTTTTTAAAATTTTGTCAAAATTACAATTCAATTATTTCACCTATTTTAGGTGTCTGAACAGATAATCCTAAATGGTCTTTAATGTGTTGAGCTAATGCATCAGCAGGCTCTTCTTCTCCATGACAAACAAAAACTTTTTTAGGACGTTTTAAAGAATCAGGTTTTATCATATTAGAAATCCAATTTATTAAATCTTTTTGATCAGCATGAGATGAATAACCATTAATATGTTCTATTTTTGCTTTAATAGGAATAATCTTATCTAAAATTTCAACTTCAGTAGCTCCTTCTAAAATCTTTCTACCAAGTGTACCTTTCGCTTGATAAGTAACAATCAAAAGAGTATTTTTAGGATCTGACAAATAACGTACTTCATGATGTATAATTCTTCCACCTTGAGACATTCCTGCTCCAGCAATAATAATCTTAGGTGAAGCAACATTATTAATTTCTTTTGATTCTTGTGTTGATAAAGTAAATTTTAATCCTGGAAATTTAAATATATCATCACCAGACTTAACAAGTAAGCTAGTTTTTTTATTATAATAATTAGGATACTGCTTATATACCTCTGTTAGTTTAATAGCTAAAGGACTGTCAACGAAGATAGGAATTTGTGGAATCCTTTTATTTTCAACTAATTCATTGAAATGATAAAGTAATTGTTGAGTTCTCTCTAATGCAAAACTTGGAATCATTAGAGTTCCACCCCTTAATACAGCATCTTCAACAACATCTTCAATCATATCTTTACATTCTTGTTCCTCTTCGTGGACTCGGTCACCATAAGTTGATTCCATAATAACATAATCAGCATCTTTGATTACTGCTGGTTCTCTTAAGGTAGATATTTTACTAGATCCTAAATCTCCTGAAAAAACTAACTTTTTACCATCTGCCATTACTTCAATTGAAGCTGACCCTAAAACATGTCCGGCTTCTCTAAAACATACTGAAATTTTATCATTTAATTTAATACTTTCATCATATTCAATAGGCCTGAACATTTTTATTATTTTATCAATATACTCTTCCTCAACTAAAGGTATCGTCCCTGCTCTTTTAGCTTTTTCACGTAATAATTTCTGACTGTCTTCAAGTAATAAATGTGCAAAATCTCTTGTTGGCCCTGTACTTAATATTTCACCCTTAAAACCATTTGCAACTAATTTTGGTAATCTTCCAATATGATCTAAATGCGCATGGGTAATTAAAACAAAATCAATTTCTTCAGGTGAATAAGGAAATGGTTCTTCATTTTTCTTTTCTATTTTTTGTCCACCTTGAAAAAGTCCGCAATCAACTAAGATTTTAGACTTGTTTGTTTCCAATAAATAGTTAGCGCCAGTTACCATCCCAGCTCCTCCATAAAAATGTAATTTCATAATTTATATATTAAACATACTTATCTGCAATACTAGATGCAGCATAAGAGTCTGGTTTAATTTTAGCATTAAAACCATTACCGCGAACCATACCAACAACTTCTTTAATCATTTCTCTAGTTGGACCGTTCTGTCCTATATCAATATGAATCTGAAAATCATAATTAAGTTCATGACCTGATTTTAATAATGTCTGTAATTGAGCAAGAATATCCTGAGCTGTTTTTAAAGAAAGAGTCACTTCTTCGTAAATTCTATCTCTTAATGTATTATAATCCTTACCCCCATTTGTTTTTTTCCAAAAATAACGTCCGCCCTTACCAATACGATAAACAATAATTGCAGTTACAAAATCAGCTTTTTTCCCACCATTACCATTAGAATCAGTTCCTACAATCAAACGATACTTTGAGTGAGAGTCATTATTAATATAATTAGAAACTTCTTTAGCCACTTTGACTAATTTCATTTTGCCCAATGTTGGACTTTGAAATATTTCTTTATCTTTTTTTAACTCCATAATAATCTATTTAATAAAATAAACAATTTCATAGATAATTCCGATAATGAAGAATAATATCAGAAAATAAACAAAAAAGCTAGGGATAGACAAACTATAAGCTGGCTCTAAATCACCTTTTGTTTTTGCTTTAAGATAAATAAGAGTGATAATAACAACATCAATACCAAGCATAACTCCACCAGTTAAAGCAATTACTGTAATAAAATTATCAAATCCTATAATAAAAAGAATTAATGGAACAATACAAGCGATAAGCCAGGCTAAATTTTTCTTTAATCTTAAATCATACCAAAGAATTTTTTTAAGAGTCAAACTAATAGTTAAAAAGGACGTAAAAACAGTTAAGATACCAAAAAGCAATGCAAAGACAATAACTTCGTTACCTAAAAAATTACTCAAACCAGTAATTGCATCATCAGAAGTGCCTTGACCTGTAATTCCTAAAATTAGGAATATAAAGAAAAGATATGTTATTGCAGCAATTGAAATTGCTAATAAAATTAGTTTTTTTAGTTTTTTTGGATCCTTTGAAAGTATTTCTTTTACTTCCGGGATTAAAGTAGTTCCCGAAAGAGAAAAAAGAATTGCACCATAGGGCAAAAACAGATATTCAATATTAAAATTAAGTAAATTTCCTGCATCAATCATCCAAAAGCCTTTATAAAAAATAAAGCCTAAAATAAAGAAAAATAAAATAAAAAGAAAAGATTCTGCTTTGGCAATACTACCAATTCCAAAATAAGTTAAAATAGCTCCTACTAAAAAAAAGATAAAAACATAAACAAAATCACTACCACCAAAAGATGATTGAAAAATAGATCCTAAAAATCTTCCTCCAATAATTAAATAAGCTAGAATAGCACCAGTTAATCCTAAAGTATTTGAAATAAAAGAGATTACTTTTGCACGTTTGCCCAAATATTTTCCAGCATAACCAGGTAATCGGTGAAGACCTTTTGTCCTTAAAGCTATTTCTCCATAAAAAAGACCTATTAAAGAAGTTACTGCGCCTAATACGAGAAAATAAACAAGCATCGTAAAAATACCTACTTTAGCTGTAATATATGGCAAACTAAAAAGGCCTACTCCTATGATAGTACCTGTTAAAATAGCTAATGCTTGAAAAAAATTACTATTTTTTGATAATTTACTATTCATTTATTTTACCTCCACCTATTAAATGTAAATGAATATGATCGATGATTTGTCCACCTCCGCGTCCAACATTAAAAGTTAAACGATATCCACTCTTAGATATTTTATTTTCTAAAGCTAACTTTTTTGCTAAAAAAATCATATCACTCATTAATTCTTTATCTACCTCTTCTAACTCATTAATTGAATCAATGTGCTTTTTAGGCACTATTAAAAGATGGACTGAAGCTTTTGGGTTAATATCTTTAAAAACTATTATCGCTTCATCTTCATAAACAATATCAGTATCTTGTTCGTGATTTGCTATTTTGCAAAATAGACACATAATTTTATTTATTTCTTGATTCTTTTTTTGATTTCTCTAACAATCTTACTTAAAGGAATAACTTCTTGACTCCCTGAAATCATATCTCTAACAATAATTGATTTATCAATAGCTTCTTTTTGTCCTAAAATTAGAGCAAAACGAACATTCATTTTATCGGCTAATTTTAATTGAGTTTTTATTGTATTTTTACTAAATGAACTAGCTATTTTTAAACCAGACTGCTGTAATTCTTCAAATAGTTTTAATGATTTCTTTTTTCCTAAATCACCTAATTGAACCAGAAAGACTGAAGGTGCGCTTTTTGATACAATTTTTATTTCTCTTTCTTTAATCAAATTAATAATTCTATCCAACCCTATTGCAAAGCCAACTGCTGGAATATCTTTTTTTCCTAAAAGTTTAATTAATTTATCATAACGACCTCCTCCACATAAAGAAATCTGACGACCATCTTCATCTTCAGGCCATACTTCAAAAACTGTTTTTGTGTAATAATCTAATCCTCTAACTAAACGAGAATTAAGGATATAAGGAATTTCTAGTTCATCTAAATATTCTAAAACACCTTTAAAATGATTACTACAATTATCACATAAAGAATCAATAGTTTGAGGAGCTTCTTCAGCTATACTAATGCATTTAGGCTCTTTGCAATCTAATAATCTTAAAGGATTTTGTTTGAGTCGTCTTTGACAATCAGAACAAAGACCTTTTTTATTGCTTCTGTAATAAGTCGTCAATTTTTTCCTATAACTAGGACGACATTCAGAACAACCAATACTGTTTATTTGAGTAATTAATTTTTTAAGACCAAGTTTTTTACAAATAGAAAAAAATAATTGTATTAATTGAGCATCAAGAATAGGATCTTGTTCTCCAATAACTTCAAAATTAGCTTGATAAGATTGACGATAACGTCCCTTTTGCGGTCTTCCATAACGAAAGATAGGACCAATGCTATATAATTTAACTGGATGCGGTAAACTTGATAATCCATTTTCTAAATAGGCTCTGATAATAGCTGGAGTAAATTCTGGACGCAAAACAAGTTTATCTCTTCCTTTAGTTGTTAAGTTATACATTTCTTTTTCAACAATGTCAGTATAAGCACCTGTTCCTTTTATAAACAATTCTTTCTCTTCAAGGATTGGTGTATCTATTCTTTCAAATCCAAAAACTTTTGCTGAAAGATGTATAACTTGTCTAACCTTCTCCCAATATGGTTGATCTTTAGGTAAAATATCACGCATACCCTTAGGAGCTTGAAACTTATTTTTCGATTTAGATTTATTAGACATATATTAAAAAATTTTAGCTGAATCAAAAGGCCAAGCTCGTAACCAAACACGGCCAATGATATTGTTTTTTGGTAAAGGTCCCCATTTACGAGAATCGGAACTAGCTGAACGATTATCACCTAAAACAAAATATTCTTCATTATTTAATTGAACGTTAATACCTCCTCTAGTAATTCTTCCTTCTGGAAGATAATTAGATTCATCAAGTTTCATTCCTTCTGGAGAATTTGAATTATAAATAAATATTAAATCATCTTTAATTTCAATTTTTTCACCAGGTAAACCGACTACTCTTTTAATATAATATTGCGAAGGATCTAATGGGTATTTAAAAACAACAACATCTCCACGTTCTGGATCATCAAAACGATAACCAATTTCATTAATAACTAAATATTGTCCATTCTCAAAATTAGGCTCCATAGAAGCCCCTCTAACAAAAAATGGTTGAATTAAATAATATCTAATAGGGATAATAATAGCTAAAGAAATAACTACTATCTTTGCAATTTCCCAAAT
>Ga0180009_10008363_pt1 | contig 10271 bp, 9 predicted proteins | sample OS_PC_MetaG_FD_123537 | JGI IMG/M metagenome (GOLD analysis project Ga0180009, IMG submission 123537) | Groundwater microbial communities from the Aspo Hard Rock Laboratory (HRL) deep subsurface site, Sweden - OS_PC_MetaG | ecosystem: Environmental > Aquatic > Deep subsurface > Groundwater... | reverse complement strand
GATGTTGAACGAGACTTGTCCGCGTGGCGTTCAAATAGTATTCAGCAAGACGCGCTTCAAAAAATTTATGATATGGAAAAGGAAGTTCTTGCCACAAAAGATTTTAATATAATAGAAGATTGGCGTCGTTTACAAACCTCAGACCATTTTTATTATATGTGCACAAAATGGTTTAACGACGGTGATGTGCACAAATATTTCAGCCCCTACGATTCACCGTATGAAGCCTTTATTACTTATATGAATGTATTGAATGATCTTGAATACAGAATAAAAATTATAAGTACAGGTAAATCTCCTACTAACCACTCACTTGCAAAAGAACAGTAGGTTTGTGTTATACTTAACAATATGTCACGATCACTTGTTTTAGGTAATGGAAATATGCTTATTTGTATGGACGAGCACGCGCAGGCGCGCGACTTGTATTTTCCTTATGTTGGGCTTGAAAATCATATTGGCGGACAATATAAACATCGCGTGGGTGTTTGGGTGGAAGGCAAAATGCGCTGGCTTGATGATGGTTGGGATATAAAAATACAAGCTGAAGAAAATGCTCCGATAAGCGATGTGTTTGCAAGAAATAATGAAATTGAAGTTGAATTACATTTTTCTGATACAGTTTATAATGAAAAAAATATCTTTATCAGAGAAGTTACCGTAAAAAATTTAACAAACAGACGAAGAGAAATTAAACTTTATTTTGCGCATGAGTTTGAAATTTATGAATCGCGGCGTGGAGATACAGCATATTTTGATCCAATACGACACACTGTCATACATTATAGCAAAAAAAGAGTTTTTTTAGTGAATGGACAAGTGGATAAAAAAAGTTTTGATGATTATACCACAGGTATTTTTAATATTGATGGCAAAGAAGGTTCATACAAAACAGCTGAACAAGGCGAACTCCCCAAAAATCCAATTGAACACGGACCGATTGATTCTGTTGTAGGTTTTTATATGATACTTGATTCCCACGAAACAAAAACAACACATTATTGGATGACTATTGCAAAATCCATACAAGAAGCGGAAGAGTTGGATAATTATGTTTTAACAAAAACACCGGCATATTTAATCAATACTACGCGAGATTTTTGGAGCGCGTGGGTTAATCGCTATAATCACAATTTTCACCTACTTAATAGCGAAACCGTTGCTCTTTTTAAGAAGTCTTTGTTTGTGATTCGCGTGCATTCAGATAACCATGGGGCTATTTTGTCGTCCGGAGATTCTGATATGTTGCAATTTGGAAAAGACTCTTATGGATATAGTTGGCCCAGAGATGGAGCCGCTTCCGCGCTTGCGCTTGATTTAACAGGCAATACAAATATCGCGAGACGGTATTTTCAATTTTGTGACACAACTCTTGCTAACGACGGATATTTATTACATAAATATTGTCCAGATGGATCGCTTGGCAGTTCGTGGCATTCTTGGGTTCAGAATGGAGAAATTACTTTTCCAATCCAAGAAGACGCGACGGCGCTTGTGGTTTATGCCTTGTGGAATCATTATGAAATATCAAAGGACATTGAATTTATTGAATCTATTTATAATTCTTTTATAAAAAAAGCGTCAGAATTTCTGTTAATTTATCGTGATAGAACAACAAAACTTCCAAAACCAAGTTATGATTTATGGGAAGAAAAATATGGCATCTCTACACACACGACAGCTCTCGTTATAGCGGGACTTGTTGCCGCAAGTAATTTTGCGCGAGTTCTTGGCAAAGAAAGAAGCGAGAAACGGTACCGTGAAGCGGCGGATGAGATAAGAGAAAAATTAAGCAAGTATTTGTTTGATGAAGAAGCAGGATATTTTTACAAAATGTTGAATGTAAAAAATAATGAAATTATATATGATAAGACATTAGACATAGGCGGTTTTTACGGCTTGTTTGCGTTTAGTGTTTTTGATATCAATGACGAGAGATTGACACGCTTTGCGAATGTTATAAAAGAACGATTGCAATGCAAAACATCAATAGGTGGATTTGGGAGATATGAAGGTGATGTGTATTTTCGTCAAAAAGAAGATCAAAATGTACCCGGCAACCCATGGATAATTACGACTCTCTGGATGGCGCAATATTATATTGCAAAAGCAAAAACGGAAATTGATCTCAAAGAAGCTCAAAAATTAATTGACTGGACAGTGGATAGGGCGATGGAATCTGGGGTTTTGGCGGAACAATTTGATCCATATAATGGAAAACCCTTATCAGCAGTGCCTTTAACTTGGAGTCACGCGGAATTTGTGATAACAATAGTAAGGTATTTAGATAAATTGGAAGATCTAGGATTGTGTCAAGATTGTAACCCTGTTAGTAGATAAATTTTTTTAACATATGTATTTATTATTTGATATTGGCGGAAGTAAAATGCGAATTGCTTTTTCACGAGATGGAATGACTTTTGAAAAACCATATATTATTAAAACTCCCACCGACTACGATGAAGGGATTCAAGCTCTTCGTAATGTAAAAATCAAATTGGTCGGAGAAGAAAAACTAAAAATGGCGGTTGGTAGTATTGCGGCCTCTTTTAATATAGAAGCCTCTAAATTAATTGGTGGGGGAGCTCAAATAAAAAACTGGTTGGAAAAACCAATCAAACAAGATATCGAACACAGTCTTAATTGTCCTGTTTGTATAAAAAATGATGCTATGATGGGCGCGCTTGCGCAGTCTCATTTTGGACCAGCGCAAGGACATAAAATTTCTGTGTATCTTACTGTCAGTACAGGTGTTGGTGGAGCTATAATAGTTGATGAAAAAATTGATGACAATACATTCGGTTTTGAGCCCGGATGGCAAATTATTGATGCTGGTGGTGCGTTATGTAAAGGGTGGAGCAAAAAGGGGTATCTTATGGATTATATTTCGGGAACAAGTATTAAACAAAATACAGGGAAAAAACCAGAAAATATTCACGACAGCGCTTTTTGGGAATCTAGAGCTAATTTTTTAGCAATGGGGCTTCATAATGTGACAACAATGTGGTCCCCTTCAATTATAACTATTGGGGGTGGAATTATGAGAAGTATAGATTTTAAGTATCTTGAAAAAAAATACAGAGAAGATATTTCAGTTGTTTTCCCCATTGAACAACCCTTATTAAAACAAGCAGAATTTGGCGATGAAATGGGTCTTTACGGAGCGCTTGCGTATATTAAAATATATAACCTTTTATAATTTATGACAAAATCTTTAGATGTCTTCTTAAAAGAGGATAAAAATATTTGTATTGATTGTCATACACGACTTAGTGTGTTGATTGCAAGTATGGATTTTACAAAGTCGGAATTAGAAATTTTACAGCGCCCGAAACGTGTATTTACTTTTATGATTTCGCTTATTATGGATTCCGGAGAAATAAGATTTTTTAATGGATATAGAGTTCAGTATAATGATGCGCTTGGTCCCACAAAAGGAGGACTTCGTTTCCATCCTGATGTAAATTTAGAAGAAGTAAAAACTTTGTCTTTTTTAATGACACTTAAATGCGCTCTTTTGAGTGTGCCATTTGGTGGCGCAAAGGGGGGTATTGATGTTGACGTAACAAAACTTTCTAATGCGGAAATAGAAAGACTATCAAGAGAATTTATTAGGGAAACTCATACTTTTATAGGAGAACGGGTAGATATTCCGGCACCAGATGTTAATACTGATGAAAAAATAATGGGGTATATGGTAGACGAGTATTCAAAAATAAAAGGAAAATTTATTCCGGGAATTGTTACAGGTAAACCGATTTTGCTTGGCGGTTCGCAAGGTAGAACAGAAGCGACTGCTTTAGGAGGATATTTCGTTTTGAAAAAATATATGGAAATTACAAAACGTGCCCCAAAAAATACACGGGTAGTTATTCAGGGTTTTGGTAATGTTGGCGCGAATATGGCGCGTATTTTGTATACTCAAGGATTCAAAATTATAGCAATCAGTGACAAAAATGGGGCATTGTATGACAAAAAAGGCCTTGATTTATCACAGATATTTTTAATGCAAAACAAGACGGGGATTTTACCTGAACTAAAAAACTCGCGTAAATTAACAAACAAAGAAATGATGGAACTTGATTGCGATGTTTTAATACCCGCCGCGCTTTCACATCAAATTACTTCAAGTAATGCGAATAATATCAAAGCAGATATTATCCTTGAAATGGCTAATGAGCCAGTAGCTCCTACTGCTGATGCTATATTGCGCAGTAGAGATATTGTTGTTATTCCAGATATACTTGCCAATGCGGGTGGAGTAATTTTAAGCTATTTTGAATGGGTACAAAATACAACAAATGAATATTGGACAAAAAAGAAAGTTAATAAAAAATTGGAAGCTCGTATTACTGAAGCATTCATTTTCTTATGGGAAAAATATAATAAAAAGGGAACAAAACAAGATTTGAGGACAGTTGCGTACGTCATTGCTCTGGAGAAAGTTCTCAAAGCCGAAAAATTACGCGGACGGTTGAAATAATTTTTTCAAACATAAATATATTTAGTTTAGTATAATTATAAGTATCGTGCCTAGACAAAGAGACGTGAGTAGTCCAGCGTGGTGTCTATATAATTAATTTTAAGAAAAAATTTAAAAATATGCATAATATTCAAATTCTAATTGTAGATCTAGGGTTTCAATATACATTAGTGATAGGACGAACTTTGAGAGAATTAGGTTTTCGGTCAGCCATCCTTTCTTCAGAAAAAGCCAAGGGTTGGTTAAAAAACAACAAACCAAAAGCTATTATTTTTTCTGGTGGAAGCGCGAGTGTTTATGAAGAAAACGCTCCCACTCCACCAAAGGAGATTTTGAAACTCAATGTGCCTATTTTGGGAATTTGTTTTGGAATGCACTGGCTTGTTCAAGAGTTAGGTGGAGTAATTACTCCACATCAAGAACACAAAGAATATGGCACAGCAAAAATCAAACTTTCTATATCTGATAATCTATTTTTACAAACAAAACCTAATCAAGTAGTTTGGGCAAGTCACGGTGATAGTGTTACTCAAACTTCTTCTAACTTCAAAATAATTGCAACATCAAATAATGAACAAACTATTGCCGCTATCAGCAACATAAAAAGAAAAATCTGGGGTGTACAATTTCATCCCGAAGTTACACAAACCGAACAAGGTAAAGATATTTTACAAAATTTTCTTACTCTAAGTAAATGTAAAAAAGACTGGAATCCTAAAAATGTTATCAAAGAAATTAGAAACGAGGTTAAGCAAGCTATGAACAAGAAAAAAGCTATCATTGGATTTAGTGGCGGTGTTGATTCTTCAACTCTGTCTGCCGTTCTCTCTCCTATTCTGAAAAATCGTTTATTGGCAGTGTGTATAGAAACAGGAGCTTTAAGAAAAGATGAAATGCAAGAAGTAAAATTAAATGCTATGGCTGTTGGTGTCCAGTTAAAAATTGTAAAAGCTTCCAGTGATTTCCAAAAAGCAATGGGACAAACAGTTCATTCTGAAATGAAAAGAATGCGGTTTAAAAAACTTTACGGAAAAATTTTAGAAAAAGTAGCAAAAGATTTTGATGCGGATTTTATTATCCAAGGAACTTTAGCTACTGCTCTTATTGAATCTGGAAAAGTTGGTGAAGCAGATATGATAAAAACCCACCATAATACTGGCTTAAATTTGAATATAAAAGAATTACACCCATTTCGAAATTTGTTTAAGTACGAAATTCGGGAATTAGCTAAAGAGTTGAAGTTACCACTTTCCATAGTTAAACGCCAACCATTTCCAGGACCGGGTCTTTTTCTCAGAGTCGTCGGAAAACCGCCAATAATAAAAAGGTTATCTATTGTAAAGTGGGCAGATTACGAAATAACAAAAATTCTAAAAAAACACAAACTGTATAATAAACTTTCCCAATTAGTTGTTGCTTTGATTTGTGTTCCAACAGTAGGTATCAAAGGCGACAAAAGATCATATAAAGATGCGATAGTAATACGGGCAATTCAAACGTCAGATTTTATGACTGCGCGCGGTTTTCAATTTCCCCCTAATACACGCAGAGAGTTACAGAGTTCTATAACAAAACATCCAGAAGTTACCCGAGTATGGTTTGACGAAAATGATAAACCACCGGCAACAACAGAGTTTGAATAAAAAATATACACTACCAAAAAGTGAAATTTGAATTTTTACATTTTACATTTTGTTTATGGTAGTATTCACACAATGTCGGGAATTAAATTTACAAAAAACAAAACAATCAAAGATAAACTTGGGCGCGCGGGAATTCTTAGTACTCCTCACGGTGATATTCAAACACCCTCGTTTGTGATTGTTGGAACGAAAGCGACAGTTAGGGCCGTAAGCCCTGAGCAAGTGTTGGCGCTTGACGCGCAAGTTGTGCTTGCTAATACTTATCATCTTTATTTACAACCCGGTGAACAAATACTCAAAAATAGTGGAAAATTGCGTAAGTTTATGCATTGGAAAGGGCCAACTATGACTGATTCTGGTGGATTTCAAGCTTTTTCACTTGGTGTGGCTTTTGGTGAAAATGTTAGCAAAATCGCAAAAGGAGAAGATAGGAGGGGAAATTTAGCGGATGATGAGGAATTAAAAAAATTTACTCAAAAACAATCTCTGCAAAAACAATCTACTCTTGCAAAAATAGATGAGGAGGGGATTACATTTAAGTCGCATTTAGATGGAAGTGAGCATCGTTTTACTCCAGAGCGGTCAATAGAAATACAACACAATATTGGAGCTGACATGATTTTTGCTTTTGATGAATGCACTTCGCCACATGCGTCGTATGAATATCAAAAAGAAGCGATGAATCGTACACATAGGTGGGCAGAAAGAAGTTTATGTCACCACAACAAACTTTTATTAGAAAATAAAGAAAAGCGCGCGCTCTTTGGTATTGTTCAAGGAGGGCGTTTTGAAGATTTAAGAAAAGAATCCGCTCGTGTAATTTCTGAGATGGGTTTTGACGGTTTTGGTATAGGTGGGTCGTTTGATAAAGAAGATATGGATACAGTTGTGGGTTGGGTTAATAATATTTTACCGGAGGATAAACCACGTCACCTGCTTGGTATTGGCGAGCCAATGGATCTTTTTGGCGGTGTAGAAAATGGTTGCGATTTGTTCGATTGTGTAGCGCCGACCCGTATGGCGCGTAATGGAACTTTATATACAAAACAAGGACGAATCAATATAAACAACTCTCAATTTACGAGTGATTTTACACCAATAGAAAAAGAGTGTGAGTGTTACGCTTGTAAAAATTACACTCGCGCGTATTTAGCGCATCTTTTTCGCGCCAAAGAAATGTTCGCTGCAACTCTCGCATCAATTCATAATTTGTATTTTATAAACCATCTTGTAAAAAATATCCGCCAGTCAATCCTAGATGGTAATTTTTTTGATTATAAAAATGACTTTATTGCGCAATATTACAATAAAATCTAAAATTTTTTTGTTACCTGAACCGAGTGCTTTGGATATTATCGGACTTGGAGGTTCGCCCTTCAAGCGGTGAGCTACTAATGGCAAGGCATGGCCCTGCCAGATTTTTATTCCTCTTGGTATTTTACTCGCTGGGGCTTGACAATAATGCAGAACAGTAGTAAAAAGTAGTAAGTAGGTCGATTTGTTTATAATCTGAAGATTTATCGGGTTGTTTACAAATAACCCTTTGTTCTTCACAATAAAATATATGATCAATAAAAAAAATCCTAAATGGATTAGGTATTTTTGGTGCACGGTTTTAGTTGTTTTTATTATTATTTCACTACTTATGTTTTTGACAGGTTTCATATTTGGATATGTATAAGTAAAAGTGTGAATATTAAATGATTAAAAAGTCGAGTCTAGTTTAGCTTATTATTAAGTAAATTAATAAGAGAAACAAAGACTCGTTTGGCGCGTGGTCTTTGTTTCTTTGAAAAAATTATGAAAAAAACAAAACCACGAAATTTTCTTTATGATCTTACGACAATTAAAGAACCCTCAAAACCACAAGACGCGTTAGGTCTCAATGCGCAAATCTTAGCTGATTTTTTTAACAGTCCCTTGGTTGTTAAAGAAGAACGAGTTTTAGAAGAAAATTTAATACGGCTTGACGAACAAGGGCGGATGCGTATATTATATGACCCGCGTCGTGGATTACCATTCTATCATCTTGGATATATGCTGGTTGCATATTCCAAAAATTATAGAATAGCATACAATGCTGTAAGACGAATATGTAAATATGCGCACAGAATCTCTGCAAACAATACATTTCTATGGGGACGAGTTTCTCTAAGCACAGAGGAATTTAATAGTAGTTTAATTAAAAAACTAGAAACTACTAGACCTGATATTTTTCAGAATAAGAATATAAGAATTTTGTTTGAAGTCGCGCAGCGACGTATTGCGGGAGAATTTTCTCGTAAAGAACACGAGCAATTATTTCTTACAATAATTGGAATTGAAAAACAGAAATTAGAATTACAAAAACTAAATTAAAACTTTCGAAATATACAAAAACAGGAGCTTAAAAACTCCTGTTTTTTCTTGTGTGATTATATATTATGCTATTTTCAAAAAGCTTGACAAAACAGCAAAACAGTAGTAGAAAAAGAATAGGTCGATTGCTAACGCAAATTTATTAATTCAAAGAGAATTATAGATTGCGTTAGCAATAATCTATACTCTTTGACATATATAATATATATAAAATTATGCCTTATCAACATTATTTTTCAAACATTCTTCGGCGGTGTTTAGATGCGCCATATCGTATACCAGACATCAAAAGAGAAATTATTAGCGAGTATTATGGATTAGATGATCTCGCGTGGCAGATTGTGGAACGGTTATTTAGTAAACTTGACAACAACAATTTGTTCTTAATGTGCCAAGAGGGTTTTTTAACTACACAGATATATCAAAAGATGTTAGAAACTGCAGTAGCATATAGACCTTGCGCGAATGCCGTAGACTTCGTGGTTGATCAACAGGAGAAATTACCCCGTATGCCTTTGTGGATACAAAACAGTATAGCCAATCTATTGAAAAATTGCGCTGATAGAAATCAATTTAGTCGTTTAAGAACAAATGTGATACGTGAAATGATGATACGAAATTCTAACTTTCGCTCTCAAATTTTGTATCTTGCCGAGCGTGTTACTCCGCCTCGTGGAAACAAAAGAACCGAGGAATTTTTTGATAGCGTGGAAAACGTATTAAGAAAGATGTCTTAACACGACCAACAGGTGTTTATACTAGATCTTACTTTAACACTTAAAATTCTTGCTTACAGCAAAAAAACCAGCTTATGTAATATGCTTGATATAGGCTGGTTTTTTCTTTGACAAAAATACAAAAATGTGCCATACTTACAACAGGTCGTAAATTGTAAATTAAGTTTTTTAACATTTTAATATAAAACTTGCCACATAATAAATTATAGTAATAATTTTTTATGAAGTAGGTTTATAATTTTATGAATTATCCAAACAAAATAATTGTGGAAACAATTGCAACCAAGTTGGTGAATGAATTCTGTTGTAAGTATTATGATAAAGACAAATACTATAATAAAATTTATACCAACATTACTTTTCTTCGTTGGTTGATTAAAGATTATGGTATAAAGCAAGTCGCTTATGCTGGGCTTGAATTTTTATTTATTCTTGAAGATAAAAAACAGATAAAACAAATTCATCGTGAAAGTTTTGGCACACCAAAGAATGCTCTAGAGTTTTTGTTTGGTTTTGTGGCTGAAAAGGATTTTTCTTCTGATTTAGCCACTGAAGCGCTTACCAGAATTCAAGAAGTGTCAGATAAAAATGAAAGCTATTTTATGTTACTAGAAAAATGCGCTACACAAAAACAAGCCAATGAGATAGCGCGATGGACAAGAATTAAATATAAGACAAATCCTCAACAAAGCGCAAAACTTTTTGACATTCTTGAATTAGTTGCTGGGCCATATACAAAAATAATTTTTTTAGAAAAACTATTGAGAGACTTTCAGATACCCACTGCTTTTAATCCACGCGGTGATCAAAAGCGAAAATTCAAAGCAACATATTCAAATAGAATTTCAGAGCTAATTCAGAAAATCAACAACTCTAAACCATCTTTATTTTAAGTTCCCCAACATTAAACACCAGTTATTCTAATAAGAATATCTGGTGTTTATTTTTTTTAGATGTTTCATATTAAAATTAACTCTGGCTAGGACCAACTCTGGCTAGGACCGTCCTAGACAGGACCGTCCTTTACTGAGAGGTTCAACCTCTCAGTTG
>Ga0180009_10008362_pt1 | contig 10271 bp, 10 predicted proteins | sample OS_PC_MetaG_FD_123537 | JGI IMG/M metagenome (GOLD analysis project Ga0180009, IMG submission 123537) | Groundwater microbial communities from the Aspo Hard Rock Laboratory (HRL) deep subsurface site, Sweden - OS_PC_MetaG | ecosystem: Environmental > Aquatic > Deep subsurface > Groundwater... | reverse complement strand
TTTGTCGTCGCCAAACCGGGTGGCCAAAAACCATAAAGCCCCGTCTTTTTCGAAAATCAAACCTTTTTCTTTCAAATAATCTATCGCCGCCTCGACTTTTCCGGCTGCTAACAGTTTCTTCTGGCTAAACCAGTTATCAAACTTTATGCCTAAGGCTTTTAAGTCTTTTTTGATAAATTCATCCAGGATATACTTGATAACAAACTTTTCCAGGTCAAATTTTTGAGGATCTTTGCGGTAATCCTTGTTAGCCGAAATAAACCCGGCAATATCTTTGAGGTATTCGCCCTGATAGCCGCCTTCAGGGATTTCGGGCCGCTTTCCTTTTTTAGCCCCTAACCAGGCCTTTACCGAAAGAACCAGAAGCTCGATCTGCCGGCCGGCGTTATTTACATAATATTCGCGGCTTACTGCGTTTCCGAAAAACTCCAAAACATTGGCTAAACAATCGCCGACTACTGCCTGACGGCCATGAGCAATTGACAAAGGGCCGGTAGGGTTGGCGCTTAAAAATTCGATCAGCACTTTTTTATCTAATTGGCTGCGAAAAAACTTATCGCCGCCGGAGATGATTTCGTTAAGAGAATTTATCAAAATATCCCGGGAAAGAAAAAGATTGATAAACCCCGGCCGAAGAATCTCTATACTTTGCACCCAACCGGAAAGTTTTTCTTCAAGACGAGTTTTTATCTCCGAAGCAATAGCTAAAGGGTCTTTCTTTATTTGCGAAGCTATTTTTAAAGCTACCATTGAAGACAGATCGCCATGCTCCTTACTCTTAGGCAATTCCCAAAGAGGATGTTCCAGCTCTAAACCATAATCGTTGATGGCTAATTCCTGAAGGATCTGGGAGACTTTGTCGTAGAAACCTTTCATTTTTAAAGGCCGGCTTTTTTCACCACCGCTTCTAGCTGGGCTTTGACCACCGGAGGGGATTTTATAGTTTTTAACGCGGCTTGCGGGTCTTTGAGGCCGTGACCGGTAAGTGTACAAATGATCTTGATCTCTTTGTTTTTTATTGGGGGAAAAAACTTCTCTTTACCCAGCATAAATAAACCGGCCACTGAAGCCGCTGATGCCGGCTCGACAAATACTCCTTCTTTCTGGGCCAGAAATTTATAAGCTGAAATTATCTGCGAGTCGCTTACGGCTTTGATCGCCCCTTTTGATTCATCCCGGGCTTCCTCGGCCTTTTCCCAACTTGCCGGATTTCCGATCTTGATGGCAGTGGCGATAGTCCGGGGATTTTTTATCGGGTGGCCCTTAACGATCGGGGCTGCACCGAGGGCCTGAAAACCTAACATTCGCGGTAAACTCTTGATTTTTTTATACGCATAATACTCTTTATAACCCTTCCAGTAAGCGGTTATGTTACCGGCATTGCCCACCGGAAGGCAATGAAAGTCAGGAGCCAAGCCTAAAAAATCACAGATTTCAAAAGAAGCGGTTTTCTGGCCTTCGATCCGGTAAGGGTTTATTGAATTAACTAACTCTACCTTATAGTTTTGAGAAATCTCTCGCACCACTCTTAAAGCATCATCAAAGTTACCTCTAACCGCTATAACTTTTGCTCCATGGATTAAGCCCTGGGCTAACTTACCCAAAGCAATTGCCCCCTCAGGAATAACCACTATACATTTTAAACCGGCTCTGGCTGCGTAAGCTGCTGCTGAAGCTGAAGTGTTGCCGGTTGAAGCGCAGATAACTGCTTTTAAACCTTTCTCCATGGCCTTGGAAATAGCCATGGTCATACCGCGATCCTTGAACGAACCGGTAGGGTTTAAACCTTCATATTTAAGATAGACTCTAAAGTTTGGGCCTAACTCAGCCGATAGTTTAGGTGCGTAAATAAGCGGAGTATTTCCTTCATTAAGAGTTATAACCGGGGTATTTTTAGTTACCGGAAGGTATTGCTGGTACCTGTTGATTATTCCTAAATAAGATTTCATCGATCCTTAAAAATAATATTTGCAATTATAGGTCTTCGATCCTGATTATTTGAGACGGGCTTTTAATAACTTTTAACCGGTCTATTTCGGAGATAGCCTCACGGATACTTTTCTCACGGGCCTCATGGATAATCATGATGATCGGGACAAATTTTTCTTTATTCCTCTCTTTCTGGGTCACTGAAGCAATACTGATATTTCTGGCCGAAAGTATTTTAGAGATATCAGCCAAGACCCCCGGCCGGTCACAAGCCATAAAACGGATGTAATAACGGCCTTTGATATTTTCGATATTCTTGATGACCACCTTTTCTTCTCTTCTGATCAAGTTTTGCTTGGAAGAAGCAATACTTACGATGTCAGACATCACCGCAGAAGAAGTGGCTACTCCTCCGGCGCCTTCTCCGTAAAAAAGAAGCTCTCCGGCCGGCTGAGTATCTAGATACACAGCATTATAAGCTGAAGAAATACTAGCCAAGGGATGTTCTATAGGAACCAGGGTCGGCTGGACCCGCAGATCTAAAAAGCCCTTTTCTTTTTTGGCTATCGCCAACAACTTGATCCGGTAGTGTAGGTCTTTAGCACAAACAATATCTAAAAGCGATATCTTGGAAATACCCTGAGAATAGACTTTCTTAAATTCAGGCCAAACCCCATAACAAAGATAGCTCAATATGCATAATTTATGGAGCGCATCTGTACCTTCTATATCCAAGCGCGGATCGCGCTCAGCATAACCTTCTTTCTGGGCGCTCTTGAGGGCCGAAGAAAAATCGATATTTTCCTTAGCCATCTTATAGAGGATATAATTAGTGGTTCCGTTAAGAATACCGTATATTTTTCTAACTTCACAGCCAACCAAGCCTTCGGAAATGCTTTTAATGATCGGTATGGCTCCGCAGACCGAAGCTTCAAACCCCAGGCGACGGCCCAAACCCCTAGCTAACGAAAAGATTTCTTTACCGCTGCAAGCTAATAAAGCCTTGTTGGCGGTGATCACGTCCTTACCTCTGCGTAAAGACTCGATAATCAGTTTACGGGCCGGCTCAAGGCCGCCGATCAATTCGATAATGATATCGATTTCCGGGTCACGGATTAGTTCGAAAGGATCGCTGGAAAAATCAAGCGAAAACTTACTGGCTAATTTTTTTTTGCCAGCAGCGATATCGCAGACTTTCTTGATCTCGATTTTTACTGCACTGCGCCGGGCGACCAAACTTGAATATTTTTTTAGTGATTCTAAAACCGCTTGGCCTACTTTGCCCAAACCGATTATTCCGATTTTCTTAACAATCATTTTAAATGTTCCTTTATAAATTCGCCTAATTTTTGGAAAAACTCTTCATCTAGGTCAGTAAACCTAATCCTGGTCTCGTAGATAAGATCCCTGACCACTTCTCTCGAACCAACGACCTCACCAGTAACCTCTATTTTTTGCGGGATCAGTGGAAAACGGATAGTCATAGCTAAAAAAGTCCCCTTGTTAAACAAGCGATTAGTAGTCAGGAGCATACCGCCTTGACTTACATTTTTAGTCTGAGTCAAATCGTAGCCATCGACTACTTCTTTAATCCGGTAGCTGACCACAAAGTTAGCATCCACCCGGGAATGTTTTCTTCTCTCTGATCCTTGGTATTGCGCCATTTTTGCCTCCTTAAACTATTTGTGACCTCAGAATGTCGAAGTTATTATACCATGTTCGAACCTATTTCGAACAAACAACTTCGAGTAGTCTATAAACATATCTATCAAAACAGCGTATTCATTGCCACCGAGACGACATCCAATAGCCTGTGCCGCCCCGCCACGCTCCCTGAATGGTCGCTTTGGCGGGGCTTGGTGGTTAGCCAAGCGCCGCTCCCCCTCGCTGGGGCTCGGGGTCGCTTGGCAAGCGGCCTGGGCCAGCCGCTTTGGTGGTAATCTGCGATGGCTGTTCCGGCTTGCTCCCCCGCCCTTTCCACTCCGCGTTTAAGCAACCAAGAAAGGGCGGGGCATAACAGCCTCACATCAACCGTCTTTAACATCTAAAAGAACATCTGCTAATGAGCTCGGCTGTTCCCGCCTTCGCTCCTTGAACAGTCGTACTTCGCTGCGCTCAGCACTCCCTTTGGTCGCTTCGGCGGGCAAGCCTTTTCTTTCAAAAAGTGGTTCTCACTCCTAAGATCAAACACACAGAAGAATCCCAAAATTGGCCCTTTCCCAGAAAAGAAAAGAATATTTTAAAGAATCCAAGAGAAGAATTGGCCTTATTTTTTTGGTTAAGAATATACTCTGTAAAGCCCGCCTTCCTCTATAACGCCATCCTAAGCTTCTATATTATACATCGTCAATAAAAGAGTATCAAGTAAAAGCCGCGCATCTTATATAGCCTTCTTTAAATACCTGCCTTCGCAGGCTTTTCCTTATTGCATAAGGATTAAGGCAAAAAACCTAAGAAATACTGTCTTTAAACCCTACTCAGGCAGGTATTTCGTCAGGCTATTATCCCGCTTGCAGGCAGGGTTATCGCCAGAAAGCGGGATAAAGCAAGTAAGCAACAAGAAGAAGATATAAAGTTAAGACCGAAACCTTTTTTCGCTTAAAACAATGAGACGTAAACGAGCGGTTAAATAACATATCATTTAGAACCTGTCAAGGATCTACGGGTCAAAAAATTTGTCTCATTTTTCCATCGTAAACAGATATGCCGTTACTTGGTGCGCTTGGTATTTAGAGTGGCGTAACGCCATAACTGTTTACTCGTTCGCCGGCAATAAAAACTTTTTTTTATTGACTCGCCAGCTTTGTGCCGCCTTCGGCGAAAAAAGTTCTTATTGCTTTCGCTGAACGTGGAAAAATTGCTCCGCTTCCTGCCTGCCGGCAGGCAGGCGCTCCGCACCCTTCGGGGAGCCTCAATTTTTTGCTTCCGTTCCTCTTGACCCTTCGCTTTGCTCAGGGTCAACCCTGAGTATATCCGAAGGGCTTGACAGAACCTAAATGATGATGTGGGGAGGTAATTAAGCGAAAAAAGGTTTTATACTTGTGTTTTTTTATTAAGAAGAAGTGTCAAGAAAAAGGAGGTGTTTGTATGATAGGTAAAAGGTTTAAGTTAGCTGGGGGTTATAGCTTTTATATCCTTTATCAAGGCAGGCGCTGGTTTGCTAATCGGGTCTATTCTAATGTTTATCAGGTTCAGTCTGTAATGCTTGAGATTATGAAATCCGGTAATCTGCCTGGTTGTCCTATTCTGGCTATTGGGCAAGATGTAGTCTATTTTCCGGGGGTATAGGGGTGAAAAAATACATCTTGAAAAAGAAAAGGCTTAAGTTTAAAAAGAGGCTTAGCCTTGAGACCAAGAGATATTATAATACTCTGCATAAGGTTAATAAGCTCGGGCTGAAGAAGGTTTTAAAAGAAAAACCCAGGCCGAAAGCGCCAGTGCGGCCGGAAATTCAGCTTTTGCTTATTTGGGCTATTTATTTCTTTCTGATAAATTTGGTAGTTTTCCTGCAAAATAACTTCGGCTGGTTTCGCTAAGGGCGGTTACTCCTCTTTCTTGCCGCTCTGCTCAATTATGCCTTTAACATAGCTGTATTTGCGCTTGGGGTTGTCTATGTTCTTTTGAGCTACAATTGCAAAGGCTTTCTTAACAGCGGCTTTGCCGTATTGTTTAGTCTTTAACAGTATACCCTCTACTACCTGCGGGTCGTTTTCTCTAAACACAATCTTAGCATAGGCTCTGGCTTGTTTTAACTCATCTTCCCCGTAAGCCATCTTTAACCTGTCCCACTCAGCCTCTAACCAGGCTGGGTTATACAGCTTAAGCGGCTTATAAGACTTAGCTAAACTGCTCTGGTAGTTCTCGTCTCTGGGAGGGTATTCTACATCTATGAGGTTTTGCCTTCTTAACTCCTGCATTCCCTGGCTAATTACTGTCTTACCCACGTTAAATCTCTCAGTGAGGGTCTTGCGGCCGGCAAACCACCAGGGCCGGGCATTGCTGATACTGGCATAGGCTAAGTTTATCAGGTAACAAAACTTAGCCCGCATTGAAAGTTTTCTATCCCAGCCATAGCGCCAATAGTCAGCTGGAAGCTGGAAAAACCATTCCTTGGGGTAGGTGTAAGCCTTCTCCGGCTGTTCATAATCTAAGAGGGTAATTGTTGCTTCTTGAGCGTATTGCGGCTCAAAACGGATGAGCTTATATCTATCTTGCAGTTTTCTTAAACTCTTTATAATCTGCCTTCGGTAAGCTGTCCGGCTCATCGGCTCATAAATGCCTAAGGCTTTGGCTGTCTCATCATAGTCTAAGGTAAGTTCAGCCTTTGGCTCTCCTTTAAAGTTTCTTAACAACAATAGATATAAGTCAAAACTCCTTTCATCGTGGCGGCTCATCATATTGCCGCAAAGCTCAGGATTCTCTAAGAATTTCCAGGAAATAGCTACCGGAGCGCCTGTCTCTATGGCTAAATTACTGCTCTTTTGGTCTATGGCTATTTTTTCAAAGCTCTCTAACAAGCCTTTAGCTAACTGCTTAGACCTTATTAAAACATTAGTTTCAAAGTTCTTAAACAGGGCTGACTCTGTCCAGTTAGCGCTTCCTAAAATAGCAGTCTCTCGGTCTATGACTAGGGTCTTAGCGTGAACATATTTTGTTGGATCATCATACCAGACAGTTATACCCGCTTCTTTGAGTATTTTAAAACACCAGGCATTTTTGCCTTCAGTCTCCCACTGGTCAATATCACCTTGGTCGCTAAAAGCGATATTCTGGTCCAGAATAACTGTTACCTTGACTCCTCGTTTGTGAGCCTTGGCTAACTCATCTACCAACTGGTAAACGCTTGAGCTTTTATCATAGCCGCTCAAGCCCACCTTAAACATCACCATAAAGATAGACTCTTTTGCCTTGGATAACTCCTCTTTTACTACAGGGAAATATTTATTTCCGCTGATGTCAGTTACATCAGCTTCATAGCAAAATGCCCTTGTCGCTATCGCTAAAGCCACAACGGCCACCATAAAAACTATCTGGTGTTTTCTTAACTTCATTTAATCTGTGTGATCTCTCTTTTCCGCCAGAGGCGGATCCGCCTCTGGCGGAAATCTATGTAATCAGAAAGCTCTGTAGTTTTCTAGACACGCGAAACTCTCAAAATAATTATAGCAGAATATAGGAAAAAATAAATGTTTGAAGTAGCTGTGAAAGGTTTATTTCTTCTTTTTGGAGGATTTCTTAAATTCGCCCTCGAAGATAGCGGTAACTTCACAATGACCTTTTAGACCAGCGCCTTCTTTTACAATCAATATCGGAGCTTGAATATTACCTATTATTAAACCCGGCGGAGAAAGTTCAAGCCGGCTGCTGGCGATAATATCTCCTTTTACTTTTCCTAATATCTTTATGTCTTCTCCTTTAATTATCTTAGTTTTAACTTCTGCTTGTTCTCCTATGATCAAAGTCCCTTTTGTTTCTAATTCTCCCTCAAATTTGCCACTTATCTTTAAGTTAACTGGGTTATTAAATACGAGGTTACCTTTCATAGTGGCTTCAATATTGATAATCTTCTCTTCTCTTTTTCTCATCCCTAACATAGAATTTTCTCTTATTTATTAATGACGTTCTCTTTTCTTTTATTTTCAACTAAAGATGCATCTTGAGCAGATTTTTGAATATATCGGTATGAAACAGAGTAACAACTTAGGCAATCTGCGTTCTGAAAATTATAATATAAACATGACAGTAAAGTTTCTACCTCGCTTAAAATATCTTGGGCGTAATATTGCTTCTCTTTAGTACTTCTTGCCTCTTTCATTCTGCTATCAGCCCTTTTAATGACTACCCCGGCATCCCAAAAAATATTACAGTTAATATCGCGACCTTCAAATTTCATTTTGCGGCCGGATTTGTCTTACTTTCGATATACTCAATTAGATCACTTACTCGTACCATTTTTTCAGCATCTTCATCAGAAATTTCAATACCGAATTTATCCTCTAAAGCCATGACCAACTCTACCGTATCCAGAGAATCTGCCCCTAAATCATCTATAAACAAACTATCCGGCTTTATTTCTCCAGGTGCAACTTTCAGCTGCTCACTAACAGCTTCTCTTACTTTTTCAAATAAACTCAAAGCTGCACCTCTGCTGGAACAAGCTCTTCTTTCTTTGTCTCTATATAGCGCTTAAGTTCTAAACTTTCTTTTTCCTCCAACAAATCAAAAGAAACGCCATATTCATTAATTAATTCTGTTTTTCGTTTCCAGACTATATGGGTTTGGATTTTCGTTGAAGAAACTTGACCCCCGTAAAAAAATAATCTCAAATCAATAGGGTCATTTTCCTTAAATTCTTCCTTGGTTTCAAAACTTAAACCCCCTAAGCTAACGTTTTTAGCAAAAGCTTTTATATTCTGAGGCAAATTTGGAGACTTAACTCTTAAAATAATCGTCTTATTAAAATCTCTGGTTAAAGGTAAACGCGGAGACCTCCTTTTTCCTCCCTCTGCTAATTCCTTAACTTCCCAGGGGACTTTTTCTTCTTCAGGAGATAGCTCTTTCTCCTTTAATTCCTTTTTAACCAGTTTTTCTTTTAATGACCGAAAGGTTTCTTTGAGCTCTTCGTATACCCTATCCTTCTTTGCCAATTCTTCATCTTTCATGGATTTATAATCACTTTCCTGTTCGGTAAGCAATTTACCTTTCTCTTGCAACTCTGATCTCAATGATTCCAGAGAACCTTTAAGTTGTTCGCATTCTTTTTCCTTTTGCTGCGAAGCCTGTTCTATTACTTTACGGAGGCTCTCTTCTATTTCTACGCGTTTCTTTTCCTCTGATAACTCGGCCTTAAGTTTATTTTCTATATTTAGTTTCCATCTACGCCAACTTAAAAATCCTAAACCTGAAATTAGCCCTAGACTAGCCAACCAAACTATCACACCCCCCACACTTTTCTCTACTTTAGAAGGCTCTACCACCAAAGGTGTTTTAATTTCTGGCCGGGCTTCTTTTACTTGAGCTTCATCAGCTTCTCCTTCTTCATTATTAGCTACCTCAGGCTCAAGAAATTCTAAAGGTAATTGAACCGAGGCAGCCTGGCTAAGCACTACATCCATTGCTTCCAATCTTTCGACAACTTTCCCATTAGCTTCATCGGTTGCAAAAATTTCTTTGCCACCTGCAGCAAATTCAGCTATATTTAAGGGAGTCTGAATATCTAATATAAGATTGTTCTCCTCTTGCCAGATTTTGTAGGAAACTTTCTCAGATAATTCAAAGGTTAAGGTTTTAAGGGCTTTGGTTTGGCGGCCGGTAAAATAACTACTAGTAATTCTTTTTATTGGCCCTTGGGCTACCACAACTTCCCTTTCCATTGCGCTTAAGACATTTCTTGTTTTAAACTTAATCACTAATCGAGTTGGGTCATCTAACCAATAAGAATTAAATTTAACTGAACCAGATGTTGAGATTGCTATTCTTATACCTTCAGAGGTTTTTTGTGGTACTATTAGTAACTCTTTTGCTTCTTCCTGGCTATGGCTTGAGTTGATAAAAATAAATCCACTGATGAAAAATATTAAAATTAAGCTAAAGAGAAATTTTCGTTTTCCATTTATTCGCATAATTTACCTCCTTTACCTCCATAGCCTTACCAGATCATTTTCTTTAAATTCTGCATCTTGCCAATCAGATAAAATAGCTGCTGCACAAATCCTTTCTTCTACTTTTTCTACTTTTGTTCTTCCGATAAATTTATTATCGCGATGAACTGATAAAACGTCTCCTATTTTCAAATTATTCTCTCGACCTAAGTTTGTTACAATAAACTTGTGCTCATCATTTACCTTTAAAACCTTACCTACCATACCAGTCATAGGTCTAACTACGATTTTTTCTAATTCAACAGTCTTTGGCCCTCTTGCAAAGTCTTCTAGCTTCTCTTCTAAAGTTTTCTTCTCATTCATAACTAGAACTAGCTGATTTTCGATTTTGTGCCTGGCTGCTATTTCTTTTTCTAGTTTATTTAGAGTATATTGCATCTGGCGCTTTTTCTGGCCCAACTCCATGCTTAATGCTTTAGATCTATTTTTCTCGGAGCTAAGCGATTTTTCTACTTTTACTTTAGCCCAGATTGTATCGATAAGCTCTTTTTGAGTCGTGGTTAGCGCTCTTTGGGTAAATATTCGCAAGCTCTCTTCCTCTGTTTTAAGCAGATAAAAAAAGGTGCTTGTACTTAAAAGAATAAAAATGAGGCAGCCCCAGAAAAATTTAGGTCTGACTTTAGGCTTTAAATCTAACTTTGCTTTGAAAAACTTAGGATTAAATTTAAACCAAGACTTTGG
>Ga0180009_10008361_pt1 | contig 10273 bp, 14 predicted proteins | sample OS_PC_MetaG_FD_123537 | JGI IMG/M metagenome (GOLD analysis project Ga0180009, IMG submission 123537) | Groundwater microbial communities from the Aspo Hard Rock Laboratory (HRL) deep subsurface site, Sweden - OS_PC_MetaG | ecosystem: Environmental > Aquatic > Deep subsurface > Groundwater... | reverse complement strand
TGACGTACCCTGAGGCGCCCTCGGCGAGGAGCCTGAAGGCCTGGATGTGGGCCCCTGCTCTGCCGCGGCCTCTGCCCGCCTGGTGGACGGGCACCCATTTCATGTCGTACACGGGGTAACTCCAACCTCCGCCGTCTTGGACTATGGAGTACAGGTGGCCCAACGCTGAGGCTACAACGAGCTGGGCGTCACCCCGAGACGCGACATGGAAGGATACATCCCCGATCTTGCATGTCTCGGGTCTTCCATCACTGTCCAGCGCCTGGGCTATCCTTCTGGCTGAGCTCGGCTTCTCGGTGACCACGAGTATCCTTTCAGGCAACCCAGTATACCGTTGACCGGTGACGAATAACCCTTTACACCACCAGACGTCCAGCCCCTAAAAATTGCTTATACCAAGCTACTAGGTACAAACACGCCCCGCCCTTCACAACATATTTGAGAGTCCCGCCCCCATTGAAGGTGATGCAGCCCTTCACCACGGTCCTCACAGAAGGAAAAGTCGTGGTCCCCTCACAGAGCGAAGCCGACAGCCTCATGAACGACGGCTACGGAACCAGAGTGGACGGCCTCCTCCTGCTAGAGCCCGCTGAGACGCTCTTCAACGTCGAGCGGGGAAAGATCACCGTGGTGGACGAGAAAACCAACAATAGCATAAGCTTCAGCGAGCTGCTCCGCGTATTCCTGGACACAGACCCGAAGGCCTGGACCAGGTTCCTAGTCTACAGGGACTTGAGGACAAGGGGCTTCGTCGCGAAGAAGGACCCAGGCAGCGTATCAGACCTAGTCGTCTATGAACGCGGCGCCTTCAAGAAGGAGCCGCCTAGGATAAGGGTGGCCATAGTCTCCGAGGGCTCACCGGAGAACCTTGAAAAGCTTCTCGGTCTGGCTCAGAGCATTGAAGGTGAGGGCCTCCAGTTGAAGCTGGCAGTCGTTGACCGGAGGGGAGAGATGGTGTACTATAGTCTGTCAGAGCGCAAGTTCAGCGACGTAGTCGACCAGCTCATCTAGCTTGACCTTCTCCTGGTCACCCGTCTTCATGTCCCTGACCGTCACCTCGCCGCTGGCCAGGTCCTTCTCGCCCACGACGACTACCACGGGTATGTTCTTCTTGTCGGCGTACTCGAACTGCTTGCTGAGCCTCCGGCCCATCATGTCGACGACGGTGGACACCCCCGCCATCCTCAGCGTCTGGGTGATCCTGATGGCGTCCAGCTTGACCGCTTCATTAACAGGGGCCACGTATACCTCGGCGCCCAGTAAAAGCTCTTTGAAGGCCCCTTTGGCGGCCAATACGGGGGTAAGACGGTCTATACCGAAGGATACACCCGTGGCCGGCGTCGGCTCTCCCCCGAAGAGCTGCACGATCTCATCGTATCTTCCTCCGCCCGCGATGCTTCCGTAATCCTCGTAGCCTTCAGCCAACACTTCATACACTGCGCCGGTGTAGTAGTCGAGGCCCCGGGCCAGGCTCAGGTCCACGTTGATGAACTGGGCATAGCCGAAAGCCTCCGCGTACTCGACCAGGGACGAGAGCGCCTTACAGCCCTCCAACCCCTCAGGGTACCTCTCCAGCAACGCAGCCGCGGCGCCTATCACCTCTGACGGCTCTCCTTTGAGGTTCAGTATGTCCAGCAGCTTCACGCTGGCCTCGTCGTCCGGGGAGATGCCTCTCAGCTCCTCTATGACTCCGTCTCGGCCCACCTTCCCCAGCTTGTCCACGGCCCTGAAGGCGTCGAGGCTTCTCTCCTCGGGGACGCCGATCATGGATACAAAGGATTTGAGGATGCGCCTATCGTTAAGTTTGATGATGAAACCCTCGAAGCCGAGCTGCCTCAAGGCGTCCACGGCAGCCGCTAGCACCTCGGCGTCCGCTACGCTGTCCGCTACACCGAAGATGTCCACGTCAGCCTGCCAGAACTCCCTGAACCGCTTCTCGGTGGGCCTCTCATACCTCCACACCGGGCCGATGGTGTACCGCTTGAAGGGCATGACCAGTTCTCTATGGGTCGCCACCACGCGGACGGTGCTGGCGGTGTGCTCGAATCGCAGCGCCAGCTCCCGGTCCGACTTGTCCTTGAAGGCGTACACCTGGTTCATTATGTCCTCCCCGCTCTTGATCCGGAGCATGTCGAGGTACTCGAAGGCCGGCGTGTCCAGCGGCTCGAAGCCGTAGGACTCGTAGACCTTCCGCACCGTGTCCACTACCCAGTTCTTCTTCATCTGGTCCTCCGGGAGGTAGTCGCGGGTTCCGCGTGGTGGCTGGAACATGGACGTGTAAATGATCAGGGGGTTATGTATAGGTTACTCTGCCAGGCTGGTCTCCACCCGTTCGACGCCTCGGCCCGGGTTCTTTCTCTTAAGCTTGATTGCCTCGATCTCGTTGGTGTTCCTGACGTGGGTTCCGGCGCAGTGCATCTCCACTGGGCCGCACACCCAGTTCCGGATGCCGCCCTCTTCCACGGTGATGGTTACGGGGTGGCCCTCGGCCAGGAAAACGTTGGTGTCCTCCTCCGCCTTCTTCAACTTCACAGGGTCCAGCCTCTCCTCGTACAGGTAGTCGGCTCTGTCCTTCTTGTCGTCCACGAAGCTGCCCGTCCTCTCCGCGTAGCCTAGGTGCCTCCACAGATAGAACTCCATGATGTGGCTGGCCGTGTGAAGCTTCATGATCCTGTACCTCCTCTCCCAGTCCACAACACCCTGGACCACATCTCCCGGCTTTAGACTCGTGGGCGACTCCACCACATGCAGTATAACGTCGCCGTCGAACCGTGTGTCCACGACCTTGAACCCGTTCAGAAAGCCCGTGTCCCCCGCCTGGCCTCCGGCCTCCGCGTAGAAGGCGGTCCGGTCAAGCTCCACTCCCTCATCCCTGACGCTAACCACCTTGGCGTCGAACTCCCTCAGGTAGTGGTCCCCGTTGAACAGCTTGGCCGTCATGGTTAAGGGGAGGCTGTGCACGAAAAAAGCCTTGCGACCCAGAACTTGATGTCAGTATAAGAAAAAAGCTGCCTCATTCAACCAATGATTAAAAATTAGCCAAATGCAACCCAAAAAAATCTCACATTCTACCCAGCCGCAGTCATAAAAGAGGAGGTTAGCCGAGGGCACCCCTAAGGAAGGGGTACAGGTCCTCGACCTGCTCCTGCACCATGGTCTGGTAGTACTGGTACAGTATGCTCACCGCCAGCAAGGCGCCCATGCCCGACCCGAAGACTCCGAAGAACTCACTGATCGAGGCCAGGAGCCCCACGATTATTCCGCCTATTATGGTGATGGTTGGTATGTACCTGTTAAGCAGCTTCTCCAGGGGCTTCTTGCTGCGCCTGAACCCGGGCACCTGCATCCCCGACTGGAGCAGTTGCTCTGCCATCTGGTCGGCCCCCAGCCCACCGATCTCCAGCCAAGTGGCGCTGAAGAGGACACAGAAGCCCACCACTATAAGCAGGTATAGTATGGCCCTTACAGGGTCCGCGGCCACCCCGCTCAGACTCCCGGGGGAGCTGGTGTAGTAGGCTAGCCCCCCTATGGTGTTCACCCCTCCCGACTCTGTGCGGTTGAACATGCCGAACATGTTGAATACGAAGTTTGTGTTGTCCGCGTTCCACCTGCTCCAGATGAACTGGCCTATGAGCTGGACGTTGGCGAACATGGCGTAGGCCAGGATGACGGGTATGTTGCTGACGTACAGCAGCTTTATGGGCATCCTGCTCCTGTAGCCACGGTAGCTGCTGTGGCTGATGGGTATCTCCACTCTCATGCCTTCCACGTACACCACGAAGGCGAAGACAGCCAGGGTCATGAAGAACCCTATCATGTCCGGCCAACCTGACCTGTAAAACCAGTCCAGGGGCGGCAGCCCGCTCATGATGCTCTGGAAGAAGGCTACAATAGCACCGTAAGCGCGACCATCGCCTGCTGCAGAGAAGCTGAGGCTCATCCACCAGATGTTCTGGGTGATCCCTGCGACGATGAAGAGGCTTATACCGCTCCCTATGCCCCAGCCCTTCTGGACCAGCTCGTCCAGCATCATGATGACTAGGCCCGCCGCCAGCAGCTGAGCAAAAATGAGTACGGACTGGGTGGTAGATATGCTCCCGTAGACCCCGCTGACTATGTACAGGCTCGCCTGAAGCACAACCATGACGAAGCTAAAGACCTTGCTCGCCGTGGTAAAGAGTCCCCTGTCATCGGGGTCAGACCTATCAAAACTGATGATATCCGAGCCAGCCAGGAGCTGGATGATGAGGCCCGCAGTCACAATGGGACCGATGCCAAGCTCCATCAAGGTTCCCCTGTTGGACGCGAAGATGATCCTCAGAGTCGCGTAGGGGTCCGACCCGCCCATGTCGACTCCGTAGAGCGGTATCTCCGACATAACCAGGTAGACGATGAGGGCCGCCAGGGTCCACATGAGGCGGGTGTTGAAGGACACCTTCTTCGTCGGCGCCCTAACCTCTGGAATGAAACGTGATACCGGTTTGAACAGGTCTAGGAAGCGAACCAAGGTTGTCCCCTCTACGGCTCTACTATGGAGCCGCCGGCTTCTTCTATCTTTTCCTTAGCGCCTGACGTGACGTAGGCTACCTTGACCTTCAGAGGTACAGAGATGCTTCCTCTGCCCAGCAACTTGCCGATGCCGAGGGCCGTCAGATCCAGCTCGTTGCCGCCCTTGACCCCGTACTCGCCGATGACCTTCACGGCCAGGTCCTCCAACTCACCCACGTTTATGGTGGCCGGCTTAGGCTCTAGCGCTGAAGGCGGCAGGAAACCTGTCTTGTGGAACCTCCACGGCTCGTACTTGACGGTCCTGATCCAGAAGTGCTTGTGCCCTCCGGCGTTGCCCTTTCCTCCGCGGCTGCCGCTCTTCCTGTGCTGGCCTACCTGGCCGAATCCCATGTACCTGCTTCCGCGCTGCCTCCTTACTTTCCTTAACTTGTGGGGCATACCTAACACATCCTCCTAGCCAACTCGTTTATGGCTTCACCCCTGTATCCCAGCTCGCCCTTGTTGTTGTAGGGCAGCTTCACGGATCTCCTGTACCCCTTCCTGGGGGGGTGCAGCCTGAAGAAGGGTTTAACGCCCTCCAGTTTGTTGATATCCAACTCGCAGCTGTGGAGCTTCTCGGCCAGCTGGCCCAGGCCTTCGTATCCTAGGCCCTTCACGTACTCGTCCGTGAGCTTCACGCCGCCGGGGGCCTCTCCCCTCGTCTCCAGCATGATCCTGATGGTCTCCACGTCGGGTTCACCCCAGGTCATGTAGTCCTTGGCCTTCTGAAGCATCCCCAGGTAGTCGTGCCTGTCGTCCAGCAGGGTGGCGTAGTTGTTCCTGTCTATCCTCAGCATCCGGAGCGTGTCCTCCACCCTCTTGGGGCAGTTCACGCCGCCGCGTATGCGTATCACTAGTATGCTCTTCATTTAGATCACGCCCAGTCCTGGGGAGTCATGATACTCTGTGTCTGCTTCAGTGCCTCGAAGGTGGCGAAGGCGAAGCTCGTCCTGGTTGTGGTCTTGCCTATGCATTTGCTCCAGCAGTCCTTGACGCCCGCGAGGCGTAGCACCGCCTTAGCGGTGTCTCCGGCCACCAGCCCCAGGCCTCTGGGCCCGGGTAGGAGGGTGACCACTACGCTGCCGGCCTTACCCTGCACCTTGAAGGGCAGTGTATGGCCCTCGCCGCAGTCGCACTCCCAGCTGCCGCACCCCATCCTCACGGGTTGGAGGTTGAGCTTGGCCAGCCGTATGCCCTTCTCTATGGCGTTTCTCACCCGCTGTGCCTTGCCCATGCCTACGCCTATGAGGCCGCTGCTGTTACCCACGGCCACCAGGGCCGTGAACCTGCTCCACTCGCCTGCGTCTGTCTGCTTCTGGACGAGGTTGATGTGAATCACCTCGTCCTTGAGGTCCGGTACCAGGAGATCCACGATCTCCACTTCCTTGATCTTAAGTCCCTCCGCGAAGACCTCGTATATCGAGGATATCTGCCCCTCGAAAACTCGTCTCCCTAGCTGGGTCTTGGGGACCCAGTTATCCAGAGGGCTCGAATCCCGTCTTCTACTCAACGCTGTTCTCCTCTATGCGTGCTTTGACCTCCTCGAAGTGGGCGGGTAGCTCCTCCGGTCTCAGTCCACGACGGAGATAGACTGAGAACCGCTTCTCGTACTCGAGGGGGTCCTCCATCTGCTCAGCGTACTCGGCCACTGCGCCGCCGCTCACCCTCTCGGGTGAGGGTATTATGTCGCTGTCGCATGGAATCTCTAGCCCGGCGTCCATGGCCCCCTTGGCCACGGCGAACACCTTGCCCCCCGGTGTGGCCCTCTTTAGGCCTATGTCCAGGTTGGCTCGCTCAACGCCTGCCTCAAGGGCCTTCCTGCCTGCCAGGTAGCCTACGAGGTAGGCTGCGGGTGTGTTCTTGCCGCTGGCCTTCCAGCCGAACCGCTTCAGGTCTCGGCTGGCTGCCTGGGCCACCACGTAGTCTCCCTCGATCTCCGCGTTGGTCACCTGGACCAGTACGCCCTTGTTTGATACCCTTACCACAATCCTGGGCACGCCAGTGGTGGCGAGGGCTCTCCGTGCAGTGTAGTCGGTCTTCTTCTCCCTTCTACGCCTGTACTGCACCCGGTATCTAGGTCCCTTAGCCAAAGGTACGCCTCCTTAGGTTCCTGTCGTTAATGTAGCGCTCGAGCTCCGCTATGCTCCTAAACTCGCCTCCCTTGGCCTTCCTGTACAGGTTCCGGTAGGTGCTCACAGCTATCATCCGCCTCTCCCTCAGCTCCCTGAGCTTTCTCCTCTGGGCGCGTATCCTGTTCATCCACCGGGTCTTCCTGGGGACGACGCTGTACATCTTGCCCTTCTTGGTTCCGGGCCCGATGCGTCTTCCCTTCTTCTTCTTCTCGGCTAGGGTGCGGGCTCTGCCCCGGCTCTGACCGATCTCCGGCAGAGCCTTGATAGCTTCCTCGCGGACGAGTTTCCTGATCTCCTCCCTGGTGATGGCCATGCTCACCTCGTCGGCCTTCTCCGGGTCGATCCAGACGCGGTTCACCCCGCATCCCAGGACCACGGACGCGAGCCTTCTCTGGCTTCTCAGGTTCATTCCTCGTCCTCCTCCTTGGCTTCATCCTCGTCCTCCAGGGCCTCGAACTCCTCCAGGTTCTCGTCCTTGAGCTCCTCGAAGTCGTCCTCGGGCTCCTGGTATCCGGGGTTGAGGATGCGGATGTTAAGCTCCTCTGCCTTCGCCTTTATGGCCTCCCTTTTCCGGCCTCCGACGGTTCCGCCGATCCTGGCTGCCTGAGTCGGGGGGTTGACGTTCTCCAGGTCAGCCGTGTTCCAGACCATGACCTCCTCCACTCCGGAGGGGTGGAGACCTCTGACCTCCGCCGGCCCTCTCCAGCCGACTGTCACGGACCTTGGCCAGCCCTTGAGGTTGAACCTCATCTTGTTGTCGATGCCATGGGGCTTCCTCCAGTGGTCCTTTACCCTGACGAACCTCCAGGACTCGAACTGTTTGAAGTGGGGCCTACGTTTGTTGATCCTGTTCCTAACCTTCATCAGTCTCTTCTTCTGTGCGTCGCTCACCCGTCATCACTCCTTCTTGTACACGTAGATGCCGTCAAGGAACTTGCGCAGGTCCTTGTTCCGTATCTTTGTGGATTCCTGTATGTTGGCGGCTGTCTGCCCCACCATCTCTATGTCGTTACCGGTGACGACTACGTCGTCTCCCTCGACGCTGACCTTGACACCTGGAAGTACGCTCGCGTAGCGAGGCTGCCTCTCACCTACGAAGTTGTTTATGGACACCATGCTCCCCTTGACCTGGATGTTCATGGGGAAGTGGATGAACACTATCTTCAGCTTGTAGGTGAAGCCCTCCGTCACGCCCGTGATCATGTTCTTCACGTGGCTGGTTATGGTGTTGACGAGGGCAGCCTGCTTCTTACGGGGGTTCTCCGCCCAAACGCGGAGGACCCTGTCCTGGTAGTCCATGCGGAGCTTCGCGTGAGCGAAGTCCCGGACCACCTTCCCGTTGGTGCCTGTGACTGCGACCTTATTGCCATCTAGGGTCAGGTCTACGTCTTCAGGTACTGTTACATGATTCTCAACGATCTGTACAGTCACATCATTCACCTTTTAGTACACGTAGGCTAGGAGTACCCCGCCCACGTTCTCTTCTTTTGCCTGGTTGTGATCCATGACCCCGGTGGGGGTGCTGAGGATCACGGTTCCAAGGTTTCGGCTGGGCAGGAACCGCTTCTCCCACTTCTCCATCTCGGAGACCTTGGTCTTGAAGCGGGGAGTGACCGCCTGGCACTTGTTTATCCTGCCGAACAGCTGGACCCTGAACTTGCCCTGTCGGCCATCATCGATGAACTCTATCTCACCCACGTAGCCCTTGCTCTGGATGAGGCGGAGCACTCTACCAACTAGGCCTGAGGCCGGAGTGATGATGCACTCCGACTTACGCCTATGCTCGTGGGCCATGATGGTGTTCAGCGCATTCACAAGTGGATCCATAACATTCACCTATACTTTTTAAATCCCATTTTGACCGCTACTTCGCGGAAGCACTGGCGGCACAGGTTGATACCGTAGCGGCGGACCAGCCCCTGCTTGGTGCCGCACCTGGTGCACCCTCTGCTGCCTTTACCGTAGTGCCTTTCCTTGCTCTGCTTCTGGACGCTCATTGATCGGTACCTACCTTTACCCCGAAGGTCTCTGAGATGAAGCTCATGGACTCATCGGGTGTTACTCTGTGGCTGCTGCCCACCTTCGCCTGGGACCTCTTTCTCCTGTTGATGCTGTAGCCGGGCCTCTCCACGGTCGCCATTACGTCCATGCCGATGATCCCCAGCCTGGGGTCGTACCTGGTCCCGGGTATGTCTATGTGCTCTTTTATGCCGAAGGCGAAGTTGCCTTGTTTGTCGAAGCTCTTGGGGTTTATGGTCGCATCCACGGCCTTGAAGGCCTTCACCAGGAAGGTCTCCGCTTTGTCTCCTCTCAGGGTCACTATGCAGGCCATGGGCTCCTTCTTCCTCAGGTTGAACTGTCGTATGGTTTGCTTGGCCACACGCTGGCAGGGCTGCTGGCCGGTTATCTGCTGGAGTATGGTCATGGCGTTGTCAAGGGGTTCCCCGGAGGCGCCTACGGATATGTTGACGACTACTTTGCCTATTCTGAGCTCTCTCATGGTGTTATCTGTCATTGCTTTTCACCGGCGTTGAGGGTTATGAGGGGCTGCTTGGACCCTACCACGAACACGTACCCGGCCAAGGTCCTGATGTCGTCTCCCTGGGGTGTTCTGATGGTGCAGATCTTCTTCCAGCCGGGCTCCGGGCCGAACCCGATGATCGTGCCCTGGGCGCCCTGGCTTCGGCCGCCTGTTATGATGCTCTGCTGCATCTCTTTGAACTCCACGTGGTCTAGGATCTCTTTCTCGGGGACCTTCAGCTTGATGACGTCGTTAACGCTGTAGCTGTCGGCCTCAGACGTTATGATGAGGTTCTGGCCGTCATGGAAGTTGAGCTGTGTTCTCTTTCCTGGCAGCGTAGATTTGCCCGTTATCCTGACTAGCTTGAACTTCGCCTCGTCCTCAGCGATATGCTGGAGCCTGAGCTTGCCGTTGTGGTCTGGGAGTACCCTGAAGTTCTCCTTGGAGTCTGGTATCGTTACCACATCCATGAGGCCCACGGGGAACTTCTCGTCCAGCCTTGGCTTGCCGTCGATGATCACCTTACCCTGCTTGATCAGGTACTTGGACTCCCTCGCGGTCTTCGCGTACTTGAGCTCGTCCCTGATGAGGACGTTCACCGGCATTGAGGTTCTGAGTGAGTGGGGCCCGGCCCTTGTCTTGGTGGCCCACGTCCCTGACTTTCGGTGGATGGGCCAGAAGGCTGGGCTCTGGTGTCTCTTCATGTGCTTTACTGGTCCTTTCTTACCCAATGCTACTTCTCCTCCGCGCTGAAGCTCTTCCGCTCCAGCACCCTTCTCCTCCACTCGTCTTTTAGGTTGAGCCGCGTGATCATGACGTTCGCTGGCCTGATGGGTATCTGGACCGTGGAGCCGTCTTGTCTCGTCCGGGTGACCCCTTCCACGAATATCCTGGTGTTCTTGGTGTCAACCCTGAGAACCCGCCCCTCGGACAGCTTCCTGTCCCCCTTAGTGATGGACACCGTGTCGTCCTCCACCACGGGCATGGAGCGTGTACCGTGCTCGGCCCTCAGGTTGGGTGAGAGGGGCGCGGACACATACTTTCTGCGCCTGTGAAGAGGGGCGTTGTACAT
>Ga0180009_10008360_pt1 | contig 10276 bp, 8 predicted proteins | sample OS_PC_MetaG_FD_123537 | JGI IMG/M metagenome (GOLD analysis project Ga0180009, IMG submission 123537) | Groundwater microbial communities from the Aspo Hard Rock Laboratory (HRL) deep subsurface site, Sweden - OS_PC_MetaG | ecosystem: Environmental > Aquatic > Deep subsurface > Groundwater... | reverse complement strand
CTGCAGCTCAGCGGCGGCGAGCGCCAGCGTCTCGCTATCGCGCGCTCCTTGCTGAAAGATGCCCCCATCTTCATTTTCGATGAGCCCACTGCCAATCTGGATACCGTCACTGAGCGCCAGATCATCGAGACATTGCATGGCCTCATAAAAGGCCGTACTGTGCTATGGATCACGCACCGTCTCGTCGGGTTGGAGGCGATGGACGAGATTTTGGTTATGGATCAAGGCTGTATCCTCCAGCGCGGCCGGCACGCGGACTTGGTCAAAGCCGAGGGACTGTACCGGCAGATGTGGGAAATCCAGAACCAGGCAATCTGGTAAGATACGCTGCCTATTTCAACCAGCGTATTTCTATCTCCCCTTCCACTTGCTTGAACTCCGCATCTCCCGTTACCAGCACAGCATTGTACTCTTGCGCTAACCTCGCCGCAAAACAATCCCTGTCTCAACTCAAACGCTTGGAGCAGCGCTGGGCTGATCTCCATGCTTTGAATAGCTCATAGCGACTTATGCGGTATCGCCTCTTTTCTTAATAAATAGTAAAGCTACAAAGGAGCTTTTTTTTGCTTTCGATTTGACTTTGTCTATGGCTGCCAGGTAGGAGGGCCGTGCACGTCTCCAGGCAGCGGTCTTTGCCCGCTGCCATGTGCCAGCATGACATACAATAATATATAGAAATTGCCAGATCAATCATGGATGGTTAGGACGCCACCAATCCCACCAGGCTGACCAGTCAATGTATCCGTACTCCCCAAGAGGTTCTGGTTTTGGGGTTAATTCAGAAACGATTTGGCGCAGTCCATCGCCATTAGAACGCATAAACCACAGGCTCGTATTCTCTTTGTCCAGGCGCGCGAAGAGAATGTGCTTTCCATCCACAGACCAGAAGGGCAACTCATCACAGAAACGACCATCATTGGTCAACTGGTGAAGTCGTTTAGAACCAACCTCGATTACCCATATTCGCCGTTGGATACAGACATCACCCTGGTTTTGCACATCAGAGGATTTTCCCGCACCAACAGAAGTGGCACTATAAGCGATGCGCTCACCGTCAGGGGCCCACTCTGGATAGATCGGGGATTGGTAAGCGAGATCAACCAGGAACTGCTCTGAAGGCCTTTTTGGATCAGCAACAACCAGGTTCTGTTCAGTCGTGAAATAAGCAAGTTGGCCATTTAAAGACCAGCCCAAAAATTCATTCGAAGGTATTGTTTTTGATGCTGTGCACTGAGCCTGTCCACCGGGAACGGATATTGTGCATAATGGCAATCCTTCTTTTTCGAAAAAAGTAATTTCCGTATCCCAACGCCAAAATGCAATCCATTGCCCCCCTGGTGATACCTCCCCAAGAAGTGGAACCTCACGCATGTCACTGGTCGTAATTATGGTGACAGTATCTTTCTGCTCCAGGTCTAACTTCTCCAGGGATACCACGTACAACCCGTCCACGACACTCCCCTTATTAAATACCAATGTCTCACCTTGGCTATCCCAAATGAAGTTTTCAACTGAGTAGTCGGATGAGAAAGGGATGGCCGGTCTGGCTGTATTATTGGTTACATCCCAAATAATAAGGCCCTCGCCTCGAGAGAAGTAGATCAGGTAACTGCTTGATGATGACCAGGCAAACCATTCGACCGGCAATTCGCTCACTGGAAAAGCCTGCTTCGCGGTCAAATCCATCACCCAAAGCTGATCTTTTTTGCGGTAAGCGATTTTACTGCCATCAAATGCCCATTGAGGGTTACTGTTGTAACCATCCTGGGTCAATCGCACTGTCTGCGTAGCATCCAGGTCATAGATCCACACATCACCACCTACGACGTACGCCACTTTTCCCAGCATGGGCTCTAATTCATCTGTTTCCAGGGTAATTTGAATATCGAGAACTGGCCGGCAGGCAGCCAGCAATGCCAGACAAGTGATAATGAAAAAGCAAATCGCAGGTACTTTCACCCTCTGCGATAAAAAACCGTTATCGTGGTTTTTTTGCCCCACGATGATTATCTTCGATGCCATGAGTGTAAGCGAGGCCTTATCGCCATCCTGCTACGATCGCATTAACGGGCACGGAGAATGATTGAACTTCTCCGGTTTGCAATTGAACTAAGATGGCTTCGTCACTTGTTTCATGCATCAGTACGATCCACTCTCCATCCGGACTGATACTAGTCATATGAAAGATTGGATCGGAGATCGGGGCCACCTGGTCTGTTGCTCCAGATTCCACAGCCAAACGCCACAGCCCATAAGAAGTTGTGGCTGACGCCTCGTAAATATTTTCAATGAGCATGAAGTACAACCTTTGGCTGTCGGGAGACCATCGCAACCCCCCGAAACCTACGTAGCTGGGCGCGTTAGGGAGCGCGAACACACGCGGCAGCGTCAGCGGCAGGGAGGGAAGGTCGTACAGGTGGATCACACTTTCCAACCGGCCGGAAGGGTCCGGACGCTGGGCGAAGGTTGCCAGCCGGCGGGCGTCCGGGGCCAGCGCGGCAAACAAAATCCCCTGAATCGGAAGTTCTCTGGCAATATCCCCCTGCTCAAGGTCTATCAACAGTACCTTTCCAAACTCAGGGTCCTGTCCTATAGGTAAACCATACAAACCCTGACCGTCCTTCGTCATACCTAATATGTGAAAGTTTTGAGGAAGAGAAGGCATAGGATGCACGGTATCCTCATCAAGACCAAAATATCCGATGAGGGTTTCCTGCGTGCTCTCAGTAGCGTAATAAAGTATCCGGGGATAATCGGCAGCAAAGATCATCCCTCCCTCGAGAATCGGCATATCGAAACGCAACAAAATATCGCTTTTACCTTCCGAAAGACGGATTCTCTGGATGCCCTGTTCACGGAGCAGATGCAAGGTTTCCCCTACCAGGACGGCGTCCTTTATTGGACCCGATTCGGGTAGATCAATGATGTGCTCTGGGGCGTTGCTGCCGATCTGTTCCATCAGGACCTCTCCCTCAAGATAAACAAATATGGGGAAGATAATTGTGGGAATGGGGGTAAGATTGATTCCGGACGGAGTTCCTGTTGGCGTAGACGAGGCTAACTCGGCAGGTGTCTTCTCTTCGGATGCTGTGGACGTGAATAGTATCTCCTCAGAAGGTATTGTCTCCCTTCCAACCTCCTGAGGCATACAGGCGCTAAGCAGAACACACAGGCCAAACCAGAGCAAGAATATATGCTTTACCATCGCAGTCTCCTTGATATATACTCGTTAAGGATAGAATTGATGCGTTTTCGGCCACCGGTAGGCAAAAAAACATCACTTTTAATGCTTAACCAGTATAACCCGCCTTATCGCCAGCGCACCAAGACTATAGGTTCTGGAGGCAGCAACATGGTTTCACTTTTTCCTGTAGGGATATGAACAAGGTCAATTGAACCCTCCACCTCGGGTCTCAATAAAACCCATTCCCCATCGGGAGTGATGCCAACAAGACGCATGGCAGGGTTATCAATTTCCGCTACCTGGGAGAAGGTCTCTAATTCTACATCCAAACGCCATAGCCCATAAGAAGTTGTTGGCTCCTCCCAAGGCTTTCCGGGACGAAGCAGGAAATATACCCATTGGCTGTCAAACGACCATTCCAATCCAACGGGGTGACTGGGTGAATGGGGAAGGGTCAAAATAGCTCCCGTGGGTGGCTCAAACAAAACTTCGAACTGATCCCATTCATATTCGGGCGGCGGCTCAGACAAAAGGTCAAACAGGTTTATTCCATATTGGAGTTCTCCGACGAATGATGGTGTGGGGTGTGTTCGTATTGCCGTCGTTGCGAGGTAGCGACTGTTGGGCGATAGGGCCGCACCAAGACCAATTCCAATTGATATTACTGTTACTTCCCCATTAGGCAGATTTACCAAACATATATTAGGAAATTCAGGGTCTCCTGACACGGGCACAAGATAGAGTACTTCGCCATCCGTGGATAGGCCCAGAGGAGCGAAAAAGCCAAAGCCAGGTTCGGAGAACACTTCGCTCGTCGTTTGTCTGCCTAGATGGTAGATTTCCACCCTTTCATCCACAGAATAAATGAGCATTTCATGGTTGGCAGCCGCTGAAAGAAGCCCTCTGGAAATGGCCTCTGGAAATTGTGCAACAAGGTCGATGCTCTTATCAGCCACCGAGACCTTTTGTAGTCCTCGCTCGCGCAGTATAAATATGGTTTCTTCAATCTTGAGAGCGTCTCTCACTTCACCCATATCCGGTAAAGTCAAAAGCGCTTCTGGCTTTTGCCCAAGTTGCTGGCGAATGAGTTCATCCTCGTGGATATAATAAACCTCGGGTTGCTCTTGTACGCCAATGTTTGGTGTTTCTGGCATTGCGCCACAACCATTCAATGTAACAATCGAAACAACAGCAGCCATCCACATGAAAGACTTGAACATTTCACACCTTCCTGAGCCTTGCAAAAAGTGGTTATTGCCATTTTTCCTATGGACAAACACTATTGTACTTGCGCGGTACGTAATCCGAGATGCCTGTCCAAGGCCGATAAGTATACGCAACCCGATCACGTTCATTGTGAGTGGTGGACTCGTAGCCGAGCATACCCTTACCGTCGCTGGAAAAACTCGAAAACAGGATTACGTGTCTCGGTATTGGGTAACATCTGTTCATAATGTCTCCTCTCAACAGTTGAGATCGACTGATTACGGTAGATATAGTCTCCAATGAGCAAGTCCCGTACTGTTCGGGAAGACCCCACACCCGACTGACAAAGCCTGAGCAGTCCACTCCTTTTGAACATGGTTCCGCCCCATGTGTGTCAATATCACCTGCCTGATTGTTGTTCGCCATAAAATTGTTCCAAGCGCTTACGGCGTCAAACCCTCCCCAATCGTAGGAGACACTGTAATAATTACCTGCACTTCCCAAGTATCGTGGCTTGCCTCTACCCGAACAGCTACCGTTGATGTTGGTGTTGTTGAGGTACCTATAGTTACTGGTGTAACCTGATGCAGTGCTCATCATTGTGTCACGGGAGCGGCATGTTGTCAGGGCATTGCCGAGCGGTTCGGTGTTATCCTTTGCGTCCTCGGCAGGTGGAACTGGGAGGATGGGTTTCAATTCGGGGCTGAACCGCAGTCGCTGTACCTCGGCGTGGTCAGGTTTGGTAATAAGCGCATAGACCGCGCCATCAGGACCTATGGCGAGCCCGTGAGCAACATTCACATATTGTTCAGCAAGAGGAACTCGGGCCTTTCCTAGCAATTCGCCAAATGGATTGTAGTGCCAGACAGTTTGATCTACTCGAAGTGCTCCTTCGATAGTAACCAATTCATCTACAATGACAAAGAAACTCCCATCAGGATGTGTGCCAAGAACACGAAGGCCTACCAACTCGTTGGTCACGTTTACCTCGATGCGGATATCGCCAGCAGTTATAAAACCATGTGAGGTTCCCCCGGATTGCCAATCAACCAGTTGAGCCGTATATATTTTTCCACCATCCACGTATCCTTCGAGTGGCTCCAGGTCTACTTTGCCATCGGCAGTCAAAAATTGGGTTAGCTTATCAGACTCGCGTACGATTAGCACCTGGTTATCTTCCCCCAGAGCAATACCACTCAACCCATCTTCCAGATGTAATCCCTTTGGCAGTTCATAGATGCCCAGATTCTTTCCATCTAGCGCCATGTGTACAATCTTGGGAGGTTGAGAAGCCTCGCCTAATACCCAAATTTCCCTGGAGGTCACTTCTATATCACTAGCGCCAACTACTAAATCTTCCATGCTAATCTTGTCAAGCAATACGCCTTTCAAATCGTAATGCAACAGGCGATTGCCAGCAGTGTCAGCGATCCAGAAACTCCCATCTGGTGCAACAGTGATTGCGGCAGGTCCCCACCTATACATATCGGGGCCATCTTCTGCGTAATGAATACCATCATCACCTACAGGGATCGAGAATAGGATTTCGTGGCCCTCGTCGCCGTCTTGTGCCAAAAATGATGGGCCAACGTGGGAAAGGCTCAAGGATGGAAGACCCAGAAGTAATGCTAACACAATCAAGGGGAAATACAATTTTTTGTTCATTTTGAACTCCTTTGTCTAAAGTCCAATATTAGGGGCAGACATTGTTATACTTGCGAGGGTTGTAGCCGGAGAACCTGGTCCACATGCTGTAAATATACACTACTCGGTCATAGGAGTTGTACGTTGTGGATTCATAACCCCACATTCCGTCTGACCCAAAACTGTTAAAGAGCACTACGTGATCGAGACACTTGTTATAGATATCCCCACGCAACATATCATTTTTCGAAGGCAGTTGTGTAGAGATGTTTTCGAGAGTGCAAGTTCCATGTTTGTCGGTTAATTGCCAGGTTCTGCTCACGAAACCTGAGCAGTCCACACCTCTGGAACAATTCTCGGATGTGGTATTGATGTCTCCTGCTTTAAATGTATTGGGAGACATGTAACCGTTGAAGCCACTGACTGTATCGAAACCGTTCCAATCATAAGACACACTGGAATATGTGCCCGCACCGCCCAGGTACCGTGGCTTTTGCCGCCCGGAACAAACCCCATCTGTATTCGTCGAGCTAAGGTATTTTGAATTGTTTCGGTAACCAGAGGCTGTGTTTATGATTGTGTCACGAGATACGCAGGCCTCGACCCCAAAGCTCTCACGATTTTCTGTGAGATTGCTCGGCGCGGGGGGTTCGTAGAGGATTGAGTCAAGACTCTGTGTGAAAACTAACCGCAAAACTTCTACCCGATCAGGACGAGTGGCAAGCGCATATACTGCGCCATCAGGTCCTATGGCGAGCCCCTGCTGGACGTACATGTATTGCCCTGCAACCGGCACACGAGCCACTCCCAGGTATTTGCCCGAGGCATCATAGTGGCGAATGGTTTGATCAACTTGCAATCCGGTGTCTGGATTCAGGGCTAATTCTTCCATGGTTACAAAGAAATCATCTTGGGGACCAAAGCCCAAGATCTGCATGCCACCCAAATCATACTCCGCTTCTACTTCGATGTGCAGTTGACCTGCAAAAATAGTCCCACGCCTGGGAGTAGTCGAATTCAAACCGGATGCATGGGCCGCAAAGAGATTCCCTTTGTGAATATATCCATTTGTGGTCGCCGTTTCAACCGGCTTGCCATCCGCATCCGTGAATTGGGTAACGTAAGCACCACCCTCTCGTTCCACGAGCAATTCCCCCCGATCTCCCAGAGCAATCCCCGTAAGACCATCCTCCAGATGTAAACCGGATGGCAGATCATACTTTGCCAATACAGCTCCATCCTCTGCAAGACGCATCACCTTGGGTGGCATCGATGCTTGATCGAGTACCCATATACCGGATTTTGCCACCTCAACATCGGTTGCTCCGACGACAAGGCCTTTCAAATCGATTTTACCAAGCAGATAGCCCGCCGGGCTGTAATGAAGAAGACGAGCTCCAACGGTGTCTACGATCCAAAAACTTCCGTCTGGCGCCACTTTGACGGCCGCGGGTCCCCAGGCGAGCATCTCGGGGATGCCAACCCCTTCGTATTGTACGCCATCCTCGCCGATTGGAATAGTGAAGATCACCTCGTATAACCTCTCATCCTGAGCGTGGACCGAACCTACAGAAATCAGCGGCCTTCCTGAAAGAATAATTAACACCAGAGAAACCAATAACAGCGTTGAAGGGAAGAGAATTTTCAGCCTGGACATTTGGGCCTCCCGAGATTGAATAAATCGCCAACATTCGTGTGGCGATTTTCATTTTACCACCCCTATATTTCAAGCATTTATCAGCGGTGTAACAATTGGTAACAACCGTGTAACAGCCCTCAAGATGCAAGCGGCAGGCGAAGGGTGAAAACCGTGCCCTGCCCTGACCGGCTGCGCACCGCAATGTCCCCTCCGTGGCGCGCCATGATCGCCCGCACCAGCGCCAAACCCAACCCGCTGCCCGGACATCCCCGCACGTTTTTCCCCCGATAGAACTCCTCGAAAATATAGGGCAGGTCTTCTGGCGGGATGCCCGGCCCGTTATCCGTGACCTCCACGACGAGCCACGGGCTTACTTCGAATGCCCGCACTTCAATCTCAGAGGATGGCGGGGTGAACTTAAGGGCGTTGTCCACCAGGTTGAAGCAGGCCAGCCACAAGAGACCGCGATCCCCTGGCACGGGCGGCAATTTCCAGGGGGATTGAAGCAACGTCAGGTGCAGGCAGCGTTCCGGGAGCCCGGGATGATCTTGAACCGCTTCTACGACCTCTTGGAGCAGTTCACCGATATCAACCGGTTCTCGTTCGAAGGCCTGCTCTTCGATCTGGGCAAGTTTGCGCAGATCGGTGATCAAACGCCCGATCCGCTCTGCCTGGTCGTTCATGTCTCTCAAAACCTTACCGGTTTGCTCAATGGGAACACCCTCCGCTAAGTAAGCCAGCTCGGCCTGGAGCGCCGTCAATGGGTTTTTTAACTCGTGATCCAACTGCCGTAGGAAGCGGCGCCGCTCTCCTTTTGCTTCTTCCCTCACGTTTTCTACAGCCATTCGGAGGCGAGTATTTGCTCTGCGTCGGAATGACCAGAACCCAAGTGCGCTGGCAGTGAGAAGGCCACCAGCAATGAGGATCAGCGTTCCCAGGTCGGCGCGAATCTGGAAACGCAGGACAGGGTTGGTTACCCCTGGAGATTGCAGGAAAATGGCAAGGATCAAGCCAACTGCCAGAGGGGAGAGTATCAAGGCGATCACGGAACCACGGCGTAATTTCATCTCGCCTCTTCGTCAGCGCTCTCCACAGGAACCATAAAGCGATAGCCAATCCCAGTCATTGTTTCAATGTAGGTGGTCTGTTGGTCGTCGTCGATGGCGTGGCGCAGCTCGGCGATGCGTACATCTATCGCCCGGGAGGCTACCGGTTGAGCCCAGCCCCAGACTGCGTCCATCAATTGGTCCCGGCTGAATACCTGATCGGGATGAAGCATCAGGTATTCAAGGAGTGCCAGAGCTTTCGGCGTTAGGTCGATCACCTGCCTACTTTTCTTGAGGCGCCGGGCTTTCCGGTCGAGCACCAGTTCGCCCGAGCGGAGCTTCCCGGCCATACTGAGCGGCTTTCCCGGTTTTCCACTTCCCTTGCGCCGGAGAACAGCCCGGATGCGGGCGATCAATTCCTGGGGTTCGAAGGGCTTGCACAAATAGTCGTCGGCTCCTTCTTCCAGGCTCAGAACTTTATCGGTCGTGGTGCTCACACGCGTGAGCACGATCACCGGCGTCCAATCACCCGCTGCCCGCAACTGGCGGCACACCTGGCGGCCATCCATGCCTGGCATTAGGACGTCCAAAACAATCAAGTCGGGGTGCAGTTCGTGAACCTTACGCAGGGCAGTCTGCCCATCACAGGCCACGGTTACAGAATAACCAGCGCGCTCCAAAATGGGTGCCAGGTAGTCGGTAATCCCTCTCTCGTCGTCCGCTAACAAGATATGAGTACCCTCCATGAAACCCTATCCTCCAACATGTGCTGGAAAAGTAAATGGGGGAGTTAACCCCAAAAGTTGCACCGATTTTTTCGGTTTTATTGTGAAGTCTGACCGCCTTGAGGGAACGTCTTCTGGTAATCATTGTATCGTACTTTTACATCGGAACCTGTCCAGTGATTACGCGTGATACAATCAGTCTACTTGTGCGGAGGGTACGGCTCTGCTGGAGAGCAACCGGAGCGCCGCACAAGTGCCGACGGATGGGCAGGGACTGCTCACCTTCGTTGGCGAGCGCGGCTTGCAATTGAGCGGCGGCGAGCGCCAGCGTCTGGCCATTGCTCGTGCCCTGTTGCGGCAGGTCTCACCTGTGCCTGCCTGTCCTGGCGGTCAGGCCAGGGCGGCACTGGCGCAGGCAGACCTGCCCTACAACCCCATCTTCATCTTCGACGAACCCACCGCCAATCTGGATACTGTCACTGAGCGCCAGATCATCGCGACATTACATGGCCTCATGAAAGGCCATACTGTGCTATGGATCACCCACCGTCTCGTCGGGCTGGAGGCGATGGACGCGATTTTGGTCATGGATCAAGGCCGTATCCTCCAACGCGGAACGCACACGGAGCTGGTCAAGCGCGAGGGGTTGTACCGGCAGATGTGGAAAATCCAGAACCAGGCAATCTGGTATAGTCTCTGAAAGAGAAACCGATGAAAATATGTTTCGGGTATAATTAAATCGCAGAAGGGGGCTGCATCCAATCCCATACCGGAGATGTGTCTATGGATCTTCCAAAGCACGCTTTTTTTCAGGGTAAGATCGTCCCCTATT
>Ga0180009_10008359_pt1 | contig 10277 bp, 9 predicted proteins | sample OS_PC_MetaG_FD_123537 | JGI IMG/M metagenome (GOLD analysis project Ga0180009, IMG submission 123537) | Groundwater microbial communities from the Aspo Hard Rock Laboratory (HRL) deep subsurface site, Sweden - OS_PC_MetaG | ecosystem: Environmental > Aquatic > Deep subsurface > Groundwater... | reverse complement strand
GTTCGGGTTCGGGGCTAAGGTTCAGATAACTAAAATCGCTTCATTGCTTCATTCACATCTTGACGAAATTCTATTGGCGTATTTTTTAAATATCGGATTTGTCGCTTACTATGCCGTTGCGCAAGGTTTAACATCCAAAATTAGCGAGATGCCTTTGATGCTGATCTCGGCAATTATGCCTGCCGCCTCAGAATTAGATGCCAGGAGTGAAAAAGGAAAACTTCAGGAATTATATTTTCGGTCCATGAAATATCTCATTTTGGCTGGAACACCGATATTTATTATGGGTTTTACTTTTGCCCATTCATTTATACAGGCCTGGTTGGGCGCTGGTTATGAGAGAACCGCTTTTACATTGCAATTGTTGCTTGTTGCAGGTTTTATTAATCTTTTGACGGGCCCTGGGTTTTATATTTTTAACGGCATGGGAAAACCGCAATATGGAATGTATATCTCTGTCCTTTCTACGATAATGAAGTTGACTCTAAGCATTACTTTAATCATCAAATTTGGATATTATGGAACCGTTTTGGGGACTTGTATCTCCTTCATTATTTGTTCAGTAATATTTTTGGCTATTTTCCATAAAATTACAGAGATAAGTCTTATCCAAAGCATGAAAAAGTTTTTATTCCTGCCAATTTTGGTCGGGTTAGTGTCTTTATTTATTCCTTTACTTATATTCCATCAAATTGGAAACCCTTCCCTGGTTTTTATCTGTTTAACAGGAACTCTCTATATGTGCGTTTATGGATGGTTAATTTGGAAAAGCGGCTATATTAGTGTTTCCGATATGGAACTTTGGAGAAAATTACTGCCAACAATAATAAAATATAAGGAAATTTAATTTATGAAAATAACTTTGATTTATCCGGGAATAGGCATTGCGGGCTTCGGGAAAACAAAACAGTTCCCTCTTAATGGAGAACTGCAGTGGATCCAGCATGGGCTTGCCTCCATAGGGGTATACGCAAAAAGAGAAGGCCATGAAGTGGATTTAATAGATATGAGAACCCTGGATTCATGGGAGCAATTTGAAAAAATAATAACCCTCAAAAATCCGGATGTAATAGGCATCTCCGTATCGTATCTGGATCACAAGCCGGCATTAAAAGCTTTTGAAGTGATAAAAACAATAAATCCAAAGATAGTAACCGTAGCAGGCGGTATATTTGCCACAGTGTTTCCGCAAGAACTTTTAAAGAATGACAATATTAACCATGGGATCACAGGTGAGGGTGAAATTACTTTTACAGCGCTCCTGGATGCTTTAAAAAAAGGAGAGTCCTTCCCGAGAATATCTAAGGGCATAACTCCTGATTTGGATTCCCTTCCCAATATAGACAGAGAATTATTTGACTATAAACGAGAACTAAATTGTTACTTTGCTCCCTGGCATCCTTTTCCTCACGTAACTATGATTGCCGGAAGGGGGTGTCCATATAACTGTTCTTATTGCCAGCCTGCGGAAAGATCTGTATTCGGGCGTTATTTTAGAATTAGAAGTGTTGAGAATGTAATTCAGGAATTGCGGGATTTAAGGAGCAAGTATGACTTTAAGAGCATCACATGGTGGGATGACACCTTTACGGTTTCTCCCGGCTGGATATATAAATTTTGCGATGCATACAAGAAAGAAGGATTTAATGCGGAAATAGCCGCTTGCAGCAGAGCCGATATAATATGTAAAAATGAAGAAATGATAAAAAGGCTTTCAGAGGTGGGATTGAACTGGCTTGTGATAGGGTTTGAAAGCGGCAATCAGAGGATCCTTGACCTCCTTAACAAGGGGACCACGGTAGAACAAAATTATAAGGCGGCTGAGATATGTAAAAAGCATAAAATTAAGATATTTGCAACCTTTATGCTGGGGCTTCCGACTGAGACCAAAGAAGAAGCGGGAGATACAATAAGAATGATAAAAACTATAAAACCGGAGTATCCGAGTCCTTTTTATTTTACACCTATTCCAGGAACAGATGTTTATGATTATTGTATTAAAAACGGCCTGCTTTTGAGGGAGGATCCTTTTGAGATCGGGAGGACGGCAAATTTTATTCCTAAAATTAAAGGAGTGGATTATAAATATCTGGATACTCTGACGGCGTCTCTCTCGCCTGCGACATTATTGTCGAGGATTGCAAAAGCATTATTTGATTAAGATTGGAAACCGACAAAATGACTCCGAATGTTTTAATTATCATCGCAAACTGGAATGGAAAAGAATATCTCAGTGACTGTTTAAGGTCTGTCTTTAACCAGTCATACAGGAATTTTAAAATTATTTTGGTCGATAATGGCTCAACTGATGATTCTATAGAATTTGTTAAAAAAAATTATCCTGATGTGGAGATTATCCCGCTTGATAAAAACTATGGTTTCGCAAAAGCAAATAATATAGCAATGGAAACCGCGTTAAAAGATAAAACTATAGAATATATAGCGCTGCTTAATAATGACACAAAAGTGGAAAAAAAATACTTGAGCGAGTTGGTAAAAATAATATCGTCGGATAATAAAATCGGCATTTGTGCGTCAAAAATGTTAAGGATGGACAACCCCGGAATTCTTGATTCTACAGGACATATATTTGTTGATGGACTGGGAATGATAGGTGATAGAGGTGGTAATGAAACCGACACTGGACAATACGATGACAAACCGGATGTTGTAGGTGCTTGTGCCGGCGCCTGCCTTTATCGAAAAAAGATGCTGGAAGAAACAGGTTTATTTGATGAAAGTTTCGGCTCATATTATGAAGATGCTGAATTATCCTGGAGAGCGTATAAAGCGGGCTGGAAAGCAAAATATGTGCCAACCTCTGTCGTTTATCATAAAAGATATGGTACTTTCAAGAAAAATAAAATACTGCAAGAAGAGATTAGAAATCAGAGTATTTTAAATATAATGAGAACAATTCGTCGTCATGCGACTGCTAAACAGAAATTAAGAATAACTCTAATCTGGTTTAAGGGAGCGATTGAACAAAGAATTGGCTTGTTGTTTTGTGGGAAAAAATTTGAATCGGATTATTTAGAAAGGTTGAAATTATTATGGTTTAGAAAGATATGAAAATCTTATTAGTAACACCCCGGTCAAAAGACACGGTCCTCGGGACTATAGGCTCCTATTGCGAGGACGCGCTCAGGGGGCTTGGCTGCGAGCTGGAGGTCTTTGACTTCCGCCGGAGCCGGTATCTGAACTCCGGCATAGGGCCTGTCGTAAAAAAGACCATAAAGAAGTTTTTCCCGGCGAGCACGCGCCAATCGGGCCTGGTCGGCCTGCTTGAGCGGGAAAGGATGAATAAGGAGCTGCTGTTGGCTGTTGAGCGGTTCAGGCCGGACGTGCTTTTTGTGCTTATGGGCGATTCCATCACTCCGGAAACACTGCGACAGGTCAGACAAATGGGCGTCGTTACCGTGAACTGGTTCCACGATTCCGTCCTGGCCCCGATACGCAGGCCATTTGTGGAGGAGGTCTCTCCTTTTTACGACTATTTTTTTATGATAGACTCCGAGGCTGTGTTAAAACACGTTAAAATAGGCGCCCGCCAGGTGTGTACGTTGCCGCTGGGGTGCGCTCCCTCGTGCCACCGCCGCGTCGCTCTGACGGAGGATGAAAAAAAGGAGTATGGCAGCGAAGTCTCTTTCGTCGGAACTGTAAAATTCGGCCGGGCGGAGGTCTTGAAGTCCCTTAGCGGCCTGGGCTTGGGCATCTGGGGCTACTGGCTTGAGAAGATACCGGAGTTGGAAGGCTGCTACCGGCGCCGGCATGTGTTCGGCGAAGAGGCGGTAAAGGTATACAACGCTTCAAAGGTCGTCGTGGATATACACGAGAAGTACGCAAGCGGGGAGGAATATTTTAATGTTACTCCGCGGGTCTTTGAGGTTCCCGCCTCCGGCGCCCTGCTGTTGGTTAACGAAAATCCGCTGCTCGCAGGCCTGTATAAACCTGGCGAGGAGATTGTCTGCTATAAAGACGCCGCCGACCTTCGAGAAAAAGTAAAATATTATCTGGCCCGGCCGGCGGAGCGCGAGGCTATAGCTGGGAAAGGCCGCCGGAGGGCTCTGCGCGACCACACGTACGAACAGCGGCTGAAGGAAATCCTCTCGGTGGTGGAAGGAGAAAAACCGTAACTCTATATGTGCAATAAACCGGATGGGGAAGCGGAAGGCGGAAAGTCCGCGCCTTGCGATTTTTGCGGCGGGCGGGATTTTGAATTTCTTTTTTGCGGCCGGGATTACCTGGCTTTTTCTCCGGCAAGTTTTAACTTGGTACGGTGCCGCCGGTGCCGGGCAGTCTGTCTGAATCCGCGCCCGGCGGACATCCTTCCCTACTATGAGATGTACCGCAAAGGCGCCCCGGACGGCCGGCTTGTTGATTTTTTAAGCCCCGACCGTGTAAAACTTGTGCGGAAACTGAAGCCGCGCGGCAGGGCGCTGGATATCGGCTGCGGCAGGGGCAGTTTTCTTTCGGGGCTGAAGGATTCCGGCTGGGAGGGTTACGGCTGCGATATCTCGCCGGAAGCCTGCGAACGGGCCACCAGGGAGTCCGGCCTGACGAATATCTACAACTGTGGTGCCGAGGCCCTGGACCTGCCGGAAAGTTTTTTTGACATTATCACGTTCTGGCATTCCCTGGAGCATTTGGAAAGGCCAAGGGAGGCGCTGGAGAAAGCGGTCCGGCTTTTGAAAGACGACGGGGTATTGGTGATAGAGTCCCCGGATTTTTCCAGCCTGCAGGCCAGGTTTTTCAAGGACAGGTGGTTTATGCTGGACCTGCCGAGGCACCAGTACCAGTTCGAGCCGGCGAACCTGGAGGCGAAACTTGCCGCCGCGGGGCTGGCGGTGTTCAAAAAAGACAGGTTAGTGAACCCCGCGGGGACTTTTGTAAGTTTCAAACAGAGCCTGCTAAGGTATGCGGGGCTGGAGCACGCGCCGGGAAAGAGCGGCGCCGGCGAGCCGGTAGCAATAACGGCGCTTCGCCGCGCCGGACCGCTGTGGGCGCTGTTGCGCCTGGCTTTCGATTGCGCCTGCCTCGCCGCTGCGCTGCCGCTGGTCCTGCTGCGGCGCGAGGACTCGTTCCGCATTTATTGTAAAAAGGCCGTGAAAATATGAATATAAGCGTCGTTATCCCGGTATTTAACGGCAGGGAACTGCTTAAACGATATTTCCCTTCCGTTGTGGCGGCCTGCCGCGAATATTCTATTAAAAAAACGGAGCTCATAGTCGTAGACGACGCCAGCGCCGACGGGAGCGGCGACTATGTGCGCGCCGAGTTCCCGTTCGTGCGGATTATCCGGTCCGAATCCAATAAAGGTTTTTCCGGCGCGGCTAATTCAGGGATATTCGCCGCCCGGAACAGGATAGTGGTCTTGTTCAACGACGATATCGAGGCGACCGGGAATTTTTTCGCGGCTATTCCCCGGCATTTCGAGTACCCGGCCGTTTTTGCCGTTAGGGCGGGGTTGAAGGGAGAATCAGGCACGGACACCGCCGGCCCGAGGATAGGGGGACGGTTCCGGCTGGGTTCTTTTGCGGCCCCGCTGGCGGCAAGACCCAGCCTGCAATACGCTTTTTTCGCGGGCGGAGGCGCGGCCGCTTATGATAAAGACAAATTTATGGAACTGGGCGGATTTGACGAGCTGTTCTCGCCGTTCTACTGGGAGGATGTGGACCTGTCTTACAGGGCCTGGAAAAGGGGCTGGAAGGTGGTGTATGAGCCCGGCTCCGTGGTGTACCACCAGGGCGGAGCGACGATCAATAAATTCTATAATAGGGCTTATATTGCTTCTATCGCCGAGCGGAACAAATACTTCCTGGTCTGGAAGAACGTCAGCGATATCTGGCTGCTGTTTCAGCACATGGTCCTTACGCCCGTAAGGATCGCCGGTTCCGTCCTAAAGGGGAATTTGGCGCCGTTTACCGGGTTTATACGCGCTTTGAAACATTTAAAAACCGTGCTTATCAAGCGGAGAGCGGAAAAGCGGTTCTGGAAAGCCGGGGACAGGGAGATCTTCGGCCTGTTCAGGAACTGATATGCTGATAAAAAAAATAAAAACGGCGCTGGGCATCCTTGCCCGGAAAACGTTCACCGGCCCGGTAGAGGTTTCGGTAGACCTCACCCGCCAATGCGCCACCGGCTGCCTTATGTGCTGGTACTGGTCCCCGCTGCTGAAGGAGCGTCCATCGGACGAGTGGGCCTGCCGGCAGATTGAATATGATGTGTTGTTAAAGTTGCTGGGGGATTTTAAAAAGCTTAATGTGAAACGGCTTATTTTCGGCGGGCAGGGGGACCCGTTCCTGCATCCGCGGATGATGGACATTGTTGAAGCGACAAAAAAAGCCGGTATCGGTACGGCCATTATAACCGCCGGCAACTATTTCAACGCCGGCAAGATAAAGAAACTGGTTGAATTAAAAACGGACCATCTCGACGTGAGCGTCCAGGCGGCGACGCCCGAGGCCTATAAGAAGGTCCATCCCGCGCTGAAAGAGGGGACTTTTGAGCGGATCAGGGAATCCCTGCTGCTGTTGTCAGAGTTGAAGAAAAAAGCCGGCCAGGCACAGCCTACCGTGTCCATCATTGATGCGGTCTGCAGCGCCAATTACCTGGACACGGTTGAAATGGTGGAATTTGCCCATGAAGTCGGCGCGCAGAGCGTGGGGTATAAAAGGGTGGATGTCATACCTGAAACCAGGAGCATGCTGCTAAATGAAACGCAGGTGAAGGAATTGCGCGAACTGCTTGAAAAGGCTGAAGAGAGGGCCGCCGGGCTGGGAATAGAGACCAGCGCCGGTTCTTACGGGAAGTACATAATTCCGGGACTCACCAGCGGGGACTATACCTCGGAGTATTACTCGCGCATCCCCTGTTATGTCGGCTGGCTTTCCTCCAGGATACTGTCGGACGGCAGCGTCATTCCGTGCTGCGGCTGCTACGCCCCGCCGCTGGGAAATATCAACCAGGATACTTTCGCGAATATCTGGAATTCCGAAAAATACCGCGAGTTCCGGCAAAAAAGCATAAATATTCTAAAAAATCCGAAGCTGGTGGAAAATTGCAAGTGCTCGTCCTGCGTGGATTTTGAATTCAATTTCGGCGTCTACCGCAGGCTGCATCCTTTCAAGGCTATGCCAGTGCCGTAACAGGGCCTATGGCCATTCCGCCTGAGGCGGACCCGCCGGACTGTTTGGCGGGCAGACGGCCAAAGCCGGGAAGTTCTCCCATGGATGAGTATACGGAAAAAACCCGGCGCTGGCTGGACGAGCGGTTCTCCAGTGCGGATGAGAACGGCATTTACAGGAGCCACGCCCCGATATACGGTTTCGGGCGGGACGCCATGGCGCTGGGTATGTATCAGAACAATTATGCCGTTTTAAAGGAAATAGGGGAGCTGTCCGGCGGCCTCGGCATAGAGACTTTCCTGGACGTGGGTTGTGCCGAAGGGTTTACGGCCTGCCTGGTAAAGAAAATTTTTGGGTACAGGGCCACAGTCGCCGATCTAAGTCCGCGGGCCGTTGAAAGGGCAGGGGAAATTTACGGCCTGGCGGGTTTCGCGGCGGATGTGCAGGACCTGCGGGGGCTCTCGGACGGCAGCTTCGACCTGGCGCTCTGCTCCGAAACGATAGAGCATGTTCCCAGCCCGGAAAAGGCGTTCGCGGAGCTGAGGCGGATTGCCGCGAAAGCCGTCATAGTAACGGTTCCCGCGGCGAACTCTGAAGCGGAAAAGAAAAGCTTCGTCCCGCCGTCGGCGCCGCACACGCATTTGAATATTTTTACGCGCAACGACCTTGAGAAATACCTGCCGGGCTGCAGGATAAAACCCATATCCAACCGCTGGCTTGGCCGGCTCACGGGCCTTTTCACAGGTATCTCTCCGACCGGGCCTGAAGTGAAAATGAGACTTGCGGCCAGGATATACAGGCGGTTCGTGCGGCTGGCTGCGCCCTTTCTGGGCGGGCTGTACGGCGTGGGCATGGCCAAGTTCTTTATTATGGCGGACCGGCTGGTATGTTCCCTGTTCCCCGGCGCCGCGCACACGTATATAGCCGTCTTGGAAAAGACGCGGCGGGTGGCCGGAAAGGGGCCGCGCCCGTCCGTGAATATTCTAGAATATATGTTGAGGGAGAGTAGTGTGCTTCCGTATAAGCTGCCCCGGAAGGCCGTCTGATGGACATCCGCCTAAGGCGGACACCTACGCAAGTATTGACCGGAGCCTGACGAACTATGCCGAAACTATCCGTTGTGATAGCTGTAAAGAACGAGGAGAGAAATATCCGCGCCTGCCTGGAAGCGGTAAAATGGGCGGACGAGATAGTGATCGCGGATGACTGCAGCGTGGATAAAACCGTCGAGATCTGCCGCGAGTATACCGGCACGATAATAATTAACGACACCGGCGGAAGTTTTCACAAAAACAAGAACCTGGGGATTGAAAAGTCCGACGGCGACTGGATCTTGAGCCTGGACGGCGATGAGGTCGTAAGCGCCGAGCTGCAAAGCGAAATCGTCGCGCGGCTGGCCTCCGATCCCATCGGCGTTGACGGGTTCTATATTCCCAGGAATAATTATTTCCTTGGAAAGCACATAACAGGCTGCGGCTGGTCTCCGGACTATATCGTAAGGCTCTTCCGGAAAGGCGCAGCTATTTGGCCGCTGAATATTCATGATGTGCCAAGGATAGCGGATGAAAGCCGCGCGGCCCGGCTGGGAAATCCGCTTATCCATCAAAGCTATTATTCTCTGGCGCAGTACTTTGAGAAATTTAATAAATATACTACCAGGCTGGCCGTAGAAGAGCGGGAGAAGGGCGTCCGGGTAAGCGCTAAAAACTTTTTGGCGGTTTTTTTTATAAAACCGCTATTCTGGTTTCTGCGCAAGTATCTGTTCCAAAAAGGGTTCATGGACGGTTTTCGCGGCTTTTTTATCTCGTTCTCTTCCGGGCTGGTGATATTCGTCACTTACGCGAAATTGTGGGAAACGCAGAAAAATGAAGAAGCGTAATATCCTGTATCTTTCCAACTTCGGCGATATAGTTGGCGGAGGGGAAGTCAGCCTCCTCGGGCTGCTCTCGCTTCTGGACGCCTCCCGGTTCGTCCCGGCGGTAGTCTGCCCGGCTGAAGGGGAACTGGCGGAGGAGATCAGAAAACTCGGCATAGAGGTGAGCATTATCCCTATGCCGAGGCTTAAATGGATCAACCCGGTGTCTTTTTTTCGCACCCTTTCGGTTCTTTTGAAGCTGATACGCGGCAGGGAAATCTCACTGGTTCACGCCAACGGCTCCCGGTGCGCCGTTTACGGCGGCATCGCGTGCCGGCTTACAAAAATCCCCATGATCTGGCACGTAAGGATACTCGAGTCCGACGGCCTGCTGGACAGGCTTTTGGCGGGGCTTGCCAGTGTGATAATCGTGAATTCCAACGCCGTTAAAGACCGCTTCAAATGGCTGAAAGACCGTAATAAACTGGAAACCGTGTATAACGGCATTGACCTTAATAAATTCCGCGTCCACCCCGGCAGCGCCGGGATCCGCAGGGAACTTGGCGTCGCCGCCGGGGCCCCGCTGGTCGGGACAGTTGGGCGGCTGGATTGGTATAAGGCCCATCAGCATTTTATACAGGCCGCGAAGCTGGTAAAAGAAGCAATGCCCGGCGCGCGATTCCTGATAGCCGGGGAAGGGGCCGAACGCGCCAAGCTTGAAGCGCAGGTCAAAGAACTGGGGTTGGAAGAAGATGTCATATTTGCCGGGCAAAGGCGCGACATTCCGGATATACTGGCCGGGCTTGATGTCTTCGCGCTTTCTTCCGTCAGCGAGGGGTTCGGAAGGGGCATCGTGGAAGCTATGGCCTGCGGGAAACCGGTTGTCGCGACCATGGTCGGCGGGATACCGGAGGTGGTGGAAGACGGCTTGACCGGCAAATTGGTTCCCGCCGGAGATCCCGCGGCGCTGGCCGGCGCGATAACGGGATTTTTGAAAGACAAGGAACTGGCCGCGGCCATGGGCGCCGCCGGACGCAAAAGGGCGGAGCGCTTCAGCATAGGGCGCAATGTGGAAAAGACACAGGACATTTATGAAAGCGCGCTTTCCGGCCGCTGCGGGAGCGGTGAACAATGAAGATCGGCATTGATGCGAGGGAATTGCGCCGTAACCAGATGACCGGCATCGGCAGGTTCCTGCGGAACCTGCTTTACGGGCTGCTAAAGGAGGACACCCGTAACGAGTATTTTTTATTCGGTTATCCGGACCTGGATTTTGCCTGCGACGCCAAAAATTT
>Ga0180009_10008358_pt1 | contig 10279 bp, 5 predicted proteins | sample OS_PC_MetaG_FD_123537 | JGI IMG/M metagenome (GOLD analysis project Ga0180009, IMG submission 123537) | Groundwater microbial communities from the Aspo Hard Rock Laboratory (HRL) deep subsurface site, Sweden - OS_PC_MetaG | ecosystem: Environmental > Aquatic > Deep subsurface > Groundwater... | reverse complement strand
TCCCCACCCTCGCAAAGTCCGCCATACTATTACGAAGCTCTGTATTAGCTCCCATCTCATGGCGGACCTGGACTGGCAGGAGATCTAGGTTAGTCCCATAATGACTGAACCTAGCTCTATCCTGCAATCCCAGCATGGCATTGAACTTATCCGTAGTTCTAGGCCTAGACGTACTAGCCCCCCAGCCAGTAACCCCAAACGGTGCTGGAGATGGAGATCCTACCCCCTGAAAAGTGGGATACAGATTACTCATTCTAACCCTCCTTTACGGAACCTGGGGGAAGAGCTCCTCAAAGGCAGGAGCGGAGGTAGGAGTTTGCACAGCGGGAGCACTCTGAGGAAGCCTGGGAGCTATTGTGTCCATAAAGTTAGGCCTGGGAGGGGGAATCAACGTCTTACCCTGCACTGACCAGCTAGCCTCAATAAACGGCTGAGCCAGGAGGGCAAAGGTAGTATCATCCATCCCAGCTGCCCGAGCGTTAAGCTCCTTAACCATCCTATCCTGCTCTACCGGACTCTTAGCAGCGTACTCTTCCAGCTTAGATCGAGACTCTATCCTAGGATCATAAGCAGGTATAGACAGCTGACCAGTTTCCCACTGCACGAACTTTGCATAGTCCTGACCCGATAGAAACTCATACCTTCCGGTTAGATTATTCTCTCTAACCTCCATCTGGTACTTAACCTTTGCCAGCTGGGCAGCGATATGGATCCAATTAGGATCATTTAGCTCGCTAGTCCTAATCTTAGCTGACATCTCCACTGGATTCATGGGAGTCCACGAGTTAATCAAAGATAGCTTACCTTGTAGTACTCTTGCAGCGATGTCTGGGGCAGCGCCTTCAATAGAGGCTACAGCTCCATCTAGAAACGCACCGGCAGCAGTAGCATCTTGACCCTGAGCCGCGGACATTGCCAGCTTCATTTGTATCTCAAACTGATCGAATGCTTGAGCCAGTTGTTGATTCGCTTGCCCCTGACGGCTGAGGGCTTCCTTTCTAACCCTCGCCTCTCCAATCGAGATCACCCAGGGATTAAGAGTCCCAAACCTCTCGATAATATCCCTAGTCGCCTCCGCATCTCCCTCAGCCTTCATCAGCGCGTCGAGAGCCGCCTCATCACGGATTGCAGTGATATGCTGCTTAAGCGTGCGAGTGATAGCCTCAGCCTCCTCAGGCTTCCTACCTTCTTGTTGATAGGCAGTCTTGAGTTCATCCAGCTGATCCCATATTGTCTGACTATCAGCAGTAAGCGCGGTCGAGAGGATATTACTCCTTGTAGTATCCACAAACCTAATCCCCGCAGCCCGAGACTTAGCCGCCGCGATGGGATCTATCTTGTTCATCACCTCAGGCATCATCGGGCCAGTACGGGCAGGCATAGCGGGCTTAGGCGCAGGTGCTCCTATCCCAGCCGCAACCCCAGGAGCAGGAAGAGTTCCCGCTGGGCCAGGCGCGCCTCTCATCTGCGGAGGCTGAGCTGGGGGATACAACTCCCCCTTTGCCCGCGCAGCAGCTCTATCCCCTCTTAGCGCGTCGGCAGACTCATCCAATCTACCTGCTAACTGTGCCCTTTGTGCGGGATCTATAGGGGGTACAGTTCCAGTTAGGCTCTTAAGATTAGCCTCACTAGCCCCTATACTTGCTTGGGTCTCCTGACCAGGTCTTGCCAGAGTAGCCTGAATCTCGTTCACAAACTCCTGCCCATACCTCTGGGCGGATGTGAGAGCATTCCTATCCCCATTAGTAGCCTGCTGGCGGATGACTCCCTTCTGCTGCTCATCCGCTTGCTGGGAGTATCTCCGTTCTTGCGCCGCATATCTCTGCGACTCCTGCCGCATCTGCCCGATCTGCGCGCCGAACTGCATCCCACCCTGGAGGCCTCCTGCAAAGTCCCCAGCCAGTCGATCTATCTTAGCTAAGAATCCCATTATGGCCTCCTTTAGAACCGCCCACCAATTTGTCCACCCAGATTAGCTCCCATAGCTGCTCCCTCCCCTGCGCCTAATCCACCAGTTGCAGCTCCAGCAGCTAGTGCTCCAACCGTCGCCCCTATCGCAGTGCCAGCCAGCCTCGCCAATCCACTTCCCTTATTATTCTCCGCCACTGCGTAGCTATGCCCATTCACAAACGCAGCCATAGAAGCCAGCTCCTCCGGGCCGAAGGAGGGCGTTGTAATAGATACTGTATTTCCCTCCAATATAGCCATAGCAGTTTCTTCCGTAATGTCACCACCTCCCCATGCGCGGACTTTATCTATAATATAAGGAATCGCCCTTGAGTCATCCCGTGCGGATACAGTTCCACCATAGGATATAGGCTTTCCATCCAAGAAGTCCCGCAACTGTGCAGCATACATACGGCCATTAAGTAGGGGGTCAACTAGTAATGGAATCTGTGCATTATTGTTAGTATTAAAGGTTGTAAGAAAGTTGTTCACATCGTTATATACAGACTCAACAATAGCCTTGTCTTGTGGCCTATAGCCATAAGTAGGATCATAATCTAAACCCGCCAATCTAGCACGCAAGGCATTGCGGTCTTGTGAGTTCATCTTAAGAGTATCAACTGTATAGGATGTTCCCTGTATACTACTAGTACTCTGCCAATTCCCCTCTGCATCTACATACCCACCTCTCAGATCCTGTAACTCTTCGCTACTAATAACCTGGGAGGATATAAGGCTATCTATGGTAACATCTTTAGGCTTCCCGAATCCTCTGAGCATGTTTGTCCAAATAGTATCACGTTTCTCCTCAGTAGTCTCGAACTCTCCCTTAGCATCTAGATACTTTTGATACTCAATTGTATGGAGTGCTGGATCATCCTGATCCGTTCCGAACAACTGAGCATAGTTACTAGCCTCGGATATCTCGTAGTTCTTATCAAACTGCCGGATGGCCTCAGTGAACTTACTCCTATCCATCCCATAGGCATCCGCATACTGATTCACCGTATCCAGCCACTGCTCCCTTGCAAAGGTTGGAGTACTCTCAATCGCTACTCCCTCCCCGGCAAGAATAGACTCCAACTCATCAGCAGTAGGAGATCTCCCTGCGAGCATAGAGAAGTTATTAAGTACGCGAGTTTGATACTGAACCCGAGCCTGTTGGTATTCCGCATCCTCTACCCCCTGCTTGAGGGGAGCACCTCCTAACACCTGCCCAACGGTTACACCTGTAATACCATTATCGTTGATATACTTCTGCACAGCCGACATAAGATCCTGGAACTGCCCCGCCATCCCAGGCTTAGCAGTCCATGTCCCGCTTGGCCCTGCCACTGCAACCGCCGCCACGTCCTCAGGACTGAATCCTATGTCAGATAGCGTAACTTCTCCAGTTCTCTTAGGGGCTTCCACTCTTAGGTCAGATAGCTTCAACTCCCCCTCAAACCCAAGACGGCCTCCAAGCTCTGCATCAAGCTGGGTCTTTGCCAGGAGGAAGCGATCAGTCTCCAGCCCGAAGTCTTGTGCTACCTGCTTTGCAGTGAGGGCATAGTTGCGATCAGACTCCGCGACTGCCTGATTGAACCTATCCTTATCCAGCTCATGAGCCTCACTAAACTTCATGATGTCTGTAGCACGATTGAGATTCTGCTCGCTGATCTGGGAAGCCAACGCTAGGGCTCCCATAGTCTTCCTACCCGATACAGCCATACTCCCCCCTTGTAGCAAGGAGGCAATATCTTCCTCGGTAGGATTCTCCCTAAGCTGCGTGAGAGTTGCCCTAAGAGCATCCCTGGCCGCACCTTGCTGATCCACCCTAACAAACCACTGGTCCATTGTCTCCCCTGGGATCATCTTTTCCAGGGATGCTACTCCAAGTTGATCTGCGGTTATGCTCCCGCCACCATCTGCCAAGCCCCCAAACAACTCCGCAAATTGTAGCGAGCTTTGAGAAGCAAACTCAAACACTGCCTGGTTCATCTCCCGGTCAGCGATCTCGATGTCCGCATAGATCTTCGCCACTTCGGCGGTGGAGAGATTGGTTTGGAGGGCGAGCTGCTCATCAAACTGCCGAGCAGCCTCGGTCTGCTGACCATACAGACTACCGAGCGCAGTCCCCTCCTGAATGTCCAACTGTCTGTCCGCCTGCCTAGCGGAGACAGTCTGGACTCGAATGTCCTCCAATCCTGTATCTAGACTCTCCCCCCTCAACAAGGAGATAGCTTGAGCATCCCCAAGCTTTTGCCCTGTGAGGGCTAAATACCTATCCTTCAACCTCCCCCACTCTTCAGTCGCCATAAGCTCAGCAGGGTTGAGTTTGCTAGTATAGGTGGTATCCACTCCAATATCCTGAGCGGTTATAACTCCCCCTGTGCCTAGATTGATAAACCCAGTCTGCGCCGCAGCCTGCATGAGGATGTCAAAGTCTAACTTTTGCTGCTCAAGCTGCTGGTCGAAGGTTTGCTGCTCAGCTTGGAGAGTTTGGATGTTCTTCCCAGTTACTGGATCTATCATTGTTCCAGTAAGCTGCGCCCTCTGGATAGCATCCTGTAGGTCCAACTGCTGCTGGGCTATCGTCCTAGTCCCCTCCAAATCAACCTGCTGACCTCTTATCAGCGCCTGGACCTCAGCCTCAGTGGGCTGCCGGCCAGCCCTCGCCTGAAACCTCTGCACAAGGGAGTCCGCGATCATAAAGAACTTATCCAGCTCCGCCTCATCAATAGTCCCATCTGGATTGTATCTAATCTTATCAAACCCCAGATCATTCAGTGCAATACTCCCCCCTCCATACACCCCCGTGAGGGAAGCTTGTTCATTGGCCTGATTGGAGAGCTGCTGAGTCCACTTGAGATTCATCTCATCCCGTTCCAACTGATCGGAGAGATTGTATCTCATCTGCTCCAACGTAGCTACCGTATCCCACCATCCCGTAGCAGCAGCCTCCGCGATCTGGGCATCCAGCGCGAGCTTTGCATCCGCCTGACGATTCTGGACTAGCTGCGCAGCAGTGGTGACCGCCAGCTGCTTTGCGGCAAGGGTTTGAGTCGCCTCAGTCTTAATACTCTCCCCCCTCAGGAGGGAGAGTATCTCCCCATCCGATAGATCCTCAGGATCCATTCCTATCGCCCTAAGAGCAGCACTTAGAGCTGGCTCAAGCTGGTCAAACCGAGCCATATCAATAGTACCATCTGCCTTAAGGACTCCAGTAGTATCTACCCCTAAGTCTTCCGCAGACAGCGTTCCATCTACCGCGATCTGTCCAGTAGCCTGCGTGAGGAACTGGAACTGCGTCTGAGCAAGCTCTGTCCTCTTCAGCCCGATCTCGGCAGTCTGGATCTCAATCTGCGCCTCTTGTAGCTGGCTCTGAAGAGTCTCAACATCCTCCCCAGTTGTGAGGGTAAGAGTCCCAGATAGCTTAGCCTCCTCCAGCCTTTGATTGAGCGTCGCAAGCTGCCCTGATAGCGTTGATAGCTGATTTCCATCAAGGTCCGTCATGGGAGTTCCATCAGGATTATACATCAACCCTGTGAGCTCTCCCAACCTCAGCTGGATCTGACTAGCAAGATCCTCCTCTCTTATATCTACATCCTGCTGGCCTACTGTCCTCATTGGAACATTGACAGTCTGCCCCATCATTAAAGCCTGTCTAGTAGAAACAGGAAGACTATCCCAATCCACTCCCCTTAGGCCCAGGGCAGTCTTAAGATCCGCATCGGTAAGATCAATTCTAGCATGCCATTGGTCTATAGTCTCCCCTTCCTGCATTGAATCCAAACCACTCAGCCCAGGCAAGCCTAGACTGGTAAGATTCATGGGAGTCTCTACATACCCCGTAACCTCCCCCATCCCCAGCAACTGCTCATAATCCTGCTTGAGCTTCTCCAACGTGGGAGCGTCCTCAAACATACCAGTGAGGCCGGCCTGTTCTACTAGCTGATTGAAGTTTTGTTGTAGAGCCGCCAAAGTATCGGTATCCTCATACATACCAGTAACTTCGGCCTCTGTAATAGCTTGCTCAAACGCCTGCTGCTGTGCGGCTAGTGTATCCTGCCCCTCATACTGCCCAGTAACTCCCGCTTCAGCTAAAGCAAGTTCTGCCCGCTGACGAATAGCGGCTAATGTATCTGCATCGTTATAGGTACCAGTAAGAGCCGCTTCAGTTATGTCCCGTTCAAACTGATCCCTAATAGCGGTGAGAGTATCACTCCCCTCATACAATCCAGTCAGCTCAGCCTCAGCTAGTATCTTGTTTATATCCTGCTGAATCTTGGCGAGAGTCTCCTCCCCCTGGTAGGTTCCAGTCAGCTCTCCCTCTGCAAGAGCCTGAGCGCCAGGAACCATAGCTATATTAACTGTCTCCCCTGCCATTAGGGCGCTACGGGTAGTCATAGGTAGGGAGTCCCACTCAATCCCCCGCTGATATAGCGCACTTCTAAGATCGTTCTCTGTCAGCTCAATCCGGGCTAGCCACTGCTCTTGAGTCTCCTCCGGCTGCTTGAGGTCCTGTAGCTTATCTACCCCTAAGGACGCAAAGTTAACGGGAGTATTAACATACCCTCGCTTTGCTACTAGCATATCAAAGTCTTGCTTTTGCTTAGCGAGAGTATCTACAACATTCCCAGCGTCGTCAGTATATTGCCCAGTCAGCCCTGCCTGATCAGTTTCAGCAGCTCGCTTCGTCTGGTAGGCAGCTATAAGATTCTGCTCGTCTTGGGAGAGTTGCTGCCCGGCAGCCTGGGAGGCCTGCAACCTACTAGCAGCTCCCGCCAGATCATCCGCACTCAGGGCGGCATACAACCCCTGAGTAGAGGCAAGATTCGCTCTCTTCTCCTCCCCTTCCCGCTGGAGAAGCTGAGACCGGATGTCCGCCTTCGCCCCAATAACCTGGCCCTCAAGAGTCTCAAACGCTCGCTGGGACATCCCGGACTGAGATCCTCCCGGATCTATCCCATACTGCCTAGCCATCCTCTCACGGGCATCCTGAGCTTCCCGATCCGTCTCCCCGATCAGGGTAGACTCAAGAGCTGCCCGATCCCATCCTAGCTGGGAGGCCTGCTGGGTGGCTTGCTGCCTCAACCCGGACGTATCCTGTGCAGGTTGGTAAGCCATCCCAGCCGTAAGAGTCTGGTTCTGAGTATCCCTCAACGCCGCAGCAGCGGGATCCTCCTCATACCCTAACATCCCCGCTACGGTTTTCTTCTTCTTAGCCGCCGGCAATCCGAGAGCGGCGGCAGTACCATTCGGAACGAAGAGATTCGTCATTCGCCAAACTCCGTTCCATTTTGGAACAGAGTTTCTCCTTTCCATAGCAGGGGGAACATCGAGAGGGGGAGTCTCCTCCCCCTCCCTTGAATCACTGTAGAGCCTCTACCCGTGTGTTCAGCCGCTTCAGCTCCTCCAAGATCCGCGCGAACTGCTCTTTCTGTCGAGCGTCGAGGACTGCCACACTGGATGCCAGTCCTCTTCGATCAGTTAGAGATTGCGTAACTTGGTCCTGAACATACGCGGAACTTGCATCCAGTTGGGATTGAAGGAATCCATAAACCGTAACAACTAACGTAACCACCAGAGGTATCGACCACCTAACCCATGTAGCTGTGGTGTCTCTCGCCAAGGTTTGCTTTACCTCCGATAGATCCCTTTGGACACTCTCCCATCTGTCCTCGTGCAGGCAGTGCTCAGCCATACTAATCCCCTCCCCCAGCTGTCTCACGAGATATCTGCCGCCCACCGATTGATGAGCCTAATCCCCCCAGCTACAACTGCCGTCACAAAGGTATGCCAGAGGATCTTCGGATCCATAGCTCCAGCCTGTGCAATCTCCGTAGCGGCCACTACTCCTCCTGCAATCACGGGGATTACTACATGCCGCAGCGCAGACTTCACGTCATTCCCGTTAGGAAAGCTCCACCTATCGCTCATCACAAAGCCTCCAGGAAAGCCTTGTAGAAGGCAATGAACCGCTGGCCATAATGAGAGTTGATGCAATACCTCCCAGCACTAACCTTCCGGGCCTCCAGCGTCGATGCGGTTAGAAGCGAGTCCCAAGCGTCCTGATACTCCCCTGACCAGCCATCCCAGGGCACCTCAACATCCACGAAGAGGGGATCCCTCACCGCGCCGGGGATAGGCGTGGAGACAAAGAACTCCACTCCCGCCAATCCCTCGTCTGCTACCAGAATCTCATTCAGCCCCTCAGCCTTCTGCAAGCTGAGCAGAGAGTCCAGCGCGGACTCTTCCTGCTTGATCTTCTGCTGCTGATTGTAGATATCCGCATCCGTCACGCTCCAGGCCACTCCCGCCACCACCAGGAGTGCAATCCCCACAAGCAAGCCTTTCATCTCCTCCTCCTTACTGTGCGTTGTTGTCGTTGATGGTGCCAGTTCCACCATCTACAATCTCTCTACTACCCGCTGCACCCTGCACCTGATTGTTGGAGATGATAACCTTCGTAGCTCCCGCGTCAATCGTGAGATCCCCGCTAATCTTGCATAGCGACATCCTCGCGGTGTCAGCACTAGCCGCAAACCTGGCAGGGCTGGCTGCCCCGGAGAACGTTGCCATAATGGTAACACTCCCCTTCCCGAAAGGAGTAGGCCCAGCCGAGAACGCTGCTCCAGCGGAGGAGTAGTTCCCCATCTCTACCCGACCATAGTTCCCCACCTGCAACGCCTGGTCGTCGGCATCTACCACATCACAATCCACCAGAGTCCAATGCTGCCCAGCAGACACTGCAAACCCATCATCGTCTGCATCTACAACCTGGCAGTTTCGCAGGACTCCATGATCCGCCCCGGCAGTCACAGAGACTGCATCCATATTCCCGCCTGCCCCACCAGTCGCGGTATAGAACCTCATCCCCGAGATACTCACCGAATCTCCTGTAGCAACAGTGAGAGCCGGGGAGGTTGTGAGATTGACGTTCGTAAGCAGCGGGCTGCCTACTCCCTCAATCTGCATTCCGGTATACACCTCAGTAACGGGATCATTGTAGGTCCCCCTCATCCACTGAATAGCTCTCTTCCCTACTGCATAGCAGGCATTAATAGCATCCTGGCCAGACCAGAAATGCCCCTGGCCGGAGGAGTCTACCACCGCTGGGTGGAGGCCGATCCAATACTCCTCCCTCGGCCACTCGGACGCGGCGTAGTCGGTCAGCTTCGGGTTCTGCCCGATCACCCGAATCCCGGTCGCACCCGCGATCACGATGTTCAGCGAGTCGGCAGACGGGCTGCGCTTGAACTTGGCGCTGTAAAGCTGCCCGCACGGCACGCACATGAAGGTGTCGAGCAGCGCGCCCGTCGAGTGCCTCAGCTCCACCCGAGACGAGTCACCCACCAGCACTCGGCCACTCAGCCAGTCAGCGTCCGCGAACTGGATGCGGTTGCTGACGGTCAGCGTGTCGGGGGCGGGCGTCTCAATGTAGGGCAGCGACGTTTGATAGATCGCCTTGATCTCAGCGGCAGACAAAACGCCCTTTGCCAGCCATGCCCCAGCCATGCTTTCAATGCGCCCGTCGTAGGTGGCCAGGTAGTTTACCAATACCTGCTTTGCCGTGTCTTGCATGGACGTGTAGGTGCCACTTGTGGTATTGGTGGTTGATACCAGTTCTCCGTTGACATAGAGCTTCATCCCCGCATGAGCCGAACTCCCGTCGTAGGTTCCGACTAAGAACATCCACTGTGCAGGGTATACAGAGGAAACGGTAGCCAGGCTCAATGCACAATTGAGATAGCCGGCAGTGTCATCATCGTAGAGTCTCCATATGATCTCAGATCCAGCTGCTCCTTGGCCAAACAGGCTGACGCCCTTCGGGCTGGTAGTGATATACTGCACCCCGGCTCTCGTAGTGGGTCGCTTTACCCAAGCCGCCACCGTCAGAGCTGTATCTACGCCACTCCCGGTTAGCAGTATTCCCGTAGCAGCGTAAGCGGAGGAAAGGCCGTCTCCAACCGAATCAGAGGATGTATAGTAGCCCGTAGGAGAAGTCGCATCTACCACCTTGAGCGTCGGCGCCTTAGTCGTGTCGAACACCCCTACGAACCCGTGCCCACTCACATCTGCCGTGTAGCCAGCGGAAAAGGCAACGCGCACGTCTCCAGGCACCGGCAAGCCAGCCCAGTTCTTCCTGATGATCTGCGTGAACCCATTGCTTGCATCGCCCGGCTTGTTGTCCACAATCACCAGCCCGCTATCCGTCCCAACGAAGAACCGGCTTCCGTCCCGCCCGGCTGCGGAGGCGTGCGGCAGCGCGGAGACGGCGTTGAAGCTCGCCGTCGAGTCGAACGGCATCCCGAGGGCGCCCGTGCGACCAAAAGCATAGATGGCATCT
>Ga0180009_10008357_pt1 | contig 10280 bp, 9 predicted proteins | sample OS_PC_MetaG_FD_123537 | JGI IMG/M metagenome (GOLD analysis project Ga0180009, IMG submission 123537) | Groundwater microbial communities from the Aspo Hard Rock Laboratory (HRL) deep subsurface site, Sweden - OS_PC_MetaG | ecosystem: Environmental > Aquatic > Deep subsurface > Groundwater... | reverse complement strand
TCTTCTTCTTTCAGTTGGGAAGAGTTGCTCCCTTTGATTAATTCAGGCAGGGAAGAGCGGTCAGCCATTATTCAGGCCAGACCGGAAGTGTTAATCAACCTCAGGAGCCTGATACCCCTGAATTTTTCGTCCGGAGTTTCTTACAACCTGTCAGCTTTTGGGCGCGTCTCTAAAATCAGGTTGTCCCCATTCGGCCAGCCATGTCTGCCCGCCGTGAATCTCCAATATGCTTCCGGTTACCCATTCAGCTGCATCGGATGCCAGGTAGACGGCTAAATCAGCGACCTCTTCCGGCTTCCCCGTGCGCCCCCGGAGGATGTTGCTCAGGAGGTGTTTCATTTGCTCAGGGGTTCTGTTCTTGATGGTGCGGGGCGTATCGATTAGTCCGGGGGCAATGGCATTGACCCGAATATGCGGGGCAAACTCCATGGCCAGTGACTTGGTGAGGTTAATGACCGCCGCCTTGGCGGCCGAATAAGCCGGCATTCCGGCAAAAGGGAATAGCCCGGTAATAGAGGCAATGTTTATGATACAGCCCTTTTTCTGGTCCAGCATCGTCTTAGCCACCGCCTGGGTAACTAAAAAAACACTCTTCAGGTTCACCGCAATGGTCTCGTCCCAGTCTCTTTCCTTTATCCTCAGCACTCTGCCTAGGCGAAAGTTAGCCCCGCTGGCGCCACCGGCATTGTTGACCAGGATGTCGATGCGGCCGTATGTTTCTATGCCTTTTTCCACCATGTTGGCGACTTGCCCGCTGTCGGTCACATCGACCGGCAGGACGGTGCTTTTCTGTCCCAGGGCTTTTATCTCTGTGGCGACCTCCTTACCGAGGTCAGGGTCGATGTCGGCAATGCAGACATCGGTACCGCACCGCGCTAGAGCCAGACTGATAGCCTTGCCAATACCCTGACTGCCTCCCGTGACGATGGCTACTTTACCGCTGAGATTCAGGTCCGTTAGACTCATTAGATGTGCCTCCACCAGCTTATCATTTAAGCGACGGCATCATTGGGAAGGTGGCAGGAAAATCCCCTCCTCGACCAATCTCTTTATTGGCTGTGCGTCAGATCTTTCTGCCGGGTCAGTGGGCAGGCGGTCACTAAACATGTTAATGGGATACATGGGTTTGCTGTACATCTCTTTGTAAAGTTCCGTTCTCAGTTGTGTCAGCCAGTTATGTCTGGGGTCCATTCTCCGCTTCCTGAGAGCTTCAATGTTTATGGCAGTGCCGGTAACGGTCTCGCCGGTATAGGGCACGTGCTGTAGCAGGGCGCCATGAAAGTCCACTATCATTGACTGGCCCGGCCAGGCGTTAAGGGGGTTACCTTTAACATAAAGGTCGCCGGGGGCACATGCCACCACATACATCATGTTATATGCCGCTGCTGCCCGGTTGGTAATCTGCCATAAGTCCTGTGGCGGGGAACCTTCAGGCTCGCTCATACCGCTGGAGCGCAGCATGACCTCGCAGCCCTGAAGTGCCAGTGCCCTGGTGTGCTCAAAATAGAACCCCTCATTGCAGATAATATAGCCCAATTTGCCAATGTCGGTCTCTATGACGGGGAACATGCAGCTGACCACATCTCCCTTCTTCCGGCCGTACTTCCCATCCATCTTCTCAATGTATTTATCCCATATGTCATGCGGGCTGATATCGTCACGTCCACGGTATGGCAGATAAGGACAATATTTATGATGTTTGTATATGACCTCCCCATCCGGGCTAATAATAAAGCCGCAGTTAAAGGCATATTCCTCACTTATCTCCGGGATTACCTCGTGGGCTGTGCCCCCAATATATATCTTGTAATGCTTAGCCTTCTCGGCTAGCAGGTCGGTTTCTTCTCCGGGTATTCGTATCGCCATGTCTTTGGCTACTTTGGTGTATATGTTGGAGTAGGGAGCCGCAATATCGTTCCAGCCCTGCATGAAAACCTCGGGAAACAGTGCCAACTTGATGGGGGCATACTCGCGGTAGCTTACCTTGGCCGCGGCATATTCCAGTAGTTCCAGACATCGGTCTAAATTAGCCTTCCTTATCTCCCTTCTATGGTCTATGCCGGTCCTGTTCATCTGCATGCAAATTGCCGTATATAACTCTACCACTCGTTTACCTCCTTTTCCTTCCGTCAGTAATGACAGTTAGCGCTTATTACTGGTTCCTAACGGCTGGGTCTTTTCAGAATGCTGGTTCATAGGAACGAACTCCAGAATTCCAGCGCTATGGTAAATATATTAGATTAGCCCTCCGATTCTGTCAAGGTATTCTACATAGCCCTGCTACCAGTGGACGGTTGAATACTGACAGAGGCGGCGCTTTAGCCTGGTTGTTCCACGTTGATTTGCGCCCAGTTCCTCCGGTTTCAGATAGTGGCTGCCGTTGTAATATATGGGTTCGATTTCCCCGGCGTCAACAAACCCGAGAATGCCGATAGCCTGGGTTGTCCTGACCGGCACCTTGGAGAACTCACTTTACGCTGCTTCCGGGAGGTGGCGGCAGGATTAGTATTAGAATTGCCCCTGCCAGAGCGGTAACACTCAATATCAGCCATGCGGGGTCGTAATAGCCGAGCGTGTCAAACACCCAGCCCGCCGCCGGTGGGGCAACTATCATACCGATAGTCACGAAAACACTGAGCAGTCCCAGAATAGCCCCAAAATTCCTGATGCCAAAGTACTCGGCTATAGTAGGCGTTCTAACCGGCTGAAACCCACCCATGCCTAAACCGAAGGTGATAGCAAAAAGAATTATTAAAACAAAAGAGCTACCGTCGATAAGCCAGAAAAGAAATGCCCCGGCACTGAGCAAACCACAGGTTAGCGCCATGACATACCGTTTCTGAAAAATGTCAGATAATAATCCAAAAGGTATGCGCGCCCCCATACTTGCCAGAGCGACAACCATTGACACCTGACTGGCACTGGACCTTTCCAGTCCTATGCTGGCCAAGTATGGCATTAAATGTATTACTACGGCGTTTATAGTGGCTATTTGCAGCATCAAGGTTATACCTATGAACCAAAACGCCCGCATCTTGATTGCCTGCCTGACGCCGATATTGAAATCGCGCGCTTCCGGGTTATCGGAACCGTTGGCAATATCAGGCGGGCTCCCGTCAGGCAGAAGGCCGTGCTCTTCCGGTCTATTGCGGAAAACCAGGGATAACGGTATGCCCACCACCCAGAGACCGATTGCCAGGACGATTAAGGCATTTTGCCAGCCATAAGTGTCAATCAGTTTTACCAGCAGGGGAATAAACACGCCGCCGATGCCGGTGCCCACGGCCAGAATTCCACTGGCTTTGCCGATGTTCTTTCGGAACCATCTGGCTACCATTGTCATGGGCAGCATCTGGATTGCCAGAGAACTGCCCAGCCCTATTACCAGGAAGGCTGCATAGAACATTGCCAGATTATTGACTCGACTTAGAAGGAGCAGGCCCAGTCCATAGGCCAAAACACCAGCTAACGCCAATCTCCTGGCTGGCCAGCGGTCGATTACCACGCCCAGGAAGGGATTGAGAGCCCCTGACTCTAAACCTCGAAGGGACATCGCCAGGGATATCTGAGCATAACTCCAGCCGAAGGTGGTGGCAATGGGATTTACAAAAGCAGTAAATCCGAATAACATTGCCCCGGAACTATAGGCCATAAGTAGCGCACTGGCAGCTACTATATACCACCCGTAAAAAACTTTAGGTCTCTTCGTGACGGCTCCTTTGCTCACAGCGAGTCTGGGCGGCTATCTTTTACGCTTCCCGTTCTAGAGTCTATATCAACAACGATAAATCCTCAAGGGTTAGCCCGAATTTCTGTCTTTAAAGCGTTATCGGCATGAGGACCTGTGATAGAACTGGATGGCGACAAAAACTGCATCGTCTAATGTGCTGAATAGTAGCGGCGAGATGATGGCAATACGGAGATAGATGATATAATTGAAATTACCATCAGGCATACGCGAATCTAAAGTGCCATTAGAAGCAACCATACTTTGAAAGGGAGGGGAACGAAAAATGTATGGTTACAAGAAAAAAGTCAAACTTTTATATTAAATATCGCTCGGTTTCCTGCATTAGCCTCACCAGCTGTGCTTTCTTCATGGCGCGCTGCTGGCGGTAAACCTCCTCAGTCATTCCCCCCGCTTCAAAGTCGTCGTCCAGCTGGGCAAGCTCAATAATTAATCGGTGTTTTTGCTGGTCAGGGCTGGCCACAGTAACTGCTGGCTGGACATGCCTCTTTTTCATCAGGTAGATAAGGATAAAACCGCCGATAAGTACGGTCAGCAGGATAGCCGACCATCTAACCGCTTGATAGTCGCCGCTTTTGGGCAGACCGGAAAGCTGGGCTATCAGTGTTTCACCGGCCGCAAAATTACGACCTGAGAAGTGTTGGTAGTGGATGCCATTGATATTTGCCGGCTCCCCGGTGGCCAGCTGCTGGCTATTAACCTCGATACCTTCGCCTCGAATCAGCAATTCGTAATTAAGTATGGGGTAGTCCAGCATTCGGGAGAAGGTATATTTCTCAGAACCATGTTCAATCAGGTACGAATAGGCTATCTTCTTGGCTCCCGGTAAAACCGGCATGGTATCGATGAAGCCGTCCTTGGTATCAAACACGCAACATTCCATGAGTCCGAGCAGATATTGCGGCTCTACGGCCTGCTTGGGCAGAGTAAACCTCAGTGTGGCTCTTTCCCCATTGGCGGCGATATCGGTGCCGCCAATATAAGTACGGTCACTTTCGTTAGCCAGCAGATAAGACTCTTCCACATGCAGGCCCGCCGGCCCGGGATACATGACGATGTATGTCATGGCGAATATAATGGCTTCATTGCTGGTGGTTGAGTCATATACAATAATCTCAATAGATTTTTTGATTTCTCCGTCGCTGAAGTCAAGCCAGTCGCTGGAGTAATCGGCCTCCTGGAAGACGGTGGTTACCTGGTAGCTATAGCCGGGCTCGGTCGACAGGTTGTCGAAGGCGAACCGGCCGTTGGTATCGGTTTTAGTACTGGTTGAGCCTGCCTCGCTGTTGTTTAAGCGGGTCTCCAGGGTAACGTCTACATCGCCCACACTGCTGCCGCCTTCGGTTTTGTTTACTAACTGGCCTTCTATCGTTCCCTGACCCGGCTCAGCCGCCGCAACCGCCATCGTCAGGCTGAGCATAAGTACCATAACCAGCAGGGCGATACGCTTAGTCAACCTGCTCTCCCCGGTTCAGGCTGGCACCGCATCGGGAGCAAAAGCGGTTCGCCTCCCGGCTTCTCGCACCGCATTGAGTGCAGGTCTGCCCTTTGCTCCGGCGCAGTGCCAGAACCTGCTTTTCTATTTCCTGGTCTATATCACGGTCCTTTCCCAGTTCATCGATGTTCTGGAGAAGGGAAATCGCCTTTCCCCGGTACTTCGACTCCAGATCGCGGTAGTCCTCCTCGGTTAGAACGCCTGATTGAAAATCAAATTCAAGTTCCTTGAGCATGGAATAAGTGGTATCTCGCTGGGAGTGCAGGTCCTGGAGTTTTTCGTCTTCAACCTGTTCCGCTGAGTGCGGCCGCGGTTTAAAAAACGGATACACCACGAAGGCAAAGGTCAGCAAAGTCAGTACCAGAGCAATCACGGTAATCATCTGAATGCACTCTCGTTGAAGTCCGTCAACTCCTTATCGAGGCGTTCCTGGTATTCCTGGTTGGTTTCCGGAGACATCGGGGCAGTGGGAGAACTATGGCCTCGCCATAGCCATTGCTTTAGTGCCGCATAGATTACCCCTGCACCAGCGAGCAATGCTGCCAGGGGTAACAACCAGGCGGTTAGGTTGAAGCCCTGCTTGGGGGGTGATGCCAGCACCTGTTCCCCATAGCGGGCGACAAAGTACTGGATTATCTCATCCGGTGGCTCACCCTGTGCCAGCTTCTGCCCAATCAAGGTAGTCATTGTATCCCGCGGAACACATTCGGCATGACTGCAATTGCTTAATATCATGGTGCAGCCGCACTGGCAGACAAGCTCCCTGGATACGTCACTTACCGTGGCTGAACCGGCCATTACCGGCGAGACTGAGAGTACGGTCAGGTAAAAAATAATGCCCAGAGCGATACCAGAGTTATTCTTAATGCTCATCTCTATTTCCCTTTTTCGCCGGCTGTCTTGGCGTTGCCTGTCTCTGCCGCTCAGGCCAGAAGGCGATTAACCCTCCCAGGACGAGGAATCCCCCACCAATCCATATCCAGTTGACCAGGGGGTTGACCAGTACCTTGAAGGCGGCTCTGCCATTCTTATCTGCGCTAATCAGTATGACGTATAAGTCTTCCTGCAGAGTGGAGCGTATGGCTACTTCCGTTACCGTGGCTCCTTCTGTTAGCGGCTGGGCGTGGTTGCGGTGAAAGTGCTTCTCCGGGATTAATTTGCCGAGCAGTTTCCCCTTATTATAGACTGCCAGGGTAGCGGAGACCACTGTCTTGCTCTGGGTATCATACTGGTCCGTGCTCTCATACGTGAGAGTATAGTTATTAAGGCTCATCGACTCTCCCTGCATGAGCACGGCTTCCTTTTCTACGTCGTAAAAGGATGAGCCAATTATGCCTATGGCGAGCAAAAGGATGCCAAGGTGAACAATATAGCCACCGTAGCGAGGTTTGTTTACCCCAAGCAGGTCCCAGAACGCCTTAAAGTAGTTTTCTGCTTTTATGCGATGACGTGCTTTTACCTCCCGGAACCACTGGTAAAGTATGCTGAAGAGGACAAAGCCAGAAAGACAGAAGGCTGCCAGCGCATACCATTCCCTCAGACCTGAAATCACCAGGCTTATGCCGAGAATAACCGCGGCCGCCAAAGGCCAGAGGAAACCACGAACCAGGTTTTTAATTGACGCCCGGCGCCAGCCGATGAGGGCGCAGAGCCCGGTGAGAAGAATGACCGCCAGAAAAATAGGCCCGTTCACCTGGTTAAAGAAAGGTGCTCCCACAGTTATCTTGACGCCGCGGACCGCCTCAGATATTACCGGGAAAATCGTTCCAAAGAAAATAGCAAAGGCAGCACCCACTAAAAGCAGGTTGTTCAGCAGGAAGGTGCTCTCCCGGGATACAAGGGATTCCATCTCTGCCTCACTCTTTAACTCTTTACGGCGAAAGTAGAGTAAGCCCAATGAGCCCAGCAAGGTAATGCCAATGAATGCCAGGAAGAGGGGGCCAAGGCCAGACTCAGAAAATGTATGGACTGATGAAAGGATGCCGCTTCGGGTCAGGAAAGTGCCGAATATCGCCAGGCTGAAGGTTAATATTATCAGCACCATGTTCCATACCTTGAGCATGCCCCGCCTTCGCTGCATCATAATGGAGTGAAGGAAGGCGGTGGCTACCAGCCAGGGCATCAGGCCGGCATTCTCCACCGGGTCCCATGCCCAGTAGCCTCCCCAGCCGAGCTCCATGTATGCCCACCAGGCGCCGATGATGTTACCCGCCCCAAGAAGGAGCCAGGTCAGCAGTGTCCACCTTCTTACAGCCACTATCCACTCATCACCCAGCCTCCTGGTTAGCAGGGCGGAAATGGCAAAGGCAAAGGGAATGGCAAAGCCGACATAGCCCGCCAGTAACGCTGGCGGGTGGATTATCATCCCGGGGTTCTCCAGCAGGGGATTGAGGCCCATCCCGTCGGGGTGAACAAAAGCCATTGTACGGAAAGGATTAGCCACCCAGAGCAGTAAAATCAGGAAGAAGGCCTCGGTGGTCATAAGAATCGTGGCGGCGTAGGACAATAGCTCATGCCCACTCTTCCGCTTCTGGAAGGTAACTACGGCAGCAAATAGAGATAGTAGCCATGCCCAGAAAAGCAGTGAACCGGCATTGCCCGCCCAAAGACCGCTTATCAGATAGGGCAGGGAAGTATCACGGCTACTGTATGAGGCGACGTACTCAATGCTGAAATCATGGGTAACCAGAGCAAAGACAAGAACTTCTACGGATAAAGTAACCAGTATAAATACAGCCAGAAGGCCGTTTCTAGCACTTTCTGTCAGTGCCGGGTGTCCTCCCCTGCCTCCAAGGGCGAAGGCGATGGCTGAGTAGATTGCCGCCGCAAACGCCAGGAGTAGAACAATATAACCTGCATCCCCCATACATCACTTGCTCCGGTAAAGTCTCACCTCTCAGGTACATACTTGGACGCACATTTGGCAATGATATTGTTCGACTGGAGAATTCCATTTTGATCGATATAGCCTTCGACCACAACCTCATTGCCGACCTTAAAGGCATCGGGAACCACCCCCTGATGGATTACCGGCAGGCTCTGGTTTCCCTCGGAAATGGTGAACCTCAGGGTAAGGCTCCCCGGTTCCTGTTCCACCGAGCCAGGGGCTACCCAGCCATTTACGCGGATGGTCTGACCGTAGGCCGGGCTTTCCTGCCCCGTGAGTTCACTGACGGTATAGTAATAGGTGGCGGCAGATTGAAAACCCACAAAGCCGAGGTAACCTGCGGCAACGATAATAATCAGCCCGACAAATATGAACCTTTTTCGCTTCAGCACACTATAATTATTTTACACTTGCTTTAGCTTCCTGGCAAATAGACAAAAACCAAAGCACCAACTGGCATGCGGAATCGGAGGTGTTCTGCGGAGCTAAGACTAGCTGTATCGCACTATCGGTACGCGGCGGAGCGGGTCACTGTCATCCTCCGTGGATAAAGGGCAGGAATGAGACCGTGTCATTGGCTCTTAGAATCCGGTCAAGGGGTGCCATTTCCTGGTTGACGGTAACGAGGACCATTCCTTCGTCCAGGGGGAGGGTGGGGTACTGGTGCCTGACGTATTCCAGGGCATCATTCACCCTGGTTTTTTCAGTAATGGGCATAGCTATGCCGTCTGTTTTTGTTATCACACGCTGCGTGCCGTAAAACTCAATTGAAACTACCATTCTTCTTAGCCAGACTCCTTGCGTGCGTAAGTGATTCTATGTCCCGCCTGACTCACTCGCCGAATTCGTCAAGTAGTTGCCTTGCCTGTTCGTCCATGAGGGCGAATTTTTCCACGGTTTCACTCTGGGGTATCCCTTGGGAGGTGAAACCCTTCTTTTGGTAGACAATGTCGCAGAGCTGCTGATAAGCTTCAATCCTTTTCTCAATGATAAGTTTATGCCTCTGCTCCGGGCTTGCGGGGATTTCACTGTCAGCGAGCTGTTCCTGCAGCCATTCATCATAATACTCTGCCCGGGCCTGGTATTCATTGAAATAAGCCGGACCCATGGCCCTCAGCGGGAGCTGGTCATTAGCTCGTGTACCCTTTCCCTGACGCAGATTGATTAACTTCTGGAGGATGTACAGCCTTTCTGAATCATCCAAAACATCCTCCAGCTTTTTAGAGCTTCCGGTGGTGGCATTGAGATAGTTGACATAATATGCCAGAGTGGGCAGGTTCTTGGCTGGCTCACTGGTGCTGGCGGCTGCCGGATTCCGTACATCAATCCAAGGGAGCTTGCAGAGTCCGGTGGCGTTAAACCAGGTGCGTATCAGGGGAAACCATCTGAGGGCGTTCGCCTTATGCTCAAAGGTTGGCAGTTCCTTGTGGACCTGCTCGATGAAGATTAGCCATGCTTCGTCATGTTGCGGTCCTTTGAGGGCGAAGCCATACCCGCCCTGCTGGGCCAGTGACTCTTTGCTGATGTACATGGAGAACTCCAGACCTTTAACTTCCATGGCGAACTTATCCAGCTCAGCCATGACAGTCTCTTCAGAGGTGCCGTTTCGGGCAATGTACTTCTCCGCTACCCACTTTTTACCCCTAGCCACACCTTGCCCCACAACCTTACCGAAACCACTGGCGCTGGCTATTTCGTGCAACAGCCTGTCCGCGGCTTCTATATCACCGAATGTCAGCTCATAACCGGTGTCCTCGGCACTCAGAAGTCCGCGCTCAAAGCACTCCATAAAAAACCCGATTGTCACCCCGGTGGAAATGGTGTCTATGCCGTATTCATCGCAGTACCAGTTGTACTCCATCGCAAAATGGGGGTCGAAAATGCTCATGCAGGAGACCGCGCCGAGGGTCTCATATTCCGGCCCGTCAATGCCGACCTTCTGCCCTGCCCTGGGACCCCGCGTAAGCTCGATATTTTCAGCCCCCTTGGCGCAGGCAAGATTGCATCCATAGTAGCACCCGTCAGGAATCTTCTGGCTGAAGTACCTGTCAAGGAAGACGCTGGCAAAGAGCTTCGGGGATTCAGGGCTCTGCCCGTATTGATAGTTGTTGATGGGGAAAAGGTGGAATTTATCCATATACTCCACCAGC
>Ga0180009_10008355_pt1 | contig 10281 bp, 5 predicted proteins | sample OS_PC_MetaG_FD_123537 | JGI IMG/M metagenome (GOLD analysis project Ga0180009, IMG submission 123537) | Groundwater microbial communities from the Aspo Hard Rock Laboratory (HRL) deep subsurface site, Sweden - OS_PC_MetaG | ecosystem: Environmental > Aquatic > Deep subsurface > Groundwater... | reverse complement strand
GACGAAAAAGGCCGAAATTGCGATTACTTGCCATATGTAGCCGTCCTAAATGTGGCGAATTTGCGCCAAAACAAGCTCGTGCCACCATCTATGGTGCTTTCGGAACCATGCCTGAGTAGTTACACGAAAAGAAAGATTATGGAGAAGTGCAAACTTCTTGGTTTAGCGGCGATGTTTATGGAACAACAACAAGCGGAACAAGAGAATTACAAGATTTATTTGAGGGTAAAGCTGTATTCGACACTCCCAAACCAACATCACTAATAAAAGCATTTCTGCGTATGTCTACAAGAGATAACGACATTATTTTAGATTTCTTTGCTGGTTCATGTAGCATAGCCCATGCAGTCTTCGTACAAAATCGTGAGGATTCATGGAAGAGAAACTTTATCTGTGTGCAAATAAGAGAACCCGTGCGTACTGAGTCATTAGCCTATCAAGAAGGTTATCGATTTGTCTCAGAAATAGGAAAAGAGAGAATTAGGCGTGTTGCGTCAAAATTGAAGAAGGAGAGAAAAGGTCAACTCAATTTTCACGGAAATGAGGATATCGGATTTAGATGCCTTCGACTTGAACGTTCCAATTATGCCGAATGGCCAATTGTTATAGAAAGAGATACTACTCAACTTGAATTGCGATTCCAACAAGCCGAAACCTCATTGGTCGAAGGCTGGAAGCCCGAACACATGCTCGTTGAAATCCTTCTCCTGCAAGGCTTCCCACTCGACAGTCGTATCCGCCCTTTGCCAGAATTCAAGAGAAACGATATCAAAGAAGTTTCCTCCGAGTTCTGCCAGCACCGCCTTTACGTCTGTCTGGATGCCAAAGTCCATGCCGAAACCGTCGCCGCTCTGCACCTACGCTCTGAAGATATCCTGGTCTGCCTGGACAGCGCCCTGAGCGACGAAGCCAAGATCACCCTCTCCGACGGGTGCAACCTGAAAGTAATTTAGACCACAGACGATTGACCATGGTCTATTGCCCACGGTCTACGGTCGCCCCGAAATGACACTGAAACTTCAATTCGACCCCAACCAGAAACACCAGCTCGACGCCGTCGAGAGCGTGGCGCGCCTCTTCGAAGGCCTGCCGCACCGCGCTGCCGAGTTCAGTCTGGGCGGCGAGATCGTCCCCAACCTGCCGCCCTTCGAGAGCTTGAGCGAAGCCTGGCTCTACGATAACCTGCGCCAGGTCCGGCAGGAGAACGCCCTGCCCACCGAACTGGCCGGCGGCCTCGAAGTGGACGAAGGCTTGGTCACCGAAGGGGCCGGTAGCGAGTCCTGGCGCTACCCCAGTTTTACGGTTGAAATGGAAACCGGTACGGGCAAGACCTACGCCGCCCTGCGCACCATCCACGAACTGCGCCGCCGCTTTGGCTTCAGCAAGTTCATCGTTGTCGTCCCGAGTATCGCCATCTACGAAGGCTGGATCAAGAACTTCGAGATAACCCACGACCACTTCCGCGCCCTGTACAGCAACGAGACCGTCAACCCGATCAAGTACGACGGCTCGCGCCTGAGCCAGTTACGCGCCTTCGCCGCCTCCACCTTCGTCGAGATCCTGGTCATCACGCTCGACTCGTTCAACAAGGCCTCCAACGTCATCTTCAAGCCCTCCGAAAAACTGCCCGGCGAGCGCCTGCCCTACCAGTACCTGCAGGAGACGCGCCCGATCCTGATTTTGGACGAACCGCAGAACATGGAATCGGAAAAGGCCCACGAAGCGCTGCGGACCCTGCACCCGCTCTTCGCCATCCGCTACAGCGCCACCCACCGGACGACCCCCAACCTGGTCTACCGTCTCACCCCGTTCGACGCCTACCGCCTCAACCTGGTCAAGAAGATCCAGGTATTCGGCGTCACCGAGCGCGAGAACTTCAATCAGCCCTTTCTGGCCCTCGAGCAGATCAGCGTGACCGGCGGGCTGAAAGCCAAAGTCCGCACCTACGTGGATGACCACGGCCGCCTGAAAGAAGCCGCCATCGTTCTCAAACACAAAGACGACCTGCACGCCAAAACCAACCGCGACGAGCATGCTGGTTACGTGGTCAGTGAGATCAACGCCGCCGAGAAATTCATCGAATTCGAGAATGGCCTGCGCCTCTGGCTGAATGAGACCATCGGTCCCTCCCGCCCGGAGATTTTCCGTGCCCAGATCAAACAAACCATCCGGCAGCACATGGAGTTGCAGCAGCGCCTGCAGCGCAAGAACGTCAAGGTACTCTCGCTTTTCTTTATTGACCGCGTCGCCAACTACACCGCCCCGGAAGGCCTCATCCGCCGCATCTTTGACGAGGAATTCAACCGCGCCCGCAAACTCTATCCTTTCTACACCGAGCGCAAAGCCGAGCAGGTCCGCAGCGCCTACTTTGCCAAGAAGAAGCCCGCCAAAGGCCAAACCGAAGGCGAAGCAGTGGATACCGAAAGCCGCAACTCAGAGGAGCGCGACGCCGAGAAAGCCGCCTTCGTACTCATCATGCGCGACAAGGAGCGCCTGCTCTCCTTCGACGAGCCGACCTGCTTCATCTTCGCCCATTCCGCCCTCAAGGAAGGCTGGGACAATCCCAACGTCTTCCAGATTTGCACCCTCAACCAGACCGTCTCCGAGATCAAGAAACGCCAGGAGATCGGCCGCGGCCTGCGCCTGGCCGTCAACCAGGACGGTCTGCGCGTCACCGAGGACGATATCAACATCCTGTCCGTGATTGCCAACGAGAGTTACCAATCCTACGCCTCCCGCCTGCAGGAAGAATACGTCGAGGCCAGCCAGGCCCCGCCGCCCAAACCCACCAATGCCGCCCGCGCCAAGGTCTACCGCAACGACCAGATTTTCAAGGAGACCCGGGCCTTCCGCGACTTCTGGGCCAAACTCCAGCGCCACACCTCCTACCGTATCCACGTGGAAACCCCCGCCCTGGTCAAGACGTGCGTCGAGCGCATCAGCAACCGGGCCTTGCCGCAGTCGGTCATCGTGGTGGAAAAGGGAAAGTTTGTCGTCATCGAGTACACCATTGAACTTCTTTCCGTCTCCGCCCGGACCTGCAAACTGCGCCTGTCAACCAAAGATACTCTTGGCAATGAGGATGCCCGCACCCATATCTTCGATGTCAAAGCCGATCTCGCCAAAGATCTGCGCGATGACCGTCTGCGCGGCTACAAGATTGTGCAAATCGTCGAAGACGGCGACAACTCGCACGTCCTCTTCGGCAACAACCATAAACTTTTCACCTACGCCCCGATTGTCTTCCAGAGCGAGCAGGGCCAGAAACCGAGTGAGCGCGCCCAACTGGCCCCGAGCGCCGGTTATCCGGTCTTCAACCTGATCGACCGCGCTGCCAAGGAAACCGGCCTGACGCGTCCCACACTGAACGAAATTTTCCGCCAGATCAGCGACCGCAAGAAAAAGACCATCTTCACCAACCCCGAAGGCTTCGCCAGCCTGTTCATCACCGAGATCAACAACGCCCTGGCCGACCACATCGCCGAGCGCATCGAGTTCGAGGTCACCCCGGCTCCCACCGAATGGGGCTATGACCTCAACGACTTGTTCCCCGCCGAAAAGGAATTTCCCCAGCGCGAACTGATCGAAGCCTCCCCCGCCGGCCTGTACAACAAGATTCAATACGACTCCGATGTTGAGCAGCGGTTTGTCATCCACCGTTTGAACCAGGATGACCAGGTTCTTTTCTACTTCAAATTTCCGCCGGCCTTCAAGATTGACTTCCCGCGCGTTATCGGGAACTATAATCCCGACTGGGGCATTGCCCGATACCGCGACGGCAAAATCCTGCTCGAACTGGTCCGTGAGACGAAGGGGCGGGAAGAACTCCAGGACCTTCAATTCCCACATGAAGCCCGCAAAATCCGCTGCGCCCAGAAGCACTTCAAGAACGTGGGAATTGACTATCGGGTGGTGAGTGATGAGACTGCGGATTGGTGGGAGCATGGTCCAGACCAAATAGGCTTACCTGAAAGCAAACGCAATTCCGGCCCAACTTAGAACAATTAGAGGGTCAAAAATGAAATCGCAAACAATCCTTGTTCCCCGTGATCAGACCCTCGAGAAAATTATAGAGTTCGTGAACATCTTAAGCTCCACTCCGCAAGCTGAAAAATACGTCTTTGATTTCCAAAATCCCGGCTGGGTAACACCATTCGGGATGCTTTTTATCGGTTGCATGATCAATTCATTTATTGAGACGCATCCTGGTGTGGAAATCGAAGCCAAGAACCACGAGAATGGCTATGCCTGGCACATGGGCTTTTTCAAGGCCTGTGGATTTGATATAGGCAGAACACAAGAAGCGGTCGGAAACCTCCAATATCTTCCAATCACGATATTACCTGTCTCAGAATTGCATAGGGAAGCCAAAGAGGAAGTACTCGAAATAGGTCAAGTCGTTGAAAAACGATCAAAGAAATTAGCCCAGGTTCTCACGCAGCAAGAATATGGGGATCTGGTGGATATGTTCACCTACACCATGCGGGAGATGATACGAAATGTAATCGAACACAGTCAATCGGATACTGTTGCCTTTTGTGCGCAGTACATGCCATCCACGAAGCGACCAGAAATTGCCATTTTAGATACAGGAATAGGGATCCGCGCCTCCCTTTCCAACAACCCACATTTGAAATTAAAAGATGATCATGATGCCCTCAATCTTGCCTTGATGCCGGGAATTTCGGGAAAAATGTACAAGGGCAAAAAACGTGACCCCTACGATCCCTGGCAAAACTCCGGGTATGGTTTATATGCTGTCAGTCGATTATGTGGCTTCGGTGGAAAATTTTTAATTTGCAGTGGTGATACAGGGCTCTCATTGAAACCGGAAGGAAAGGAATACCACCTTTTGAAGTTCCAAGGAACCGCCCTGCGGCTGAATTTATGCTCAAAAGATATTAAGCATCTTCAAACTGTATTAAGCAAGATTATGAAAGACGGGGATCTGATGGCCAAAAAGTTCCAAGGTGATGAAAATATTCAAGCTTCTTCTGCGTCGCGAATGCTATCCGGCGAATTTGAAAACCAATCGAATAAGAAGTAAAACCTGCCATAGGCGCTTGCACAAATCATTTGAATATTACACGCTTCCAGAACCGGAGTATGGCGCATGAATGTAATCAAAACACGCAAGTAATCCATTAATTTCCTCGGATTACTCTATGCTTTCAAAACCTGGAAGTCTGGTGCATGCAGCTGATAAAAATCGTTCTGCGTCAGCTGGTTTTCAGGCGAGTGGATTTTTTAGCCTGTACATGATGTAATGATGCGGATTTTCATGAGGTATTCAAAAGTCTCGGTAATTAGTCTTCAGGTTCAGCTAATTCACGCCAGCCATCATCAAACAAATACTGATTGACGCGCAGAGCCGGATTTTGAACACAGTATATTCTGTAATCTTCTTCTGTAGCCCTTTCCACCACATATAACCAATATTGATCACCATCACGGCGTGCATAATCAAACTGTGGTCGCGTCATTCCTGGTGCATTTCGCTCGCCCCATAAGCCGGACAAGGACTTAACTTCAATATAACGTCTGTTTCTACTTTGGTCAACCGATTCTATATCATAACCTTCATGAGTGTGATCCATTTCTTTTGGATCACGATCATGTTTGATTTCATAATCCAGAACTTTCTTTATACCCGCCTTATCTGTCTCTGTCCGATGATGTTGCTTGTCATCGTCATCATCACCTTTATCCCCATTCCCATCTCGCCCTGCAGGAATAACATAGGTGCGAAGCTTGCCACGCGGTCGGTTGGAGGGCGGTCTGTGACCACCATTTCCTCCTTTGGTAGGGTCACCTTGACCGGACCCCCAACCGCCAATTCCTGAAGATGAGGAGGATGAACCACCTTGGGTATTTCCGGACAAAGATTCAGGAGTGCGAGGGGGAATGGCTCCCGATTCTGGGTGGGTGACAGGTGTTCGACCATCGTTACCAAACAGCTTGTTGAGAGTATCAAGAATGCTGGAAGAATCCTGGCCCTCAGTTTGCGCTTTCAGGTCTTCGATCACAAGTCGAAAAGTGTCTTTTGAAATTCCTTTGCTGGTCAGGTAACGCATCTTTTCATCATGGCCCGGCAGTTGAAACAAGAGCATAAAGGCATCAGCCAAGCGTTCAATTTCGATGTAACTGGCTATGGGATCTCCCAAAATGTATGGATTCCCAACCGCGTTGGCAGTGATGTATAAATCGCCCGAACGTAGCACCATGGCGCCCCGGGAACCAGGATCATCCCTGGTTTGCAGATACACAGCACGTTGAACATTCTTGGGGGGCAAATCAAGACTTTGAAGCGACTGCAAAATCTGCAATTCCTCAACGATATAGATGCTAAGACGTTTAAGCCGGCCTAAGATACCATCATAGCGCGAAAACTGCTTATCACGCACTAAACACATGAAATATGGCAAGGTCTGATGATATTTTTCGATTAACTTCTGAGTTTGATTAGCAATCTTGTTCGATTGGATCAGTTCAGTATGTACCTTTCCAGACAAATTGGGTACCCCCAACCAGTCGCGTAAACTACCCCAGCCATCATCAATTTTTAAAAACCACAGATCTTGTTCCCAATCTGCGCTTAAAAATGAGTCGTCAGGATAAACCAGCAGGGTATCATTCACAGCAATATAACCTGGTTGGTTATTGCGAAATGCGAACACCGGCAAACCAGATGGCAACTCCGGCCGATTTTCCTCCCCTAAACGCGCCAATATATTTTGGAGTGCCTGACCAATCCAGTTAAATACAGCCCGGATGGCCTCTTGCCATTTCTTAAGTGCATCACCATCAAGACCCGGTGGGTACAAGGGGTAGATCTCGGGCAAGCGCTGCAAGAGGTCTAAATAATCGCTAAATGTGTATTCTGCACGCAAGATATCGTTGCGGATGGCTCGATAACTTTCCTGTTGTAATAATCCTGGCAACGAAGGCACCATGCGCTTAACTTCTGGGCGAACATCTTCACCCAGGTTCCAAATATCTTGGGCGCAGAATAAGCGCTCCTTGAGTTTTCCTCCCACCTCTGCTGGCAACCATTCAATTTTTGAGAGGCAATAACCCATGTAGGATGGAATCGTCTCATCCGGACATCCTGTTGTTACGTAATAGCACCGAAATTTGGTTGATAGATGATCGCGATATCTTTCCCAGTTCCCGCCAAGGATCTGGAACAACCGAGTGCATTTATCGGGATCAGATTGCTCAATAATGTCTTCAAAATGATCTAGCCGTTCGTTTCTGTTCATTTGGCGGCTGTAACCATGGTTTTTTTGCGGATTGGTACACTTGAAAGCACTTCGATATTCTTTGCAATACTGCTCCCAGTATGCTTGGTTGCTAAAGGGGTGTTGCATCCGACCATTAAGATCACATGTGTAGGTCACATCTATAATCCTGGGAATATAATCCACTCCCAGCCAATAAAAGAAGTTATACCAACCAGCCTTGATCTCAGGATTCTCTAGTTCTTCGATTTCGTCTATCGGGCCAAAGAAATTGATATCTTCGATGCCGTCAAAAATAAATTCCAGATCGTCGCTTTTTGTCCAGAATTGCGAGAAGTACGCCTCGCCGGCGGCTTTCCAGATGCGTGATGTTGAATCTCCTACACAGAAAACCGGTACAGGTACTTTGCGAAGGTCGTTAGCAATATCTGAGGTGCTGCCTTCGCGCTCATAATAAGATTTCAGGAAATCATAGGCATCAAAAATGGATTGGGGGTATTTCTCAAGCAGTTTCAAGAAACTCTTTTCATCTCTTAATTTTGGAAGAATGGCGCGCCGAATGATATCCCTGGCCACATAAGGGCTTACTTTCAAAGCGGTTAAAAAGTTTGCTATAATGCCATCGTAGGAAAGATCATCCCCATAAATTTTTCTTGGGATAATACTGAACGCAAAACCTGGTGGGACTTTTGGCGCTTTTTCCTGTCGTAAATTGGCTTGGAAGATAAGAGTCTTTGATGGTATTTTCCACCCATCCTGAGTAGGGACAATTGGGCATTTTGCCAATTCATCAGCAAATGATTGTCTTTCCCAAGATACTATGTTATCCCACCAACCCGCCAGAAAGCGCACAAAAGCCCCTTGATCCTGAATATGTGATGGAGCACCTGATTGTAAGATATGGACAACATCATCTTGGCTTAATATCTGTGCTCCTAGGTTGGAAAGAAATCCCAACCCCTTCTCAACTCTTTCTGCTTCTCGCTGTTCAACATCAATCAGTGGGTAAGCCCATTTCTCATCTCCCCGCAGGTAGTTGGGCGGGAAGAATTGGCGAAATTGTTCCATATCAACTTCTTTTGGCGTAAAGCGTATCTCAGATGGGGTTTTATAATGACCGCCATCCAACGGCACAAAAGCACTATCACTGAGAGCCAGTAAATATTGCTCATAAAAATAGCGCGTAAACTTACGGTTGGGCTCACCTTCTGACAGAGATAAAATGTCTACAATTGCAGGATCTTTTGGAAATTCCCTCTTTAAGACATCGATGCCATCACTGGCAATATACAGGGCAATTTCTTCGACCAGATGATCGTTGAGGGCACAGCGATCGATTTCCTTTCGGGCTGACCCAAGATAAAAATCGGCATTAATCAAGAACTTTAATCCGCTAAACTCTTCGGTTGGGAAATACACATGAAAAGGACGAGACTGATTTTCAATCAATAGCTCCCTTCCATTTTTTGATAATGGGAAGGCGGCTGAATATTTCACTGCATGAACATCTTCCCACGCTTCACCTAAACCTTCAATAAGCGAATGATCTCTAATAGGTAATTCTTTGGGTTCTAGCACCAACCACCGTGAATGAATTTTTGGTTCCCCGCTCTCATCAGTCCATAAATCTATGTCTCTACAATTCCTTTGTTTCAAGGATGGGTTTTGCCTTCGCCAAAAAGAGTAGTTTTTGCCTGTAGGTAGGAATATTTCAAGCTGATCAATGGCCTCTAAGAAGAGCAAAATTTGAGGGGTTATGATTTCATGAATCTTATCTTGAACCTTGTTGACTAACTCGTTTTCTTTCAGCGGTAACCGAATAACAGTGGTAAAGTCTTTGTCGAAGAAATCTTCAACAATTTCTCTTTCTTCTGGAGATAACCAACTTAATCGTCGTATAAATGGCGCACGTAATATCGGTAATGGCACATTCGTTGTGTTTTTCGTGATCTTGTTTACTCTTGTAGCAAGTTCCTGCTGGTTAAACCCGAATGCAAAATGATTTGAGTAGATTTCTGGACAATCAGTGATCTCTAAGACAGATTTGAATCCAATTCCTTTATGGCCAATTTGTTTACTCGCTCTCTTGGTTGACACATGTAAACGGCAAAGAGCACGGATATTGTTTTCGGAAAATGGCAATCCATCATTACCTACTAACAGTGATTGAGATGTTAGTTGTAAGCGAACACGGTTGTTAATCTCAGGTGGCTTATCGCGTAGGGAAATATGATTTTGTTCGAACCAATCCAAAATCGTATCGTGGGCGTTTTGAAGTAATTCGAACAAGTAACGCCCTGTATATTCTCTTCGAACCGAATCCTCGGCCTTAGCAAGATCTTCCCAATCCGCTAATTGTGACTGCCACAGATTTCCAACTCTTCTGAGACGTTCAAGTGGTTCATCACAGATACGAGAAATCAGCAGGTCCCCTTCTTGAAAGATTTCATCTAGGTTGGATTTGCCCATTTTATGATCCCTCAGTTAAAGTATACCCTTTTTCAAAATTATTAGTGCCATAACCTTGCTTGATGCAAAAATGCCCCCTTTTCCTGATGTTTCTGTGACCGACAAGGGATTTGAATCCTGAACCGGATTAAGAGAAATTTACTCTGTAGTTGAGCTAGTCAGACGTGCGTGCAGTTTAATACCGCAAAGAGGAATAGTTTCAATTATTCTTCTCATCTTCTTTGTGATCGATTACCACCTGCCATCAATATAGGTCTGAGCCGTTCCCTTGAGGGCGTTAATTCCTTGAAACGGTAATATTCCCGTTGTCATCGACGACAAATCCGCAGATACTATCACAGACACCACCCGCCTCGCTGGATCCACGGCAATCACCGTCACCGCCACCCTGATGTGCCGTCTTTGTAAGAACGCCGAATTCAACGAAGCGTAGTTCTGCGCCGTGGCGTACACGTCTGGCGGGAAGCGAATCTTGCCGGTTTCGCGGCAGGAGGTCACGCTAATGCGGGAGACGGCACAAGGGATGGGAATGGTTCGTCGGATAGTAGAATAGTTGGAAAGTCGGTCGGCT
>Ga0180009_10008354_pt1 | contig 10283 bp, 7 predicted proteins | sample OS_PC_MetaG_FD_123537 | JGI IMG/M metagenome (GOLD analysis project Ga0180009, IMG submission 123537) | Groundwater microbial communities from the Aspo Hard Rock Laboratory (HRL) deep subsurface site, Sweden - OS_PC_MetaG | ecosystem: Environmental > Aquatic > Deep subsurface > Groundwater... | reverse complement strand
CGCCAAGCAGGCCGCACGCGCCGAAAAGCGCGATGATCGCCGCTACCGGCACGGCGTTGCCGTCCTTGAAGCCAAACGCTGGATGCGCCCGCTGGATCGCGGCGACGCCACCAACCGCCTCGACCCTGGCACACCGTCGAACCAGATTCTGCGTTACCTCTCCAGCGTTGAAGTCGCATCAGATCGCAAAGTGCGCTGGGGCGTTCTTACAAACGGAGCAGTGTGGCGGCTGTATTGGCAGGGTGCGCGTTCGCGCTCGGAAGAATTCCTCGAACTTGATCTCGCCGCGCTGCTGGGCGTTCCAGGCGCGGAACAGGATTTGTTCGGGTTGGAGCAGAGTCACGGCATCAAACTGTTTTTCTGCCTGTTCCAGCGCGATGCTTTCCTGCGCCAGGCCTGGGACAAGGAAAACCGCACCTTTCACGAATACGCCTTCAACGAAGCGCGCTTGTATGAGGAAAAAGTTTCGCAGGACTTGGGTGCACGCGTATTCGCCACCATCTTCCCGCAGTTCGCCGATGCCCTTGCGGCGGGCGATCCTGATGCCGACATTAGCTCCCCCGCTTATCTGGCCGAACTGCGCGAAGCCACGCTGATTTTGCTGTATCGCCTGCTGTTCATTCTTTACGCCGAAGACCGCAACCTGCTGCCCGTGCGCGATGGACGTTACGACGATTACTCCCTGCGCAAAATACGGGTAGACATTGCCGAGCGGCGCGACGCGAACGATACCTTGAGCAATACGGCCAGCCGCTACTGGCAGCATCTTGGCGACTTGTTCCGCATCGTTTCCCAGGGCGACCCCTCCATCGGCATGCCTGCCTACAACGGCGGCCTGTTCGAGGATGCCCGTGCGCCGCTGCTGACGCGTTGCCGCATACCGGATGCACGCTTCGCCCCATTGTTCGACGACCTCGCACGCCGCCCCGACATCCTGCGCGCCTGGATCAACTACCGCGATCTTTCCGTACAGCATCTGGGTGGCATTTACGAACGCCTGCTCGAATACAGCCTCACCGTGGAAAACGGCAGCATCATCGCCCGCCCCGCCAGCTACGCGCGCAAGGTCAGCGGCAGCTATTACACCCACGATGGTTTGGTAAAACTCATCATTCGCGAAACCGTCGGCCCACTCGTTGCCGAGCGCAAAGCCGCTTTCAGCGCGCAGATCGAACAGTGGAAAAAAAGGAAAGAACTCAAGCCGGCAGATTGGAAAATACTGGACAGTGCAGACCCGGCCAGCGCCATGCTCGACCTCAAAATCTGCGACCCCGCGATGGGCAGCGGCCATTTTCTGGTTTCGCTGGTGGACTACTTCGCGGATGAACTTCTCGAAAGCATGGCCGCCGTCCAACTCGAAGTTGCCGCCCAACCGTGGGCGCGGGATATTACCGACCCGTGGGCATCGCCGCTGATTGCGCGCATTGCCGACATCCGCAGCCGCATCCTGAGTTCCGCGCACCAGCATCGCTGGGCGGTGACCGAAGCGCAACTGGATGACCGCCACCTTGTGCGCCGCATGATTCTGAAGCGTGTCATCTTCGGGGTGGATAAAAACCCGATGGCGGTGGAACTCGCCAAGGTTGCGCTGTGGCTGCACACCTTCACCGTCGGCGCACCGCTGTCTTTCCTCGACCACCACCTGCACTGCGGCGATTCGCTGTTTGGCGGCAAGGTGCGGCACATCGCCGAAGAACTGGGAAAACTCAAAGGCAACCTGTTGCAGCAGGGGGACCTGCACCAGGTGGAATCGGCGCGGCTGGTTATGGACACCATCGGCAACCTGACCGACATCGACATCGCCGAGGCACACCGTTCCAAGGCGCTGATGGATCAGATCAACGACGCCTTGCATCCCATGCGGCGCACGCTCGATTTTTTCCAGGCCCAACGCTGGGCGGGCAAGGCCGAAGCCAAGGATTATCAGCAAACCTGGGTCGGCCTGTTAGCGCAGGAATACGGCGAAAACCTGCTCGAATCGGTGGATTTTCTCGCCAGGCGTAAAGGCAAGCTCCCCACCGAGCGCGAACGCCATGCTCACGCCACCATGCAGCGGGCGCTGCGGCGCGCGGCACAAGAACGCTTCCTGCATTGGGAACTGGCCTTCCCAACAGTCTGGCAAAACGGGCAGGGTGGCTTCGATGCCATCATCGGCAACCCGCCATGGGACGTGATGAAGTTACAGGAGATAGAGTGGTTCGCCGAACGCCGCCCTGAAATCGCCAAAGCAACCAACGCCTCAGACAGAAAAAAGCTCATTGCCGAGCTGGAAAAAGCCAGCGATCCGCTTTGGCAAGATTTCGTTGCTGCTCAAGCCTCCGCCGAGATAGGAAGTTACGTGGCACGCAATTCTGGCGACTATCCTTTGCTGTCTAGCGGGGATATTAATCTCTACAAGCTGTTCGTCGAGCGCGCCAGTTCTTTGGTGAAGCCAGATGGCCTTGTTGGATTGCTTACCCCCTCTGGAATCGCTGCCGATAAAGGGGCAGCGGAATTTTTTCGCAGCATTTCTGGTACAGGGAGGCTGGCGGCGCTATTTGATTTCGAAAACAAGAAAACTTTCTTTCCGGATATTCATGGCAGCTTTAAATTTTGTGCGCTGGTGTTCGGTGGTGAACAGCGTACGGTAGCTGCAACGCGCTGCGCCTTTTATCTGCACACGCTGGAAGAGTTGGACGATCCTGAGCGCATCCTGCGGCTCACTGCGCAAGACTTCATAACGGTTAACCCGAACACGGGCGCTGCACCCATATTCCGTAATCAACGGGACGCGAGCATCGTCACCGCTATTTATCGTCGGCAGCCCGTACTGGTGGATAGACGAATCGAGCCTCCGGTAAAGTTATGGCCAATACGCTATTCCACAATGTTCCATATGTCGGGCGATGCCGGGCACTTCTTGCAGAAAGATAAGCTGGAAAAAGAAGGTTGGTATCCGATTGGGGATAAACGTTGGAAGCAAGGTGAATCTGAGGCCATACCTCTGTACGAAGGAAAGATGGTTCAGATATATGACCATCGAGCGGCAAGCGTCATTATTAATTCGACGAACCTTAAACGCCAGTCTCAGACCGTTGAAACAACATTGGAGCAGCACCAAGACGGTAATTTTTCTATCAACCCTTTGTATTGGGTGGATGAAAGTGAAATCAAGTTGCCTACTGAACTCATGTTTGTAGCCTGTCATAAAAAGATTACGTCACCGACAAACGTCCGAACGATGATTGGAGCAATTATTCCAAGGCGGGGATATGGCGACTCGCTGCCTATCTTTATTCCTGACGAAACTTGCTCTTTAGATGATTACAAAAAACTGGTTCCGCTCTTTGTGGCCAATCTTAATTCTATGGCCCTCGACTATGTGTTGCGCCAAAAGCTACAGGGTTTGAATCTCAATTTATACATCGTCGAACAACTTCCGCTGATCCGCCCGGAGCAGTTCGAGCAGGTGCTGGGCAAAACCCGAATCGCCGATTACGTGCGCGGCGAAGTGCTGCGTCTTTCCTACACTGCGCACGACCTCGCCCCGTTCGCCCGCGACCTGGGCTACGACGGCGCGCCGTTCGTGTGGGACAAGGATGACCGCCGTCACCGTCTGGCGCGGCTGGATGCGCTGTTTTTTCAGCTTTACGGCTTGTCGCGCGACGATGCGGCTTACATCCTCGATACTTTTCCCATCGTGCGCGAGCAGGACGAAAAAGCGCACGGGCGCTACCTAACCAAAGAGCTGATCCTCGCCTACATGAACGCGGTGGCGGCGGGCGACCTCACGACACGGGTCACGCCATGAGCGCGATCGCCCCGGACGGGGTGTTCAGGCATATACGATTCCTTACGAGGTTCTGCTCTGTAGGGCATCAATGACCGTAGTGAATCGGAGTACCTCTCAAGGGAGTATTGAAAAGAACCCTTTAGGGGGCCGACCGAGCATCGCCAGACCACGATCATGCTGAAAACCATTGTTCCCGCTACGCTCGAATTCAAGGCGGGTGTCCCGTACTCCACGCCGTACGGTGACATCTACCACGCTGCTCAGGGGGGGGCAGGCCAGGCGCGCCACGTGTTTTTGCTAGGCTGCGGCTTGCCTCAGGCCTGGGCGAACCTGCCTGCGTTTGTCATGCTGGAAACCGGTTTCGGCACCGGGCTGAATTTTCTGACGACCTGGGCTGCGTGGCGTGCGGACCCGGCCCGATCTGCGCGGCTGCATTTCCTGTCGGTTGAAATGCATCCGTTTCAGGCTGACGATCTGGCACGCCTGCATGCGCAATGGCCAGAGCTTTCTGATCTCTCGCGTGAACTGCTGGCGAACTGGCCGACGCTGACGCCGGGTTTCCACCGCATTGCGCTGGATGACGGGCGGGTGCAACTGACCTTGATGCTGGGCGACGCAATCGATTGCCTGCCACAGGTGCAAGCCGCGGTGGATGCGTTCTATCTGGATGGTTTTGCACCTGAACACAATCCCGCGCTCTGGCAGTCCGGCGTGTTTACAGAACTGGCACGACTGGCCAAGCCCGGTGCGGTGGCAGCGACGTATAGCGTGACGGGTACGGTGCGTCAGGGATTGACCGAGGCGGGTTTTGTGTGTGTAAAGCGCGATGGCTATGGCGGCAAGCGACATTGCCTGAGTGCACGTTACACCGGCGAGTCCAACCAGATTGTGTCCGCCCCACCCAAGCATGTAGCCATCATCGGCGCCGGGGTGGCGGGCGCGGCGTTGGCGCATGCGCTGGCGCAACGCGGGGTGAGGGTGACCGTGCTGGAGCGTGGCGCAGATTTGGGATCAGGCGCGTCAGGCAACCCGGTGGCGGTGTTCCGCCCGATGCTGTCGCGCGATGACAACCGTGCCAGTCGCCTGACGCGGGCGGCGTTTCTGCATAACCTGCGTGCCTGGACTGCATTGGGTGAAAACGTGAAATGGTCGCGCTGCGGGGTGCTGCATCTGCCCAAGGACGAAATCACGGCATCCAAGCAACATCAGGCGCTCGACATCGCCACGCCGCCTGCGGAGTTCGCGCGCTGGGTGGAACGGGATGAAGCCCGTGAACTGGCGAACTGGCCGGTTGATGGCGTCGGGCTGTTCTTCCCGTCAGCCGGCTGGATTGAACCGGTAACTCTGTGTCGCGCCTGGCTCGACCATCCGGCCATTCAGTTAAGGACGAACTGCACCGTCGAACGATTGCGCGCCCACGCGTCAGGCTGGCAGGTGCTGGATGGCGAAGCGTCGGTATTACTTGAGGTGGATGCGGTGGTGCTGGCGAACGCGCGGGATGTCATGACCCTGGTACCCGATCAGACCTGGCCGCTGCATACCGAGCGCGGGCAGATTACGCAGTTGCCCTCGGGCTGTTTGCCGGAAATTCAGCGTGTGATTGCCCGCGAAGGGTATATCGCGCCCGGTGCACTTCAGCCACTGGTCGGTGCAACCTACGAACACGATGACGACGACACGATGCCACGACGGGAAAGTGATCTGGCCAATCTGGCACGGCTCGAAGCCATTTTGCCGGGTGCGGGAAGTCGTTTCGACGAGAATGAGGTGAGCGGCCGTGCTTCGCTGCGGGCGCTGCTACCCGACCGGCTGCCGATTGTGGGCGCTGTGACCGGGGAAAATGGCTTGTATGTCGCGGCAGGCTATGCCTCGCGCGGCGTGGTTTGGGCAGGTTTGCTAGGTGAAGCGCTGGCCGATCAGATGACCGGGCAGCCGTTGCCAATTGAAATTGAATTGATGCGGATTGTTGCGCCGGGGCGTTTCAAGCGTTGAACAGGTCTTGACTGGATGAAGCTTAGGCGGAAGTCAGTGGTTTGCCTCTGTTTGAAGTGACGGCACAACCCGCCTGGTCATACATGCCCCCCTGGCTTTTTGCCGCTTGAACCAGCACATTGAGTGCCTGACGCGTGGAGTTCAGGCGCAATTCAATCAGAGTGCCAATTCGCTGGTTCATCGCCTGAGCCTGCTGTTCCATGGATTGCAGGGTTTCCCAAGGGGTGATGTGTGCGGGCTTGTCCTGTTGTGCCAGCCAGGCATCCATCCCGCCGTGATCGGGGGAGTGGCCAGCAGCGAGCAGATCATCATGGCGTGTACGGACCAGGGTATTGAGGGTCTGTAGTTGTGCCATTTTGAGGGCATTCAGTTTCGGTAGCAGGTCGGCTTCACCGTTGACCAAAGCCTGTTCTTCCTGTGCCAGCACATTCAGCAGCGCCTGCCATGCACCACATTCAACCGTGAGTTTGGTTATCAGTTCTGGCTTGCCGGCCAGGACCTCATTTTGCGACATTGAGCATTTCCTTCACGGAGTCGAGCAACTGGTCACTGATGTTTTCGGTGTTGATGCTGTATTGGCCTGATGCAATGGCCTGTTTGATGCTGTCCACGCGTGCCCGGTCGACCACGGGAATCGCTGCAAGCTGAGTTTCCAGTTCCTTGATCTGGGTTGAACGGGCGCTCAGCGTGATCTCGGTTTGTTCGGGTTTTGCACCCGGCTTCGCCTGCGCTTGAGCAGGGCGGTTTTCTACAGGGGTGGGCAACGAAACCTGTTTGGGGCCGGGATCGATTTTCATGGCAAATCCTGTGTGTTATTGGGCGGAACAGTGGATAACGTTCTCTAACTTAATACTACTATCGGCAGCTTCGCAAGCTTCTGAAGGCTGTTTCATATCAAAATGACACAATCACCTGCTGGCCGTCTTCTGCGATACCACTGATCACCTGGCCTGAGCGGGTTTTGACCCGCACCCGGTCGCCACGGCTGGCATTGGCCAACGCCTGACCTTCGCTCTGGACCGAAAATCCCGGCCCATTCAGCACCACGCGTGTGGTTTGGCCCTGCTGGACGACAAGTGGGGGTCGCAGCAGTGCCGAGCGCAGCGGCGCGCCCGCGGCCAGGGGAGAAACGGTGCGATAGCCCAGCATGTCATCCCTGTTGGTGACAACGTCGGCTGGCAGGCTGCCCAAGTCCCCTTCACGCAGCGCGAAGTCGGCAGCGCTCAGGATGTGATTGGCGGGCAGGGATTGAAGCGTAATGGCATAAGGTCCGACCACGCTGACCTGCGCCGACAGGTAAACCGTCCACACAGAGGGGGCCAGACAGCGCACACCAACCGAGATCCGCCCGATGCGGCGGCCGCCGACCGGCTGGAATGCGTCCAGCACAGCACAGGCAGGCAAATCAACCCGGGGTTGTTTGACCTGGATCGCTACTTTTCCCGGCTGGCCGCCGGTCTGGGTTTTCAAAAACTGCTCGGCATGCGCCTGCAGCGCGGCGGGGTCTTGCTGGCCTGCGGCCTGGAGCTGGGTCGACAGGCCCAGCAGCACAAGTGCCAGCCCCATATTGCGGGCGCGCCAGCTTGCCTGGATTGATCCTGCGGTCATCCCGTGCTCCCTTAGTGTCACGAACCAAAAATAACGAAACATGAAACAGCGTCTTTTTCCGCCATGCGTCGTTGCAGCCTCTTGCCGTATACCCCATACGGCTGCGGGTCTGCGCCTAGCCTGACGAAAAAATCCATCTGTTTCATTTGTTCCGCCATTTCCGGTTCGCAACACTAGGTCGTTTCTCACAGTGACTCATTCTAAGAAGCGCGCCGCGGATTGAAACGCCGAAATGAACGGGCTTTTTGCCGCTTATCGTGCGATTGGATGGACAGGTGCCTGTCTAGGATGCAGTCATCGCAAAAAGGCTTTGCAAAGACCAAAGAGGTGACGACCATGCTGAACCGGCTGGATGACATGCTGAACTTTCACACCCAGGCGCTACGCGTACGCGATCAGCGCCAACAGGTGCTGGCATCGAATATCGCCAACGCCGACACGCCCAACTACAAGGCGAGGGATGTGGATTTCAATACCGCGCTGCAGGATGTTCTCAAAAGCAGCGCGCTCAAGGGTGCAGCCTCGTCAGGTGGTGTGGCTGTGTCGACCACCGCACCGGGTCACATGAAAGGCAATCCCGGCCTGGCGGCAGATGCGGGCCTGCTTTATCGCACGCCCTCCCAGGGCAGTATCGATGGCAATACGGTGGAAATGGACACCGAGCGCGCCGCCTTTGCCGACAACGCCCTTCATTATGAATTCAACCTCAACCGGCTCAGCTCGCAGATCAAAAGCATGCTGACGGTGATCCAGGGATAAGGAGTAGCCCATGTCTTTAGCGAATATTTTCAACGTGGCTGGATCGGCCATGAATGCCCAGTCGCAACGCCTCAACACGGTGGCCAGCAATCTGGCCAACGCCGACAGCGCAACCAGCGCCAACGGCGAAGCGTACCGGGCCAAGCAGGTGGTGTTTGCCGCCACCCCGGTGGGCGCTGACGGCGCAACCGGGGTGCGGGTGGCGGCGGTAGTTGACGACCAGTCGCCGATGAAGATGGTGTACGACCCGAAAAATCCGCTCGCCGACGACAAGGGCTACGTGACCATGCCCAACGTCAACGTGGTCGAGGAAATGGTCAACATGATTTCCGCCTCGCGCTCGTATCAAACCAATGCGGAAATGATGAACACCACCAAAACCCTGTTGCAGAAGACCCTGGGTTTGGGTCAGTGAATCGCCTGAAACTGTAAAGAGGACACGCCATGACAACCGTACAAGACACAAGCAATGTAACCAGCCTGTTTGGTGCAGGCGCATCAGCCGCAGCCAAGAGCAGCACCCAGGAAACGGAAAGCCGCTTCTTGAGTTTGCTGATTGCGCAGATGAAAAACCAGGATCCATTGAACCCGCTGGACAACGCCCAGGTGACCAGCCAGATGGCCCAGTTGTCCACGGTGCAGGGTATCGAGAACATGAACAAGAGTCTGCAGGCGCTGGCAAGCAGCATGGGGGTCAATCAGATGGCGCAGGCCGCCAATTTGATCGGACGCGGCGTGCTGGTGCCGGGCAACAGCATCAGCCCCACCACGCTCGAGGATGTCATGGGCTTCGAATTGTTGCGTCCGGCTGACAACGTCACGCTCAGTGTTTTCGACGCTGCGGGCGGCTTGGTACGCAGTGTGAATATGGGTCCGCGGGATGCAGGAGTGAATATGATGGTGTGGGACGGATTGACGAACAGCGGGCAGATGACGCCCGAGGGAAAATACAGCTTCAAGATCGATGCCATCCAAGGCGGGCAGCCGGTGGACAGCACGGCCCTGCACCTGGGCCTGGTCAACAGCGTTTCACAAAGCAGCCAGGGGGTGCAACTGAATCTGGCCAGTAGCAAGAACGTGGGTTATGCCGATATCCGGCAGATTTTTTGAGCAAGACTGAGTGTGTCGGTGGGTAAACCGTCAGCAATCAACACAAGGAGCAGGGCATGAGTTTTCAGCAAGGGTTGAGCGGCTTGAATGCCGCAGCAAAGAACCTGGATGTCATCGGCAATAACGTCGCCAATGCGAGCACGGTCGGATTCAAGCAGTCGCAGGCGCAGTTTGCCGATGTGTATGCGAACTCGCTTACGGGTGCCGGCGGCTCAGGCATCGGCATCGGCGTCAAGGTGGCCCAGGTGGCGCAGCAGTTTACCCAGGGCAACATCACGTCGACCAACAACCCGCTCGACATCGCCATCAACGGCGGCGGATTTTTCCGTGTGGACACCAATGGCGAGGTCAATTACCAGCGCAACGGCCAGTTCCAGCTTGACCGCATGGGTTACATCGTGAATCCGACGGGTGCCAAGCTGACCGGATATACGGCCAATGCCAACGGCGTGCTGTCGACCGGCGCGCCGTCTCCCTTGAGTATCAGTACCGCCGATCTGGTGCCGCAGGTCACGAGCAAAGTGAATGCCGTACTCAATCTGGATTCGAACAGCGCCATCCTGTCGGCGGCCGCTTTCGATATGGCCGATCCGACGACCTATAATCATTCGACGGCCGTTTCGATCTACGACAGCCTGGGGAATTCGCATACCCAGCAAACTTACTACGTCAAGACGGCGGCCGGAACTTGGGATGTGTTCGCTTCAACCGATGGCAGCGCGGCCACAGCGGTTGGCACCCTCGATTTCGACACCAATGGTACGCTGACCACGGCCATGCCGTTCACAGTCTCCGTGGCGGTGGCAACTGGAGCCACCACGCCCTTCAACGTTGAACTGGATTACACCGGCACCACGCAATTTGGTTCCGCCTTCAGCGTCAACACCATGAATCAGGATGGCTATACCTCGGGTCGATTGGCCGGATTCAACATCGGTTCCGATGGCGTTCTGCTGGGCCGTTATACCAACGGACAGTCGGCGGTGCTGGGGCAGGTGGTGCTGGCCAACTTCTCCAATCCCAACGGCCTGCAGCAACTGGG
>Ga0180009_10008352_pt1 | contig 10283 bp, 9 predicted proteins | sample OS_PC_MetaG_FD_123537 | JGI IMG/M metagenome (GOLD analysis project Ga0180009, IMG submission 123537) | Groundwater microbial communities from the Aspo Hard Rock Laboratory (HRL) deep subsurface site, Sweden - OS_PC_MetaG | ecosystem: Environmental > Aquatic > Deep subsurface > Groundwater... | reverse complement strand
CGTTCAACTATGGCGACTCAACCCAATCAGGCGCTTCCCAACGGATACCAGCTAAACGAATACACCATTGTCCGAAAAATCGGCGGCGGTGGCTTCAGCATGGTGTATCTGGCGCGTGACAGCAACAACCAGTCAGTCGCGATCAAGGAATACCTGCCGGGCCAGCTGGTGCTGCGTACCGAGGGATCGGTCATCGTGCAGGCCAATTCGGCAGAAAACAGCAATATTTTTCGCCATGGCCTGAAGTGCTTTTTCGAGGAAGGCCGGGCGCTGGCACGTATCGATCACCCCAACGTGATCCGGGTGACCAACTTTTTCCGCGCCAACGACACCGTTTACATGGTGATGCGTTTCGAGCGCGGAAAAACCTTGCAGCAGCATATTCAGGCGAATCGCGGCACCATCAGTGAAAGCTTTATCCGGCGGGTGTTCGCCCATTTGCTGAACGGTCTGCGCGAAGTCCATACCCACAAGCTGCTGCACCTCGATATCAAGCCGTCGAATCTTTATATCCGACTGGATGGCTCGCCGGTGTTGATCGACTTCGGTGCAGCCCGGCAAACGCTGACGCTGGAGGAAAGCAAACTGCAGCCCATGTATACCCCGGGATTTGCTTCGCCCGAGCAATACCATAACCGCGAGCGGCTGGGGCCGTGGTCGGATGTTTATAGTGTTGGCGCCAGCCTGTATGCCTGTCTGGCCGGCTATCCGCCGCAATCGGCGGATAGCCGGCTGCTGAATGACAAACTGGTGCCGGCAACCGTCAACTGGCGCGGTGGCTATTCGGACCAGCTGCTGGAAATCATCGACCAATGTCTTAAGCTTAACTATATGGAACGCCCGCAAAGTGTGTTCAGCCTGCAGAAAGTGTTGATGGACAGCACTGCCATGCGGCCGCCGCGCACCTCAATTTTGTCCAGTATCAAGCGTTCATTGAGCAAGGAATTGTTTTAAAGTGCTGAAATGAAATTCACCATCTTCCAGGCGTCCCGTCAGGGCGGCCGAAAAAATAACCAGGATCGTGTTGCCTACTCCTACAGTCGCGACGCATTGCTGATGGTGGTAGCCGATGGCATGGGCGGCCATATGCACGGCGAAATTGCAGCGCAAATTGCGGTGCAGGTAATGACCGATCAGTTCCAGAAAATGGCCAAGCCGCGCCTGGACGACCCGATGAAGTTTCTGGACGAGGCAACGACGCTCGCGCATTACACGATCAATGATTACGCCGTCGACCAGGATTTGCTGGAAATCCCCCACACCACCCTCGTTGCTGCCGTCATTCAGGATGATTTGGCGTACTGGGCGCATGTGGGCGATTCGCGCTTGTATCTGTTCAGTGATAGCAGCCTGATCGCGCGCACCGAAGATCACACCGCCGTTGCCCAGATGGTGCGCAACGGCCTCATCACCGAAGAGGAAGCAGGCACGCACCCGGAGCGAAACAAGGTATCCAATTGCCTTGGCGGGTATGTGACCCCCCAGGTGGAATGCAATGCCCCGATCCCGCTGCACGACGCCGACACCATGTTGCTTTGTACCGATGGCATCTGGGGCATGGTCAATGCGCATGAGCTGTCCGCGCTACTCCATGCCTACACGCTGGAAGACGCGGTCCGCCACTTGATGGACCATGCTGAATTCCGGGGGGGCGAGCATGGCGACAATCTCAGCCTTATCGCCATGACCTGGGGCGAGGCCCGCATGCCCAGCAAGGACTCCATCTCCACCCTGGCCCTGCCGGACGGTGGCGTCACTACGCAAATCAATGCACTGCGCCCGCTACCGGGTACCCCGGATGTATCTGACGACGAAATCGAACGTGCGATTGCCGAAATCCAGCAGGCGATCCAGAAAATTTCCACCAAGTAAGCTGCAGCCACTTCGGATCATGAGCTCGGGCAGCTGCCCACCTTCATGGCCTGCGCGGTAAAATCGCGCTTTCCCCTTTTTGACTGCTGCCATGTCCACCTTTTCCCGACCGAGTGGTCGCACCCCCGACGCGCTGCGCCTCCTGACATTTACCCGTGGCTTCACCAAGCATGCTGAAGGTTCGGTGCTCGTCACCATGGGCGACACCCGCGTGCTGTGCACCGCCAGCGTGCTCGACAAGATCCCACCGCATAAAAAAGGCAGCGGCGAAGGCTGGGTCACCGCCGAATACGGCATGTTGCCGCGCTCTACCCACACCCGCAGCGATCGCGAAGCCGCACGCGGCAAGCAGAGCGGCCGCACCCAGGAAATCCAGCGCCTGATCGGGCGTTCCATGCGCGCTGTGGTCGACCTGAAAAAACTCGGCGAGCGCACCTTGCACATCGACTGCGACGTATTGCAGGCCGACGGCGGTACTCGCTGTGCCAGCATTAGCGGCGCCTTTGTTGCGGTGGCCGATGCCATTGCCGGCTTGCTGCGCGACGGCAAGCTCACTGAAACCCCGCTCACTGACAGCATCGCCGCCGTCTCGGTCGGCGTCTATCAGGGCCAGCCGGTGCTCGACCTCGATTACATCGAAGACGCCGGCTGCGACACCGACATGAACGTGGTGATGACGGGTAGCGGCGGCATGGTTGAAGTGCAGGGTACGGCAGAAGGCGTGCCATTTTCGCGCGCCACCCTCGAAGCCCTGCTCGACCTGGCAACTGACGGCATCGCGCAGATTTCGATGGCACAGCAGAAAGCCATGGCGTCATGAGCAAACTGGTCATTGCTTCTGGCAACGCCGGCAAGCTGCGCGAAATCGCCCGCATCCTCGGTCCGTTTGGAATCGAGGCGGTCCCGCAATCGCAGTTCAACGTGCCCGACTGCCCCGAACCGCACGTTACCTTCGTCGAAAACTGCCTCGCCAAGGCGCGCCATGCCAGTTTGCACAGCGGCCTACCCGCGCTTGCCGACGACTCCGGCATTTGTGTGGACGCGCTGGGCGGCGCGCCCGGTGTGCAGTCGGCGCGTTATGCCGGCGAGCCCAAATCAGACGCCAGCAACAACGACAAACTCATCGCCGATCTGGCCAACGCATCCAACCGTCGTGCGCACTACACCTGCGTCATGGTCTATGTGCGGCACCCTGATGATCCCGAGCCGGTGATTGCAGAAGGCCGCTGGTTTGGTGAAATCATCGACACGCCGCGCGGTGAAAACGGCTTTGGCTACGATCCGTATTTTCTGGTGCCCGAGTTTGATAAAACCGGTGCCGAGCTGGACGAAGACACCAAGAACAGCATCAGCCATCGCGGCCACGCATTGCGTGACCTGGTCGAGAAACTCAAACAGCTGAACCGACTTGGCTGATTCCGTTGTGCAATTCGCGCGCGGCGGCCTGAAGGTCTCACCGCCGCTGTCGCTCTACATCCACCTGCCGTGGTGCGTGAAAAAATGCCCGTATTGCGACTTCAATTCGCATGCGGCGCAGGGCATTCCAGAAGTCGCTTACATCGACGCGCTGCTGCTGGATCTGGAGCAGGCACTGCCCGATATCTGGGGCCGAAAAATCCACACCATATTCTTTGGCGGCGGCACGCCCAGCCTGTTTTCAGCGGCAGGGATTGATCGCATTCTCACCGGCGTGCGCACGCTCACACCCTTGGCGCCCAACGCGGAAATCACGCTGGAGGCCAACCCCGGCACGGTGGAAGCCGCCAAGTTTGCCGGCTTTCGCGAAGCCGGGGTGACCCGGGTATCACTCGGTATCCAGAGTTTCAATCCGCAGCATCTCAAGGCGCTCGGGCGCATCCACGACGATAACGAAGCGCGTCGCGCGGCCGAGCTTGCCGCCACGCATTTCGATACGTTCAATCTCGATTTGATGTTTGCCTTGCCGGGGCAAACGCTGGAACAGGCACTGGCCGACGTCGACACCGCGCTGAGTTTTCAGCCGCCGCATCTGTCGGCCTACCATCTCACGCTCGAACCCAACACGCCGTTTGGCCACACCGCGCCGCCCAACCTGCCGGACGAGGATGTGGCGGCCGACATGCACCTGGCCATTGAAGCGCGGCTGATCGAAGCCGGCATGCAGCATTACGAAACCTCGGCCTATGCGCGGCCGCAGCATGCCAGCCGGCACAACCTCAACTACTGGCAGTTTGGCGATTACCTCGGCATAGGCGCAGGCGCGCACAGCAAGCTCAGTTTTCATGACCGCATCATCCGGCAGATGCGCACCAAGCATCCGCAGCAATACATGGCGGCGGTGGGGCAAGGGACGCACATTGCCGACACGCGCACGCTGACTCGTAACGACTTGCCGTTCGAGTTCATGATGAATGCGTTGCGCTTGAATGAGGGGGTGCCGAGCACGATGTTTGAAGAACGGTCCGGCTATCCCCTGCACATTTGCACGGACGCCCTGGAGAAGGCGCGGGCGAAAGGCTTGCTCGAACGTGATGCGACTCAACTCAAACCCACGCTATTGGGGCAGCGTTACCTCAACGATTTGCTGGAATTGTTTTTGCCGTAGACGTGTCTTGAATCAGGCCGCACTCGCGGTACGAAACCCGGCAAACGGATCGCGCCGATGCGGCAGATAAAAATTACGGAAACCCGGACGCTTGAGCAAGGGGTCGGTGAACGGTCCGCCGCCGCGCAACTCGGTGTGGCTGTGAAACCAGGGCTGGGAATACTCCTGATACGGGTCGGCAGAAAAGCCCGGATAAGGCGCAAAGGCATTGCGCATCCATTCCCAGCCCGCACCCCACGCAAAATTTGCGTGCTGCGTCGCCCGCAGCCACTGTTCAGCCGTGGGTAAACGGCGACCCATCCAGGTCGCACAGGCCTCGGCCTCAAAGCGATTGACGTGCAGCATGGGCGCGTGTGGACTCAGCGCCCCCCAGTTTGCAAAGCGCCGCACCTGCCACACGCCATCGGCCAGGCGCCAGTAGACCGGATGCGCCGCGTCGCTGTCCGCCCGCCATGCCCAGCCCGCCTCCGTCCACTCATCGCTGCGCAGGTATCCACCGGCATCGACGAAGGCCGCAAAGTCTGTCTCGGAGACCAGGTTTGCATCAATATCGAAAGCCGGCACCGTCACACCATGCCGCCATTTTTCATTGTCGAAAATAAAACCTTCGTCCGGTCCGCTACCGAGCGTCACTTCGCTTTCGGAAAACATCAACCGATCTGCGGGCAGGGGCAGGGGCAGGGGCAGCTCAGCGGCCCGTGGTTCGGGATGCGCATAGGCCAAATGCTGAAACGCCATCCGCCAGGCTTCGATATGCATCAGTTCGTGAACCAGGCTCAGCTCAGCGTAATAGGCCAGTTCCGGGTTGAGTGCGCCGCGTAGCCGTGCGGACACGGCAGCCGTCACCTGCTCGGCGTAATCGTTGACTGCGGCCGGTTCCAGCAAAGGCAGGTCCCAACGGCTGTCATGCGGCACGGTGGAAGAGTCATACAACGTATCGGCCCCAGCCAGCAGGCTGGGCGCAAAACTGCCGTCGGGCTGGGCGCGCAGGCACCAGCGTTCCTGAAACCAGACAATGTGCCCGGCCTCCCACAGCGGCGGGTTCAGATGCTCGGCGCGCGGGCCTAGCCAGCCGTCCGCGGGCAGGGTGTTGATCATCGCGCGCAGCTGTGCACGTGCCTGCGCAAGCTTGTCGATCAGTTGGTCTGCAGAGAAGCCGCTGATGGGCCGGACAATGTTCATGCTATACAGTTGAGGTAAATTCGATTGAATTCCAATCCTGCACTCTAAACCAAAGGTGAATCTGGAACATGACCGACTCCATTATCGATGCCCCCATTCGACTCACCCAGTTCTCGCATGGCGGCGGCTGCGGCTGCAAAATCTCTCCATCTGTATTGCGCGAAATTTTGTCCGACACCCCGTTTGTATCAAACCTGGCGGAAGCCTATCCTAACCTGATGGTGGGCATCGAGCACGGCGATGATGCCGCGGTGTATCGGCTCAATGACGAGCAGGCCATTGTGGCGACTACCGATTTTTTCATGCCCATTGTCGACGACCCCTTTGAGTTTGGTCGCATCGCTGCCACCAACGCCTTGTCCGACGTCTATGCCATGGGCGGCCGGCCCTTGTTTGCGCTGGCCATTGTCGGCATGCCGATCGGCAAGCTGCCCAACGATATCATCCGAAAAATTCTCGCCGGTGGCGAGTCGGTGTGCAAGCAGGCCGGCATTCCGATTGCCGGCGGGCATTCCATCGATGCACCCGAGCCGATCTATGGCCTGGTCGGCATTGGCGTGGTCGACCCGCGCAAGGTCAAGACAAACTCGGGTGGCCAGCCGGGCGATATCCTCATCCTCGGCAAACCCCTGGGCGTAGGCATCTTCAGCGCCGCGCTGAAAAAAAATGCGCTGAGCGACGAACAATATCGCGCCATGATCGCCGCCACCACCCAGCTCAACACCCCGGGCGTCGACCTTTCGGATACGGCAGGCGTGCATGCGCTGACGGATATCACCGGCTTTGGTCTGCTCGGCCATTTGCTCGAAATCAGCCGCGCCTCGAAGCTGGCCGCGCGTGTCGAAATCAGTCGCTTGCCGCTGCTGCCTGGCGCAAGCGAGCTGGCGCAGGCCGGCCATATCACCGGTGCCAGCCTGCGCAACTGGGAAAGCTACGGCGCCGAAGTCGAACTCGGCGCAGGCATTGCCGACTGGCAGCGCGCCTTGCTGACCGACCCGCAAACCAGCGGCGGCCTGCTGGTGAGCTGCACCCCGGAATCCCGTGACGCCGTATTGGCCATATTCAGTAAGCACGGCTTTGCCGCCGCCGCAGAAATCGGCCAGCTCCACGCCGGGTCCAACGTCTCGGTCGTCGCCTGAGTGTCATTCCGCTTTCTGGACTTGCCTGCCGCGCGCGACGACCTGCGCGCCGACGTGCTGGCCGGCCTGGCCGCACAGCCCAAATCCATCCCGCCCAAATATTTTTACGACGCGCCCGGCTGCCGCTTGTTCGAAGCCATTTGCAAACAACCTGAATACGCCGTCACCCGCACCGAACACGCGCTCATGGCATCGCGTCTGCCCGAGATCGCAGCAGCGATGGGTCAGGTGGATTGCATCATCGAACCGGGCGCGGGCGACTGCAGCAAAGTGCGTGCATTGCTGGACGCATTGCACCCCAGCCAGCTGATCGTGCTCGACATTGCCGGCGGTGCACTGGCGCAGGCAGCCGAACCGCTCGCGCGTGACTACCCCCTGCTTGACGTCACGGCCATCGGCATGGATTTCATCCATGAACTCGACGCTGCGTTACCCCACATCACCGCAGGCCGGCGGTTGCTCTACTATCCCGGTTCCAGCATCGGCAACTTCTCGCCCGCCCAAGCCGCCGCCGTGCTGACACGCTTTCGGCATTTGGCCGGTGAAGCAGGCCAATTGCTGATCGGGTTTGATCTCAAAAAAAATCCGCAGCAATTGCACCAGGCCTACAACGACGCTGCCGGCATCACCGCGGCCTTCAACCTCAACCTGCTCGAACGCCTGAACCGCGAACTCGGCGCCAATTTTGATCTCGCCCAATTTCGCCACTATGCGTTTTACAATCCGCAAGCCGGCCGCATCGAAATGCATCTGGTCAGTCTCGCCGAGCAGACCGTCACCATTTCAGGCCACACATTCCATTTCAACGCGGGTGAATCCCTGCACACCGAAAACTCCTACAAATACCGCTGTGATGAATTCAGTGGAATAGCAAACAGCGCAGGCTGGAAGCAGCAGGGCGAGTGGGTGCTAGACGGGTTTGCTGTCCAGCTCTATACATAAAGAGGTGGACTGACAGTCCCTTGCTTAATTGAAATCGAAAAACTCTGGGGAGACACAATGTTCAAGCGTATTTTGGTTGCCGTGGATGGAAGCACTACAGCGGAGCTTGCCTTACAGGAAGCGATCAAGTTAGCCAAAGATCTCAATGCAGAATTGCGGCTCGTGCATATAGTCGATGTCATCAACATTAACCTGGGCGCGGATTTTCCCTATCCACCGGGGATTTCAGAAGCTATCGCCAAAACCGGTCAGGAAATCCTGAACAAGGCTGGCATGGTGGCGCGCTATGACGAAGTGCCGGTTGAAACCCAGCTGATTGAAATGGATTCGCTGGGCCAACGTATTCCGGAAGTGATCGCAGCGGACGCCGAGGCCTGGCCGGCAGACCTTATCGTGATTGGCACGCATGGCCGCCGCGGGCTGAGCCACCTGTTTCTCGGTAGCGTCGCCGAGGGCGTGGTGCGTGCCGCCACCAAACCGGTGCTACTGATCAGAGGGAAGTGACAAGTGTATTGGTGTGAGGCGGGCTAGCCATAAGTCGCAGGTCTACATGAGTGCGGTGTAAGGCCGGTACTCGGCCTAAGCGGTCTTCGCTTCATCGCAACACTCCTTCTGCTTACGCAGCTTCTAGTGTGTTGCATCCACCGGTTGAATCCGCAACTTTTGACCGACCGTTCAAGCAACAGCAATGCCGAACTTCAGTATGCCGTCCAGAATCGGTCATTCGATATGACGGAGTGGTAACCGAAGGACGAGCATTGCCCGGCCACCGGAAACACCTGCTAGAGCTCGTCAAATGGACTTGTCACTGATTTCATCGCCTGAAAAACATGCGTATAGATCATGGTCGTTTGCAAGCTACGATGCCCCAGCAGAAGCTGTATTGTGCGGATGTCAGTACCTGCAGCCAGCAAATGGGTGGCGAAGCTATGCCGCAAACAATGCACACTCGAATGTTTTTGAATACCTGCGCGTATAACTGCTTGCTTGAATGCTCGTTGAACCGTCGAGTCTGATACATGCCATCTGACCATACGCCCAGAGTCCCCCCAGGGTCGCAAGACCGCTGAAGGAAAGACGAACTGCCACGGGAATGATGACGAGGCAGACGGATATTTGCGAGCCAATGCATCGGGCATCGGTGCCAAGCCTGCACCCCGCGCAAGATCCTCTTTGTGTAAAACCGCCACCCTCAGCGAATGTTGCTCCAGCGTTGAGCGCAGTTGGTTTGGCAACACGGTTGTCCGATCCTTGCTCCCTTTGCCATCTCGAATATTCACCGTTTTGGTTGAGAGATCGATGTCCTTCACCCGAAGCGTGACGCATTCATGCACTCTTAGCCCGGCACCATAGATCAATTGAGCCATTAATCGGGAGGTTCCCTCCATTAGACCCAATGTCGCTTTGGTTTCTTCGCGAGTCAAAACCACAGGAACCCGCTGGCGACGCTGCACCCGCTTGAGTCCTGTCATTTCGCCCAGCGGTTTGGTCAAGACACTGTCGTATAGGAACACCACCGCATTCAAGGCCTGGCTTTGGGTTGAGGCAGACACGCGGCGTTTGGTGGCCAGATAATTCAAGAAGGCTTCCACTTCCACCGAACCCATTTGAGAAGGGTGGCGCTTGTCGTGAAACAGGATGTATTGCCGAATCCAGTACCGGTAGGCTTGTTCGGTACGAGGGCTGAAGTGCCGGCGGCGGCAAACAACGGAAACTTGCTCAAGCAGACGAGGGGGCTGACCCCATTACTTTCACTCCTTTACTGATGAAAAAAAGCTCAGCATAAGAGAGGCCCAATCGTCTTGCTAGGCTGTCCGTATTATTGGGGGTTATTATAGAGACGCAGAAAAATGAAAACGATTGCGAATCATGAGGTTACATGGCCATAATGGACGCCCTAAATAATAATGTTATACGGACGTTGGCGTCCGTATATTAACTGTTATGCATAGTCAGCCCAAATCAAATCAGCAACAGTTAAAAAATGCTTATTAAACTCCAGTTACTTGCTTGTTTATTGCTGACCAGCACTGGCATCTTTGCGGCTGATCCGGCATCAAAATCAAGAACAAATCAATGTGCGGTACTTACTTGGCCAGATGGCAAAAAAACAATAATAAGCACCTACAGAGAGAACGAAACCTTTGCAACGATATGTGCCAATAAACCTGGCACTTGTAGAATTAACGACAAGCCATACCCCGGCTCGTCACAAAGTCCCGATCTATTAGCCGAAGCTACCGTTGAGTGTTTGCTTGGTCCACTAATTATTCCATGAAGGCACCGTGTGAATTTTTCCAAATATCTTTTAATCCACCAGCGGCTGGCAATGTTGTGCATAACATGCCGCTCAACCCGGACGCTCGATCAGCCATCTTCACTTTGAGTTGGCCGGATCGCTCGCGCCGGTTAGCTCTACGTTAGGGATTCCCACCGGCATAAAGAGAATGCACAATCCAATACAACATTATTCGGTTAGCAACGATGCCTGGTGAAATTATTGGAGAGTTGGTTCTCCGCCCCATTGCGGAGTTGATTCTTCAAGTCGCCTGTTACTTCACTGG
>Ga0180009_10008351_pt1 | contig 10284 bp, 8 predicted proteins | sample OS_PC_MetaG_FD_123537 | JGI IMG/M metagenome (GOLD analysis project Ga0180009, IMG submission 123537) | Groundwater microbial communities from the Aspo Hard Rock Laboratory (HRL) deep subsurface site, Sweden - OS_PC_MetaG | ecosystem: Environmental > Aquatic > Deep subsurface > Groundwater... | reverse complement strand
CCCGGAACCCAGGACCTCTCAACTCTGGACTGTAGACTCTCGACTGTGCAGCCTACGAGGTCTGGTGCACCGGCAAACTTGACTCAACCGTCACGCTCCGGCGTAATCAAGGCCTCTAGCGCAAGGCCCTGACCGCCGAACAGATCAATGACGAGGTCGCAACTCGCACCACGACCGTCCACGTTCCAGGCGCGGAGCTCGCGGACGACCCCGACGACGGCCAGGATGTCGCGACGGACGACCCCGACGACGGCCAGGATGTCATCGGCGGATGCAGCGTCGCGGCCGGGTCTGGCTGGAGCCTGGGGATCCCCGTACTGCTGGGCTGTCTGCTTCTGCGCCGTCGTCGCCGCTCCTGATCATCTGCTCTCTTTCGAAGACGGGCTCATGGCAGGCTCCTGGACCAACGAAAAGGACGGATCCACGGTCGTCGTGTCGGGGCCCTTGTGGCGGGCGGCCAGGTGTGCAGCTGCAGCGTCACGATCTTCGGCGTCGCCCCGCCGGTGTGTGTGCTGAAGCAGGTCAGCCCGCCCCGATCGCCGTGGTGCCATCCGGCCTCGGCCTGGGCCTCGGGCAGGACGCCGACCCGGCCCAGGCAGGGATCCAGACCACGGTCCTGGTCGAGACGGAGCTGTCGGTGGGGCAGGTCGCGCTGACCGACGGCGGAAAGACCCTGGCGACGGTCGTGCCACAGGGCGGAGTTGCCAATACCCTCGTGACCCTGTCCGACGGGGCGGTCCAGCTCCAGGCGATCTGCACCGACAGCACGACGGGCGCCGAAAGCAAGAGCAACAAGATGATGCTGCTGGTGGACAGCGTGCCGCCGCAGGCCCCGATCGGCCTGCTCTGCCAGCAGTTGCCGTCGACCGGCGACGTCCAGTGCGAATGGGGTGGAGCCCTGGGCGCCGCGCAGTATCTGCTGAGCCACACCGACGCCAGCGGCGTGACGCAGCAGCAGCCCCCGATCCTGGCCGGGCCGCCCGGGACGTCGAGCTCGGCGATGATCTACAGGCTGGCGCCGGGCAGCTACACCGTGTTCGTTGTAGCGCTGGACCAAGTGTACAACCAGGGGCCGCCGGCCGTCACCACGGTTGTCGTCGGGCCCTGACCGTCGTCCTCACCCTCCGCAGTCGTCCCGTCGGGCGACCGCCTCACCTCCGTCCGACAGGCAGCCGGTCGAGCCAGTAGCCCGGCTTGCGCTTGGCATGCGCGAGGGCGACCACCACCAGATCAGCGTCGGAGAGGTCGAAGAAGACGACGTAGGGAAAACGGCGAACGACGAGCTTTCGGTACGGATAGCCAGCATGCCACACAGGATACGAATGTGGTGCCTCGCGGATCTGCTCCAGGGCAGAGTCAATGCTCGCGATGAGCTCTGCGCCGAGCCCCGGGCGGCGCTCCTCGTACCATTCGGCAGCGGCGGCAAGCTCTGCCTCGGCCTCCGGGAGAACGCGCAGCCGTCGGTTCACTGACGACCCAGGCGCTGCAGAATACGCATGCGAACATCAGCCCACTCCGGAGCCGGCTCACCGCGCGCGGCGGCTGCCTCGCTGCGACGTTCCAGCTCGGCCAGCCAGGCAGTTTCCCAGTCGGCGTCGGGAGGGCCATCCACGCTGGCGATCAGCTCGCACGCGACCTCGAGGCGCTCGTCCTCCGAGAGCTTCAGCGCGTCATCGAGCAGTCTTCGAGCGGTGTTTGACATGTCTTCAGCATAGCAGCAGCCCTGTCCGCCAACCAGCGCCTTGCAGGGTTTGCCCCTCAGCGCAGCTGGCGCAGGATGCTGTTGAGCTGCCGGTTGGCCTCGCCGTGGCGGCCGTCCATGAACTCCTGCAGCGCCTGGCTCGCCCGGTCCTTGAGCTCGCGCGGCACCCGGCTGCCGCGCTGGCGCAGCAGGCGGTCGACGCGTTTGATCTTGGCCGCCACCAGGGCCCGATCGACGCGGACCCGGACCAGCCGCCGCTCCAGCGTCGCCAGGGCAGCCTCGGGAGGATCGGGCTCGGTCCGCAGCCGCGGCCCCATTCCCTCAAGCTCGCGGCGCAGTGCGGCCGGCAGATCGTCGATCAGGATGCCCCGGCGTTGCAGCTCGCCTGTGGCGCGCGTCAGCCGCGCCAGCAGCTCGTCGCGCCCGCGGGACGGGACGGTAGGGGGTGCGGGGGGTACGGGCGCCGCGTCGGGTGTGGGCCGGGCGATGGGCGTGGGATGCCGCCTCCGGGGCGGCAGGTCGGCGCGCGTGAGGTCGGGCCGGGTCAGGTCGGCCGCCGCGGCGTGATCCGCGGCCGGCCGGCTGTCGGCAGACAGCCCGGCGACCGCGGCCTCGGTGCGGCCGGCATCCGACGTCCCGGCCGGGCCGGGGACCAGGGACCACAGCGCGGCGATCGCCGCCACCGGCAGCGCCAGCAGCAGGGCCCAGAGCAGCACCATGGACCGCCTGGTCGGGCGTGGAGCGGGCGCCACGCGCGTCACCGGGCGCTGCTCGAGCGGCAGGGCGGGGGTGTCGGCCTCGACCGCGGGCAGTCCGTCGATCCAGGCGCGCAGCTCGTCCGCGTGGCAAGAGGGGCCGGCGCGGTCAACCGCCTCGATGAAGGCGGCCGCGTCGGGGAAGCGCTCCTCGGGGAAGCGACCCAGGGTGCGCCGCACCAGCCGATCCAGCGGCTCCAGGCCCGGGCGCAGCGACGAGGGGGGAACCCAGGGCGGCTCCTCGGCCAGCCGCAGCAGCTCAACCTCGCGTTCGGCGTGGATGAAGGGGCGCAGCGTCAGCATCTCGAACAGGATCAGCCCCACGCCGTAAAGGTCGGTGCGCTGGTCGATGCCGGAGCCGGTGACCTGCTCCGGCGCCATGTACTGCACCGTGCCCTTGATCACGCCGGTGCGGGTGCGCGTGACGCGCAGCCGGTGCTGGGCGATGCCGAAGTCGCCCAGCTTGACGCGACCGGCGTCGCGATCAACCAGCACGTTGGCCGGGGTCACGTCGCGGTGGACCACCTCCAGGGCGGCGCCCTGCTCGTCAGTCAGACCGTGCAGGTGGCGCAGCGCATCGAGCAGCTGGCGGCAGATCGAGAGCGCGACGGCCGGCGAGGGCGGTCGGTCGACCTGACGCGCCGCCTGCAGCAGGGCGGCGAGGGTCGGGCCCTGGACGTACTCCATCACCAGGAAGTGCTGGTCGCCCTCGTGGCCGTACTCCAGCACCCGCACCAGGTTGGGGTGGGACAGCTTGATTGCCAGACGGGCCTCGTCGGTCAGCATCTGCACGAACTCGGCGTCCCGGGCGTGCTGGGGCAGCACCACCTTGACCACCGCCGGCTCGTCGGTCTCGACCTGCCGCGCCTCGAACAGCTCGGCCATGCCGCCGACGGCGATGCGGCGCACCAGCCGGTAGCGGCCGAGCATCACCGGTCATCACCTCCGGTCTCGTCGCCGCGCCCGCCGAGGCCGTGGCGCGCGAGCAGGCGGTGGCAGGACTGGCGCGAGAGCCCACAGACCCGCGCCAGCTCCGAGACGTTTCCCTTGCAGCGCTGGAGCTGGCGTCCGAGGTACTCGCGCTCGAAACGCTCGGTCCACAGGCGTTTGCCCTCGTGGAAGCTGTGGTCGAGCAGGGACGGCGGCGACCCGTCGCCCTCCGGTCGGTCCGACGACCCGGCTGCGCCGTCGAGGTAGAACTCGGGCTGCATGCCCGGCAGCAGCACCAGCCGCTCCACCACGTTGCGCAGCTCGCGCACGTTCCCCGGCCAGGGGTACTGCTGGAGCATGGCCATCATCGAGTCGTCGGGCAGGTCGGCGGTCGCGTCGCGGCCGAGCTGGGTGACGAAGTGAGACACCAGGCGCGGGATCTCCTCGCGGCGTTCGCGCAGCCCGGGCATGCGCACGCGGATCACCCCAAGACGGAAGAACAGGTCCTCCCGGAAACGCCTGGCCGCCACCTCCCGGGCCAGGTTGCGGTTGGTGGCGGCGATCAGCCGGACGTCCACGGGGCGGGGCTGGCTCTCGCCCAGCCGCCGCACAGTGCGGGTCTCCAGCACCCGCAGCAGCTTGGGCTGCAGATCGAGGGGCAGCTCGCCGATTTCGTCCAGCAGCAGCGTCCCGCCGTCGGCCTCCTCGAACAGCCCGCCGCGGTCGGTGGCCGCGCCGGTGAAGGCCCCCCTGGCGTGGCCGAACAGCTCGCTCTCGATCAGGTTCGACGGCAGGGCCCCGCAGTCCACCGCGACGAACAGCCCGCCGCGGGAGGAGGCGTCGTGCAACGCCCGGGCCGCCAACTCCTTGCCGGTGCCGGACGCGCCCTCCAGCAGCACTGTGCAGTTGGTGTCAGCCACGCGCTCAAGAATGGCAAAGACCTGGCGCATCGGGTTGCTGTGGCCCAGTAGCTCGCCGAAGCGGGTGCGGCGGCTGAGTGGAACCTCCAGCTCCTCCTTCGAGGTGGCGAAGCGCAGGCGGGATTGCCCGGCATCGATCTCGGCCGACCGCGGCAGGAACACGCCCTGCACGCGGAGGCCGTCGACCAGCGTGCCGTTGGTGCTGTCCAGATCGCGCAGCAGGAAGCCAGCGTCCCCCGGCTCGATCACGAAGTGCCGGGCCGAGACCGAGGAGTCCTGGAGCACCAGGTCGCAGCGTGGATCGCTGCCCACCACCAGCGGCGCCGCCTCGATCGCGATCGACTGGCCCTTGTCGGAGCCGCGCGCGACCGACAGCGTCGCGCGGCGCACCATCAGCACCCGCCCGTCGCTGCCCCGGTCGATCAGGCGGGTGGCGCCTGCTGTCCTGGGCTCGTCGGCCATGGTCAGGATACTACCACCACATCCCGGGAAAACCGAAGTCGGTCGAGCCCAGGTGTCCGACGGTGTCGTGCTTGGTGTATGATGGATCGAGGAGAGGGGTCCGTGGCACGCTACTTCTACCTGACGCCGGTGCTGGGGGGAGAGGGAGGGGGGAGGCGGAGACACTTCGTCACGGAGTCGCCCAAGATGGTTGGACGCGCCGGGCGTGCGAGCATCGTGCTGCGCGATCCCACCATCTCCCGCCAGCATGCTCGCATCGAGGTGCGGGGAGACGAGGTCCACCTCGAGGATCTGGGGAGCAAGCACGGCACGTTTGTCAACTCGCGCCGGATCCGCTCCACCACCATCAAGCCGGGGGACCTGATCGTGTTCGGGCTGGCGGTCGTGCTCCGCCTGGAGCAGACCGACGAGCCGCCGCCCGCCGAGCAGTTCGACAGCGGCCCCACCGACTACGGCGGTGAGGAGCCCTCGGTGATGACGATCAACCGGCGCGAGCTGCTGGCGAAGCTGCCGATCAGCCCGGCCGAAATGGGCAGCGTGGACGATCTGGCCCCGGAGCGCGACCACGCGCTGAGGCTGACCCGCCTGGGCGCGCTGTGCCTCGAGCTGCTGCCGCGGATCTACGGCCGCCTGACCCACCTGTCTGACCTGGCCAGCGGGGAACCGGTGAACCTGGAGGCGCTACGGACCACGGTCCAGCCGCTGCTCTCCTCGGTCACGCGCCTGATGGAGATGGCGGTCCGTATCGCTCCGGAGCCCCGGCCGCCGGTGCGGCTGGATCAGGTGGTGCAGGAGTCGATGCAGCGCGTGGCGACCGATTTCGCCCAGCGCCGACTTGCGCTCACCAGCCGTGTTCCGCCCGACCTGATGGTGCAGGTGGACCCCGAACAGATGGCAGCCGTGCTGGCCGGGCTGCTGACCAACGCGGGCAACCAGTCTCAGGACGAGGCGCCGGTCGATGTGGTCGCGCGGAGGGGGTCCTCGGGGGTGGTGCTCAAGATCGTGGACCAGGGCTACGGCTACCCGGAGGAGGTGCTGGCCCAGGCGTTCCACCCGCTGGGCTCCAACCTCGCCGATCCGGCCGCCATTCGACTGTGGGAGGCCCGCCGTGCGGTCATCGCGTTGGGCGGGATGCTCACGGTCAAGTCCAACGAGGGGCTGGGCGCCGTGGTGCGCATCGTGCTGCCAGCGGTGGAGGAGTAGCACGAGCAACACACCGCCTTCACGATCCGCTGGCAATATGGGTGCTGACGATTCTATTGTTGGTCCGATGACCGGTCCGGCATCACAACAGCGGAGCATCGGGTTGCCGGGCGCCACAGGAGTGGGGCTCGGTGCCATCGTCGGCGGCGGCATCCTGGTGCTGGCCGGCGCCGGCTTCGGTGCGACCGGCCCGGGCGCGATCGTGGCCTTCGGCGCCAACGGCCTGATCGCCCTGCTCACCGCCCTGACCTTCGCCGAGATGTCCACCGCCTTCCCCGAGTCGGGAGGCGCCTACGCCTACGCCAAGAAGGTGCTCTCGGTCCGAGTGGCCTTCGCCGTGGGGTGGATCCTCTGGTTTGCCTACATCGTGGCCGGTGTGCTCTACGCCCTGGGGTTCGCCGAGTACGGCGTGGCCCTGGCGGTCAGGCTGTGGCGGGCCTGGCGCGGTGAGCCGCCCGGCTGGATGATGTCGCGGGCGGCGGTCAACGGTCTGGCGCTGCTCGCCACCGCGGCCTACTCGGCCGCGCTGATCCGCAAGGCCAGCGGCGGCGGCCAGTGGGCCACGGTGGGCAAGACGATCGTCTTCGGCGTGTTGATCGTCAGCGGCCTGTGGGTGCTGGTGGGTCGCCCGGCGGGCACCGTCGCTGCAGGCATGACCCCGCTGTTTCCCGGGGGGACCATGGGACTGCTGCAGGCCATGGGGTTCACCTTCATCGCCCTGCAGGGCTTCGAGATCATCGCGGCGGTCGCGGGGGAGGTGCGTGACCCGAGCCGCACCATGCCCCGCGCCATGATGCTCTCCCTCGGTGTCGCCCTGGTGATCTACCTGCCGCTGCTGTTCGTGATCTCGACGGTGGGTCTCACGCCCGGGCAGTCGATCACCCAGATGAGCAGGGCCGACCCGGAGACGGTGATGGCCACGGCGGTGCGCAACTACCTCGGCCCGACCGGCTACTGGCTGGTGATGGTGGCGGCGATCCTGTCGACGTTGTCGGCGCTGCAGGCCAACATCATGGCGGCCTCCCGGGTGGCGTTCTCGATGGCGCGCGATCGCACGCTGCCGGGAGTGCTGGCCCAGAGCCATGGCGTGCGCGGGACGCCGGTGATGGCGATCTATGCCAGCGCGCTGGCGCTGGTGGTGATCCTGCTGATGGTGCCCGACCTGGCGGCGGCGGGAGCAGCGGCCAGCCTGATCTTCCTCATCTCCTTCGCCATGGCCCACTGGACCGGTTGGCTGGCTCGACGGCGAGCCCCCCAGGGGGATCGTCCGGGCGTGTTCCGCACGCCGGCCTTCCCGGTGGTGCCAGTGGTGGGGGGTCTGGCCTGCGCCGCCATGGCCGTGTTCCAGGCGCTGGCGGTGCCGAGCGCGGGGGGCATCGCGGCGGTCTGGCTCGGGCTGGGCGTGATCCTGTACATGGGGCTGTTCGCCCGACGCGCGCAGGCGATGGACGCCTTCGCCGAGGCCGCCGACCCGGAGCTGGTGCAGTTCCGTGGCCGCCATCCGCTGGTGCTGGTGCCGGTGGCCAACCCGGCCAGCGCACCGGGGCTGGTGGGGGTCGCGCGGGCTCTGGCGCCGCCCGCGGTGGGGCGGGTGCTGCTGCTGTCGGTGGTGCGCCGCCCCGATGTGGCGGACCGGCAGGCCATCGAGCGAGCGGTGACCGCTGCACAGGAGGTGCTGCAGGAGGCGCTGATCCGCTCGTTGGCCGCTGGCCACGCTCCGGAGGCGCTGATGACCGTGGCGCCCGCCCCACATGTCTGGGACGAGATCGTGCGCGTGGCCCAGAGCTATCGCTGCGAGAGCCTGCTGCTCGGGCTGCACAGCATCGACGACCAGTCGCCCAACTCAAACGCTCCGCTGGAGCGCCTGCTCAACGAGGTGGACGCGGACGTCAACATCCTGCGGGCCCTTCCCGACTGGGAGCCGGACCAGGCCCGACGGGTGCTGGTCCCCATCGGCGGCAAGGGGGAGCAGGATGAGCTGCGTGCCCGACTGATGGGCAGCCTGGCGCGCACTGCCCCCCGCGAGGTGGTCTACGTCCAGGTGCTCGGCTCGCGCGCCGACGACGAGGAGGTGGCCGAGGCCCGGCGGCACCTGTCCCGCCTGGCGGCCATCGAGTCCCCCACCGCACCGGAGCTGGTCGTGCTTTGCTCCGACGACGTGGTGGCCGCCATCGGTGAGCAGGCCGACGAGGCGGATCTGGTGATCCTGGGGCTGCCGAGGATGCGGGGTCGCAAGCTGCTGGGCGAGCTGGCCGTGCGAGTGGCGGCGCAGGTGACTTGCCCCACCATCATGCTCAGCCGCCGCGGGTGACGGGATCTCGGGTGACGGGAGCTCAGCGACGGGGACGGCGGGCCAGCACCGTGTCGTCCTTGTCCTCCGTCTCCCGCAGGGTCGCATCGTTGAGCGAGAAGGACCCGCTGGTCCCGGGGATGTGCTCGATCGACGCGCGGTCGCTCTCCGGGGTGAACAGCGTGGGGAACAGCGTCCGCATGTGTTTCTGCAGCGTGACGATGGTCGGTCCATAGCCCTGGTGGTAGATCTCGTACTCCAGGTCGTAGCCCATCTCGCCGGCGTTCTGGTAGCGACGGTCCAGATCACGATCCAGGGCCCTGAGCATGATGCCCTCGACCCCCTCGGAGATCTCGGGGTTGAGCTCTCGGGGGTTGGGGATCCCCTTCTCCATCACGTCATGCAGCGTGTCCTCGCTGGTCCGGGCGGCGAACAGCTGGCGACCGGCGAGCAGCTCGAACATCACCACCCCGAGGGAGAACAGGTCGGAGCGCGCGTCGGTGGGCTCGAACCGTGCCTGCTCCGGGGACATGTAGGCCAGCTTGCCCACCCTCACCTGGCCGTCCTGCATGTGACGCATCAGGTTGCGCGCCTTGGCCACGCCGAAGTCGGTGAGCTTGACCTCTCCCTCGGTGCTGACCATGATGTTGCCCGGGCTGATGTCCCGGTGCACCACGCCGATCAGCACCCCCTTGCGGTCACGCTTGGCGTGGGCGTACTCCAGCCCGCGGCAGATGCGGCTGATGATGAAGGTCCCCAGCTCCGGCGGCAGCCGGACCCCCGCGCCGTAGTGCCGGTCCATGAACTGTCGCAGGTTGACGCCGCCGATGTACTCCATGGCGATGAAGTAGCGTTGCCCCACCCGTCCCAGCTGGTAGACCTGACAGATGTTCTGGTGCACCAGATCGGCGACCAGCTTCGCCTCGCCGATGAACTGGTCGATGAATTGATCGTCGTTGGAGTAGGTCTCGAGGATCGTCTTGAGCGCCACCGTCTTCTCGAACCCCTTGGGCCCGTGGAGCACCGCCTCGTACAGCGATCCCATCCCCCCGTCAGCGATCTTCCGAACCAGGGTGATATCGAAGTTGCTGTTGAACGCCACGGCAACCGTGCCCAAGGGCTCGATTGGCATCGGTTCTTGCTCCTTCTCCCGGCGCCGGCTTGACCCAACATTATCCCCTTGGCGACGCGAGCGCCAGGTGATTCCCGTGGGCGGTGCAGGCTGCTCTTTCCGGATCCTGGCCACCCCCGCTGCGGACAGTCGTTTGCACCCCAGCCGGAAGTCAGCGATGACAGGACCAGGCATCGGTCAGGCTCGATTCTTGCTAACCGATCTTGTCGATCATGGACCGACCGGGGCGACAGATCGTGTCTCATGGCGCCGAGCAGAGAGAGCAGCCGCACGCGAGGCGGGGAGCCTCCCTGCGGGCCGAGCGCGCGAAGCAGACACCGACACGCCGGCGCCCTCCGACCACGGGCTCGCTCAGCGCCGCGGCGGGGGAGATGGTGCTGGTCAGCCCGCCCGCCCGCAGGCTGTGGGTCTGGGCCTGGGTCCTCGGTGGGTTGTGCGTGATCGGTTTCGTCTTTGGCTGGTTGATACAGGGTCGTCTGGGCGCGGTCCAGCCCCTGCCGAAGCCCGACACGAGGGTCTTTGCGGCCAGCTCCGGTCCGAAGACCTTCCCGCTCGAGCCGGACGCGCAGTGGGACCACCCGCCCGTGACATCGGCCCGGGAGGTGGAGCTCCGCCTGACCTCGGAGCCACCGGTGGAGGTCCACCTCCGCCAGCGACGGCTGGGACGCACCCCTCTCGTCGTCCGCCTGCCACCCGGACCGGTCACCCTGATCCTGCGCAACCGGGAGCAGAACCTGGAGGCGCGCCGCTCACTGGAGCTCGAGGGCGAGGTGATGGCTCGGCGGCTGCAGTTCACCAGGAACGCCAGCGTGGGGTTTCGCCTGCAGGCCGACTTTCGGATCGAGCTCGACGGCCGGTTCGTGGGCACCAGCCCGTTGCCGCCGTTCTGG
>Ga0180009_10008350_pt1 | contig 10285 bp, 10 predicted proteins | sample OS_PC_MetaG_FD_123537 | JGI IMG/M metagenome (GOLD analysis project Ga0180009, IMG submission 123537) | Groundwater microbial communities from the Aspo Hard Rock Laboratory (HRL) deep subsurface site, Sweden - OS_PC_MetaG | ecosystem: Environmental > Aquatic > Deep subsurface > Groundwater... | reverse complement strand
TAGAAGTTTGAACTTCGAAGTGCTGGAAACTCCAGCACAGGCATTTGAGAGAAAGAGGAGAAAAGAATAAACATGAAGAAGTCAATTAATTTGTCGAGAGGAAATAATAATCGGATAACACAAAATAAGATCAGAAGGTTACATTTTTAAAGCAATAAAAATAATCAAAGTTATGGCAAAGAAACAATATGAATTTTTGAAGCATACTGCTGATGCTAAGTTCAGAGCATATGGAAAGACCCTTGAAGAAGCATTTGTTAATGCCGCCTATGCTACAACCGACATTATAACTGATCATAAAAAAGTTAAGGCAAAGGTAAAAAAGCAGTTCGAGATAGAGTCAGAAGACCAGAAGGCATTGCTTTATGATTTCTTGGAGAGAATAATTGTTCTTGTTGATACTGACAGTTTTATCATATCAAAGGTTGAAGATGTCAAGATAAAACAGGTGGATGGGGGATATGAGCTTACTGCAAAATTTTCAGGAGATAATGTTATAGAAAACTATGACATAAAGACGACAATCAAGGCCTCAACTTATCAAGAGATGGAAATAGAGAAAATTGGTGATCAAATAATGTTGCAAGTTGTTGTCGACATATAATAAAAATAGGGGTTTCTTCTAATTTTAGATTGTTCAAATTATTCTCCTCGATAGAACAAGGTTTTTATATGATATATAATATATATTAGCTGTACAGGAAAGAGGTGATAGTATGAAAAATAAGATCTTTTTATGGCCAGCATTAGCCCTAGCAGTGATACTTCTTTCAAGTTTTACCCTAGCATCCTACAGCGCCGACATTCCAGAATTAGCAAGAATGTATGGGCCCGGAGCACAGCTGGAAGGAATTTTGAATCTTAGCATGGTTAATGAATCTGCAGATTTGTCAATGATAGTTAGTTTTGATGAAATAGCCAAAAGTATATCAGTCAGAGATCTTCTTAAAAATGCGGATGTAGGGTATTCTTGTGATCCATCCGATTGTGTTGAAACATATTCAAAGAGCAATCCCTCGCTTTCTAAAACATTTGAGTCTGGAACAAGTTATCTTGCATTAGTTATAGAAAATGGAAATGGAGTATCAATCCAGTCATTATCATTCAATTTATCCGGAAGTGGCGGAGAACCAAGATGCGGAAGCCCCCCGGTAATTATTGATGTTCTAAATGATGACTCAGTGAATTGGTATTATAGTGAATCCTCTGAGAACAAATGCCGTGATCTTAGCCAGGGTAGTGGAAAAACCTACAACCCTTCTAAAGCAAGTTATAATGCATTACTTGGGGATAACCCATACTGCGAAAAGATAAATCTTGAAAGGGCGGGAAGTTTTGAGCTCGGAGTTGATATGAGAAATGGGAGCGAAGCAACTGTTCAATTGTCAATAAAGGATGGTGAAAGTGGTGATGAAATGCCTTGTGATGCAAATGGGACAAGTGGAATTGCTTCCTGTAAGGTTAATTTTACATCATCTGAAAAGAAAGACTATTATGTTTGTGTTTCCTCTTCCATTGAAAGCAACCACATGATAACGTCTGAAATTGAATATCCGACGTGCGGATCTGGATTCCCCCCATCAGAAGATTTTAGAGCATTCCAATGCAATGAAACATCAATAGATTTTGGAATATATGCAATCCCAATGATGATTGCCCCATTTAACAATACGGTAAGATTTGATCAGGATTCTTTCTTGAATTCTGAATGGGATTTGACCTCATATATCCAGAATTACATAGATGCAAGGTATAATGGCAATTGCGATGAGAGCTGCATAATCCCTATAAAATTTGATCTGACACAACAAATTATTCTTTCAGATTTAAATTTTAAATATTTTGCATCAGGGGTAACAAGGAACCAGCAGAATTTTTATGATTCTTCAAGAATCCCTGCAAAGATGAGCATGAACAAAACAATCATAGAACTTTCAGATTCTAAAATAACGGTGCCCTCACCTACTGGAAAATATTCATTTGTCCTTAAAATAGGAGACAGAACAATAAAAGATACTACAATAGATGTGGGAGAAGTTCCAAGGATAGCTTCATTGACTCCTCTTGAGACCCAGGCACTGGTGCCAGTACAATTCGAGGTAACAGTAACTTCTCCTAAAAACAACAGCATAGAAAAATACTATTGGGATTTTGGGGATGATAGTTCCGATGAAACGGTTGTTCCATTCACAAACCATTCCTACGGATTGGGAATATTCAAAATGACTGTTGAGGCTGTTGACAGTGAGGGCCTTATCGGGACCAGGACATTCGAAATAACAACGATTGCTCCTAAGGAGGATATTGGAACCATGCTTCAGAGAAAGAGAGCTAACATAAACACATTGAAAGAGGATCTCTCAAAAATTCCATCATGGTATTCTAGTTTAGTTGTGAATGGATTAAGTTTGAATAGACTTTCTTCTGATCTTGCAATTCTTGAAACTGAATTTTCAAGGGCAGATGCAGATTATTCGGCAATAAAAAATTCTCTGGATTACTTTGTGGTTTATTCTGCAATAAAGGATGATAATATTGGATCTTCCCCTATGGCTGCAAGCATAGATCTAAGTTATTTTGAGCCCATTGGTGAAGTGGTTCCGTCCGGAAGTGATGAAGAAATTTCCGAAGCTTTAATAGATTGGAATAATTATATTCAGATGAAGATAAACTATGTTGTGAAATATGCCCAGTCAGATATTTCTCCCGATAGCAATCTTGATCTTGTAACAGTCGCAGACATAACCTTGGATTCAACTTATGACAAAAGCGCATATTTCATATTGAAGCTTCCAGATGGGATAACTGCAAATGAAACCAAATTAAATGGGGAATATAATGTCATGGGCGTGGATGGAGCAATTATATTCACTTTTGATGATCTTCAAAACAGAGAAATAGAATTGGCAATTCCCGGAAGACAGCTTGATTTGCAGATGTTTGCAACCCCCCCCATTTCAGAATTAGTATTGCCATCGGTAACCTGTGGAAACGATGTGTGTGAAAGCGGAGAGGATTATCTTTCATGTCCAGGAGATTGCAGCAGGCCGATATGGGTCCCGATAACATGGTCAATCTTTATATGGCTGGTTGTAATGGGCGGGATTTACTGGATATGGAGATATTATGCAAAGAAATATGATCTTCAGATGCAGGAAAAACTTTTCAAGCAAAAGTCTGATTATGTTACGCTTGTTTCATTTATCGCAGGAGAATTGAATAAGGGGAGCGATGGCAAGGCAATAAGGAAGGAACTTTCCGAAGCAGGATGGAAGAATGATCAAATAGAATATGCCATAATAAAAGTCCTCAAACAAACAAGAGATTTTCAAAGACAAACTGTATTAAATTTCATAATCAAGGAGAGAAATACTGGAAAATTAGAAAGTGAAATAACCAGTGGATTGAAAAAAGCGGGATGGGGTGATGATGTGATTAGCTATGGATTCAAAAAATTCAAGAAGATGCAAAGGAGAAAAAGATTTTAAACCCCTGTTGCCAGTTCTAATTGACAAAAAGGCGTGATATGGTACTTAAAATAATAAAAGATTTTGTGAAACATGTTATAGGGAGAATATTCTCGAAGAGATCTAATGTCAAACTTGGATTCTATGGTCCCCCAAATGGAGGAAAAACAACACTTGCAAATAAGATATGCAAGGACTGGCTTGGGGAAGAAATGGGGCAAGCAAGCAAAATCCCCCATGAAACAAGGGAGATCTCAATAAAAGAAAAGGTCAATATAACCTACAAAGATAAAACCCTTACATTCAAAATTGCCGATACCCCTGGGATAGCTACAAAAATAGATTATGAAGATTTCTTGCATTTTGGAATGAATAAAACTGAAGCGAAGAAAAGGGCAAGGGAAGCAACCAAGGGGGTTATTGAATCAATCAAATGGCTTGATGATATGGAACTTGTCGTTATAGTTTTGGATTCAACACAAAACCCTTACAACCAAGTGAATATAACGCTTATAGGAAATCTTGTAGCTAGAAAAATCCCCGTATTAATCGTTGCAAATAAGATGGATCTTAGAAAATCAGACATTAAGTCAATTGAAGCAGCATTTCCAGAATATCCGGTTATCGGGATCTCTGCAAAGAACGGAAACAATATTGAAGAGTTTTACGAACAGCTCTTTGAAATGGTCAAATAATAAAAATGGAAAAAGAGTTTATTAATGCTAAGAAATCAAGAATGACTTCTGGCACGCCAAAGACTTCTGAAGAAGTTTTTAAGCGGGATGAACAGACGGACATCGCATTATTGGAAGAGGCAATGGAAAGGAGTGAAAATTATGATGAGATGGCCAAATGGTTATCTTCAGTATGGCAGAGAAAGTATGGCTCTGAATTCAGGGGAAACATTGTCCTTTCTTATGACGTTGCAGAGGAAACCTTCACGCTCAGATGTGGAGACAAAATGCTTTTATTTGACGAAGATGAATTGTCTTCAATCCCCAAGCAATTAACCTTTTTGAGAAGGACAAAATAAAAATGGCATCAAAACTAACAATACATTTTATGCCTTATGATGAAATATCTTCTTTGAGTGGCCAGGAAAGGATAAAGAAACTTCTGAAGATGATACTTGGAGATAAGATTATACTTCTTCAGGGAAGACTTAAGGCCGATGAAGAAGCCAGGCTCATAGAAGATACTATGGTAATGATCGGGCATATCAGGGGATTCAAGGGAATAGAATTAGCAGTCATAACCCCTAATAAGAACATCACAGTATTTGATCAATTTAGAAAGGGGATAGCTAAAATGCTCCTTGGAGACAGAGATGCAATGACAGTGATAGGGCCTGCAAGCATTGTTAAGGAAATAAAGAAAGATCCAAGCAAGATAGAATTATTCTTGAAGAAAGTGTGACAATATCTCTTCAAAAACATTTATTAACAGTATAGGGTTTTGAGAGCTATGATTAGAAACCAAAGGTTTCTGTCACACGAAGAAATAAGAATTTCAAGTATCCAAGAATTCAGAAAATTCTCAGGATGCCAAAAATTGGAGATTTTTTAACATGCCACACAGATGTGTAAAATGCGGCCTAGTCTATGAGGATTCTTCCTCCACATTGTTGAAGGGATGTAGCTGTGGCAGCAGATTTTTCTTTTTCTTCAAAAAGCAGGAAACTGAAGAGGAAATAAAGAATCTAACAAAAGAGGAAGTAATCGAAATAGAAGAGAATTTTAAAGAAATACTCGGTCCTCAGATGGATGACAAGCCGGTCATACTTGATTTCGAAAGCATAAGGGTGAAGGAGCCTGGAAAATTTGAAATTGATCTTGTTAATCTTTTCAAGAATGAGCCCTTGGTTTACAAGTTGGAGGATGGAAAGTACATCATAGATCTTGCATCAACATTTCAAAGATCCAATAAAGAGTCAAAGGCAAAGAAAAAAGGCAAAAGATAATTTCTTAGCATAATAAAAAACCCCTTGCCTTAAAGCCCTTCAGTGTTTTTGTTACACTGAAAATGTTAAACATTCTTGTGAGCTGAAAATGTTTTGCATTTTCAAGCATGCCAAAAATCTGAAAGATTTTTTAGCATAAGGAAAGTTTTTATATCGAGATTCCATTAAAAGATTGATAAAAATGAGAAAGGTGATTTTTGCGCTAGTGCTTTCTTTGACAATAGTTATAATTGCTGGAAGCGCAATTGCAGATACAGACAACTGCTCTCCTGCAGATTTGAATAAAACGAGAGTTGTACAATTCCTGAATGGATGCGGATCATATGCTGAAGTTTGTGTTTACAGAGAATGTATTGTGACATTCGGCCATCCCTGTAGCCCCTATGTTCAATGGGGATACTGGTGGACAAAACTAATTCCTTCATTGGCAGGTGCGTACAATTTACCATACACTGGAATATCTGGCTCTTTTGTATGCATGTCAAACTCCGGAAGCAATCCATGCTGCGCCTCTCCGTGTGGATATAAGTATGGGGCATATGAGGACTGCAAGTCATGTAATTTTACTGCTGGTGGGGCGTCATACGATCTGTCAGACTATTCAAGATGTTCATTCACAAATGGGTTCTGCTTTTCTGGAACATGTGACAATAGCACACCGGGGTATGTGGACAATCAAAATAATATCAATTTGTCGGATAGGTCTGTTCCATTATCCTTCAATTTTAGCTTTTTTGATAATCTCCAGCTTGGAAAATTCAGTTTCAAGATATGCAGGGAAAATTCAACTGAATGTTTTGAGGAATCTACCAACTTAACCGGATCTAATGCAATGGGGCTTTTTGGGATCCCTTCAAATGTTTTAAAATGGGTTGATGAACGAGCTAATGGAATTTGGATATTTGATATCTCCATAATTGTTTTTGACAAAGGTGGATTGAGTAATGAAAGTGTAAATGCCTTCAAAATATCCGGAGAAGATTTTCCCCGGATAAGCGCCAATCCTATTGAAGATTTAGAGTTTGGGGAAAGGGTTAAAATAAATGCTACAGTTTTGGAAAGATTTAGCGGGGTAAAGACCGTGGAGATCAGAATGGATAACACTCTTTCAAAATCCTGCAATTCAAGAGAATGTTTATATGAATATGTTCCTTCCGCAGGAGTTCACAATTATACTATCTATGCTGAGGATAATGGTGGAAACAGCAATGAATTGATTGGAACTTTCAATGTTGCTGGAGCAGAAAAAAATTGTGCTGAGATTGGCGGTGCAATATGCAAAGATGATGAGAAATGTGAAAATGAAAATTATGTTTCCACAACCGACATTGAAATGTGCTGCACAAGTTCATGCCATACTGAAGTTTTGGTTCCAGCCAGCCTGTCCTGCTCTGCCCAAAATGGAACAATATATGATCCTTCCCTGAATGACTGCTCCTCGCAGATTACTGCAAATGATACTGTTGGAAATAACAAATGCTGTGCGGTGCAGCCAACTGTGAGAATAGATGTCGCAGAAAACAATGTATATTGGGTTGATTCTGTTGGAAACCGAATATTCGGGGTTTGGCTTAAGGAAGATGTCAAATGCATGACAACTGGAAATGTTCAACAATTACAAATCACAAAAGATGGGACAATTAAACTTGACCAGGTTTCTAATCAATTACCTATGAAAGTCAATGAACTTGGAGAATATGTCTGCAGAGCTGTTTATAGCAACGGAGTTGAGAAAGAATCTTTATTGAAAGTTGCCGAGCTTCCTGCAATATCTGGCGCGGATAGGGCAAGATTGCCAGGATTTGGATGGATACAGTCCATAATTGCATTTATAGTCATAACCATTTATGGTGTTGCAAGGAGAAAATGATGAAAAATCAAAGATTTTTGTCATGCTCTGAAGCAAAGCTTCAGGACATCCAGGAATTGAGATTCTTAGGATGCCAAAAAACTAGGGAGGTTTTTTCAGCATGATGAAAAGAAAAATAAAACATGGTGAAGAATCTTTGATAAAATTCAATGGCGGCCATTCTTGCCATGCTCCGAAGTCAAACTTCGGGACATCCAAAAATTCAAAGAATTTTCATGATGCTAGAAATAAACTTCATCAAAATAAAAGAGGGGTTATTTCTCAGCATGAAGGAATTTCACCAATAATGGCCACTATCCTCCTTGTATGCATAGCAATAGTCGCATTTGTGTTTGTTTTTGTATGGTCAAGAGGATTTTCACAGGAAAGTGTTTTGAAATTCAACGGGCCGATAGAAGATTCCTGTTTGAAGGTTTCCTTTGATGCGAGCATCTCTGAGAACAATCAGGAAATTTATATAGATAACATGGGTGACATTCCAATCTACGGATTTAATATCGATATGATCTCCGGGGGCCAATCCTACTTGAGATTCGTGAGACCCGCAGATGGAAATGTTTATGCTAGAGAAAGCGACTCCCTCGTCATTGATACAGGTGGTGCTGAAAAAGCAAGCATCACTCCTGTGCTTCTTGGAGAAGGGAAAGTGAGCAAGTCTTCTATTATGTACATATGTAGAAATAATGTGGCGGTATTAAAATGATGAGAAAGAATATTGGCAAGATAATGAAAGAAGAACTTGAAAGAATAAAACCTTCTGAAGATGATGAGAAAAAGATAGGGGCCATTGTAAGAGAGTTTGTCCTGAAATTGAATTCTAAGCTAAAGAAATACAAGGCAGAGGCAGTAATGGGTGGAAGTTTTGTAAAAGGAACCACAATCAAAAAGAAAAGATATGATGTAGATTTGTTTGTTTTGTTCAAAGAGGATGAAAAAATGCTTGGAAATTCAAAAAATTTCCAGCGTGCCAAAAATCAGAGATTTTTAAGCATTTCTGATAAACTTGAAAAGGCCTTGAAGGAATTAAAAGTTAAATATTCAAGGCTTCCTGGATCAAGAGATTATTTTAGCATAGACTCTGAAGTTTCTGGAATAAAATTTAAGACTGAAATTGTTCCAGTATTCAGAATAAAAAAATCTGAAGAGGCAAGGAACGTTACCGATGTTTCAATGCTTCATGTGAATTATGTCAAAAATAAGATCAGAAAAAATCCAAAGCTTCCCGATGAGATAAGGCTTGCAAAGGCTTTGTGCTATGCCCAAAATTGTTATGGCGCGGAGAGCCATATCAAGGGGTTTTCAGGATATTGTTTGGAAATATTAACATGCTATTATGGAAGTTTTCTTAATTTGATGAAAAATGCTTCTAAATGGAATCAAAAGAAAATAATTGATCCTGAAAAACATTATAAAAACGAAAATGAGATAATGACTGAAGTTAATGAAGCAAAGTTAATGTCCCCCCTGGTATTAATCGATCCTGTTCAGATGAATAGGAACGCTGCCGCTGCACTTGACAATGAGAAATATAATTTATTCATAGAATCTGCAAGGAAATTCCTGAAAAATCCTTCAGGAAAATTATTCGAGAAAAAAGAGTTTGATCCAAAGAGATTTATAGAAACTGCTAAGAAAAAGAAGCTTTCATTATTTGAGGTTTATGCTGGAAGTGAAAGAGTGAAAGAGGATATCTCTGGAGCAAAGCTGCTTAAATTGCACAATGTTCTTATTGGGACTTTGAAGAAAGAAGAATATGAAATAATGCAGGAATGGAATTTTTCTGATCAAAAATCAGTGTCATACTTCGCTTTAAAAAGTCCAAAAGTAATATTACAAAAAGGTCCTCCTGTAGCCAGAGCAAAACATGCTAAAGAGTTCAAAAATAGATGGAAGAAAGTTTTTGTTAAAAATGGAGACCTTTACACAAAGAGAGAACCCAAGGATGCTCTTGCAGTTCTAAATCTTAATAAGAAATTGTTAAGGGATATGGGGATAGACTCATTCAGAGTAAAGAAGATTTTCTAATTCATCCAATTACCAATGAAGCATAACTGACACAATTGTCATAATCTTTTGTCAGATCTCCTGAATTGGAGTATTTTAGAATAATGGATTTTTTTGCTCCAAGCTGTCTGCATATTTCAATTCCCGCAGATATTGATGAAATCCCGCATATAGTGGTGTTCTTGCAATATTCAAAAAATTCCTTTGCTCTCAATTCTGAAATAAGATCCATTGCTTTCCTGTCAATGGCATAAACTTTGCTTCTTCCAGGATTGAATGGCGTGTAATTGTAATAGGGCCCATAATGTGTCAAATCCCCTGATGAGATTATGCAGATTTTTCTGCTTAATTTTTCTGCAACTTTTATTATTTTTTCTGAGAATTCTTTGCATTCTTTGAAATCTGAAAATGAAACTGCCATTGGGACAATTTTTATGTTATGAAATAAAATCTGAAGAAATGGGATTTGCACTTCTATGCTATGCTCAAGGGCCTGGTCTTTCTCATTAACTTCAATTTTCAGTTTAACAAGCTCCTCTGAAAATCTTTTGTCATTCTTTACAATTCCAAGAGGTGTTTGAAAATCTTCAAGTGAGATTGAAGTTTCATTGGAAGAGTGATTTGTTCCCAAAATTATGAAAGTGTCAAACTTCTGCTTTGAAATGGCATTATATGCATTGGCTGCAATCTGGCCTGAAAAAGAATAACCTGCATGTGGAACAATTATTCCATATGATTTTTGAGAGATTTTATGGGCATTTCTAAGATACTTTAGAATATCTTCTTTCAACTCTTTTGGGTCTTCAGGGTAAAACTGTCCTGCGACTGCTTCCTCTCTCATGAAATATGTAATCACAAGCCTTTTATATTCTTTATTCTATAATGGAAATAGGGGAGATGATTAAACTATGCTCTGAAATCAAAAGATTTCAGGCACAAGAAAATTTAACAAAATGGAGGCAAATTTTTGAGCATGAAGGTAAG
>Ga0180009_10008348_pt1 | contig 10286 bp, 8 predicted proteins | sample OS_PC_MetaG_FD_123537 | JGI IMG/M metagenome (GOLD analysis project Ga0180009, IMG submission 123537) | Groundwater microbial communities from the Aspo Hard Rock Laboratory (HRL) deep subsurface site, Sweden - OS_PC_MetaG | ecosystem: Environmental > Aquatic > Deep subsurface > Groundwater... | reverse complement strand
TCCTGAATCAGTAAAAATTCCGCGTGAATTGACCATTAAAATTATAAATTCTTGATACCCAATGGGGTCAACCATTATCAAATTCTTTGGCAGTTTTAGTTTCATTTGTCTTAAAACTTTTTGTGTGCGGTAACTAGCTGGAAAATAAACCGGGTAATTAGCTGCGCTTGCCAATTTGATTATTGATTTAAGAGAATTTTCATTATGAACATTTTCTCGTCTATGGCATGTCATTAAATAATAATTAGCCTTTTTAATTTTTCTTTTATTAAAAAATCCATTATTAGCTAGTTTGGAAAACTCTTTTTTTCTTCCAAAATAGAAAGAGTTTAAAATATCTACAATTGGATTGCCGACAACAACAATGTTATTTGGATTTATTCCCTCTCTTACTCCTTGCTCTTTATATTCATCAAAATAGGCGTAAATCAAATCTGATTGATGATCTATTAATGTTCGGTATTTTTCTTCTGGCATTCGCCAGTCATAAGAACGCATGCAGCCTTCAATATGAAAGATTGGGATATTTAACATTGCAGCAGCAACACAGCTCACTACTGTGTTAGTATCACCCAAATACACTACTGCATTTGGTTTAGTTTTTTCTAAAACAGGATAAAGTTTAGAAACAATCGAAGTAACAATCTCAGCATCATTTTCACCACTGCATCCCAATTCTACATCTGGTTTAGGTACATCCAACTCACGGAAAAAAATATCTTTAAGATTATCCGAATAGTGCTGACCAGACCAAATAAAAATTATTTCGATGTCTTTTTGATTTTTTAGAAAGTTTACGATTAAAGAAGCTCTAATAATATCCGGTCTAATTCCTAAAATAAATGCAATTTTTTTTCTCATTTTTTATTCATTACTATCCATATATTTTTTTAGTGATTCAATAGCAGTTTTCATTAATATTTTATTTTGAGGTTTTAATAAGTCATAATTAGTTGCTAATGTTCTATCTACCGGATCTCCAATATTATCGACTCTCTTAATTCTATAATCTTTTTTAAAAACTTCAGTGAAAATATTTAGTAATTCATATTTATTAACAGTTTGATTTGGTAAGTAGTGGTGAACGTAATTAGTTTCTATTAATTTTTTAAATAAATTGTCGTCTATCAGTTGCCTGCATAGTTGAGCGAACTGTAGGGTTGTAATTCCATTCCAATGGTGATGGGCAAAACCCGTAAGATCCGCTTTTGGTGGTTGATTTAAGAACCAATCTAATAGACTTAAGTGACTCTTTTTTTCTGGACCGATAATTGAACAACGAATATTTAATAGATTGCTTTTTTGAACCTCACCCAAACTTTTAGATTTGCCATAAGCATCCAAAGCATCATGTGGGTCATTTTCTTTATATTTTCCAGATATTCCTGAATAAACACAGTCAGTAGCAATTTGAATAATTTTAGCATCTGAATCTTCAAGAAACTCAGATAACTTATGAGGAAATAGAGAATTAACCTCAATTGCTGTTTTTACACCTTCCATATCGTCATCCTTACAATATGGTTTTATAATTCCAATGCAATTAATAATATAATCATATTTTTTTAGAAACTTATTATTTTGAGGTTCATTTAAAAAATTAAAAACATTAAAATACTCAGCTTTTGCACGGTTATTTCTACTAGTGGCTGTGGTTTCAAAAGTTGAATAATTATTTAAATAGTTGAAAACCATTGAACCCAACATTCCAGTTGAGCCCAAAACTAAAACCTTCATGGACACTCCTATCTATTTTCTACTTCCCAAATTTCTGAACCCCAATAATTATAGGGAAAACGATAATCATCGCCCTGAGTTTCATTAATGTCTGCAGTGGAGAAAAAAATTACCATTGTATCTTCTTCTAAAGCTTTGAAACCATTCGCATATCCGGCTGGAATATGTAATATTGAAGGTTTTTTTGCAGAAAGTATATGCCTTTCAACAATAGCTTTTTATCTGGATTCTTAGTATTAATAAAAGGTACTGCACAAAGAATAATTGAACCTTTGACAACATAAACATATTTAGCTTCTTTTAGATGACCGTGAAAGGCCCTAATTATGCCAATTTGATGATTCTCTACCTGATAGAATCTTTTTACTCCGCCAAAGTTAAAATCATTAATAAATTTCAAATGTCCACGATCATCTACTGCCAACCCACCCTCAAATCTTTTTAATGTATTTTTATTGATATTCATTCCTTATAATATCTTCTGTGAGTATAAAAAAGTCAAGATTACGATTCTATTTTAACTTTTACCTTATAATTTTATGTATATCCTTTGGAACTTTATTTTATACTCAAAAAACTACTACTCCAATAGAAATATCGTTTTTATTGAAATCATCCGGATGCGAAAGCGCTGAAATTTTTTTTAATTCAACTAAGAAATTGTCACTTGATAAATTTATGAGAATTCCTATTTCATTGACCGCTAACTCTGATTTCAACCAATATCACTTAGTGATTGATTATCCGGTATCATATTTTAGATTAGATCCTTGCAATCAAAAAATTGACGCTCAGCTTAAAGAATTTAGTATTAGGTTTGAAGATCAGATAATACCGCTCTCCCTAGAAGAAATCGGTAGCTGGGGTTGTAATAATTGTGTTGTGGAAATGAACCAAGAAAAACAATATTTAGCTATTAAATCTCTAAACAACGATCCAATTCTCTATACTGATTCTTTCAACAAATATTTGCCAGACAATACCAGCTTGATAAGCTACGACAGGCTCCAACCATATATTTTTATATTAAGTTGCTTCCTTCTAACATTACCATTTATTTATTTACTAGTTATAGCTTGGAAAATAAATTATTGGTCTTTAATCTTAATTTCAATTTTGGAAGCTGGTATATTCATAATTATTAAAAATTTTAGTTACTTTGCGCAATTCTTTAGTCATCAATTAATAGGGAGACAAAAAGTAGTTTCTTATGCTAATTTTATTGGCTACCAAACAAAGTTTGAGATACTATTAATCTTTTCATTCATTTTTTTACCAATTCTAATTATTTTTATTGATTACTTATTTAAGTTGAAAAAAAAATGAAAAGAAAACTCTTACTAATTGTCTTTTATTTCATTTTGTTTCTATTCTTAACGGTTTTGTATTTTCAAAATCCGCAATCTATAGCGTGCAATCTTAATCAATCAATTGACTTCGATTCTCAAAATTTTATAACCTGGGATTTTGCTGCATTTAAACAAATAATACCTTATAAAAATATTTTTTATCCCTATGGATTCTTGTCTTTTTCTTTTAAAAATAATCTTATTTTCTTTTTCATATACATTTTTATAACTCCATTTTTATTATTAGGACTTTTTGTTTGGCTTAAGAAAATTTTCAGAAGTTGGCTTTTGTCCATAACTTCCTTCCTAATAGTTTTAAGTACTATTGGCACATTTAGCGGAATTCAATCATTTAATCGTTACGGCATTGCTGTAACTTTGGGACTATTTATTTCTTACTTTTTTGTCTCCAATAAGATCCAAAAAAAACAATTTGCTATTTTATTAGGATCTATAAATGGCTTAATAATGTCAATGGTGACTGATCAGGGAATTGCCTTATCCGTAGTAACGATAATGCTATTTACTTCTCAGATTGGAATAAGAGTACTTCATCAGCATAAAAAAGTATGCAATGCAATTGGTGATTCAATTAAAACTGGACTTTATTATCTTTTTGGCTATTTTCTAGGTTTAACACCTTTCTTATTATATTTGCAACAATTCCAAGCTGTTGGTAATTATTTTTTTTCTGTCACCAATCTAATTAGCATGGCAGATTACGCCAAAATTCCATTTTTGCCCTATTTATTCTCTAATGAAAATTTATTAATATTAAACTCTTTATTTTTTGGAGTTTTGACTGTTTCATATAAATTTTTTAGTCGTAAAAACAATATTGATTTATATTTATTTTATTCTCAAATTACACTAATTTCGACACTATTATTATTTGAATCAAAAAACATAATCAGACCAATACCGATGAGTTTAATATTTATTGGAATACTTTTACTAATTAGCTTTTTTGTAGATTTATATAAAATTCTCAAACAAATTGGCTTATCTCACTCACAGTTATCAATATATTTTATAACAATACTGTGTTTTTATACTTATTTATTTGACATCAATAAATATGTAATTAACTTTCCCATAATGTATCAGCAAAAGTTATCTGACTTTCCGAGTCAAATACAAAATAGTTTAAATATTCAAAATTTTTATCAATGCAAATCAAAATCTTTTTTATCTGAAAACTTGAAAATAGATGATGAATTCATAAGGGTTTCTAAAGTTGTCAAAAACCTTAATGATTATAACAATGACTCAATTTTTTCTTTTCCCTCAAATCCAATTTTTTATATTCTGTTTGATCAAAATCCAGCACCATATTTGAATAGCTACGATGGATCACCTATGTTTGCTCAAAATGAAACCATCAGCTATCTTAAAAAAAATAAAGTAAAATTTGTAATTTATGACATGGCCGATACTGACATGGATAAAGTTCCCTATTTTATAAGAGCGAGCATACTTCATAATTATTTAATATCTAATTATGAGGTAATAGATAGAGTAGGCAGATTTTTAATTATGGAGAAAAAAACTAATACTGATACTGACTTTTTTGATAACATGATTATCCCTTTAGAATTTAAAAATTTTTTGTCAAAGATTAATTTAGGATATATTCCCATTATTGAAGGTGCTAAAACAGTTAGTCATACAATTAATGTTTACATTTCTTTTGATTCTATTGATGAGATGAATCAATATTTGGAAAGCACAAATACTAATTTGCTCAATCAAATGTTAGTATTTGAAACTGAGGGCACTATTTTGAATAAATTAAATTTCATTTTTGAAAATAAGCTAGAAACGACAATAGTTATGGATAATTGCTTAACAACTTGTATTATAAACACAAATCGACTTCCAGCATTCTATTTAAAACAAAAAATTAAAAATATTACAACAAACCCAGAATTTTATGGGAAAATAAATATAGCTAGTATTGACTCAAATATTTTTTGGTAAATATGTTTTGTTTCTAAATTACTAATAATAGGAACTAATTTATATACCCAAACATAAAAACTATCTTAGTATTTGATCCGTAATCAAATCAAGTTGCCTCTTAGTTAAGCTAGGATTTAATTTCTTTTTAGCAAACTCATCAAATCTTTTCTTCCATTTATTAGTAGGGGATGCGCAATAAATACTTTCTTTTAAAGATTCCCACTCACTTACTAATTTAGAATCAAAATTGTAATAATTTTTTCTATAAACCGCAAAATCTATCATTTTTATACTAATTTTGGTCGTATAATTATTTGGGTCAAAAAAATCACTCGGTTCATTAATAGATAGTTGGAAAATATTTTCATCAGTAATTTCTGGAATAAAATTTTTCCTAGAATTAAATCTTTTAAGAGCATAAATAAAAATATCTTTTGTCCAAAAATTAAGTAAAACTTCTAAAATCGCTTTTTTTAAATGACGATCGTATTCACTTTTAAATAAACATAAAAACAAATCCTTTGTTTTGAGAGGAATAATTCTTAGAACATTTTTTTTACCAAAATCCTTAAGAACGGTTCTTAGATAGTTTTGAAAAATTTGTTTATACTTCCAAGCCTGAGAAAAAGCACTAGCTGTACCAGAATGAAGATGATTCACAACTGCATCAGGAACAGATATGAATTTATAACCACTCTTTCTAGCTTTAAAACACCAATCAACATCTTCAAAGTAAGCAAAGTAGGTTTCATCTAAACCATCAAGAGCTAAAAATATATTTTTTCTTACCAGACAAGCTGCAAAACATAATCCCATCAACTCTTCTTCGTTATCATATTGACCTAGATCTAGCTGTCCGATTCCTTTATTATATGGAGAACCGTTGTAATTCATACACATACCAACACTATCGAAGATTTTTAAAGGAAGAAATCTGGATAAATAAACCTTAGGCGTAACACCCGCAATAAAAGGATCTTTACCAATTGCCCTGTGTAGTTTTTCTAAAGTATCTTTTTCCAACGTAGTATCGGTGTTTAAAAAGAAAATATATTTTCCTTTGGTTTTCTCAACAGCTATATCATTTCCCTCAGCAAATCCTGTATTCCTATCACTTTCGATAAGAACACAATTTTGCCGAAAAAGTTTATTGTTAATAACATTTTTCTTTAGAATATCAACGCTTTTATCAGCAGAATTATTATCAATAAAAACCACTTCAAAATTCTTAAATGTCTGAATAGCCAAAGAAGCAAATAATTGTTTTATAAACTTTTCCCCGTTGAAATTTACGATTACAATTGATATTTCTATTAAATTTTTTGGTTCTGTCATAAATATTTTTCCAATCTACCAACATTCTTTTTCCAAGTAAAATTTCTAGAAAGCACGCTAGCACTTCTTCCCAATCGATTTCTTTCCTGAGGGTTAGAAATTAAATATTCAATTTTTGATTTAAACTCATTAAATGAATTAACTAAATATCCAGATTTATCATTTTCAACAACTTCACGATGAGCTCCTAAATCATACGCTATAACTGGTATTCCTAAGCTTTGAGCCTCAATTAATGGTAGATTAAAACCTTCCCACAAGGAAGGAGTAATCAATAAATATGAAGACTTTAAAACTGCTGCTAGATCTCTACTGGATGCTTTTGGGATTACATAAATACCATTTTTGAATAATTTTTTCTCTATATTATTTTCTGGAAATCCGATCGCAAAAAATTTCACATTTTTTTTAATTTTTACTTTTAAACTTTTTTTAAGTTTAATTAATTGTTGAGTATTTTTATAAGGATTATTTTTATAATCCAATCGACCAACATATGTAATTAGCAACTCAGATTTTAGATTAATAAAAAATTTTTCTCTAATTTTCTTAAGTTGATGAGAAGTAATATTTTCCGATTCTTTAATCATGTGATCACCACCCAAATGATTAGTGACTGCCATTGATTGAAGCTTAAGAGGTAGCTGATTTTTTAAAAAATTAGAGATGGTAACAATTTTATCTGCATAACGAAAATAAAAATTATGTTCCATAAAATCAAAAATATTCTTTCGATATTTTCTTAATCCAAAATAACCATCGCTTGGAGAATTTCCATAATAACAAACAATTACTTTACCTATTTTTTTTAACATGGGAATCCAAGAATTAAATGTTGGAGTATGGACAACGAACACATTGTAATCTTCAAAAAGGTGACGATGTTTAGCAAAGGCTTTCAAAGCAACCAAGTCTTGCTTAAGGGGATTAAAAAATAATGGAATCCATAGCTGAGCAACACTATAAGAAGCTTTTTGAATAAATTCCAAATCTCTATCAATAGCAAAAACCGTCACTTGATGTTTTTTTGTAAGTAAAGTTGCCTGCTCATGCACCACTAAATCCACACCAAAGCCCATTTTAAGCCGTTCGGTAAAGATTGCAATTTTCTTCATTAACTCTTTCTAAACATATTATCTCTATATTGACAATATGTTTGCCATAATTTAAAAAACTTAGCAGATTTAATATTTTCAATTATTTCATTTGTTTCTGTTAGAGTATGACTAATATTTTCTTTCTCTGAAATCAATTGCTTAATGATTTTCTCTTGATTTTCTTTCTCTGAAATCAATTGCTTAATGATTTTCTCTTGATTTTCTTTCTCTGAAATAAATTGCTTAATGATTTTCTCTTGATTTTCTATTCTCAACCCCAACTCTGTTTTATCGCGATTTATTTCTTGCAAAACATTTTTAATTAAAACTCTCGTATTTGGAAGTGTTTTAATTTTTATTTTTTTTAAACTAATCAATGAATTGTATATGCTTTTTATATATTTATTAGTATTAAATTTTTCAGTAGCTTCTCGATATCCGTTTTCTGCAATTTCTTTCATTTTCTGACTATTATTTATTAAATACTCAATTTTTTTTGTCAAATCTCCAATATTTCCCTGCTTATAAAGCAAACCTGTTTTTTTATCCTGAATGATTTCGGGAGTGGCGCCACTTCTACTTCCAATAACAACCTTTTTTAATAACATTCCTTCTACAGTAACTCGACCGAAGGCTTCAGCCCTTGAACACATCAACAATACATCAGCTTGATCGATATATGGGTATGGGTTAATAACAAAATTTTTAAAATAAACATTTTTTAATTTATTTTTTTTAACTAAAGATTTCAATTTTTTATAATAAATATCATTGGCATCATATTTTCCCAGCAAAAGTAACTCTATTTCAAAGCCTTTTTTTGTTAAATCAGCAACCGCATTAATTGCCTGATCTTGTCCCTTAGATTCTCTAACTGATCCAACTAAAACTATTTTTAATGAATTACTTTTTTTGAAAATTCTTTCTACTTTGTCATCAAACGATTTTCCAATATTAATTCCAAAATAAATTACTTTGCTTTTTTTGTTTTTACTTTCAAAATAATGCTTTTCAACCGCTTGTGAGTTAAAAATTATTTGATCTGACATTTTATCTATTATCAATCTTGCTTCTGAAATAGATGTTAAAAAGCTTAAATTATGATCTAAATCTCCAAACTCGTGTACAAACCAAAGGTGTGGCTTGCTTAAAAACGCAGCCGATAAAGCTCCCCAAGGAATTACTGAGGTATTGGTAAAAATTACATGAGGATTAATTTTTTCTAATTCTTTTAAAAATCCTCCTATAGAAAGCAGGGTGGCATACGTGTTTAATTCAGTCTGTTCTTCACCTACGCTAGCCCACCAAGAAAGAGGAATTATATCTGTTGCAATCGCTTTACCTTTCAACTCATTAATGAGCAATCCTTGAGAAGGACAGATTAAATGAGAGAGTGCCCCGTAATCTGGTAAATTTTTCAATACTTCTAGAAGGCTTCTTTCAGCTCCTTCTAAACCAGAACTATGAGAGAAAAAAGTTGTTAATAGAGCCTCTTCCTTTTTAACACAAAATAAATTCGCATAAAATGAATCATAATTTGAATCAGAAATAATTTCATTCCATGAATAATGATTATTAGTCAGCCGGTAATATTTACGACTATTCTCATTTAACAAAAAAACTTCAAAACCAAAATTTTCAATTTTATTTATTAAGTCTTGAGGTTTAAAACCAGCATTCTTTAAAATCTTAGGATTAAACTCTATTAACATTTTTAATTTTTTATTATTTGCAATAGTTTTTTTCATTCCAGATAGTACAAAAATTTCATGCCCCTCAACATCAATTTTTATAAAATCTATTTTTTTATTTTTAATCAAACTATCTAAAGACCTAGTTTTAACATCTAAACTTTTTTTATTTTGAGTTAATGGATGATTATAAAATCCAGCAGAATCTGAAGCCTCAGTTACATTAAATCTCTTAACACCATCTTTGTTCGACAGAGCAACATTATAAATACTAGTTTTTTCAACTTTATTTAGTTTCAAATTCTTTTCTAAAATTTGAAAATTTTCTTTAACCGGTTCTATAGAGATTACCTCAACATTCTTCTTTGCTTTAGAGGCCAGAATAGAATAATACCCATAGTGTGCGCCCACATCCATAAAAGTAGAGTCATCTTTAAGATAATTATTAACTATTTCTGTTGAAAATGGCTCATATCCATTATCTTTGTAATGAGGTAAATATCGGGGAGTAACCCACATTTGAAAACCATGAATTTTGATCCTTTTTAAGCTTTCAAGATCGTAATCAAATTTAAAATAATCAGAAGTCATTGATTTATTAGATACTTTTTAAATATTCATCTGTAACAATTTTTGGGTCACCCATTTTTCTAATCTGTCCATCCTTAATATAAATTGCTTTTTCACAAAAATTCGCAACAGCTTCCATACTATGAGAAACATAAATAATAGTAACATTATTTTGCTTAAACTCTCTTAGCTTAATCAAACACTTCTCCTGAAAACTCGCATCTCCAACAGCCAGTATCTCATCAATGAGTAATATTTCTGGATTAGTATGTACTGCTACGGCAAAAGCAAGTCTTAAGTACATCCCTGAGGAGTAGTGCTTAACTGGTTGATCAATAAAATCCCAGATCTCTGCAAAATCCACAATCTTCTTAAACTTCTCATCCACCTCTTTTCTACTCATCCCTAAGATAATCCCATTAAGATAAACATTCTCTCTGCCTGTAAGTTCTGGATGAAATCCTGCTCCTAACTCAATTAGGGGAGCTATTCTGCCCTTAGTAATAATTTCTCCCTTGGTAGGCTTAGTTACTCCAGCAATTAGT
>Ga0180009_10008347_pt1 | contig 10288 bp, 11 predicted proteins | sample OS_PC_MetaG_FD_123537 | JGI IMG/M metagenome (GOLD analysis project Ga0180009, IMG submission 123537) | Groundwater microbial communities from the Aspo Hard Rock Laboratory (HRL) deep subsurface site, Sweden - OS_PC_MetaG | ecosystem: Environmental > Aquatic > Deep subsurface > Groundwater... | reverse complement strand
CATCTTTGATTTGTAACGCTATTCTTTTAACGGTTATAAATTAAATTGGCTTTATTTTTGCCACGGAGACACAGAGAGCACGGAGGGCATTAATAGTTTTACTGGCCGGGAGATACCGGCCAGGGAAAAGCAATCTGCTAAAAATAGTTTTTTGCTCGAAAGTGCTGATTATTTTATCCGATCGCCGTCTTTCGATTGGATAAAAAATAGTGATCTCTGTGCCCTCTGTGCCTCAAGCGAAGCGGGTGGTGATTTGAAATATTGCCGGGAGGTTTGGATAATCGCCGGGGTTATGATAATGATGGAATTATCGGCATTGGTTGGGCATGTCCGCCCGGTACATTCCGCCGATCAGGAGGGCGTCATGATCGACATCGAAAAGACCACCCAGCGACTTCAGGATCATCTTGTGCAGCTCACGAAAACCATTGGTGAGCGCAGTGTCTATTTGCCCAAAAACCTTGAACGCACCGCCGCCTACATCGAGACATTTTATCAAAAGATCGGCCTGCCAATGCAGCGCCAACCGTATCGATTCCATAATTTTACGGTCGCCAACATAGTGGCGGAGGTCGCTTTTAAAGCCAATCCATCAAAACGGTTTGTCCTGGGGGCTCACTACGATTCCGTGGCCGGTACGGTCGGGGCCGACGACAACGCCAGCGCCGTTGCCGTTCAGCTTGAGACCGCCCGGGAATTGGCCGCGCTGAAAGGGCGTGAAGCCTTAAATCTTGCCGTAACCTTCGTTTCCTTTGCCCTGGAGGAACCTCCGGTTTACGGCACCCGGTACATGGGAAGCAGGGTGTATGCCGCCAACGCCCGGAAAACTAACGAACAAATCGACGGCATGATCTGCCTGGAGATGGTGGGATACACCTGCCGGGAGCCCGGCTGCCAAGAATATCCGTTTCCGTTGATGTTTTTCGGCTATCCCAAAGAAGGCAACTATATCGGTATGGTAGGAAATGGCAGCTCCCGCCCCTTTACCCGCAGGCTTTATCGGGCTTTCCGTAAGAATCCCAATTTGCCGGTGGTCAAGCTGACCGTTCCCCTAAGCGGATATATTCTGCCCGCGGTAAGACTCAGCGACCATGCACCGTTCTGGGATAAGGGGTATTCGGCGGTCATGATTACGGACACGGCCTTTTTTCGCAATCCCCACTATCACCTGCCGTCCGATACCATGGAAAAATTAGACTTTCGCTTTATGGCCGAACTGGTAAGAAGCTTACTTTTATTCTTTACTTCAGGTCACTAAAGAGAAAGCCAAAACCCTAATCGGCTCAATACTCGATTAATCAATAGGCGCCTTGATCGACCCGTTCTGCCAGATATTGCTGATCCGCTTGGCTGCGGGCAAACACGCCCAAGTTCCCCAGGCGTATATGTTGCAGTCCGGCGGCCTTGGCCCGTTCATAGGCTTCCACCATTTCCCGGACATCGGGGCTTCTGAAATCCTTCATGCGGTATTCCGGAAAAAATGCCAGAATAGTAAAGGGAATGGCGCCGTCGACGGCCGCAAGCAGTCCGGCGATGTTTTCGAGTTCATCGGCTTCTACCAGACCGGGAATATAAAGTGACAGAACTTCCAGTACAAAGCCCCGCCGGAGGATCTCTTCAGGCAGGGTCAATATGGTTTTGTTGGAGCAGCCGGTCAGCCACTTGTGCTTTTCTTTGTCAAAGGCTTTAATGTCGAGCCAGAAGGCATCCACCCCGGATTGCTGCAAATAGTCAAGATTCTGCGGGGTAAGTCCGTGGCCGTTGGTTTCAATCAACACCCAGAGATTGGTATGGGCATGAATCAGCCGGGCACAGTCAGCATAGAATTCGGGGCAGCAGACCAGATCTCCGCCGGTAAAAGCCGCAATATTGCGCACAGGTCCGAACCCCTGGGGGCTTAAGGTGATCGCTTCCGGCGCCAGGATGCCGGGGCAGGCACTCGACCGCCGGCCGTAAACCACACAATGTCCGCAGCAGCGGCAGGTATCATGGGCATGCCAGGCGGTCGCTTTAGCCCTGGGCTCCACCAGGGTAACCGATCTATCATAGGCAATCGCTTCTTTCAGGATGTCCTGCGGCCGATACCATTTGCCGTTTTTGATTTTGCTGAAATACCAGGAATGACATTTGCGGCAGGAAAAGTTGCACCCGGATTGATACATGGAAAGGTAGTTTTCAGGACGCGAAAGATGGATGGAGGTAATCAGCCGATACGTCCGGCCATTTTCTTGTTTCAGGGTAACCCGGCAGGCCGGGGCATGCTTTCCGTTAAATTCGACCCGGCAGCTTCCCATTGAATACCCTTGTTGTTTATTTCTGCATTCAAAGGCTTCCATCTTCCTTCCCGAATCTTGCATACCAAATTTCGAAAAGCGAGAACGTCCTAAGGGTTTCGGAGCCTAATATTTAACTATTCTGGTTAATTATACATCCTATCATTAATATGGATCAGCAAACAACCAAAAATATAAAAATTGTCAAAGAACCGGCAAAGAAGAACAGTTGCATTTTTTAAATGAATACGGCAAATTGACCCGTAACCCGTAAATGGCCACCATCCTGGGCGACGGCACGGTGGCCCTGATACTGGAACTTCCCAAACTGGTGCAGATCGCCGAGATGGAAGAAAAAAAGTAATTAAAAGAGATCGTTTATCGCCGCTTCGAGTTCCGCAATCGATATTTCATTCACAACGGCACGACCGATTTGATCCAGCAGCACAAAGTGGATGCGGTCCCCCTGCCGTTTTTTGTCCTTGCGCAAGGCGTCAATCAGTGCATTTTTCTCCACTTGAATCCCGGTGGGAAGTCTCAATTTTTTGAGAAGATCCTCAATCCTTTGGGCCTCTGCGGCCGCCAGATGGCCTCTTTTTACGGAAATCATCGCAGCGATCACCATACCCGCAGCAACCGCCTCGCCATGAGGAACGCCAATGATTTTTTCAAAGGCATGACCAAAGGTATGACCAAAATTCAGTTTTCTGCGCTCGCCTTGCTCGGTTTCGTCTTTGTTGACAATCGCCGCCTTGATAACGATCGAATCGTATACCAGCTTTTGAATCACTTCACTGTCAAGCGCCAGCGCCTGGTCATAATATTCTTCAAGATAGCTAAACAGGCCGGCGTCTGCAATGGCGGCGTGTTTGACAATCTCGGCCATACCACATAATATTTCGTTTGCGGGCAACGTGTGCAGCAGATTTGCATCACAGATAACAAATTCGGGTTGATTGAACACCCCGATCATGTTTTTATACCCGCCGAAATTGACGCCGTTTTTGCCCCCGACGCTGGCGTCAACCTGAGACAGCAGGGTCGAGGAAACAAATCCGAAGCGCACGCCGCGCAGATAAGTCGAGGCCGCAAAACCGGTGATATCGCAGACAATCCCGCCACCGATGCCGACAATAAAGCACGAACGGTCGGCCTCCAAATCCACAAGCTTTGCATATATGGTTCGCACCGTATCCAGATTCTTAATCTTCTCGCCGGTTCCGATGGTGATGACGTCACAGGCCGGGAAATCTTGCCGATAAAGGTGTCCGACGTTGATATCCGTAATAATTACCGCTTTGTCGACAGGAATGTAATCGTTTACATTTTGGAGGCGCTCGCCGACCAGTATGGTTGAATCTCCGGTAAGACCTTCAATTTTCAGGGTTTTCACGTTGCCCACCTTTCCTTATTTTGATAACGCAAGCAGCAGTAAGATCTATTTTAGGTTTTGATATCAGGAAACAAATAACCATTAACGAATAACTTGTAACGCCTCATCGAATTTTAACTCGATGAGGATCTAAATATACCCATATCTGTTATCACAGCCTGCAAAAATCGCAATAATTATATGAAAAACAATGCTTGACACCCGCACCAGAACGGAGTATGAGAGTGTTTAGTTTTTTAAAAGGAAACGTATGAAAATTACAAAACATAACCATCAATTGCCAGATACTTTTGGGCGCTTCTTTTTTAGTTTTAGAGGCGTCCATCCGGTTGTTTAACAAGCGCTGATAACTACCCCGGGTGGACTTCAAACAGGTCTGCCCGGGGTTAATATTTTAAAGCCCCGGGAAATGCATTCTCGGGGCTTTCTTTTTTGGCCAAGATTGCAATCCTTAATTAATGGGTGCCGGCCCAGCACCAAGAACAAAGCTAAAGGAGGTTTATTATGATTCTCGTATTAGAAAAGGGAATCACTCGAGATCAAAAAAGCCAAATCCGCAGCATCCTCTTCAGGGAGGGCTGCATTGTCCGGGAAATGACGGAAGCCGGGCAGAATGTCATCGGAGCAGTCGGTAAAACCGCCCAGGGAATTAATTTTTTTGAAACGATTCCAGGTGTTGCCAAGGTGATACCGATTTCGACATCGTTCAAACTGGTGAGCCGGCAAATGCATCCGGACGACACCCGTGTTCAGATCGGCGATGTGGTGGTGGGTGGAGAGCGCATAGCGGTTATCGCCGGACCGTGCGCGGTTGAAAGCCGGGAGCAGGCCTTAACCATTGCCCGGGAAGTTCGCCGATACGGTGCGGTCCTGTTTCGCGGGGGCGCCTTTAAACCAAGGAGTTCCCCTTATTCGTTCCAGGGGCTGGGAGAAGAGGGCCTCAAAATTCTGGCCGAGGTTCGGGAGGTGACCGGGCTAAGAGTCGTAACCGAAATCACTTCACCGGCTCAAGCCGATATGATGATGAAATATGTCGATGTTGTTCAGATCGGGGCCCGTAATATGCAAAACTTTGAACTTTTAAAGTGTGTCGGTCGCCTCGGAAAACCGGTGATTTTAAAGCGAGGGCTTTCCTCCACCATCGAGGAGTGGCTGATGTCGGCCGAATATATCCTGGCAGAGGGAAATGACAATGTGATCCTTTGCGAACGAGGCATCCGGACCTTTGAGCCGTATACCCGCAATACCTTGGACTTGTCGGCCATTCCGGTGCTCAAAAATCTGACCCATCTGCCGGTTATCGTCGATCCCAGCCATGCCACCGGCATCCGCGAAAAGGTCAGCCCCATGGCGCGGGCCGCTATTGCCGCCGGCGCCGACGGCCTGATGATCGAGGTGCACCATAACCCGGACGAGGCCCTTTCCGACGGACCTCAAAGCCTTTATCCGAAGCAGTTCGGCCAACTGACCCGTGATCTTTACGTGATTGCCCCGGTTATCGGCAAACAACTCGATTTTGATTATTTGGATAAAGCCGCAGCCGTCTATCATCTGGGCAAAGTCAATGGAACGGGAACACAGCGGGCAGCATTTTTAGGTGAAATCGGAACATTCAGCCATAAGGCCTGCATACAATATTTCGGAAACCAGGTGGCAGCGGTACCTGCACCTTCATTCAAAACGATTTTCGAAGCGGTCAAAAATGGGGAAGTGGATTTCGGCATTATACCGGTGGAAAATTCCCTGACCGGCAGTATCCATGAAAACTATGATCTGCTTTTGGAGTACGATTTGAGAATTATCGGTGAAATCACCCTGCGTATCATCCACTATTTGATCGGCAATCCCGGGGCCGGGGTTGAAAACATTAAGCGGGTCCTGTCCCCGCCGATGGCGTTTCAGCAGTGCCGCCAGTTTCTTGAGCGCCATGAGGACTGGGAACTGGTGCCGGTCAAAGACACCGCCGGAGCGGTAAAGGCGATCAGCAAGACAGGGGCTCTGACCGATGCCGCCATTGCCGGCAAAGAAGCCGCTGATATTTACGGCATGGAGGTTATCGAAGAAGGCATCGAGACCAACCCGCGAAACTACACGCGCTTTGTGGTTATCAGTGCCGAACAGCTCGAAAAAGGCCCCCGCAGCAAATCGTCGATTATATTTTCAACGGGAAACCGGCCGGGGGCCCTCTTGGAAGTTTTGAAAATATATGCCGACCAAGGAATCAACCTGGTGAAGCTGGAATCACGGCCCATCCATGGGAAACCATGGGAGTACATGTTTTATGTGGACGTTGAGGCCGATGCTGAATCAGAAAAATTCAAGCCGATACTGGATATGATTAAAGACAAGACCGACTACCTGAAAATATTGGGAAGCTATTGAACCTAAACTGAGCGTTATAAATTTTGGGAATGGTTAATTCCCAAATATTTTAAAGGAATTATATCAATTTGAATTCCCAAAATTTATAACCCTGCGGGATTTCCAATTTTACCGCATCTACGGCGTCAGATGCCGTACCGCATAGTTGACTATAGCGGAACGGCCCCTTCCTTGTATCTGCGGCAAACTTGAAAATCGCTCAATTTAGGTGAACCTGTTACGTGCACTTCAAAGTTGACAATACCGAAACAGCTGTTTACATTTTTGTCATTCGGAATAAAATCGTGTTAAGATTTTATGAAACGTGGCTACGCCGCTAATTGGCGAAAGGTTCTTCTCTTTCATTTGAAAAGGGGAATACGATGATACGAAAAGCGACATATAAACTCCGCGTGACCCGCAGGGAAGCCCTTTATGTCCATGATGAGCCTGACCATTCGTTGATGCTCGTTGAAATGGAGGGGGAACCACTGCACTATGAGGTGGGCATCGCCGGGGAGTTTGTGTCCCGGCGCAGTGTCAATTTCCACGACCGCATTGCAGGCTCGGGTCCGATGCAGGGTTATGCCGTCACCAACTTTCAGTACGGTTCGGTCTACAGTCGTTTTGAAGGCCAGCGTGACGGAGACAGCAAGGTAACGACCGGCACATGGAAAACTTACAAGGGTACCGGTAAACTGGCCGGAATCAACGGAGAAGGCACGTTCAAGGTCACGGCAGGGAAAAAATCAAACGAATTCATCCTGACGATGAAGGGAGACTACCGGCTCTGACTGGTTCGCCCGGATTTATTTCGATTTTAAAAACCTGGTCCTTTGAGCCATGCCTGTTCCGCATTGCGGGGGTCAGAGTCACCCGGCTCTGCCAGAAGATCCGGTGCCATAGTTTGAAGTGAACTAAAGTTTAAAGTGACCTAAAGTTAAGGAATTCTGCCAATTATATATAAATTCAGTGGAGCAAAGCGACTCCACAACTTTAGGCACTTTAGATCACTTTAGGCACTTTTAACTTATTGATGGCAATATGGTCAAGGGCAACCTCCAGGTAACTTATAGCAGTTTGCCTGTTTCTTTCGGATGTTTCTTCAGACAACTTTTTCTTTAGTGACGCCGGAATCCCCGTGACAAGATGATAGGGCCCGACGACCTGTCCCTGGACAACCACCGAACCGGCGGCAACAATGGAGCCGGTTTTTATGCATGCATCGGTAAGCACCGCGGCACTGATACCGACAAGACAGTTGTCTTCGATGGTGCAGGCGTGAATCACGGCGTTGTGCCCGACAGTCACATGATCTCCAATCAGCACAGGCTTCCCAATGTCGCTATGGACGGTGCAGTTGTCCTGAATATTGGAGTTTTGTCCTATGATGATCGCGTCCCTGTCGCCCCTGATAACGGCGCCGTACCAGATACTTGCACCGTCCTTTAAGACAACATCTCCGATAACGACAGCCGTCGGCGCTATAAAAACATTTTTCCCAATTTTGGGCACATGACCCTTATATTCAAGTATCATCTTGCGATTTCCTCTGGTTATTGCTGATAACAGTACCTAAAACTTAAAACCTAACCCGTGATGAATTTGGTTTTTTACGAATTCATCAGCATTCGAGAATTGCACGTGTCTATTAAAACTTCAAGCCATTTCGAGTATTAAATATCGAACCTAAGTTAAAATTTGAAACGCTCAGTTTAGGTCGAAAAAGGACGATACGCATGGACGATAAAGCCCCGGCCATCAGAAAAGATTTAGAATTTATCCCTGTGCAGCAAGGCAACCAGCAGCTCATCCTCATTCGGGACCACTTGGGGCTGGTTCGAGAAGGCATGGGGGTAGCCCCGCATCTGTTTCAAATCATGGCGCTTCTGGACGGAACCAAAACCATCAGGGACTTGCAGATGGAACTCATGCGGCAAAGAGGCGGTGTTATTGTGGGAGCAGACGAAGTGAGTGATCTTTTGAAAAAGCTGGACGACGCCTTCATGCTCGATTCCGAAAAATTTAACAAAGCCAAATATCAAATTGAAGCCGAGTTCAATGCAAGCACGGTCCGGCCCTGCTTCCACTGCGGAAAATCCTACCCTGATAATCCGGCCGAGCTAAAAAAAAGGCTGGATCAAATTTTAACCGTATGTCCGCCGGATCCTCGGCCGAATGGAAAGATTGTCGGTCTGATTGCCCCCCACATCGATCCGGCCGCAGGACAAGACGTTTATGCGAGTGCCTATCAGATGCTGAAATATACGGCACCGTCACGGGTTGTTTTGCTGGGTGTGGGACATCAAATGGGAAACGGTCTCTTTTGCCTGACGGAAAAGAACTTTGAAACGCCCCTGGGGTTGGTAAAAAATGAACCGGCCCTGGTCAGAGGGTTACGTAAGGCCGGAAAAGATATCCTAACTGAAATGGATTTTGCCCATCGCTCGGAACACTCCATTGAATTCCAGGTCATCTTCTTGCAGCACCTTTTAGGAACGGAAACGTTTACCATTGTTCCGATTCTTTGCGGTTCTTTTCAATCCGGCCTTCCAGAGTACAGCCGAAACACCTTTTTACGAAAAACAGAACCCTTTCTGTGTGAATTGCGGCGGATTATTAATGAACCGGGATACGAGACACTGCTGGTGGCAGGTGTCGATTTTGCTCACATCGGTCCCAAATTCGGCCACAACATGCCGGCCGGCTATCTGGAAAACCAGGCAAAAACCCATGACAACAATCTGTTAAAATATCTAGGCAAACTTGAAGCCGAGCGTTTCTGGGAAGAATCCATACGTGTAGAGGATCGATTCAATGTCTGCGGGTTTCCGGCCATGGCCGCTATGCTTGAAGTCTTGCCTGCCTGCCATGGAGAGATCATCAATCATCGGTACCACCATGAACGGCCGACGCAATCGGCCGTCAGTTTCGCAGCGGTTGTCTTTGTTGCGCAGAATTAGATATAGATTTTTTTAATTTTTCTTAAAAAATATGTTGCAATATATATAAATTTGTGTTTATTAAGTTAAACATCAAAATTCAACGTATCTAAATAAGGCAAAAGATATGTCTACGACAAGATTCGACGCCTTTCTAAAAAGGGTTTTTGAATCCACCGGGATCACATCGCAAACCGAACTGGCTTCCGCCCTAAAAATAAATCGGTCGGCAATTACCCAGGCCAGGAAAAAGGACTCCATCCCGGGCAAATGGATATTGCAGCTATATAAAACCTTTGGTTTAAATCCCGACTGGATTGAAACGGGGTCCGGTCGAACATTTGTAAAACAATCTGCTTCCGATGATCCCATCTTCAAAAATATACCCAAAGTAAAAGCCAGGCTGAGCGCGGGCGGAGGCTCGTTTGAAGTGGGCTCGGAGGTTAAAGGGTACTACGCCTTCCGGAAGGACTGGCTGTCAACCAAGGGCAACCAGAACAAGATGGTGCTGATGGACATTTTCGGAAACAGTATGGAACCTGAAATGAAAGACGGAGATACCATTTTGATAGACGAATCCCAGAAAGATATCATAGCAGGTGCCATCTATGCCGTCGGTATTGATGATACGATCATGGTCAAACGGCTGGAAAAACATCCCAACAAACTGGTTTTGCTGAGCGACAATAAGGATTACGCTCCGATTTATCTCCAGAATGATGAAATCAACAGCGTTCGTATGATTGGAAAGGTCATCTGGATTTGCAGAGAATTAAGATAAGGTAGTTTTTTTTGCCTTTAATGTTAATTAATATAAACTTTTAGGCATATTTATTAACACAACAGGTTAAATAACGTAACAAAAGGAACGAGTCTTTGGGAGGGCAAAGAAAATGACAAGATATACTTTTTATCCGGATTATCAGGACTGTTTTGAGTACCACGGATGTACCACAATCGAAAGAATAAGAAAAGCGGCCGGTCGAACCATTAAAAGGGACTGGATATTATTCGATTCCGTTGAAGAAGCTCAAGAATTTTTCAACAGTAGCTGTGTCAATTTCGGGGGTTGTTATGCTCAATCAACTTGTTGATTTAGTTCTAGATTGTATTTTCATGGCACTGGTTTTAATCATGTCAATCCTGGCAACGGTCGTTTTTGGATTATAATGATTGAAATTCTCAAGCAATGCTCTTATTAAATCCTTATGGGGAACCGTCGGGATTTCAACGAAAATGTCGATATGGCCCATTATGTAGAAACAATCTATTAAAGAAGCTGTGTTATTTCAGTTAATTTCACAGGAGCTTAACAATAT
>Ga0180009_10008346_pt1 | contig 10291 bp, 6 predicted proteins | sample OS_PC_MetaG_FD_123537 | JGI IMG/M metagenome (GOLD analysis project Ga0180009, IMG submission 123537) | Groundwater microbial communities from the Aspo Hard Rock Laboratory (HRL) deep subsurface site, Sweden - OS_PC_MetaG | ecosystem: Environmental > Aquatic > Deep subsurface > Groundwater... | reverse complement strand
TAATAGGTATGATGTGGCTTTTTATAGTTAATTCCATCGAAAAAACTATTTTAATATCAGACCCTATATTTTGTGAATTAAAAATTTATAGTGACAAGGGAAAATTTATTAAAAAGATAGGTAAAAAAGGTGATGGACCAGGGGAATTTAGGAAAATTATGGGAATTGCCGAAGATATAAACTATTATTACACTACTGATGCTGGACTGCGTAGATTTTCTATATTTACAAAAGATGGTTTATATATAAAATCTTTTCCAGTTCCGACAAGTATCGCTTTAGATCCTGGTGCAATAATTATTTATAAAAGTAAAATTTATGTAAATTCCTGGCAGATGCAATATCACCCTATGAATGAAGTATATAAATCGAAACAAATTGCCGTATTAGACACAAATGGTAATATTTTATATCATTTTGGAAATTATGATGATATTTATAGAAAATATAAATTGTTGTGGACATCGCCGCAATTTGATATGGATAAAGAAGGAAACACGTATTTATCAAGTTACCTAAGTTGGAAAATATTTAAATACGACAAAGATGGGAATTTGAAAAAGAGTTTTGGTATAAAAGGTAGCAGTTTTAATGAAGTGAAAGAAAATATCATGGGAGATGAAACATTAGAAAAATTAAATGAACTAGCTATTAGATACTCTCATGTACCTATAATAAAATATGGTAAGAATCACGTATACCTACAATATTCTAATTTAAATAAAAATTTTCATAAAATCAGAAGTAAAATGAATAAGGAACACTTTTTAATGATTTACACAAAAGACGGAAAATATATAAAAAGCGATATAAAATTACCCGGCGGAGGTATGTTAGATGTAGATGACAACGGCATTATTTATATTGAACTGAGCGACGAACCGGGCAATAGAATTATCGGTAAATATAAGCTCAATATAATAGATGAAGATTAAGATATTTATTTATTTTGTCGCATTACTATCTGTAATTCTGTTTGATTCTTGCAAAAACAATCAATCGTTAGAACCTAAAAAAGAAAAATTTGAAAAACTAATTTTATCAACCATCGACGGCAAAATAATAAACAGCGATTCGCTAGAAGGAAGTCTAAGAGTTTTGGTTTTCTTCTCGCCTAATGATTGCCAGAGTTGTTTAAACGAAATATTATTATGGAACAGCAATCAAAAAATCTTCGAGCAAAAATTATCGGTAGTTGGAGTCATTTCACATCAACATCGTGCAATAGCAGCAAGATATGTAAAAATCTTGAATATCGACATTCCTGTTATATTTGATAGCAGTTCGTCCCTAAAAATGAAATACGGTATAAACGATACTCCCGGCAGAATTGTATTTAACAATAAAAATGAGATTTTACATAAAAGCGACGTTAACAATAAAGATATAAGGCTTGAGAACGTTATGGATACTATAAAGGTGCTATTAAATCTTTAAATTTTTGACACAATATTTTGACACATTTTTTTTGCTTGACTTTTAAATATCGTCGAGTTAACTTAACGATGTAATTCACAGATATTAAACACTAAAGAAGGATTTAAAAAATGAAGAAGAAATTATTTTTACTGCTGACTGTGGTAATTATGTTCACAGTAATGCTTTCCTTTGTTACTACTGAGCTTAATTCAAAAACGATAATTTATTGTTATCGAGCATATAGTGATCAGATGATTTATCCATGTGAATCGTATCCTTTAGATTGTGATTGTATCACTGTTGCAGGTCAATGATTAGACACGGGTATAAATGTATAATATTTATTTTGCTTGTTTTATTTTCAGGTTGTAAAAAAGCGGCTGAATATAAAGAAAATAAAACTGAAACTATCAAAGGAATTTATGCGATATTAGAAAAAATTGGAGAAATACATATTGAAGAAAAAGAAAGCAGTCCGTTAGGATTGATTCATCTTTTTGAAGTTAATTTAAAAGATAAAACTATATGGATAACCGATCCTATTTTTCCAGAAATTAAAAATTACAGTGATAATGGGAAATTACTTCGCGTTATAGGTAAAAAGGGAAGTGGACCAGGAGAATTTAAAGATGTCAGGGGAATTGCTCAAGACTCGTTGCATATCTACGCTTTGGATGCTGAATTAAGGCGAGTTTCTAAATTTAGCAAAGAAGGTGAGTTTATAAGTTCTATAACCGTTCCATCAAGTATTTATTTATCTCCGGGCCAGATTATGATTAGAGAAAATAAAATTTTTATTGCTTCACTTGAAGCTAAGTACAAGCCTGTGGATGAAACTTATAAGGTAAAACCAATTGCTGTAATGGATAGTGCAGGTACTATTTTATATCATTTGGGAAATTATGATGAAATTTATAAAAAAATGAGAATAAATTGGAGCATGGCATACTTTGATATCGATAATGATGGAAACACATATCTCACAAATTATGTGAGTTGGAAAGTTTTTAAATATAACAAAAATGGAAAGCTTCTATTGAAATTTGGTGTTAAGGGAAAAAATTTTATGGAGATGCAGGAAGGTTTAAAGGGAGGTGAAACGAGAGAAGAGTTAAATAAAATTATGATAAGAAGGTCAAGTGTGATGAAAATAGAAGTATCCGACTACGTTTATTTCCAATATACTAACACTACCGAAAAAGCTTTACAGACAAGAAGTGGATTGGATTATCATCATTATTTAATGGTTTACACAAAAGATGGCAAATACATAAAAAGCGATATCAAACTCCCCGGCGGAGGTATGTTGGATGTGGATGATGATGGCATTATTTATATAGAACTCAGCGACGAACCAGGCAATAGAATTATTGGCAAATACAAAATTAAAATTGTAGATGAAAATTAGTTGTTTATTTTATTGCATAATAATTTTAACCCTCCTCACATTCGTTTCCTGTAAAAAGAACGAATCGGTCAAACCTTAAAGAGAAAAATTTGAGAAGTTAATTTCAATAACTATCGACGGCAAAATAATAAACAGCGATTCATTAGAAGGCAGTTTAAGAGTTTTGGTTTTCTTTTCACCTAATGATTGCCAGAGCTGTTTAAACGAAATATTATTTTGGAATAGTAGTTATAAAATTTATGATCAAAAAGTATCAATAATTGGAGTTATTTCACATCAACATCGTGCAATAGCGACGAGATATGTTAAAATGTTGAATATCGATATTCCTGTAATATTCGATAGCAGTTCAAACTTGGGGATGAAATACGGTATAAACCACACGCCTGGAAGAATCATTTTTAACAAAGAAAATGAGATTTTACATAAAAGCGACGTTAACAACAAAGAGATAAGGCTTGAGAACATTATGGATACTATAAAGGTGCTATTAAATAATAAATACTAATAATTATAAGTTAATATTCCCCTTTTCAAATATTGGTGCGTCAAACATTATTCAGAACAATTGACAATTAATAATGGGTTAGGTATATTGTTCGCAAACGTTCCCTGAACTTTCCAAGATTATAAAATATGTGGTTACAGACAACATCAATACGCCGACCAGTTACAACAGCTATGTTATTTTTGGCTGTTGTTCTGTTTGGTATCTTTTCATACAACCAACTCAGCACCGATTTACTCCCCGAAATTGACATACCGAAGCTAACAATACAAACATCCTATCCGAACGCAGCACCCGAAGAAGTAGAAGCTTTGATAACAGAACCAATCGAAGCTTCGATTGGAACTATTACTGGAATTAAAAAAGTAACTTCTACATCCCGGGAAGGATTATCGTTAGTTATTGTCGAATTCTTATGGGGTTCGGATATGGATTTTGCTGCACTGCATGTTCGTGAGAAATTAGACCAACTGCGTTACATGCTTCCCAAAGAAGCCGGCAGACCAACGATTGTACGCTTAGACCCTTCTAGTTTCCCGATAATGACACTTGTGGTTACTAGCAGGAAAACAGGGAATTACAAAGCGAGTACGAATGTAAACTTGCAAAAAATGCATGTTCAAGATAAAGAATATCTTGTCAACCTAAAAGAATTTTCGCGACTTGTAATAAAACGCCGGCTCGAACAAATTGAGGGGGTTGCACAAGCTTCGATTTTGGGTGGATTAGAGCGCGAAATACAAGTAAATGTAAACATGCAATTGTTAAATACATTTAGTCTTTCTATCGACGATGTTGTTACTTCGATCTCAGCTGCAAACATAAATCTACCCGGCGGCGATATAAAAAGCGGATGGTTTCGGTTTTCTCTTAGAATTTTAGGCGAATTACAAAATGTAGAAGAAATTAAAAACACCGTAATAATAGATAACAGAGAAAAAAATACATCTTTTGATGGAAAGAAAAAAACTATCCACATCAAAGATGTTGCAGAAGTCGTAGATGATTTTAAAGAACGACAAGGCATTTCACGATTAAACGGTAAAGAAACAATATCTATATTAGTTAAAAAAGAGGTCGGCTCGAATACAGTTAATACCGCCAGGGAAGTTCAAGAAGTAATTAAACAGCTAAATGAAGAATATAAAGACTTTAATATTTCTGTTATTTTCAGTCAGTCAGAATTTATCAACGATGCTATATCAAATGTTGAGCAGGAAGTATTGTACGGCGGATTTTTGGCGTTTATCGTATTATTTTTGTTTTTGTACAACATTAGAGACCCGCTTATCATAGGAATTACAATACCAACCTCTTTGCTTGCTACTTTTTTACTTATGTACTTTTTAGATGTAAATTTAAACATCATTTCGATGGGCGGATTGGCTGTTGGTGTTGGTATGCTTTTAGACAATTCTATAGTCGTTATAGAAAATATTTCAAGACATCGACAAAGTGGGAAAAGTTTAATAGAATCAGCAATGCTCGGTGCTTCAGAGGTGGGATTAGCTATTACAGCTTCTACATTGACCACTGTTGCAGTTTTTCTTCCACTTATTTATATAAAAGGAATTGCAGCGGAACTTTTCAGGGATCAATCTTTAAGCATTACAATTTCGCTTATGGCATCTTTATTTGTTGCTATGACGCTGATACCAATGTTAGCCTCAAGGAAGAAAATTATAAAAACAAGTTCGCCATTAATCAATAAAATTTCAAATCCAATTTTTCACAGAATATCGAAATTGATTGAGAAATTGTTTAAAAAATATGAGAGGCTTTTGCTCTATGCGCTTGATAATAGAATAAAAGTATTGGTAGGAACAATTATTTTATTCGCAATTACGGTTTTTCTGATTGTAATAATGCCGAAAGAATTTTTTCCAAATGTTGAACAACACGAGTTTATTTTAGAAGCTAAAATGCCAAGAGGTACGTCGCTTTATGGAACTTCTCAACTAGTGCATTTAATAGAAAATGAGCTTACAGCAATGCATTCGATCGAGTATGTATTATCAAATATCGGTATTGTAGATGAGTATGATATTTTAAGCATTACACGCAGCTCAATTGATAGAGCAGAAATGTATGTGAAAATTAAAAAACAATTTGTTCCATCCAACGCTATCAAAGAAATAAGAAAAAAATTAGATAAGTTCAAGAATGTAAGTTTTGCTATTTACAAACCGAAATCCACTTTCGAAAAAATACTCAATCCGTCAGAAAATGATATACAAATAAAAGTTGTAGGGAAAGACTTGAACACGGCAGCAAAGGTTGCGCAAGAATTACTGCCATATCTAAAGAGCATTAAAAATTTAACAGATATACGATTGGGTTTCGAAAAAGGTATTCCTGAATATTTAATTGAAATCGATAGAGCAAAAGCGGCGATGTATGGATTGACCGTCAGGGACATTTCGAATTTCATAAGTACAATTTTTAAAGGACGCGAAGCAACAACTGTAAGTGATTTTGATAAAAAAATTACATTATTAGTGAGAGCGACTGAAGCGGATAGGGATGAAATTTATGATTTATTGAACCATTCTATAACAACAAAAAATGGCGAGGTACAACTCCGGGATTTTATTAAATATCGGCGTTCAGAGGGCTACTTAGAAATTAGTCGGGAGAATAATAATCGACAAATGAGTGTGTTGGCAAATTTTACCGGTTCTAACATTAACGAAATAATAAACACAATCAAAGAAGAATTAAAACCGTTAAACATTCCTGCCGGATATAGTATAGAAGTTGGCGGTGTTAATGAGGAAATGCAGGATGCTTTAAAAGGATTAATTATGTCGCTCTTACTTTCGATTGCTCTGATGTATATGATTTTGGCGGCAGAGTTCGAATCGCTCCGTATTCCGTTTATAATAATATTTTCTATTCCTTTAGCGATTGTGGGCGCGATAGTATTGCTGTTTGTAACTGGTCAGAGCTTAAGCGTAATCTCATTAGTTGGTTTGATTATACTTGTAGGTATTGCCGATAACGACGCAGTGGTTAAAATCGATTTTATACTACGTAAACGCCGAGAAAATCTATCTGTTCGAGAATCAATCATAGAAGCAGGTAGGCAGAGATTTCGCCCGATTGTTATGAATACACTCACAGTTGTTTTTGCACTTATTCCAATGATGTTAAGTACAGGCGCAGGTTCACAACTACAAATAGCTCTTTCAATTGCAATAGTGGGCGGTTTACTTTCATCTACTTTTCTAACTTTGATAGTCGTTCCAATATTGTATTCATTCTTTGATAAAGATTCTTCGATAAAATAATTTGTCAAAATATATAAATATCCTAACCAATCGTCCTTTATTTGTAACTATGGTTTATTCAGCTATTCTTTTGATAGGAATAGCTACTGCCGTCCAACTTCCTATTGAACTTTCACCAAGTGTAGAATTTCCTCGTATAACAATATCAACATACTGGGGAAACACTTCTCCCGAAACGATGGAATCAATCATCACATCACCTATAGAAGAACTTTGTAACACCATTAATGGGGTGAAACGCATTACATCGATATCGCAGGAAGGGCTTTCGCGTGTAACTGTCGAATTTGGCACTGACGTTAAAATGAATTTTGCTGTTCTCGATTTGAACGAGAAGTTAGCCAGCTTAACTGAGTTATTACCTTACGACGTATCACCGCCGAGAATTCAGAAATATGTGCCTGAAGATTTTGAAAAACTGCAAGGATTTTTAACCTATACAGTCTCTGCACCTTATTCAAATTCAGAAATAAGAAAAATAGTAGAACAGAAAATGCTTACTGAATTGATGTCTATTGAAGGTGTTGCAAATGTTCAGATTTATGGTGGAGCAAGGAGGGAAATACAAATAGAACTTGACCATGAAAAATTAAATCTTTACCAAATCGGTCTGAAGGAAATTCAAGATGTAATGCAAGGTTTTGAAACGATTACTTCAGTGGGGAATATCTTGGAGGGAGGAAAAAAGATAAACTTAAGAATCTTTAATAAAGAATTTGAAACCCCTGAAATAAGTATCGAACAAATCAATAAACATCCTCTAAAAATATTAAAAGATGGCAGGATAATTTACCTCGAAGATATTGGAAGCGTGAACAATGAGTTCGAAGTTGTGCATAGCTATTACCGCATAGATGGTAAATCGGCTGTTACTATACAGATAGATAAAGAGCCGCACGTTAACATCATAATAACAGCCGATAGAGTATTTGATAAAATGGCTGACCTAGAAAAAAGGTTGCCAAACAGCTTCAATGTTATTAAAGAAATTGATAAAAGCGAGAACATCAGGAAGGATATAAATAAAATATCAAACAGATCGATTTTTTCAATAATATTTATATTTATTGTATTAATAGTTACTTTGCGTAATTTTAGGGCGCCAATCATTGTAATCTCGTCTATTTTATTCTCAGTATTGCTTACTTTTATTGCAATGTACTTTTTGAAATTGAGTATTAACATAATAACTTTAGCAGGTCTTACCCTCGCATTCGGATTGATTGTAGATAATTCTATAGTTGTTGTAGAAAATATTTCAAGATATAATAGATTAAATACAGATAGAAGTATGGCTTTGAATTTAGCGTTGAAAGATATCGGGTTACCAATATTTGCAGCGACTTTAACAACCATTGGTGCTTTAATCCCAATATATTTTCTATCACCAGAACTGCGCCTTTATTTTGAACAATTTGCAATCACGGTGAACTTTGCACTTCTCTTTTCACTGATTGTCGCTTACAGTTTTGTTCCTTTGGCAAGTTATAATTTTTTACAATTTGAAAAACAAGATTCGATGCTGATTAGGTTGCAAGAGCGTTTAACAAAAGTTTATGAGAGAATACTTGCAAAATTATTAAAGTATAAAAAAATCAGCATCATTTTAACTATTTGGATTTTTGGAATACCTACATGGCTGTTACCTGAAAAGATAGAAACACCGGTTATATCGCCTGCCTATAATTTAATCTTCAGCAGTAAATTGTATTCTACAATAAAACCTTACGTCGACCATATATTTGGTGGAAGTTTACATTTGTTCTTTAAATATGTAAATCGAGGTGAAATATGGAGTTGGGGAGCGGAAACATATCTTTTGGTTATGATTCGTACGCCTGCTGGTACTGAACTCGAACGCCTTAACGAAGCTGTTAAGTTGGTTGAGAATGAATTGAGCAAGTTCGATAATAAGATCGATAAGTATATCACAAATATCTACAACAACGAAATTGGAAATATCACAATTACATTTCCTGAAGAAGCAGCCCAGAGTTCATTCCCTTATATGTTGAAAGCACATCTTACATCGCTTATGAGTAATATAGGGGGTGCTACAGTGGGTGTGTTCGGATTTGGTCCTGGTTTTTTCACAGGTTCATCACAAATACCAAACTATAATTTAAAAATTCTTGGTTATAATTATGAAAAAGTTAAAGAAATTGCCGAACAAATACGCCAAAAAATAATCATCAATAGGCGTGTGGCAAATGTAGATCTCGATAGGTCATTTATGTATAGCGAAAATTTATATGAGGTTGCCTTAGTCGCGAATCGGAAATTAGTCGAACATTACGGATTGAGCGTTGCCGATTTGATGCATCGTGTGAGGATGTTGTCTCGGGGTGCTGTTCAAACAACGCGTATAAAAATTGCCGGTGAAGAAATTAATTACTCGATTAAATATTCCGGCTACAAAGATTTTTCTCTTGATGATCTGATGAATGTAGTTATTGCTACAAAAAATGGTGAGAGTGTTAAATTAAAAGATATAATTAGTGTAAAAGAACGAAAAGTTCTTTCGAGAATTGTTCGTGAAAACCAACAATATCAAAGATATGTTTCATTTGAATACAAAGGTCCTTATAAATATGGGCAAAAATTAACAGAATCGGTGGTTAAGCAGGTAAAGAATAATTTACCGCACGGATATACTGTCGAACAATCCAATATGTTTTTTATGCTCACAACTGAAAAGGAGATTGAACTCGGCTTCATAATATTTTTTGCAATTTTTATAGTTTATATGGTAACGGCTGCCTTGTTTGAATCTTATATAAAACCGTTTATCATTATTTTATCAGTTCCGTTTTCTATGATTGGAGTACTTTTAGCTTTTTATTTTGCAGACGCTACGTTCGATAGAGGAGGATATGCATCTGTACTTTTGTTAACAGGAATATCGGTCAACATTTCGATATTGTTAGTAGATAGACTTTCTAAAATGGAATCAACTGATATTATTGAAAATGTTATTAAAGGAAGTGCTTCCCGTTTGCGTCCGATATTAATAACAACTTTTACTACAATTGCCGGTGTTTTACCATTAGTCATAGAAGAAACCCACGATAGCTTTTGGTATTCACTGGCGCTTGGAACAATCGGCGGTTTAATTTCTGCAACTTTACTTGTTCTTTTTATAATTCCAGTAATCTATACTTTATTATACAATAAAAAGTTAACCGCTTAAATATATTTTCCTTTTGAATTTCTATTGAACACACCTATCCCTAACCGCGAGACTTGAATTAAAACATCGCAGTTAAGGATTAATGTCAATTATTCCTTTATCGCCCAAATGATATCAGCTAATGTGATTGTGTTTTCCGAAAAAGAGAATTTGTACAGTTTTTCAGAGTTAAAATTTGTAACGTAAGATTCAATTATATTCTTCAGCCAACCAATTTGCGCTTTGAGTTTCCAATGTTCTCCGGCAGTAGAGTAAAGTATAATAAATAACCTGTTCTTAAAATGTTTACGTTGTTGTTGCGATTGATTTTCGTATAACCATTTTATTAAATCGCTTGGGTTATTCTTTGCTTCCTTAATTGTAGCTGCATATCCACTCGGAAATACGGAGGTTTTATGATCGAAGCTCGTACCCTTGATTGAAAAATCTATAGTTTTATTCTTACTGTCTATTTCTGGTGTAACTCCATTCATACT
>Ga0180009_10008345_pt1 | contig 10292 bp, 8 predicted proteins | sample OS_PC_MetaG_FD_123537 | JGI IMG/M metagenome (GOLD analysis project Ga0180009, IMG submission 123537) | Groundwater microbial communities from the Aspo Hard Rock Laboratory (HRL) deep subsurface site, Sweden - OS_PC_MetaG | ecosystem: Environmental > Aquatic > Deep subsurface > Groundwater... | reverse complement strand
CGTGGGAGGGCAACCAGCCTGTGTACGTGACGATGGTTTCGACGGGCAAGGACGGGCTTGGCGATCCGAAGACCACCCACTCGACGATTCGAGGGACGTTCAAGATTCGCGAGAAGCACGTGACGACGACGATGGACTCGAACGACGTGGGCAAGGCGTTCGAGCTGCGGGACGTGCCGTGGGTGCAGTACTTCAGCGGTGGCTACGCGCTGCACGCGGCGTACTGGCACGACGACTACGGCAAGGTCCGGAGCCACGGCTGTGTGAACATGTCGCCGATCGACGCGCGTTGGTTCTTTTTCTGGACGACGCCTGGGCTTCCGGACGGGTGGCACGGGGTTTACCGCTCGGATGACACGGGCGAGGGAACGATCGTCTACATTCACGCTTGAGGTTGCGCGTCGGCGGCCAGCGAAGGCATCGAGCAGCCAAATCCTTCCCGGCATGGCCGGGGGTACAGCTGTCTCAGCAACAATCCCCCGGCATGGCCGGGGGCTTTCCGTCGCTGGCCCCTCAAAGGGGCCTCTCTGCGACGGAGCGGAAGCCGGACCGCTCGAGGCTGGGTGGCACGGCCAAACAAGCCTGCACGCGCCATAGAACGTCTGTTTGGCCGTGGGCGAATTGCCGCGCTCCCACGGCCAAGCATCGCGATACGATGAGGAAAGCCTTGCTTCGCCGTGCCACCCGGATTGGGTCCCGGAGCCGTCAAACTTCGAAAACCTCCCCGGCACGGCCGGGGGTACAGCTGTCTCAATTGAAGCACCGGCCGGTGTGCCCGAACCCTGATATGCTCCCCGGTCCATGCACCCGAGCATTGAGATCATGGACCGCGAACATGGGCGGCGGGGACTGGACCGCGAGAGCCGCTTCATTGCGCGCGCCTTCTGCGAAGCGTTGCTCAGCGATGAGGACGAGCGAGGGCGGGTACTCGCTCCACCTGCGGCCGTCGTGGATCGGGTCATCGACGAGTACGACCTGCTCGTGGGTGCAGGAAGCCTCACGCTTCGCTCGGGCATGAAAGGCTTGGCGCGGGTGATCAATCGGCTGCCGACGTTGGTCCTAGGCGTGCTCGCCCCGATGACCGAGTTGACGTTGTCCGAGCGGGTCGTCTTCCTCGAGGCGCTCGAGAACTCGCGGGTGGGACTGATGGCCACCGCCGTGATCGCGTTCAAGATGCCGCTGAGCATGCTCGCCTACGAGCAGGGGGAAGGGCTCGAGCTCATGGGCTTCGAGCGGCCGACGATTCCGACGCCAAGGGGGAACATCCCAATTCCGGAGCCAAGGCCGTGGGATGTCAGCATCAAGGAACTGAACCGGAGTGGACGGAGTGCAGCAGGCTGCACGGAGTCCACGCAGGTCGAAGAGCACGGCCGAAACCTCGGCCGCGCGGATTGAACGGGGGGGAGTGATGATGAGGGGAATTCCCAACGGAGACGCGATCGTCATCGGGGGAAAGCTGCCACGCGGCTTTGATGACGATTGCGATGTCGTGGTGGTCGGATCCGGGTCGGGGGGCTCGGTGATCGCCACGCACCTCGCAGAAGCGGGGCATCGCGTCATCGTGCTCGAAGAGGGGCCGTACTACGCGCCCGACGAGTACGCGAAGTTCAGGCCGACCGAGGGGCTGCGACGGCTCTGGCGCGAAGCGGGGCTGCTCGCCGCGTTCGGCGTCGGCGACACACCCATCATCGCGCTCGCCACCGGCCGATGCGTTGGCGGCTCGTCCGTGCTCACCGGCGGCGTGTGCTTCCGCATCCCGCCCGAGATCCACCACGTCTGGGAACACGACCTCCGACTCGAGCCCCTCGGTGAGAAGGCCCTGGAAACCGCCTACGAGGACGTCGAAAAGAAGCTCGAAGTGGAGGAAGTTCCCGCGTCGATGCGGTCCCACGGCACACGACGGCTCGTCGCTGGCGCCGAGAGCATCGGGATCCCGATGAAGTCGATCCGGCGCAACATCGTGGGCTGCCAGGGCAACTCCCAGTGCAACTCCGGTTGCCCGGCAGAGGCAAAGCGATCCGTGGACGTGGCGTACCTGCCGACCGCGTTCGAGCACGGCGCGCGCGTGGTGAGCGACGCGTTGGTGGAGCGGGTGATCCTCGAGGGCGGCGAGGCCCGGGGGGTGGTCGGAAGGCTCCTCGATTCACGAACGGGCAAGGCGAGCCACCACTTCCGGGTGCGCGCGAAGATCGTCGTCCTGGCGTGTGGCACGCTCCACACCCCGCTGGTGATGAAGCGCTCGGGCCTCAAGCATGTCGCTCTTGGCAACCACGTCACCGTGCATCCGGCCGTTCGCGTGTGCGCACAATTCGACGATCCGGTCGATGGTCACGTCGGCGCAATGCAGCCGGTGTATTCGGACCACTTCGCGTCGGACGGGTTGACGATCGTGGGAGTGCATCCGCCTTCGAACATTTTGGCGGCAGCGCTGCCTGGCATCGGCGCTTCGCATCGCGCGCGCATCCGAAAGATCCGGGGACTCGCCTCCTTCGGCGGCATGGTGCACGACGAGGGCGGAGGTTCGGTACGAAGGGGGCCGGGACGCGAGCCGGTGCTTTGGTACGGAATGGCGCCTCGGGATCTGGCGCGGGTGCGTCGACTGATCACCGTGCTTGGAGAGATCTCGTTCGCGGCTGGCGCCAAGACGATCTTCCCTCCGATCTTTGGTGTGCCCGGCATCCACACGCGCAAGGAGCTCCGCAGGCTGGAGCACGAGCCGATGGACCCGCGGCGCATTGAGTGCATGGCCTTCCACCCGCTCGGCAGCGCCCGCATGGCCAACGACGACCGCGTGGGTCCAGTATCCCTATCAGGTGCATGCTTCGGCGTGGATGGTCTTTACGTGGCGGACGGCTCCGTGCTGCCAACCAGCATCGGTGTCAATTCGCAGATCCCCGTTCTGGCGATGGCCACACGAATCGCTTGGAAGATTCGGGAGGACCGTCGCCTCACAAAGCAGCGTCGACCCGAGACGCGGCTCGGCTCATTGTTGGATAGGATTCGATGGCAGCTCCCGAGTTGATTGATCTTCGTTCGGATACGGTGACGAAGCCGACGGCGGTAATGCGCGAAGCGATGTCGATCGCTGTGGTGGGCGACGACGTCTTCGAGGAGGACCCGACGGTTCGTCTCTTGGAGGAGGAGGTTGCGGCGCTGCTGGGCAAGGAGGCGGCGCTGTTCGTTCCGAGCGGGACGATGGGCAACCAGATCGCGATCGCGGTCCAGACCAAGCCTGGCGACGAGGTGTTGGTCGGCGAAGGTGCGCACTGCGCGTGGTACGAGTCGGGCGCTGCGGCGGCGTTGTGGGGGGTGCAGGCTCTGGTGCTGGGCACCGGGGGGATGTTCGACGCGGACGACGTGGACGCGGGCATCAAGCCGGAAGCGGACTGGTATCCGAAAACGGGCTTGATGGCGGTGGAGGATACGCACAACCGGGCGGGTGGCCGGGTCTGGCCCTTGGAGCGTCTGGCGCGGGTGTTGAGCCGAGCGAAGGCGCACGGACTTTCCACGCACATGGATGGGGCGCGGTTGTGGAACGCGGCGGCGGCGTTGTCGGTCCCCGAGAGCAGGATCGCGGAGGGGTTCGACACGGTCAGCGTGTGCTTCTCCAAGGGACTGGGCGCGCCGGCGGGCTCGGCGCTATGCGGAACGCGGGACATGGTCAAGGCGGCTCGACGTATCCGAAAACGGTTGGGCGGAGGGATGCGGCAGGTGGGGATTCTCGCCGCCGCGGCGCGCATCGGGCTGCACGACCACCGCGACTTGCTCGTGCGCGACCACGACAATGCGAAAGCGATCGCGAAGACGATGGCGCAGGTTCCTGGGGCGGTGGTGGACCTGGCAGCGGTCGAGACGAACATACTGATGGTGGACACGCCGAGCATCCCGGCTGAGCAGGTCGTGAAGGCAGCGCGGGAACACGGGGTGCTCGTTGCCGGCTTCGGCCCGCACCGGATCCGGGTGGTCACGCACTTCGATGTCGCCGACACAGCGCTGCGCGGGGGCGAGCTGCTGGCCGAGGCGATTGGCTCGGTGGGAGCCGGGCGATGAAGGCGCGATGGCTCGGAGGAATCTGTCTGGCGGCAACGCTGTGGCTCGGGTGCGCACCAACGCTGCCGCGCCCCTACGTGGAGGCGAAGGCCGCGGGACACCGCGCCTACGGCGCCGGTCGCTACGACGAAGCGGCGACCTACTTTCGAAGCGCGGCGGAGAAGGCCGAGCGCATCAAGGATCGCGACGAGGTTCTGTACCTGGAGGCGGCCTCCTTTCAGCGTGCAGGCAGGAACCGTGAGGCGAAGGCGGCCTACGAAGCGCTCGTCACTCTTTCCCCGGGCGGCGAGCGGGCGGCGCGCGCCGCGTACGAGACCGTCCTGCTCGAGCTATCGGAAGGCGACGAGGCCAAGGGCTGGAAGATGATGCACGACTTCGTCCAGAGCTACCCGAAGAGCGGGTTGGCGCGCCGCGCCCTCCTGCGATACCTGGCGCATCTCGATGAAGAGCAGGGGGTGGAGGCAACGCTCGCGTACCTGGAGAAGGGTTACGCCTGGTACGAGGCCCACGACCTGGGCGAGGTTGCGCTCTACCAGAAGGCGCTCCGGCTCGAGCGTCTGAATCGGCTCGAGGAGGCGCGAGACACCTTCGTGGCATGCGCGGACAAGTATCCCTATCCGGATGGCGGTCTCTTCGACGATTCGCTCTTCCGTGCGTCCTTGCTCGACGAGAAGCTCGGGCAGCCTCGCAAGGCCGTGGAGCATCTGCGCAAGATGCTCTACGTGCGGGAGCCGTCGACGTTCCAGGGGAGCTACGAGCGTCCTCGATTCTCCGAGGCGCAGATGCGCATCGCGGTGTTGTACCGCGATGCCCTGGGCGAGCCGGACGCCGCGCGGCGCGAGTTCCGCAAGCTGTACGACTCGTTCACCACGTCGATCCTTCGCGACGATGCCCTGTGGGCCGAGGCGCAGGTGGCGTCCAAGCAGGGAGATCGGGCTGGTTCGTGCGATGCGGTCACGTTGTTGGTCAAGAAGCTGCCGGACTCTCGGTATGCACCGTGTGCGAAGCTTCTGTGTGACGATGCGCCGGAGCTCGATCCGCCGCGAGAATGTCGTCCCTATGTCGCGAGGGAGCTGGGAGCCGATCGGTAGCACGGAGCTATCCGACGCGATCCGCCAGACGTCGGACCGGCGCCGTAGGCAGCGACTTCGCAACTATCCTGATTCGGACTAAGGTCCCTACACGGGAATAGCCGGTCCACCGAGTGCGATTTGGGGTGGCACGGCCAAGCCAGAGTGCAATCGCCGCAAAGGGATCGCTTGGCTGTGTTTCGTGCTTCGCGGGGCTCCTCGCCGCCCACGGCCAAGCAGAAGCTTGGAGGCGTTCAAGGGCTTGCTTGGCCGTGCCACCCGCTTCTCGTCGCCGGGTGGACCAGGTTGTTCGTTGGCGGTCCCCAAGACCGTGACACCGAAATTTGTCATCACGTGGCGGTGAAACGACGGACCGCACCGGGTAGTGCGCTGCTACTTCATCCGTCCATTCCACGCGATGGCGTGGTCTGCGCAAACGACGCCCGAACGCGACTAGTCGTCGTCGGGATCTTCTTCGTCGGCCACGGGCTCGAATTCTTCCTCGTCTTCGTCTTCGCTTTCGTCCGCATTCGCCGACGGCAACGAGTACTTGAGGTCGATGTTGAGCTCGCCCAGGCTGGTTTCCAGGAGCTCGAAGAGCTCGTCGGCGTCATCGCCGCTCCACTCGTCGAGCATGTCCGTAAGAAATTCGAAGAAGTCGCCGTTGTCGAGAAGACGTTCCACGTCTTCGACTTGTTCTTCTGAAAACGCCTCGAGGATGTCTTCGCGGAGGGTTTCGGTATCGCCCTCTTCGATGGCGTCCTCTGCGGACAGCCGGATCTGTCTCACGGCGCGCTTGTCGAGGTAGATCTCCATTCAGGCTTGCCTCCAGAGCTTGTGGGGCCTTTATGCGATGGGAGCTTCGGCCGTCAAGAAGGCTAAGCCAACAATCGTAACCCGAACGTCGATCCGGGTGGTTTTCGGCTACGCTAGGCGGATGGAGCAAATCGCACTCGGTCGCGGATTCAGCCGAGCTGCTGCCATGGTTGTGGTGGTGGGTGCGATGGTGTGGCCTTCGAACACCATCGCTGCCGAGGACCCTGCCAAGGAGCCAACCACCGATCCCGTGCCCGAGCCCACCCCGGGAAGTTTCAACCTTTCCCCTCCTGGTGCCGTGGCTGGCCAGCGAGTGCGCCCTCCCCCGCTCAACGTCGACTACCTGCAGTATGGCGTCGCGCTGGACTTCCTGTTCGCTCTCAAGCCGGGACCGGTCTGTCCCGCGAATGCCGAGGTGCCGTGCATCCTGGGCTCGGGCGGAGGACTGGCCGCGCGAGCAGGCTACCGATCGCGCGGACCTTGGTACGTGGGCGGCTCCTACTCGCTGGCCAAGCTGGACACCAACGGGCTGATGCGCGTCGGCATCCTGCAACAGCTCAACGGCGAGATGCGCTACCTGCTCAACCTCGGTCAACGTACCGAGCCCTACGCCACCAGCGGCTTCGGTGGAATGGTGTTCGGCAATGAATGGGGCGCCGAGGCCTTGGGTCTGACGACCTTCGCCGGACTGGGCTTCGAAGTGCAGCTATCTCGAACCACCGTCGTGGGCATGGCCGCCACCTACCGACCCATCCTCTTTTTCGATTGGACCGATCGCGCCGGTCAACACCGAGACACAGGTCTCGCGCACTTCTGGGGGTTGTCCGTGACGATGGAGGCCCGCGAAGCGCTTGGTAGCCACGGCCTTCGGGACCGCTGAGCTACGAAAATGGCTCCATGGGCAAATGGGATCTTGACTCCGGCGACGTTGCAAGGTCCCCTTCCAGGCTGTGATTTGCGACCGCTGCGGACGTGATAATCCGGACCACCTGATTTTCTGCCAGGATTGTGGGCGACGATTGCAGTCTGCTCCGCCGAGGTTGGTTCCGCCGACTCCCCCGGCAGGCCTCAAGGTAGTGCCTGCTGCGGCGGAGGTTTCCCATGCCCACGCCGCGCCCGCCCCTACCCCGCAGCCCCCGGCCGCGGACAACGGCGAGGTCATTTGCTCGCGCTGCCAGACGCGCAATCCCGCCGAAGGGAAGTTCTGCGTCTCGTGCGGTGCACCCATCGCCGCCCCCACCGTCCCCGATGACGGTCCGCCCATCTCGATCGAAGAACAGGCGACGCGACCGTCGCCCATCCCCGCCGCCGGCGTCGTCCACATCGCTTCCAACGAGCCGCAGGAGCGCAAGCCGCCTCCGATCACGTGCGAGCGATGTCAAGGCGTCTGCGATGGCGGCATGCGGTTCTGCAAGTTCTGCGGGGCGCCCTTGCCCACCGCCCCCGCAACGGAACCCGAGCCGTCCCCGCCACCCATGCTCTCCAGCGATCGCTATGCGGAGATCACCGACCAGCGAGAGGAACCCACCCCGCCGACGCAACGGGGGCTGCACGGCACCGATGGCGCCTATGGCAGCGCTTCTGCCTCGGCTCCGTCGAGCGGCCAGGAATCCATCGGTGGGGCGGACCGCGCCCGGACGCGACCAGCCTCCACCCAAAGCCCAGTCGACGCTCGCGAAGAAGTGCTGTCCGGTGGCGAGGCCGTCGGCACGAAGACCGGCCAATACGTCCCGTTCTCCGGCGCTTCGTCGTTGCCGGCGGGTCGGTTGGTCGTGGTTGGCGGCGACGGCCAAGAAGGGCCGAGCTTCCCTCTCGTGGGCGACCAGGTGGACATCGGACGGACCGAGGGTGCCGTGGTGCTCTCCGACGACAAGTACATGTCTCCTCGACACGCCCGGCTGTTGCGCGTGGATGGTGCGTGGCACCTGCGCGACCTGGAATCGACGAACGGGGTTTTCTTTCGCCTCCGCGAGCCGCATGTGCTGGTGGATGGGGACTTGCTCTTGCTTGGGGTCGAAGTCTTGAGGTTCGAGCTGGTAATGGACGCCGAACTCGGCCTCGGACCCGCGGTCCAGCACGGCACATTGGTCTTCGGATCCCCTGCTTTGCCGCGTCCTGCACGTCTTGTGCAACGAACGGTGGAGGGAGTGGCCCGGGACGTGTACCATCTGCACCGACTCGAGACCGTGATTGGTCGAGAGTCGGGCGATATCGTGTTCACCGACGATCCTTACATGTCCAGAAGGCACGCGACGATCCGACGTTCTACGTCGTCCGGATCCATTACGCTTGTGGACTTGAACTCATCGAACGGAACATTCGTGGCAATCCGCGGCGATTGTGTCCTGCAGGATGGAGACTCCATCCGTGTGGGGCAGCACCTGTTCCGCGTGGAGCTCGCACCAGGTTGACTGAACCCGAAGGGCAAATGACCGAAGCCTCCCCCTCCCAGTCCTCCGCTGGCGACATTCGCGTACGCGTGTTTGGTCGCACGGATGTGGGGCGTGTTCGCGAGCACAACGAGGACAGCTTCATCATCGCGGACCTGACTCGCAAATCCCGTAGCTTGCGGGAGGAAGACCGCCTGCAGACCATCGGGGGCCGCGGGTCCCTGATGGCCGTGTGTGACGGGATGGGCGGCGCTGCCGCCGGCGAAGTCGCCAGCGATCTTGCCGTCAACATCATCTACGAGAAGCTCGTCGAAGGTGACCCGCCAAAGGACCACGACGACTTGGCGCGTCGGGTCGTACGCGCGGTGGAAGCCGCCGGCCTGCGCATCTACAGCGAAGCCAAGCTCGACCGACACCATCGCGGCATGGGCACCACCGCCACCGTCGCGGCCCTGCTGGACTCGTACCTCTTCCTCGGCCAGGTCGGCGACAGCCGGGCCTACATCCTGCGAAACGACCAACTCGTTCAGGTCACCCGGGATCAGTCACTCGTCAATCAGCTCATCGAGGCCGGTCAGCTCACCGAAGAAGAAGCCGAGAACTTCGAGCACAACAACATCATCCTCCAAGCGCTCGGCACCTCGGACACGGTCCAAGTCGACCTGACCTACGTGGCCCTCCGCAAAGGCGATACCCTGTTGCTCTGCTCCGATGGTCTCAGCGGCATGATCCGCTACGACGACATCCGGCAGACGCTCCTCGACCATGAAGACGCCCTGGAGGCCTGCAAGGTCCTCACGGACAAGGCCAACGATGCCGGCGGCCACGACAACGTCACGGTCATCGTCGCGAAGTTCGAAGGCGACGGGCTCCCTGACCCGGCGGACGACGACCTCCAGCTTCGCTACACCAAGTACATCCTCCCTGAGGACGCAGGGTCGCAGCCGACCATTCCGGGGCGACGCGGCGCGGTCAAGGCACTCGACGAACCGAGGATCGGCTCGGAGGTCAAGGATCGGCTGACGGACCATGGGCCAAGCCGGTCGAAGGTCGCGCAGACCTTGGTCGGCATGAAGTCCCCCTTGGCCGGCACGGACTTCGGGGATCCAAGCAGACCCGGATTTGACGCCGCGGAAGACGAGATCGTCCTGCCCGTCGAAAACACCCCGCTGTGGGTCCTGTGCGCGCTCGTCGTCGCCGTGTTCGGCGGCATCGTGTTCGCCGCGTACTACTTCATCATCAAGCCGTAACCGGCACGCGGAGCGTCTCCGATGCTGCGCTACGCACTTCGGCGAGCCATCTGGATCCTCCCCGCGCTCGTCGTGACCACCCTGTTGCTCTTCGGCGTCATCGCACGACTGGCACACCACGGCGACACAGCCGACGACCTGTCGGGTACCGAGACCGAGCTCCCCCTCTTCGTCAACCTCCAGCCGCGCGACGTGCGCGCGCTGTCCATGCAAGCCGTCGCGGACATCGCCGAGGGCGGCAATACCGCCATCGCAGAGCGCTTGCTCGTTCGCCTCGGCGGGGCTGCCCTCCCCTTCGTCCTGCCTCAGCTCGACGCCCTCGGTCCCGATGCCCGCGGCCGCCTCGCCATGGCGCTGCAGCCCGTCGCTGAACGCATGGGGCTGGCTTCCTCCAGCTCCTTCGCCACGCCGACGAAGGCCGTGGCCTTCTGGACCCGCTTCTGGGAAGAACGCGCCATCGACTTCAAGCCGTCGGTCGTTCGCCGCGCCGTGCGACGGCAAGCCGTTCATGGCTCGGCGGCTCGCCGCGCCGCGCTGCTCGAGCTCGACACCTACGGGCTGAGCGGCCTGATGGAGGCCATCGATCGCGTCGAAACCCCGGACGACGTATCGCGTGCAGCCCGACTGCTGAGCGTAGCCAGCCACGTGACGGGTCGTGACGCATGCGTCCAACCCGGCATGGATGTCGAGCAAGCAGACCGCTGCGTTAGCCGCTG
>Ga0180009_10008344_pt1 | contig 10294 bp, 11 predicted proteins | sample OS_PC_MetaG_FD_123537 | JGI IMG/M metagenome (GOLD analysis project Ga0180009, IMG submission 123537) | Groundwater microbial communities from the Aspo Hard Rock Laboratory (HRL) deep subsurface site, Sweden - OS_PC_MetaG | ecosystem: Environmental > Aquatic > Deep subsurface > Groundwater... | reverse complement strand
TTTCAATTAGTTACCGGATACCCGGCTCCCGTCCCCCTCAAAACGACTTTACGAAAAATTATTTCACACTCCCCCGGGAACCACCACCAACACTCAATAAAAATTTTCACCCATTATTGCTGCCGAACCGAAGGCTCACCCGGACATGTAACGGCGCGATTTATCGTACAGTTCGGTTATCTGGGCCCGGGCGGCCTGACGTTCCTCGGGGCGGGTCTCCCGGATGACCTTGCCCGGCGAGCCCATGACCAGGGCATGGTCCGGGATTTTGGTCCGGGGAGTCACCAGGCTGCCGGAGGCGATGATGGCCCCCGCGCCGATTTCCGCGCCGTCCAGGACTATGGCTCCGATGCCGACCAGGGCCCGGGCCCGGACCACGGCTCCGTGGATCATGGCGCCGTGGCTGACCAGGGCTTCCTCCTCGATGATGACCGGCAGACCTTCCGGGGCCTCGAGCAGGGCCAGGTCCAGAACGGCGGCCCGGTCCTGGACCCGGATTTCATCGTCGTCGGCCCGAAGCACGGCCATGGGCCAGACGCTGGCTCCGGGGCTGATGTGAACCCGCCCGATCAGGCGGGCCGAGACGTCCACAAAGGCCTGGGCGTGGATGACGGGCCGATGTCCGTCGTACGCGGTAATGAGCGGGTTGTTCCTCATCTCGTCTTCCATATTCCCAGGGAAGGGATCAGATACGCCGGACACGGATGGGCCGTCTCCGTGACTTCAGATCGGTCCGGCCGCGCAGCAGATTTTTCAGCGCGGTCTTGGTCGCGGCCGCATCCTCCCGGTCCTGGTAGTAGCTGTTCAGGTTTTCGAACTCGGGGTAGACCTGATCGACGGGGACCCAGACATTGGGCTCCAGCTTGGCCTCGACGGCGTACATGGCCTCGACGGGCCGGACGGCCACCAGGCACACTCGCCCCAGCCGGGCCTCGAGGGCCTTGATTTCGGCCAGTTCCTGGGGCGTCAGATCGGCGGGTTTCATCTCGCGCATATCGTCACCACCCTATCATCAGGACCGAACCGGGTCAATAAAGCAGAAGAAAAGCCGTGCCGACCAGGATGACGCTGATCACGCGCGTGGTCTGCCCGATGGCCAGCAGTTCCGTTCCCAGGGCCGGAGAATAGATGCCCATATAATGGGGCAGCTGGTGTCTCAGAGCCCGCACCGGCGTCGCGATTACGTTGCCGATGAGGAGAGCGGCCACGACGGCCTTGACGGTCAGAGCGCCCGAGGCGAGCAGGGCGCCGGCGGCGGCGAAACCGGAAGTGAATTCGGCCACCACCGAAAAAATGACCACGCTCATGGCCTCGACCGGAACGACCGAGCTGACGACCCAGGAAGCCAGAATTTTTTCCAACCAGCCGAAAAAACCGGACTCGGCCACGAGGGCCACGCCGAGATAGACCGGGACGATTACGAGAACGATCCGCCACAGCCGGACCTTGAACTTGGGCCAGGTTTCGGCCCAGACCTCGCGCCAGGGCCTGGTCCGTTCCGTGCCGTCGTACCGACAGGCCTCGCAGACGGGCATGGTCACTCGGCTGACCGCGGCCACCCCGACCATCCTGATCACGGCCGCGGCCAGGGTCAGGCCCACGTACCAGGCTCCGGCCCGTCCGGTCAGGGAGATGACGATGAACAGGGTCGTGGGCATGTGCAGAACGTAGGCAGGCAGGCTGGCGTTGAGCAGATTGGACAGGATGAGTCCCTTTCGGTCCACATGGCCTTCCTGCCAGCTGGTGTAGAGCATGGTGTTGGCCAGCACGCCGGAAACAAAGGCCGAGGTAAAGGCCGCGCCGGCCTGACCGGGCAGCCGGGCCCAGTTGATCAGGGGCCAGGCCAGGCGCCCCAGGCGGGTGGTCCAGCCCAGGCCTTCTATGAGTTGGCCGACCAGGAGGCCCATGGAGACGAAAAGCACGGTCCGGGACACGGGCAGGGCCAGCTTGCGCCAAAGGAATCTGGATTCGAGCAGTTCGGCCGGGTTCGGATGCGCCAGAACCAGAAAGACCAGGGCGATCAGAAAGGCCCCGACGACCAGGACCCAGACCCCTTTGGGGGTCCCGGCTTTCCGGGACCGGCTTCGTGAGGCGGCGGGGGCGGGAGAGGTCAAGGTTTGGCTCCGTGAGGCACGAGGATCGGTTCAGCGGGAGCCGGACCGTTTGACGATGAGCAGAGAAAGATAGGGCATCTTTTCGCCTCGAAGGCCCATGACATCGTGCTCGATGCGCTCGCCTTCCTGCCCGCAACGTGAGACCAGGACCGCTCCCCGGGCCAGGTCCAGTTCTTCGAGGGTGTCGCAGATCCGGTCGAAGTCCCGATAGGTTTTCAGGATGACGGCGTTGTCCACTTTTTGGAGGATGGTTTTCAGAGTCTCGTTCCGGCCCACGCCCGACGTGACAACGATGTTCTCCCCGGATTCGGCCAGGATGGTCTGAGTCCGGGCCGCGGCGGCCTGAAAAGAGGTGATGCCGGGAATGATCTGGCAGACGACTTCGGGATGTCTTTCCTTGAGGGTGCGCAGCAGATAACCGAAGGTGCTGTATAGCAGGGGGTCGCCCAGGGTCAAAAAAGCGGCGTGGTTCCCTTGGGCCAGGGTTGCGGCCACGGCTTGGGCGTTTTCCCGCCAGGCCTTTTCCAGCACAGCCTCGTCCCGGGTCATGGGGAAGCCCAGGGTTTCGATGCGTGGATGCTTCGAAAGGTATGGCCGGGCGATGTCCAGGGCCACGGAGTAGTCATTTTTGGTCGAGGCGGCGGCATAGACCACGTCCACGCGTTCCAGGGCCCGGACCGCCTTGATCGTGATCAGCTCCGGGTCGCCCGGCCCGACGCCGATGCCATATAAGGTTCCTGGTTTCATTTTTCTTCCTTTCCTTCCGCTGCCCGGCCGCCCGCCCCGATCTTCGGGTAGAGCAGCCCGGCCAATTCTTCCACGGCGTCCACGTTGCGCGGACCCGGCCGGGAGTATGCCTGTTCGTCGACAATAAAGACCCGGCCGGCCTTGACGGCGCTGAGGGTCCGATAGTGCGGCCGTGTGGACGGCGGGACGGGATTCGGATTCATCGGCCCTTTCTGGACCAGATAAACGTCGGGGTCCATCCGAAGCAGTTCCTCCTCCCCCAGCCGGACGAGCTTGTCCGTCCCGGTCGCGCAGTTACTTCCCCCGGCCCGACGGATCACGTCGCTGACCATGGAGGTCTGGCCCGCCGCCAGCAGGTTGGGATAGCGGACCTCGAAAAAGACCCGGGGCGCCGGTCCCGACTTTCGCGCAACCGCCGCCGCGACCCGGTCCAGCCTTTGGCGCATGGTCCGGACCAGTGCGTCGGCTTTTTCCTCGGCCCCGAGCAGAATGCCGACCCGCTTGGCGATTGAAAACAGGTCGTCGAATGACTCGACCCGGAACACGGCCGTCTCGACCCCGAAACGGTTCAGGGCCGAAGCCGCCTCGGCGGCCTGTTTCCTTCCGGCCATCTGCAAGACCAGGTCGGGCTTGTAGCCCAGGACCCGTTCGATATTGGGCCGCATGTGGGTGCCGATGGTCGGTTTGCCCACGATCGACGGCGGCAGGCGGTCGGCGTCGGTCCTGGCCACGATGCGGTCATCGAGTCCCATGGCCGCCAGTATCTCGTTGAAGGCCCCGTACAGCGCAATCACCCGACGGGCCGGACATTCCAGGCGGACCGTCCGTCCGGAATCGTCCTGGACCGCGACCTGGGCTCGGGCCTCAACCGCAAATAGAAGCGCCAGGCACAAGAAAAGCTTGAGGAGCCCCCGTTTCCGGATGCGGGGCGACCTTGATCCGGGCACCATATACCTCCGCCAGATTCTCTTCCGTGAACACGTCTTCGGCCGGACCGTCCAGGACGATCCGGCCCTGTTTCAAAAAAACCAGCCGCCGGCAGTACAGGGCGGCCAGGTTCAGATCGTGAATGGCTGAAACAACGGTCTCTCCACCCCGGTTTTTTTCCAGCAGCAGATCGTAGATTTCGACCTTGCGGGCGATGTCCAGCCCGGAGGTCGCTTCGTCCAGAAGCAGTACGTCGGTCTGCTGGGCCAGGGCCCGGGCGATGATGACACGCTGGAACTCGCCGCCTGAAAGCTGCCCGGTCAGGCGGTCCCTGAAATCCACGGTGCCCGTGTCCTTCATGGCCTCCAGAGCGATTCGTCGGTCGCGATCCTGATACCCGCCCAGAAAGGAGATGTAGGGGTATCGGCCCATGAGCACGACCGAGAGCACACGCAGGTCGAAGGCCCTTTCGATGCGCTGGGGCACGGAGGCCATGCGCCGGGCCTGGGCCTTGGGAGACATGTTTGACAGGGAGGCCCCTCCGATTTCGATCTGTCCGGTTTTCAAGGGCAGCACGCCGGACATGGCCAGGAGCAGGGTGGTCTTGCCGCTGCCGTTGGGCCCGAGAACGCCGACCATCTCGCCGTTGGCGAAATCGAGGTCGATGCCCTGGAGGACCTGGCGCCGACCGTAGCCGCAACTGACGTTCCGGAGTCGGATCATCGGACGTCCTCGGCCGCCTTGCGCCGGAGCAGCAGGCAGAAAAAGGGGCCGCCCAGGAGGGCCGTGACCACGCCGACCGGCAGTTCCGCGCCGCCGGGCAGGATGGTTCGGGCCATGACGTCCGACCAGAGCAGAAGAAAGCCGCCCAGGAGGCCGGAGGTGATCAGCAAGGGGCGGTGTTCGGCGCCCTGGACCATGCGGACCAGATGGGGCACGACCAGCCCGACGAACCCGATGACGCCGGAGACCGAGACGGCGGCCCCGGTGATCAGGCTGGCGCCGATCAGCAGGACCAGCCGGACCCGGCCGGCATCCATGCCGAGCTGCCGGGCCTGGACCTCGCCCAGGGATAGGATGTCCAGCTCCCGCGAATAGCGCCAGATGATTAAAAAGCCGACGGCGAGATAGGGTATGAACAACACGACGTGGCTCCAGCCCCGGCCCTGAAAACTGCCCATGATCCAAAACACGATGTTCGAAACCGACTCCTCGTCCAGGGCCTTGAGCAGCGAGATGAGGGCGGCCAGAAAGGTGGCCACGACGATTCCCGCCAGGACCAGGGTTTCACGTCGCAGATAGCCGCCGACCCGGCTGAGCAGGATCACGGCGGCCAGCGCGGCCAGGGCCCCGGCCAGCGCGGCCAGAGGCAGCAGGTCCAGGCCGGTGACCAGGACCAAGCCGCCCAGGCCCAGGTAGATGGCCAGGGAGGCGCCGAAGGCCGCGCCGGTGGAAACGCCCAGGGTGAAGGGATCGGCCAGGGGGTTGCGCAGAATGCCCTGGAAAACGGCGCCGGCCACGGACAGGGCGGCGCCGACCCCCCAGGACAGGCAGATACGGCTGAGACGGATGTCCAGGACGATGACCTTCCAGGTCGGGTCCAGGGACGCTTCCCCGCTCCAGCCCAGGGCGGAGCCGATCACAGCCAGCACGCCCCGGACCGGAATGGGGAAGGCCCCGAACAGGGCGGCCAGGAAAACGGACAGCAGCGAGACCCCGGCCAGGAGGCCGATCGCGACCAGGAAACCGGTCCGCCTCCCGTCCCTTTCGGTCCGGCCATCGAGGGCCGTCAGGGTCTCACTTGCCGCTTCCCGACTCATTCCGCTCCGTGCTTTACTTCAACCCGGCCAGGGCCGTTTTCAGATGGTCGCCCCAGACTTCGGCGATCGGATCATATTCGGCCGTGCCCTTGAGTACCGCCTGACACTTGTAACCGGCCTTGGTCAGGATGGACATCCACGAATCATCCTCAGGCCCGGCCAGGTCGTTCCGGGCATGGTCCCCGGCCACGGACATGAAGGGCACCAGCCAGACCTTTTTGGCCCCCTTGGCCTTGAGTTGCTCCTGGACATCGTCCAGGGAGGGCGAGCCCTCGACCGTGCCCAGAAAGACGTTGGGGTCCTTTTTCCATAGATAGTATTGCATCCCCGGATAGTAGACGTTGGCCGGATGCGGCGTTCCGTGCCCCATCAGCACGACCGCTTCGTCCTTTTTCCGCTCGGGGGGCAGCATGGCCAGGACGGCCGAAGTCACCCGCCGCAGGTCCTCGTCCCGGGCCAGCAGAGGCATGCCGATGCTCAATTTCATGTTTCCTTCGGGCATGCCCTGAAAGGCCTGTACGGTCCGGACCATGTCGTGATATTCTTCACCCGGAATGGTGTGCAGGGACTGGACGGCCACCCGGTTGAAACCCTCGTCGTTCATACGGGCCAGGGCCACGGCCGGGGAGTCGAGGACTTTTCCCTGTTTGGCCAGCTTGTTCCGGATGATCTTGGAGGTGTAGGCCCAGCGGACCGGCACCCCGGGAAAGGCGGCCGTGACCATTTTTTCGATGTTCCGAAAGGCGCCCTGGGCTTCCGGGACGCTGGTCCCGAAGGCGACCAGCAGGATGCCGGTCTTGGGCGTTCCCTTTTCATGCCCGGCCATGGCGGGCCTGGCTAGCAGGACGAGCAGGAAAATCAGGGTCAGACAAGTCAGGATTCCAACGTTTCTCGATACCTCGGATCGCATGTTTGTGCCTCCATTGCTTGAGCTGGAGGGGCTTGGTCGAAGGCCGGGACAAATGAAAAACCCTCCCGCCCCACCACGGTGGGTACGGGAGGGAACTCGTTTTCGTCCCCCGGCCGCCCCGATCGGCGAAAGCCCCGTTCGCCGAGGGGAACTGACACATACAGGCTCCAGGCAGGTCTTCCGGCTCGGCCTACCGACCATGCCTTCCCGGGAGGTCATCCCAGTGGCTTGTTCAGGATCGGTTACATGGGCCTTACGGCGGCGGGTCCGCTCCAGACTCTCACTGGATTCCCGTTTAAGCCCGTCAAGGCACCCGAAGCGTGTCGCAGATTATCCTCTGCGCATCGGGAAGGCAAGTAAAAACAACCGGTCGTGCGGAGCGGAGCGGGGTCAGGCCTCCTGCCGGCGTCCCCCATCGGGCGGGTCGTATTTGTCCAGGTATCCCCGGGGGGTAACCATCCGATTTTCGTAGATGAAGGTCCGGCTGTTGCCGATGACGACCAAGGTCTGCATGCCCACGTCCGCCTCGGGCGCCTGATCCAGCGTGGTCAGCCGTAGAGTCTGCCCGGTCCGCATGGCCCGTGTCACCAGGCCGACCGGGGTTCGGGACGGCCGGGTCCGGCCCACGATCCGGCAGGCCTCGCCGAACTGCCAGTCCCGGCCCTTGCTCCTGGGATTGTAAAGGACGATGACGAAATCGGCTTCGGAGGCCAGGGCCAGCCGTTTCTCGATGACCGGCCAGGGGGTCAGGCGGTCGCTCAGGCTGATCGAGGCGAAGTCGTGGGTCAGGGGCGCGCCCAGCAATGCCGCGGCCGCGGCCAGGGCGGGAATGCCGGGAACGACCTCGATGCGCAACCGGTCCGGACCGTCGCCCAGGGCGAGGCCTTTGGCTCGGGCCAGGTCGAAGACCACGCCGGCCATGGCATAGATTCCGGGATCGCCGCCGGAGATCAGGGCCACCTTTCGTCCTTCCAGGGCCAGGGACAAGGCCCGGTCGGCCCGGTCCAGTTCCCGAGTCATGCCGCTGCTCAGTATCTCCTTGCCGTCCAGGAGGCCGGCGATCTGGTCGGTGTAGGTCCGGTAGCCGACGATGACCTCGGCTTCGGTTAGGGCGGCCCTGGCCTGACCGCTCAGTCCGGCTTCGTCACCCGGGCCGATTCCGATAACCCGAAGGGTATTCTGGCCACGGCCAGGGTCGCATTGAGGCTTTTCTGCTTGGTCACCACCAGCCAGTCGGTCCGGGCCGCGATCAGGGCCGCCGCTTCGCATACGCTTTCAACCCCCACATGTCTTTTTACTTGAGCCGAGGGGCTGGGCGCATCGGCCCTGGCCAGTTCCCCGGCGCTGAAAAATTCCAATGGCTTGTTCATTCTTTTGGCCAGGTCCAGCAGACCGGCCTCGTCCCGCTTGAGATCGATGGAGGCCAGTCCTGCGATAGCCGTCACGGCCAGGCGGTGCCTTTCGAAGGCCGTCTCGATCAGTTGGGCCAGTTCCGTTTCACCCGTGCCCCGGTTGCAGCCCAGACCCACGATCAGGCAGGGCGGCCGGATCAGGAACCAGGTTTCGGGGAAGTCCCCGGCCTCGGGCCCGACCCAGACCAGGGGCTCGTCCCGCTCGGCGGAAGGGGCGGAGTCCAGCCGGCAAAAATCGTCCGGCCAGGGGTCCAGGGCCGGCCACAGCCAGCCTTCGGGATCAAAGACGTCCACGGTCCGGTCGTCCAGGAGCATGCCGCTGATCCGGGCCAGAGCCCGGACGTTTTCCACCGCCAGCCCGGCCTCGCGGGCCAGGACTTCGAGGCTGGGCTTGCCCGCCGAGTCGGTGGCCGTGGTGATGACGGCCTGGCCGCCCAGCAGTCCGGCCACGCGTCGGGCCAGATCATTAGCCCCGCCCAGGTGCCCGCTGAGCAGACTCACGGCGTACTGTCCGGCCGGGTCGAGCACGACCACGGCCGGGTCCACGGTCTTGTCCCGGAGGAGCGGGGCCAGGGTGCGCACCACGATGCCGGCCGCGGCGATCACGACGTGCCCCTGGTAGGCCTGAAAATTTTTCTCGAACAACGTACCCAGCCGGTCGAAACCGTACTCGCCCTTTTTCGTCCAAGCCAACCGACGTGGCAGAAACAGGTCGGACCCGTCGAGGCCGCCGGCAATCCTTCGGGCGGTCTCGGCGCCCGTACCGGTCAATGCGTAGATGGCGATGGAGCCGCTCGGCACGCTCATTCGTCCGCCGGCTCCCGGCCGGACCGGAAGCCGTGTTCAAAGCCGGCGTCGTACAGTTTCGAGGCCGGAGCGTGGCCTCCCTGTTGGAGGACTTCGACGGCGCGTCCGGCCAGAATGAGCACCTGTCGGGTCAGCCCGGCCCGGGCTACGTCGTCGGCCAGCCGGGACGCGGTCGTCCAGATGATCTGCTCGTCCGGCCAGCTGGCCCGATAGACCATGGCCACTGGCGCATCCGGCCCGTAGGCCGGGACCAGGGCACTGGCCACCTCGTCCGTCAAGCCGCCGGACAGGTACACGGCCAGGCTGGCCCGATGAGCGGCCAGTCCGGCCAGGTCCTCGGCTTCGGGCACCGGTGTCCGGCCCGATGCCCGGGTCAGGATCAGGGTCTGGCAGACTTCCGGGAGGGTGAATTCGAGTCCCAGGGCCGCGGCCGCCGCGAATGCGGCCGTGACTCCGGGAATGACGCGGTAGGGCACGCCCCGTTTTTCCAAGGCTATGAACTGCTCACGCGTGGCCCCGTACAGGCTGGGGTCGCCGGTATGGAGTCGAACCACTCGGAGCCCGTTTTCGAAGCCGGTTGTCATCCGTTCGACAATGGCTTCAAGGTCCATTCCGGCCGAATCGACGCATTCGGCGTCGGGCCGGGCCCAGGTCAGCATGTCGCGACTGACCAGGGACCCGGCGAAAACGATCAGGTCGGCCGCTTCCAGGGCCCGGCGGCCGGCCACGGTAATCAGGTCGGGATGGCCGGGGCCGGCGCCAACAAAGAGAATGGGCGATCGGTTCTCATTCATGTTCCGGGTCCTTTTCCGCGGCTTTGAGCCCGGTGACGAGCCAGACCGGGTTTTGGGCCTTGATATACTGGTCACCGCCCAGCGGGGCGGTCCGTCCGACCTGGACCTGGACCACGTCCACGTCCAGGCCCTCCCGGTTCATGGCCTCCCGGGCCCGATCCAGGCTGGCGAGTTGTACGACCGCGGCCACCAGACGCCCCTCAGCCGGCAGCCTGGGCGCGCAGGCCCGGATGATATCAGTCAGAACCGGGCCGCCTCCGCCAATGAATATCCGGTCCGGATCGGGCAGGCCGTCGAGAGCCTGGGGCAGTTCGCCGTGAACGACCTCCAGGATCGCCGCCCCGAATCGCCGCCGGTTCGCGCGAATATGTTCGGCCCGCTCCGGCCGTCTTTCCACGGCCACGACCCGGCCCCGCCGGACCAGCAGACAGGCCTCCAGGCCGATCGAACCGCAGCCGGCCCCCAGGTCCCACAAGGTATGCTCCGGCCGAAGGTCCAGCCGGCCCAGGGCCACGCATCGGACCTCGGCCTTGGTGATCAACCCGGCTTCATGGACATATTGGTCCTCGGCGAGCCCCAGGCTCAAAGGAGCAGGGCGCCGGGTCCGGATCAGGACTGTCACGTTGAGAGGTGAAAAATCGAGACCGGCCGCCTGCTCCAGTTCGTAGCGTCCCATTCGCTCCCCGGTCGTCCCCAAATCCTCCAGGACGTGCATCAGCCAGCCGTTCTGGTCCCGGGACAACAGGGAACGGGCGATCCGGTC
>Ga0180009_10008342_pt1 | contig 10295 bp, 8 predicted proteins | sample OS_PC_MetaG_FD_123537 | JGI IMG/M metagenome (GOLD analysis project Ga0180009, IMG submission 123537) | Groundwater microbial communities from the Aspo Hard Rock Laboratory (HRL) deep subsurface site, Sweden - OS_PC_MetaG | ecosystem: Environmental > Aquatic > Deep subsurface > Groundwater... | reverse complement strand
TGATGTCGGAACTGACCAGCGAACCGATCAATACTCTTCTCTCCCGAAAACGCTATGCGGTGCTATTCCTGCGCAAACATCTGAAATTATTGTATCAACAACTTAAAAATCAGTAAAATGAAAAGGAACAAGGTTTTTTTTATCGGAAGGTTCATCGTTTTTGGAATCGCTATCGCCGCTCTGGTGGTATGGATCATCATGCTACTCTGGAACTGGCTGGTACCAGAGCTTTTCAACGGACCACAAATCACTTACTGGCAATCGGCCGGAATACTTCTACTGTCGAAGATTCTTTTCTCAGGTTTTCATAAACATTCAAACGATAAGGGTAGTCACGACTACTGGAAACGGAAGTTCATCAGCCACATGAGCCCTGAAATGCGCGAAAAAATGAAATCCAGAATGGAGGAAAAACTGGATACAGCAGATAATCTCTGATCCGTTAGATCCGAAAAAGCAAAGATCAAAGCACATCTCCTAACCCACATTGTCTGACATTCGACAATATCTCATTGCACATTTAAAACAGGCAATTTCCAAATTCAATTGTCAATTGTCAACTGTCATCCCGATTTTCATCGGGATAAAACTGTCAATTACTAATTTATTGGGTGTTAAATATCTCGTTGCTATATCTGATAAACTCCTCCACCTCCAGTTGTTCTGCTCTTTTATCCAGGATATGCGGAGGAATAACGGAAAGATCTTTTCCCAAAGGCTTCAGCGCGTTGCGAAGTGTTTTCCTTCGCTGGTTAAAGGCGGTTTTGACAAAGGTCAGATATCCTGCTTCATTCACAGGCAATACAGGTCTTTCAATACGTGTCAGGCGCATCACTCCCGATTTGACCTTGGGTGGCGGCGTGAATACCTGCTCCGGCACCGTGAATAGATATTCCGTTGTGTAGTATGTCTGCAGCAACACACTGAGTATACCATAGGTTTTGTTCCCATGCGGTGCTGCAATCCGTTGTGCCACCTCCTTCTGAAGCATGCATATCACCGACCTTACCCTGTCTTTGTAATCCAGTATCCTGAAAAATATCTGACTGGATATGTTGTATGGGAAGTTGCCGACAATCTGAAACGGCACCTGAACATACTGATTAAGGTTGGTTTTCAGAAAATCATCGTATATGATCTTGCCCGAGAAATCGGGGAACATATTGCGCAGGTACTCAACCGCTTCTGCGTCGGTTTCTATGAACCAGGAATCCCAATGGCGGTTTCTCAGGATATACTTCGTAAGCATCCCTGTCCCCGGCCCAACCTCAACAATATGATGCGGTTCTTCGGGAATAGCCGCAATGATCTTACGGGCGATGTTCTCATCGTGAAGGAAATGCTGACCAAGGGATTTTTTGGGCCGGATCATGGTGTTTTCCGGATTAAATATCATCACCGCGTAGCTCACGGTATTTTCTTCTTGCTTCCACTGTGAAGAGGCTGCCCGGGTAATTCAGCAGTATTTGCTGATAAAGTTCCATCGCCAGCGCCTTATTACCGAAATGTTCTTCCTGCAGCCTGGCTCTCTTGTACAGGGCATCATCAGCCAGGATGTCATATCCGAAATTTTTCACCAGATGATCCAGGAGGCTGTCCGCCTGATTATATTCTCCTTTACTCATCATGATCTCCGCTTTCTTCATCAGGATATCGTCGAAAAGAGGATGGAAGAGATTGACCTGATAAATGGAATCCAGGGTCTGCAGCGCGAGGTCCGGCTTATTCTGATACAACAGCAGGTCGGCACGGGCATAGTATGTCAACCCAATCGTGGAGCTGTCGGCGTCTTTGTTATCGCCGATTAGCAGCGAAAGCTGCATGGCATCATTGGCAATCAGCTTGGAAGTGGCGGCTTTCAGCACATCCAGCTGGGCCTTGGCCCATTCAAACTCACCGATGTAAAAGGTAAGCTTTGCATTCTTCAAACGGGCTTCATGACCAACAGGATCGTTCTTAAAAGCTTTTTCTACCTGTGAATATAAAAGCGTGGCTTCCCAAACCTCACCCATGAACAAATAAATATCTCCCAACTCTGTCTTGCATTCGGCAACCTGCACCGGAGGTGCTCCGGGAATAACAATGGCTTCCTGCAAGGTCTGAACTGCTTCATTAAGCTTTCCTAGATAAAACGCCCTGATATGTGCCAGATCCTTCATCAGTTCAATGGTCTCCGGGTATTTGCCAAAGGTGGCCATGGCCTCTTCGTAGTCTTTTTCCAGGATGAGCAATTCCTGCTCATCGTAACCCAATCCATTGGTGACCTTAAGGTACTTCGACTTCAGCAAGCCGATAAGGCCCGGTAGATAGTAGAGATTGTCTTTTCCTTTCGACATCACATAGGAAAATGCCTCCGATGCAGTGACATAATCCTTGTTGTTCAGACATATCCTCCCCAGGTCAAAAACCCGGCTCCCGTCTTCATTGTACCTCCTGTCAATCGATTTTGCCTGCACCAGGGCAAACCCAAAATCACGCTGCTGTATCGACAACCACATAAGTAGTTCGGAATATTCAATATTATCAGGGTCTTTCTGGCTCCTCCTCAGGAGCGATGTCCAGAGATAATCGGTGAATGTCCCTTCTTCATCATCGTACATCATGCTTTGAAGCTGGTTCTGAATGCGGGTGAGAGATGACGGGTTTTCTCCCGCCTCATCCAGCAACTCGTCCGTCATTTCGTTGTAATTGCCCCCAAGTTTATATAGATTCGCCAGCTCAATATGGAAGCCATATGCACCCTTTAGCAGCTCTCTTCCGTGTTTGTATGCAGCAATGGCTTTATCCATTTGTCCCCGCAGGTAAAAGGAGTTAGCTAATTCACTGATCAGCGCCTGGTTGGCCGGAAGCTGCTCAAGTGCTTCGTTGAAGGTTTTATCGGCATTACGGGTATCACCCATTTGTGTGTAAACATATCCCTTGTCTACCAGAAATTTCAGTTGCCCCGGGTAACGTTTGATCTGTTTGTCGGTGAGTTTTACCGCTTCGGAGTAATCTTCCAGCTGCAGAAGACAATAGAGGTAAAAGGTGTAGTAGTAGTGAGTAGGGTTTTTCCGGTAAAGCTTTTCATATAGCTCCGCGGCTTTGTCGTATTCCTTGTTGCGGTAATATTCCGAAGCAAGCCGCTCGTCTTCATCAATCTGCCTTGCATTCTGCGAAGGTTGTGAGCGTTGTATCTGAATCTGAGCCGGCGAAAAGAGAGGTGTCATGACCAGTATCACCAGCCATAGGATGAAAAGGTACAATGTCGATACAACAGTATTATTGTTTTTCATTTGGTTATCCTATCCTATCAAACCCGGTATACGACCTGAGTATTTCAGGAATGATAACGCCGCCGGGGGTCTGATTGTTTTCCAGGAGGGCTGCTAAAATCCTTGGTAAGGCCAAAGCGCTGCCATTTAGGGTATGCGCCAGAAAAGTCTTGCCGTTTTTGTCTTTTATGCGGAGCTTCATCCGGTTCGACTGGAAAGTCTCGAAATTCGATACACTGCTTACCTCCAGCCAGCGTTTCTGGGCCGCCGACCATACCTCAAAATCATAGGTAAGAGCCGAGGTAAAGCTTAGGTCCCCGCCACAAAGCTTCAGGATACGGAAAGGCAGATCAAGCTTCCTGAGTAGTCCTGCAACATACTCCCGCATCTCTTCCAAAGCTTCATAGGATCTGGAAGGATGTTCTATCCTGACAATCTCCACCTTGTCGAATTGATGCAATCGGTTCAATCCTCTTACTTCTTTGCCCCAGGATCCTGCTTCCCTCCGGAAACAACTGGAGTAAGCAGCGTTTTTAACAGGAAGCTCGTCTTCCTGGAGGATCATATTGCGGTAAATATTGGTAATGGGTACTTCTGCTGTTGGTATGAGAAACAGCTTGTCTTCCGGCACGCTATACATTTGCCCGTCTTTGTCGGGAAGCTGCCCGGTGCCGAAAGCCGAGTCTTCGTTTACCATCAAGGGTGGCTGGTATTCCGTATAACCAGCTTTAATGGCTTCATCCAGGAAGAAGTTGATCAGGGCTCTCTGTATCCTTGCCCCCTTGCCACGGTAAAAAGGAAAACCGGCACCGGTGACCTTATTGCCCAACTCAAAGTCGATGATGTTGTATCGGGAAATAAGATCCCAATGTGGTACGGCACGATCGTCAAGCTGTATCTCTTCACCCTCCTGGAAGACTTTCTCATTGTCTTCCGCACTGCGGCCGCCCGGAACACCAGGGTGCGGCATGTTGGGAACCTGCATCAACAGGTCTTCCATTTCCGTTATCAGCTTGCTGAGTAGCTCTCCCAACTCCTGTCCCTTCTTCTTAAGGTCAGTCGTCTGCTCCTTCATCCTCGCTGCTTCTTCGGCTTTGCCCGACTTGAATAATATCCCTATCTCTTTTGAAATCCTGTTCGATTCGGCAAGGATATCATCATTCTTCTTTTGTGTCTCCCGGCGACGGGTGTCCAGATCCAGAATGCGGCCTATGATCTCCTCTGCCTTATAGTTCTTGACGGCTAAACGCCGGATGACTTCTTCCTTGTTTTCCCTGATAACGTTAATTTCCAGCATGTTAAATATTATTGGAGGTAGAGTGCAAAAATAAAAAAATCCCGGACTGTGCCGGGATTTCCTTCATTATTATATTTTCTGCCTGGCTTAGGCTTCGTTTTCCGTGCTCAGCGGTACGATATTCACAAATGACTTATCGTCGCTTTTCTTCCTGAATTCAACCGTTCCATCAACCTCGGCATACAGGGTATGGTCTTTTCCAATTCCTACATTCAGTCCGGGATGGTGTTTGGTGCCCCTCTGCCTTACAATGATGTTTCCTGCTTTGGCAAACTGGCCTCCGTAAATTTTAACGCCCAGTCGTTTGCTTTCCGATTCACGGCCGTTATTTGAACTTCCTGCACCTTTTTTATGTGCCATGGCTTATGAATTTAAATATTTTATACTATGATTGTGTGTTTTCTCCGGTCTCCTCGCTTACTGCCGGTTCTGCTACTACCTCAGCCTTGGGTTTCCTGGCTGCCGGTTTTGATTCCTTCTTCTTTTTGCCGCCCTGCTCAAGAATATCCTCGATGAGGATCCTTGTCATGTACTGACGGTGTCCGTTGAGCTTCTGGTAACCCTTCCTGCGTTTTTTCTTAAATACCAAAACCTTATCGGCCTTCAGGTGCTCAAGTATTTTTACCTGGACCTGGGCTCCCTGGATCACGGGCGTTCCTACCACAACCTTTCCGTCATTATCTATCAGAAGGACTCCATCGAATTCGACCTTGTCGCCTTCGTTACCTTCCAACCGGTGGACAAAGATTTCCTGGTCTTTGCTGACCTTGAACTGTTGTCCTGCTATATCTACAATTGCGAACATATACAATTTATATTACCTGAGCTTACAATTTTGGAGGTGCAAAGATAGAAAAAAAAATCAATTCAAAAAGTATTTCACGTATTTTTTGTTTTGAATTTCCGGTTGACAAGGTAAACCCCACCCAGGATCAACGCTATCCACAGGATATACTGCGCTTCAAACTTTTCTCCGTCGAGGATGCCCCAAATAACGGCCATGATCGGAATCATATAGGTAACCGAAGAGGCAAAGACCGGAGTGGTGATCTTTACCAGGCGGTTGAAGGCAAACATGGCCAGTGCCGTCCCGGCTATGCCCAGAATGGCGATATAACCCAATCCTGACAAAAACCTGGGATTTCCGGAAACCTGCTCCAGGAAAGGTGTCCCTGCAAAGAGGTAGATCATCACCGGTATCCCCGTGAAGAAAAAACTGAAAGAGGTAATGGTGATCACGTCTTCTTTGCTTAACTTAAATTTGATCAGGTTGACACTGGTAGCATAACACATGGTCGCGATAAGAATATATACCGCATACTGCACGTTGAATGTCAGATTGTGCCCTCCGCTGATACCGGTCAGCCCTACTGCACCGGCCAGGGCAATAAAGATCCCGGCCACATTTAACCATCCGGTCTTGAACCGGAAAAAGAAGACCGATATCAAAAGAGTGAACAAGGGCGTTAGTGAATTCAGGATGCCCGCGAGGTTGGAGTCGATTCCCGTTTGTGCCCTGGCGAAAAGAAAAGCTGGTAATCCATTCCCGATGATACCCACCAGGATAAGATATAATGTATTTTTCCGGTTCAAATACCTAAATCTGCTGGCCGCAAACGGAAGCAGGAACAAAAAAGCTATACTGATACGCAAAGCTCCTACTTCCTGAAAAGAAAATATCTCAAGACCTCTTTTGATAAGGATAAAGGAACTGCCCCAAACCAGGACCAGAGAAAGCAAAATAATCCATGCTAAAGCTTTGCTGTTCAGCGGCATAACCATGCAATTTCATCTTAAGGCAAAGAGGCAAATGTAATGCTTAATACTATCGGACTGTATTAAATATCATAAAAATTAAACGTATATACGGTTTTTATTTGATTTATATTTTTTTATCTTTGCAAGGATAACTTAGTTACTAACCAAAATTTTTCAGTTATGAAAAAAACTTTCCTATTACTGGTAGTCTTTGCGTTTGTGGGTTTGATGACTCAAGCCCAGACCATTCAGACCCTTTACCAGGATGATTTCGATTCCTATACAGCCGGGCAGTTTATTGCCCAGGAAAACCCCACCTGGTGGGATACCTGGAGCGGAGCCCCCGGAACAGGTGAAGATGGTCTGATTTCCGATGATGAGGCTTTCAGCCCCTCCAATTCCGTCCTGGTTGATGAAACCGGTGGCGCTACCGACCTTATCTCCCTCCTGGGAGACAAAACAGCCGGGGTTTATGAGGTCTCCTGGCAAATGTTCGTTCCCGCAGGTTTTGCTGGTTATTACAATTTCCAGCATTATCAAGCCCCCGGGATCGAATGGGCAGTTGAAGTTTATTTTAACGCCGACGGTACAGGTAACCTCCTGGCCAACGGAGACGATATCAGCTTCACATACACTCCGGATACCTGGTTCCTTGTTGAGAATTACATAGATATTGATGGCGACATCGCCAAGATCTATCTCGATGGTACCATGATCCACGAGTGGCCCTGGGCAACCCAGTCCGGCGGTGGCGCCGGCGCTGCACAACTTGGCGGTATCGACTTCTTTGCCGGTGCGCAGGGAAGCGATGTACCCAAGTATTATTTCGATGATTTCGAATATGCCCAGATCTTCGAACCGCTTTATTGCGACGATTTTGAAACCTACACCGTTGGCGGTTACATCGCCGAACAGAATCCTACCTGGTGGGATACATGGAGCGGCGCTCCCGGAACCGGTGAAGATGGCATGATCAGCGACGCTCAGGCATACAGTGGATCCAACTCCGTCCTGGTTGACGAAACCGGCGGCGCTACCGATCTTATCCTCCTGCTTGGTGACAAATCATCCGGCGTCTATGAAGTCAACTGGTTCATGTATGTCCCTTCAGGTTTTGCAGGATATTTCAACTTCCAGCATTATGAAGCACCCGGTATAGAATGGGCCGTTGAAGTTTACTTCAATGCCGATGGTACCGCCCTCCTGAATGCTAACGGAGAAGATATCAATTTTACCTATTCCCAGGATACTTGGTTTGAAGTGGTTACTCATATCGATATCGATGCCGATGTAGCTGAGATGTATGTCGACGGTACTATGGTACACACCTGGCCCTGGGCTACACAGGCCAGCGGTGGTGCAGGTGCTGCTACCCTCGGCGGTGTTGACTTCTTCGCAGGCGCACAAGGCAGCGATGTTCCTATGTATTACTTCGATGACCTTTGCTATCTGCAACTTGGCGGCTCTACCGACCCGCAGATCATGATCTTCCCCGATCAGTTCTCCGTTCAGCTGGAGCAAGGACAGTCGGTTGACGAAATCATGACCATCGAAAATATCGGCGGCGCTGAACTGGTTTACGACCTGGCCATCGTTTATGACCTTGGCACAGACCGTACTCCGCTTGTTAACAAACCGCTCAGGAGCAAATTCAACATCCCCTTCGAAGCCGGCGTTATTCACAATGCCAATAATACCCTGGCTCCGGCCGATGATGTTGTTCTCCACTACGACGATGATTCACAGGTAGGTAGCACCGTGGGCCTTACCGCCCCCGGCGACTGGGAAGCTGCTGCTATGTTCCCGTCATCCGCTATCGCTCAGTACGCAGGTATGGAACTTTCTGAAGTTAGGGTTTGGATCGGCGATCCGGATCCGGCTGACGAATTTAAAGTGAAAATCTATGGCATGGGATCAACTTTAGTTAGTGGCCCGCTGCTCTATGAACAAACTTTTACTCCATTGCTGCTCGCCGACTGGAACACCATTACCCTCAATGACCCCGTTCTCATCGATGGTCAGGATATCTGGGTTTCCATTTATGTTAACCAGACAACCCTTACTCATCCGATCGGTACCGACGAAGGTCCGGCCAACCCATTGGGCGATTACATTAAAACTGGTGTGGGTTGGGGACATATCTCTCCGGGAATCCCGAAGAACTGGCATATCCAGGCTACCCTCACAGGTACCGCCATCGCCAACTGGCTCACCGTTGATCCTAATTTCGGAACCGTGGCTGCCGGAGCATCAACAGATGTTACACTGACCATCAATTCCGCAGGTCTTGATGTTGGCGGATACCAGGCCAGCCTCTGGGTTCAGAGCAACGACCCGGAACATCCGGAAATCGAAGTGCCCGTCGTTCTTGACGTTACCGGTGGATCAGTTACTTCGTATTGCATCGACTTCGAAAACCTCCCGGATTTCACACTTGATTTCGGCGACTGGACAGCTCTCGATGTTGACGGATTACCGACATACAGCATTACCGATTATACTTTCCCGGGACAGAATGAACCCATGGCTTTTATCAATTTCGTACCTTCCATGGTTACCCCGGCGATGACAGAACCTGAAATTCAGCCGCATACCGGTGATAAATTCGGTGCCTGCTTCGCAAGCGTTGAGTCACCCTGGAATGATGACTGGTTCATTTCTCCGCAGATCGAACTGGGTAATAATTCGGAATTCGTGTTCTGGGTTAAATCCTATACCGATGCCTATGGTCTCGAGAAATACAATGTCGCCGTATCAACAACAGGAATGGAACCCGCAGATTTCACCATCCTCAACGCCGCAGTTCTCGAAGCTCCGGTTGAAGCATGGGAACAGCAGATCTGGGATCTTTCCGATTATGACAACCAGACAGTTTACGTCGCTATCCAGTGCGTATCCACCGATGCTTTCATCTTCATGATCGACGATGTTTGCGTTAATACCTCACCGACAGGAATCAACGAGCCTTCTTCCGAAGCTCAGTTCGTGGTATTCCCCAACCCGGCCAATGACTTTGTAAGCGTTCAGGCTAACAATGCAATCAGGCAGATCAGCGTATTCAACTACGTCGGACAGCTTGTTCAGCAGAATAACGCCGGTACCAGCGTTTACACTCTAAATACAACCGGATGGCAAGCTGGTGTCTACTTCATCCAGATTGAAACTGCTCAGGGTATTTCTACCCAGAAAGTTATTATAGAATAAAACTGTTAATTCAGGAAGATAAAAGGGCTGTGGTTTCACAGCCCTTTTTTTTATGTAGTTTTCCATATAATCCTGTTTGCGTTTTCATCGTACCCACCCCCCGGCCCCCTCCCTGCAAGCAGAGGGGGAGTTCGCTAATTTAATTTTTCGAAAAATATATATAAAATCAGGATGTTTAAAAAATGGGCAATAGGATTAGGCGAATCAATAGTTATTGTTTGTGAAGAAAAAATACTATCTGTTTCTCAAAAAGTATAATTAGCCCTCCCCCCCTCCCTGCTCGCAGGGAGGGGGCCGGGGGGTGGGTATAAAAGATGATACAAAGATTTGAATATGGAGCCTTTTTTACTTATTTTGCAGTGCAACCCGATGGGTTGTTGACATGTCTTTTATTTTGAAATTCAATTAGATTCGTGGTTCTGACGTTATGATCAATCAATTTGAAATTTATGCCGGTGGCAGTTTTATCCAAAGCGATAATCCTGTTACCATTTTTAATCCCTACGATGGCAAAACTGTCGGGATTGCCTGGCTCGCTTCCCCTCAAATTCTGGAGGAGGCCATCCTTAAAGCCCAATCTGCCCGGGAAGCCATGAAAAACCTGCCTTCATTTGTAAAAAGCAGGATTTTGAACAGCATAGCAGAGGAAATCGAATCAAAAATCGAAAATTTTACGGGTATTTTATGCCGTGAGTCGGGTAAACCCTGGAAATACGCCAGGGGAGAGGTACAGCGGGCGATTCAGGTGTTCCGTGTGGCTGCTGAGGAATCCAAAAGGCTCC
>Ga0180009_10008341_pt1 | contig 10296 bp, 10 predicted proteins | sample OS_PC_MetaG_FD_123537 | JGI IMG/M metagenome (GOLD analysis project Ga0180009, IMG submission 123537) | Groundwater microbial communities from the Aspo Hard Rock Laboratory (HRL) deep subsurface site, Sweden - OS_PC_MetaG | ecosystem: Environmental > Aquatic > Deep subsurface > Groundwater... | reverse complement strand
GCCGGAGGAGGCCTCGGGGTGCTCGGTAAAGGCTTTGCCAGCATGGAGCTGGCATAGAGCCTACATGGACGTATTCACGGCGTCCTTTGACGGGCACCCCGAGGCCGAATTTTCATCTACGATAAGTATAGTTAATTATTGAGTATAGAGGGAGTAATGGGTTTTAACTCAATTGTCTTTTTATCATGCTAGTGTGTTGGGATGCTGAGTAAAGAACTATACCGTTGGCTGTCATGACCGGAGTTAAATTCCCTGAACTCGACCAATTAGAACGCATTATTGATCAGCTAGGCGCAAGGGCACAGGTCGACGTAGTTACGCAAATTCAATATTACGATATTGAGTTTCCTATCTATTGCATCAGTGTTGGATCGACAGAATTGGATGCACCGGTGCTTGGTTTTTTTGGCGGTGTGCATGGGCTCGAGAAGATCGGTTCCGAAGTGATTTTATCTTACTTGCAAACCGTCGCACAGTTGTTGGATTGGGACAGAGAATTTTTAAATCGTCTTGAGCGAATGCGATTGGTATTCGTGCCTATCGTGAATCCGGTCGGAGTTTATCTCGGTACTCGAAGCAATGGCAACGGCGTCGATTTAATGCGCAACTCACCCGCCGAGGGCTCTGGCAAACGCCGATTATATAGCGGGCATCGAATCTCGGCCCGACTGCCTTGGTATCGAGGTAGTAAAGTGGCAATGGAGATGGAGGCGCAAGCTTTGTGTAGCGTCGTCGAGCACCACCTTTTTAACTCGCCCTTATCGATTGCGCTTGATTTGCACTCGGGGTTCGGTGTTCGGGATCGCTTGTGGTTTCCGTATGCGTCAAAAAAAACACCTTTTACTTTTATTGCAGAAACCGTGTCCTTAAAGGAACGCTATGATTGTTGCTATCCGCATCATATTTACACAATTGAGCCGACTTGCAAGGAATACGTGATTAATGGCGATTTGTGGGATTACTTATTCGATGAGTTTGTTGAACAGTTTGGTTCCGAGCGGCTGTTTCTTCCGTTTACGTTGGAGATGGGGTCATGGCTTTGGTTGCGAAAAAACCCGATGCATTTATTTCTAAAACACGGCTTATTTCATCCGATCTTACCGCATCGACAGCAAAGAATTTTACGGCGGCATTTCATGTTGTTCGACTTTCTTCAACGGAGCCTATTGTATCCGGAGCAGTGGACAAAGCTCGATCAACAACAAAGGCAGCTAAATATAAACAAAGCTTTGAGGCTTTGGTATGAATGAGTCGCTCGGAAAACATTGGATTTTGCTCAGAGGTCTAGCTAGGGAGTCCGCGCATTGGGGCGATTTCGTGCCGCTATTGCAAGACGTATTTCCGGCATCCAGGATCAGCTTGATCGATTTGCCGGGCACGGGTTGTTATCATCGAAAAGTCAGTCCATGCTCGATACGAGCGATAGCGGAAAGTGTGCGACATGACGCGCTTGCGAAAGGCTTGCTGGAAACGCCTGTCTCAATTCTAGGGCTTTCGCTCGGAGCGATGGTTGCCTGGGAATGGTTGAGCCGTCATCCTGAAGACATTGCCGGCGAGGTTTTGATGAATACCAGCTTTGCCGATCTAAGTCCCTTTTATATGCGCTTGCGTCGGCAAAGTTATCGCGATTTTGCCGAATTGGCGATGACGCGCGATATTTTTCGGCGAGAATCCCGCATTGTTCGTTTGGTTAGTAATCGAAAAAATCGTTATGAAGCGATCATCGATGAATGGGTGCGGATACAAAAAGCGCGACCGATTTCCACTAAAAATGCTTTACGACAAATTGTCGCGGCAGCTACTTATAAGCCGAGCAACAGCAATCCTCAGCGTCCGATTTTGTTATTGAACGGGCAGGGTGATCGTCTGGTATCGCCCGTATGTTCTGAGGCTATTCATAACAAATGGCGTATTGAACTGCGTGCCCATTCCTGGGCCGGCCATGATTTGACCCTCGATGACGGCGAATGGGTGGCGACGCAAATACAGGATTGGGTTGCGCAATTAATAAAGAAACGATGAAAAAGGGGTATAAAGCGTTACCCGAATTCAACTGGCCCTTACAAATACTGATTTAACAAAACGGTCATGGAAAGGACATTATTTTGAAACCCAATGCGTATAGAGTCGTTTTGCCGGAATTAATCGGCATCCCAAAATGACTAAGAGGAGAGACTCAATGCGCATCATTTTAAACACAATAGCGGTTACCGCCCTACTGTCCTTATCGTTATCCTCATCGGTATTAGCCGATTCGAAAGACAAAAATCCATCATTCAACGCTAGGGGGGCGAGTGCTGCTAAGCATCATAAGATCAATACCCAGCCCATAAAACACGGAAAAAACAAAAAATTCAACGTCCAACTTGGACCTCGCCCTTATTTCTTAATCGAGGACATGGACGATGGTAAACTGAAAACCGCTTTGCAACAATGTTCAGAAGGTCCGTTTTATAAAACTGATTTCTCGATCGGTCACCGGGGCGCGGCACTGCAATTTCCCGAGCATACCAAAGAATCCTATGAAGCGGCTGCCAGAATGGGAGCCGGTATTTTGGAATGCGACGTAACCTTTACTAAGGACAAGGAATTGGTCTGCCGCCATTCGCAATGCGATCTGCATACGACAACCAACATTCTTGCGACCGAACTCGCCGGCAATTGTTCAGTCCCACCCGACTACAGCAGCGACAAACCGTTCGCTAACGTTAAGTGCTGCACCAGCGACATTACGCTCGCTGAATTCAAAACTCTCAAAGGAAAGATGGATGCCGGAAACCCGGATGCAAAAACGCTCAACGAATATCTGAATTCGACTCCTAATTGGCGCACCGACCTGTATTCCGCCAATGGAACGGTGTTGAGCCACGCCGAAAGTATCGAGCTGTTCAAAGCGCTGGGCGTCAAAATGACACCGGAATTGAAATCTCCGAGTGTGGAAATGCCTTTCGACGGATTCTCACAGCAAGACTACGCGCAAAAAATGATTGACGAATACAAAGCTGCGGGAGTTAAAGCCAAGGATGTCTATGCACAGTCTTTTAATCTGGACGATGTGTTGTACTGGATCGACAATGAGCCGAAATTCGGTAGAAAGGCGGTTTTTCTGGAAAACCTGAATACTGAGGCCGATTTATCGGGTGCGATCTCCCGGTTGCCGCTCTTAGTCCACGAAGGCGTCAACATTGTCGCACCGCCGCTTTGGGCGTTGGTCACTTTGAATGCTAAAAATCAAATCGTACCTTCTGATTATGCAATAAAAATCAAAGAAGCGGGCCTTGACATCATTACTTGGACTCTGGAACGATCGGGCTTGCTGAAAAACGGAGGCGGCTTTTACTATCAATCCGTTACCGATGGTGTCGGCAAGGATGGCGACACGATGGTGATGTTAGATGTTTTAGCCAAACAAGTTGGGATTATCGGAATTTTTACCGATTGGCCCGCGACCGTCACTTATTATGCAAACTGCATGAAATTGAAATAACTGAAAAGAAGCCCGCTCCGGGAACAGCCCGAAACTTAGACTTGCTATTACAAGGTGCTGCCGACAATCGACGGATCGTCGGCAGCTTAAAATTAAATTTCTGCGGCTAACGACTGAATTGATATAAGGCAAACATAAGGAGACGCTACGGGTAAGAATCTTAATAGAGCCTAGCCGAGTTGTTTCCGATCATCACTGTACCGGAAAAGCCGTCGATTTTTCTTAATTTTTCGACTAAGCATACATCTTGATTTTTACAAGGTAATTTTTATGAAACGTTACCGTTTTCACACTTTTTTCCACAGACAGAGTTCGCCTTCGAAAAAGATAAGTCCTTGCTCAGAAACTTAGTTTAGTTACTAAATCTTTAAGGGAGAAAATAGGTATAAGGTATTGATATATATTTATATATAGGAAATTTGTGCAATTTTTATACAATTTGAATCAATATCAATAGTTATGCGGTATAAAGTGTTAATCAAACAAGAGGTCCACAAATTTATCCACAGATACTGTGAATAACTTCGCATTTTTTCTCTTGTTAAATTCCACAAATTACGAACTCCGAAATTTTACTGTGAAAGTTCGAATTCCTTATCTAATTTTTCGATATGTAAAAATCTGCTGTAAAAATGCCGGTTCCGAATAGGGTACGGTTGCTCGACCTGCAGGAGTCGGTGGCAGAGAGCCGCCGTCTACCCCTTATTTCCCTTCCCAGGTGTTGAGCAAAATAGCATTGCCATAAAAAACAAAAATCTGACCGCGCAAAGTATAGCTATTGACGGCTTTCTTTAAACATAAACATCGATGCCACCCTCGGCTGCGGACGTCGACTCGATCAATTTTACTACGGCTTCGCCTTCCGCTTCTTGTTGATCTTGAATTTTATTGAGTACCGCGACATTGGCATCGAGTGCGGTTTGCTGCAGGGACATTCGGGTGGCTAGACTGGCTAAGCCCGAGACGGAATCTACCATGACATACTCCTCTTTTTAGTTGATCGCAAACGGGTTATCGGCAAGACCTCTCGTTAGTTGAGATGATGTGTATTTCGGTTTTATGAGAAGGTTAAAAACGGTTATGGTTCTCATGTATGTTTTGAAAACCGAAATGGAAGTGTGGAAGTGCGGCATTTTATCTATCGTAAGCAGCGTTAAACAAGGCTATGTTTTCGTTAATAGTCGGCGTCGACCCGATATGGACTGTCGGGGCCTCGAAGCCATGGGTGGCGAGAGGCTTTTCTTGTCTTGTGGTCTAGATCCCGGCAATCCTTGCCGGGATTACGCTTTCGATGTCTTTACAGCTACCAACGCAAACATAGCCTTAAACAAAGCCCATATTGAGCGGCGCTGAGGACTGAGAAAAACGTTGGATTGTTATCCGATATAACGATACTGCTCAGTTAAATAGTAAATAGCTATTTTTTCTGGAAATAATAAATGTCGCCGTATTTACCTTTGAGCGTCATGCTTTTTTCATCTTTTTCGAGTAGCGAAAAAATATCGAAGCGATCGGAGCGACCCAACAAGGCTATTTTCAGTTTGCCGTCCTCTATTACGTATTTTACCGGCAATTGGTCATAATATGAGCCCTCTCGAGGGATATTCGTAATAGTGACTTTTCCGTTATTAAAAGCCCAAGTGTCTTCACGTTTTAACTTTTCTTTGGCATCGATTGATTTTTTAGTATATTCCAGTTTCCACTTGCCTTGAACGTCTTGAATCGATTCGAAGGCGGCTTCAGCCCAAGCATGGCCTGTAATAACCATTAAACCTAATAAAGCTGCAAATTTTATAATTCTCATAGTTTTACCCTTGTGTTATATAAGCGACTTCATTGTACGCGTGCTGAAGTAAAGTATCTCGAAATTTTTTGCAAGTTCGTTGTTTTCGATTAACTGCGCCATATAGCTTTCGCAGTTCAAATTTGGGCATTAAGGAACGAGCATGAAATAACTTCGACGAATGCTGAAAGGGGGTTCGGTGGCTCGATTGCCATGGATGTATTCACCCAGCACCTAAATTCCATAGCCCTTTAGCTATGGTAACTATCGTGCATAATTCTAGGTGCTGGGTTCACGGCGTCCTGTCAAGCGAGTCGCCGAACCTCCACAGTGCCTAAAACTTGTAGAAGTAAATTTGTGCATATTCCTAACATATTGAGGTGGCGGGGCGCGCGATCCCCTGCTATCAGAAAGCAACAGCCTTATAGACCTGTCCGGCGAGTAACCGAACCCGCTACAAATCTCATAGCTCCAAGAAGTAATTTTTCACGAAATCCTTATACGCTACTATTTTTAATTAATTTAACTACAATCAATTCCATGCGTGTCCTTCTTTTTCAAGTAAGAAGCCGCGGAGTAGATACCGATACAAAACGACATATTTTGGGCTATCCATGCACGGCTATGAAATTGTAAATATCTGGCTTATCGGCGGCATTATTCTCATGCTGCTGGAAATTTTGTTGCCCGGCGGCATAGTGTTTTTTCTAGGGCTCGGCGCCGTGCTGGTTTCCGCTTTGCTTTACACCGGTCTAATAGAGGGCTGGTTACAAGCTTTCACTTTTTGGTTTATCGGCTCTCTCACGTTGGTCTTCGGTTTGCGTGGGGTTGCCCAAAAACTCATTCCGGCACAAGTCGATCAGGGGAAGACCGATGAAGATCTGGATGCCTACGATGCACTGGCTAAAGTCTGCGAGCCTATACCCGCAGGCGGCGAGGGGCGTATTGCGTTTCGAGGCAGCACTTGGAAAGCTAGAAACTATCGTAATGACCAAAATTTGGACGTTGGGGCCGAGGTGCGCATTATTTTTCGCGAAAATCTGGTGTGGGTGGTTGATGCCGTCGAAACCAATAAAACCACGAGCGAAACCGACTCGAATAATAACTCAATAAAATAGGAGTACGTTATGCTTACTACCCTTACGATATTCGTCATATTGGCCGGTATCATTTTTTGGAAGCTGTTGATTATCGTTCCGATGCGTCAATCTTGCGTCTTGGAGCGATTAGGCAATTTTCGATGCGTTCTGGAACCCGGTTATCATGTTGTCGTACCCTTTTTAGACAAGGTGGCTTATCGCCATGAGATTCGCGAGCAAGTGTTCGATATTCCGGCACAAAGCTGCATCACCCGAGATAATATACAGGTTGCGGTCGACGGTATCGTCTATTTGAAAGTGATGGATGCCAAACGGGCCAGTTACGGAATCGGCGATTATCAGATGGCCAGCGTCAATTTGGCGCAAACGACGATGCGTTCCGAAATCGGTAAGCTGACGCTTGGCGATACCTTTTATGAGCGCGATAAATTGAATGAAGCGATTGTACGAGAAATCGACAAAGCCTCGGATCCTTGGGGAATCAAGGTCATGCGTTACGAAATCAAAAATATTTCGCCTTCCGCGCAAGTGGTGCATACCTTGGAAAAGCAAATGGAGGCCGAACGCGAAAAGCGCGCGGAAATTACCTTAGCCATGGCGGAAAAAGAGTCGAAAATTCTGATATCGGAAGGTCATCGTCAGGAGGCGATCAATATTTCCGAAGGTCAGAAACAAAAGCGCATCAATGAGGCTTTAGGGCGCGCGAGTGAAATTGGGATACTAGCCGAAGCCTCCGCCGAGGGCTTGCAGAAAGTTGCCGCAGCCATTAAGAAGCCGGGCGGTGATATGGCGGTAAAAATGCGTTTGGTCGAGGATTTTATCGGTCGAACAGGCGAGGTCATGAAAGGGGCCAATGTATCGGTGTTGCCTACCGATCTTGCTCACATCAAAGGTCTGCTGTCGGCGCTTAATCAAAACCTGCCGGTCGCTAAAATGGGAGCAAACAAATGAATAATGAAGTCAGTCTAATCGATTTATTTAATTTTGCCGTATGGGGCATTATTTTTCTTGTCATCATTACACAGCTATTTCGTTCCATTCGCATCGTTTCCACGCGCACGGCTCTGATTGTAGAGCGTTTAGGCAAGTACAAGGCCACATTGGGCCCTGGTTTTCATGTGCTGATCCCGTTTATCGATGTCGTGACCGCAATACAGGACTTGCGCGAAGAAACCATCGATGTCCCGCCGCAAGAATGTTTTTCCAAGGACGAGGTACAGGTCGAAGTCGATGGCGTCATTTATATGTCGGTTTCCGATCCTATTAAAGCGACTTATGGCGTGACTGATTATCGATTTGCCGCGATGCAGTTGGCGCAGACCACGACCCGTTCGGTGATCGGTACGTTGGAGTTGGACAAAACTTTCGAAGAGCGCGACATGATCAGTCAAGCGGTGGTGGATACGCTCAATGCCGCGGGTGAAACCTGGGGCGTGCATGTGCATCGTTACGAAATCAAGAATATCAAGCCGCCGAGCACGGTTCAGAGCGCGATGGAAAAGCAAGTGACCGCCGAACGGGAAAAACGCGCCATTCTGGCCAGAGCCGAAGGCGACAAGCAAAGCCGGATCAACACTTCCGAAGGCACGATGCGAGAACTGATCAATTTGTCGGAAGGCGAACGCCAACGTTTGGTCAACGAAGCCGAAGGCAGGGCGTCCGAAATTTTGGCCTTGGCGACCGCGACGGCCGAATCCATCGAGAAAATCGGTAATGCAGTCGTCCAGCCGGGCGGCGAGGAAGCCATCAAACTCAATTTATCGGAAAAGTTTATCGATAATATCGCGCATTTGGCCGATGCCGAGACTTCGGTGATCTTCCCGGCCGATTTGACTAATTTGAACCAGCTATTGGAAGCGCTCGATTTACATATTGAACGTCAGGCAAGTGCATGATGGGTTGACTTCTTAGATGAACTTATTTCGTGTACTTCCCTCAATCAAGTCGTTGCGAATGTTCGTCGGCGCTTGCCTGTTGTTATCGCTGTTTGTCGGTATAGGCGGCTTGGCACATGGAAAAAAACCGAATGATTTAGCGGCTCCCGTATACCTGGTAAACATAGATGCCGTAATCAATCCGGGCACGTCCGCCCTGCTTGAGCATGCGGTCGAAACAGCAGAAGCCCATTCCGCAGCTGCGTTGATCCTACGAATCAATACCCCGGGTGGCTTACTGAGTAGCACGCGAGACATGGTTCGCGCAATTTCGGAGTCTAAGGTGCCGGTTATCGGATACGTGGGGCCGGCCGGAGCCAGCGCGACATCGGCCGGTGCGTTTATTTTGCTGTCCACGCATCTTGCGGTGATGAATTCCGGTACAAATGTCGGTGCCGCATCGCCGGTTGCGGGCGATGGCGGCGAGATACAAGGTACCATGGCAAAGAAAATCATGAGCGATACCCGGGCTTTCATGCGGGGTATCGCCAAGCATCACAATCGCAATGCGGATATTGCCGAACGTTTCGTTTCCGAAGCCGAAAGCCTATCTGCCGATGAAGCCTTGGAAGCCAATGTGGTCGATCTGGTGGTGCCGGGATTTTCTGAACTGATGAAAGCCGTTGACGGACGTAACATTCAATTTCAGGGTCAATTGCTTATCCTGGCGCTCTCGGATAAAGAAATTCGCCAGATTACCCCGAGGTTTATCGATCATATTCTGGGGCTAGTCGCGCATCCGCAGATCGCGCACATGCTGGTTTCTGTGGGTCTACTCGCGATTTTTATCGAAATGCTCGCTCCGGGCCTAACCCTTCCCGGTATCCTCGGCACGATCGCGCTGGTTTTGGGCTTAGTCGGCATGCAAGCCTTACCCGTTAACCTTGGTTTTCTATTGCTGTTATTGTTCGGTATTGCGTTGATGATCGCCGCATATTTCGTTGCCGGCTTCGGCGTACTGGCTATCGGCGGAGCGATCGCCTTCGTGCTGGGTAGTTTGAATCTATTCGACGGCCCCATCCCGGCCGATCAGAGCAACACGATATTATCGGTTAGCATTGCAGTGAGTGCCGCAATGCTGCTCGCTACGTTGCTTATCACCGGTAGCTTTATTTTCGGTTCGCGCAATAAAAGCTTGAAAGGCAAAATCGGGGAAGCAATGGTCGATTTCGATAGCAACGGCTATGTGCTGATCGATCAACAACGATTCTCTGCCGATACGCTCGAACCGTTGCGTCACGGCGACCGGATCGAGGTTGTTAAAATTGATCGGAACGACCGCTTACTGGTTAAAAAAGCACGGCAAAATTCGCCCGGCACGACAGACGAATCGGTCGATGAAGCCAAGCAAACGGTCGCCGAGTCCCGTAGCATGATTCGGCGAATCGAACAGGCCGGCAATCTAATTCATAATCACGAATTCAAAAGTCGGATAGATCGTATCTGTAGAGTTGCCGACAGCATTTTAAGCGAAATCGAAGCCGACCCGCGAGATATTCGCAAAGCTAGAAAATTTCTTAATGTTTATCTCGATGGAGCAATGCAAGTCACCGAAGGCTATGCCAAAACGCACAGTCATATCCAATCCGGTCAATTGACACAGAATTTTCGTAATGTACTCGAAACGATTGAAGCGACCTTTCTGGAACAGCAACAAAAATTGTTTGAAGACGACCTATTCGATCTTGATGTCAAAATAGAAGTATTAACCGCGCAACTTAAGCGGGAAGGTATTCGTTGATGCAGGATCCTATCGTTTCCACGCTCCAGTGCTCATCATTATACATAAGTCAAAAATTACCCTTTTGCAATCTTAAGGAATATGCACAAAATAACTGCTACAAATAGTGGGCTTTGCGGCGATTCGGTGACTCGCTTGACAGGACGCCGTGAACCCAGCACCTAAATCCAGCACCTAAATTCCATAGGTCTTTGGCAATGATTCAAAATCATGGCTTATTTAGGTGCTGGGTGAATACATCCATGTAGGCT
>Ga0180009_10008340_pt1 | contig 10296 bp, 7 predicted proteins | sample OS_PC_MetaG_FD_123537 | JGI IMG/M metagenome (GOLD analysis project Ga0180009, IMG submission 123537) | Groundwater microbial communities from the Aspo Hard Rock Laboratory (HRL) deep subsurface site, Sweden - OS_PC_MetaG | ecosystem: Environmental > Aquatic > Deep subsurface > Groundwater... | reverse complement strand
GGTCCCCACCGCGCCCTCTTTGGGGTCCAGGCTGGGGATGATCTGGTTGGTCTTGGGATCGAAACGGATGCGGCCGTAGACCCCCATCATGTCGGTCTTCTTGAGCGCTTCGGCCACCTTGTCTGAGTTCAGGGTGCCCGCCCGCTCGATGGCGTCCTTGAGCACGTAGACGGCCATATAGCTGGAGGAGGTGCCGTAGCCTTCGGGCTCCACGCCGTACTTCTTCTCGTAGGCCTTGACGAACTTCATGGTCCAGGGAGTGGCGTTGCTGGGGGCGTTGCCCGCGTTGACCACGTTGGCCAGGCAATACTCGCCCTTGCCGTCGGTGGCCTTCCAGAAGCCCGGCTGCTCGGCCGCGGCGATGATGGTGCCAAAGGGCAGGGCCGGCACCTTCATGTCATACCATTGCTTCAGCAGGATGGCGCTCTCGGGCATGTCCATCCAGATGATGATGACCTGGGCGCCTTTTTTCTTGGCTTCCAAAAGGCCCATGGAGAAGTCGGTGGTGCCGGTGGGGTAGACCACCGGATCGGCCAGCACCTGCCAGCCCTTCTTGCCCATCACCTTTTTGAGGATGCCGCCGCCGGCCCTAGCGTGGGCCACGTCCTGCACCATGATGAACAGCTTGTCCAGCTTGAACTGCTTGCCTATGTCCATCAGGCAGGGCACCAGCTCGCCCAGCACCATCCACTTGGCCTCGCCGGAGATGCGGAAGAGGTACTTGAACTTATCCGGGTTCTTGCCCACCATGGCGTGGTACTTGGGGGTCAGGGCCCCGGTGGTGAGGATGGAGATCATCTTGTGCTTGGCCAACAGGGCCATGGCCGCCAGGGCGGCCTCGGAGCGCACCGGCCCGCCCACGATGAAGTTGGCGTGCTTTTCCAGGATGAGCTTTTCCACCCCCATCAGGGCCTCGCTCACCGGCACTCCGGGCTCCAGGTCCCGGGTGTCGATAACCTCCACCTTGAAGGGGCGCATCACACCGCCCACCTTCACCCCGCCGGCGGCGTTGATCTCATCCACCGCCAGCTTGATGGCCCGGTCGGCGTCCCAGCCATAGAGGAAGGCCGTGGACAACGGGCAGCCCAGCACGATTGGTTCAGCCGCCAGGGCCGCTCCGGCCGGCAGCAGCAAGGCCAGCATCGAAGCCAGCGCCACTAAAAACCTAAACTTCCTTTTCATGCTCTCACCCCTGTTTGGGTTCTGGCGAAGCCTGTTTTCTTTCCCCGGCTGGCGATGCTCCCCGTTGGCGCAGCAAGCTGGTCAAAGCCGCCGGAGTTATTCCCAGGATTCGGCTGGCCTGTTCGATGTCGCCCTTGGTGTGGGCCAGCACTTTTTGGATATGCCTTTGGCGAGCGTCTTGTAGGGTGCGGGTATTGCTCATGACCCTTCACCGGATAAACACGACCTTTACAATGGGTCATGTGGTTGCAAAGCCCGTGCCACCCGCCGGATCGCCGGGAGCGCGGAGCCAACTGACCGGCAACACGGACAAAGCACCGCATGAGCTTGGTTTGAGTCCCCGGTAAAAAACATTGCGGGCATAAAGTATCTTGCTAGGGGCCTGGAAAGGAGCTTTCCAGTAGGGGAGAGGCCCGCCTGGTCAGACCGGACGCTTGAGCCCATAGCGGGCCATGCGCTTGCGCAGGGTGGGCCGGGATACTCCCAAGGAGCGGGCCGCGGCGGAGATGTTCCACTCGGTCTGGTCCAGGGTGGAGGCTATGTGCTCCTGCTCCATCTCGTCCAGGCTGCGCAGGGCGCCGTCGCCGGACGCTCCCGCCGAGGTGGCCTCCAGGGCGGAATCCACCGCCTCGGCCAGAAGCACCGCCCCCCGGGACTCCAGGGCGGCCTTGGTGAGCACGTTGCGCAGCTCGCGCACGTTGCCCGGCCAGGCATGGGCCCTCATTTTCTCCATGGCCTCCTCCTCCACCCGGGTCACCCGGGTGTTCATCTCCTGGTTTATCTGGAACAGGAAAAAGTGCACCAGTTCGGGAAGATCGGCCAGGCGGCGGCGCAGGGGCGGCGCCTTTATGCTCACCACCTTGAGCCTGAACATAAGATCTTGGCGGAAGCTCTTGGCCTGAACCATGGCTTCCAGGTCCTGGTTGGTGGCGGCGATGATGCGGGCCTGGGAGCGGTGGGTGCGGTTGCTGCCCACCGGGGTGAACTCGCGGTACTCTAGGAAGCGCAGCAGCTTGGCCTGCAAGGCCAGGGGCAAATCCCCCACCTCATCAAAGAAAATGGCTCCCCGCCCGGCCAGCTCCAGGCGGCCCTTTTTGGTTTCCACCGCCCCGGTGAAGGCCCCCCGCTCGTGGCCGAACAGCTCCGACTCCAAAAGGTTTTCCTGCAAGGTGGTGCAGTCCACGGTGACAAAGGGCTCCTCGCGGTTGGGCGAGGAGTCGTGGATCACCCGGGCGATGAGCTCCTTGCCGCAGCCGGTCTCGCCCATGATGAGCACCGAAGCCTGATTGCGCGACAGCAGGCCGATGGTCTTGTAGATGCCGTGCATGGCCGGGGTGTCGCCGATGATGCGGTTGCGGGGGTCGGGTTGCTGGTCTTGGCCCACCACCGGACGGCTGTCCCGGGTGGCCACGGCGATGTGCATGGCCTTGTCCACCGCCCGGTCCAGCTCATTGACCTTGATGGGCTTGCGCAGATAGTCGTAGGCCCCCAGGCGCATGGCCTCGATTGTGGTTTCCATGTCGTGGAAAGCGGTGATGACGATCACCTTGACCTCGGGGTCCTGGCGGGTGATGCGCGGCAGCATCTCCAGGCCGGATATGTCGGGCAGGCGCACGTCCAGGATGATCACCTGGGGCGAATTTTCCCGCCACAGGCGCAGGCCCTGTTCGCCGGTGGCCGCGCTGAGTACCCGGCAGCCCTTCTCCTGCAAAAACATCTCCAGGGATTCGCGCAGGGCGTTGTCGTCTTCGATCAAAAGGATGTGGTTCATCTTGTCCACGGCAGCCTCAGCAAAAAGGTGGCCCCCAGGCCGGGGTGACTCTTCACCAGCACCTTGCCCCCATGGGCCTCCACCACCCGCTTGACATTGCTAAGGCCCAGGCCGGTGCCGTGGGCCTTGTTGGTGGCAAAGGGGGCGAAAAGGTTCTCCTTGAGCCCGGGGGCTATGCCCGCTCCATTGTCATGCACTCCCAGTTCGGCCCAGGCCTCCTGGCCGTCTTGGACCGGGCGGGTCCAAATGGTGATGCGCCCCCCGGAGTCCACCGATTCGATGGCGTTGAGCAGCAGGTTCAACAGCGCCTGCTCGATCTTGCCCGGGTCGGCCTCCACCAGGGGCAGGCCCGGGGCGTGGCGCTGATAAACGCTTATGCCCCGTTCGTGCAGCTTGCTGGCCAGCAGGTCCAGGCAGTCGCGGGCCACCTGGGGCAGATGGGCGGGGCGGCAACTCAGGCTCAAGGGCCGGGCCAGGTCCAGAAGTTGGCGCAGGATGTCCTCCAGGCGGGTGAGCTCCCGTACGGTTATCTCCAGGCGCCGGCGGTCAAAGCCGTCCAACTCCAGCTTTCGATTGAGGATAAGCATGTTCAGGGTGCAGGTGGACAGGGGGTTGCGTATCTCGTGAGACAGGGAGGCGGCCACGTGGCCCACGTAGGCCATGCGCTCTTGCTCGCGGATGGTGGCCTCCATGGCCACCCGCTGGCTGATGTCCCGGCACACCCCGATGGTCACCGGCCCCTGGCCCAGATCCACCACCCGGTACTTGATCTCCGTGGCCGACTCCTGGACGGAACAACCGGTCCGGCTGTATTCCAACTGACCCCCGGCCGAGCGCTTGGCCAAAGATTCCCACAAGGCGCTCATTACCGGAACACGGTGGCCGGGCCCCACGAAATGCGAGAAACGCTGCCCCAGCACCCCCTCCAGGCTGGCCCCGTGCATCTGGCAAAAAGCCTGATTGGCAAAAACGATGCGCTCGCCCTGGATGATGAAATAGCCGTCGTTGATCTCGTTGACCAGGGCCTTGTAGCGCCGCTCGCTCTCGGCCAACTCGGAGGTGCGGGCCTGCACCTGGCGCTCCAGTTGGTGGGCGTGCAGGCGCAGGGAGCGCTCGTGCATGCCCTGGAAGCAGTCGGAGAAGCGGTGGATGGTGTAGGCCAGGCAGGAGTTGATCCGGGGCAGGCAGCCCGGCAGCAAATAGGCCAAATTTCCGGCGCATAGGCGCTCCGTGACCAGTTCCCGGAACAACTCAAAGGCCTTCTGCACGTCGGAGAGGGGAAAGCCGGCTTGCAGGCGCTTTTCGGTGATGAAATCGATGAAGCGGTTTATGCGCTCAAGGCTGCCCTTTTCCAGGGCCTCCAGGTTGGCCCGGAAGGCCTCGGTGACCGTGAGATAGAGCTCGGCGGTGGAGCGGCGGCGGTATGAGGACGAAAGCACGGTCAGGCGCTCCACCCACTGGTCGATGATCTCCTCCTGGTTCTCCAGCAGCCACCCAATGAACTGGGCATAGCTATCCCCGGGGCGCACAGATGGGACCAGGCGTTGTGGCTCGCTGGACGCGGGCATGGGCTCCTAGGCAAGCAGGTGTGACGGTCGATAGCTCCATCCCCACCGGCCGCCAGGCGGTCGGCAGGAGGTGGGGAGCGAAACTTTATTTATGAACCATCACGCGGGGCCGCCCGGCCGTGTCCGGCGCGGGCGGGCGGCCCGCGGGTCTTTAACATGCCTTGGGAGCGGCGGCGCTGCTTTTCCTGGGCGGATTGGTTGGCGGGTGATTTGGCGCCGCCGCCGCTTGTAACTTTGTAGCATAACGCACCGGCCAGGGACAAGGCGGCGAGTCGAGGGGCCATAAGCGCCATTTTTGGGCCAAGCCGTGAAAAGTATAATTAGCCCAGGGGAATAGTTGACTTTCAGCGAGGCGATCACCTATAAATGTCATTCAGGCTATGAACCGCGTTCACCGAAAACCATCGCCGGGAGGCAAGGCGCAAACCACCATGGGTGTAGCCGAGCGTAGGGCCAGGGAGAAGGAGTTGCGCCGGGAGACCATCCTGGACGCGGCCAAGGATGTTTTCTCCCGCAAGGGCTACCAAGGCGCCACCATGGAGGAGATAGCCGCCCTGGCCGAGGTTAGCCCCGCCACCTTGTATCTGTATTTCAGCAACAAAAGCGAGCTTTACGCCTCGCTGAACATAAAGATGCTGGCTTTCCTATGCCGCCGGTTGGAGCAGGTGGCCGGCCAGAAGGGCCTGGAGCCGCCGGAAAAGGTGCGCCGCCTGGCCCATGCCATGCACGACGTCTACACCTTCGACCCCCTCATCCTGACCAACGTGCTGCACATGCAGGCCAGCCAAGAGTTGACGGAGCTTTCGCCGGAGCTAAAGGAGCAGATCAACTCCATGGCCGCCCAGGGCCTTCGGCTCATGGCCGGCATCTTCCAGCAAGGCATCGAACAGGGGCATTTCAAGCCCCACCACCCCGTGGCCCTGGCCGACCTGGTATGGGCGGTGTTCAGCGGCCTGGTGCTTTGGGAAGAAAGCAAGCGCGGCTTCGCGCCCGACAAGGACTATCTCCAGACCACATTGGAGTTGGCCATAGAAACCATGGCCCGGGGCATAAGCAACTAGCGCCCCGGCCCGGCGCTCCGCTCAAGCGGAGGCCAGCCCCTCACCTTACCTAGGCAGCGGGAGGCGCATGGCGGCCCATCCCATTCTCAGCGTGGAGGGAATCTCCCTCTCCTTCGGAGGCCTTACTGTGCTTTCGGAGGTGAGCTTCAAGGTCAACCCCGGCGAGATATTCGCCATCATCGGCCCCAACGGGGCGGGCAAGACCTCCATTCTCAACTGCATCGGCGGTTTTTACCGGCCCTCGGCCGGGCGCATCCTCTTCGAAGGCGACGACATCACCCGCACCAGCCCCGACCGGCGGGCGGCCCGGGGCCTGGCCCGCACCTTCCAGAACATCGCCCTGTTTCGGGGCATGACCGTCTTGGACAACATAAAACTGGGGGCCCACGCCCACCTCAAGACCGGCCTGGCCTCGGCCCTGATGTATTGGGGCCCGGCCCACCGCGAGGAGATGGCCCTCAGGGAGCGGATGGAGCAGGAGGTCATTGATTTCCTGGAGATCGAGCCCATCCGCAAGCAGGCGGTGGGCTCGTTGGCCTATGGCCTGCAAAAGCGGGTGGAGTTGGCCCGGGCCCTGGCCATGGAGCCCAAGGTGCTGTTGATGGACGAGCCGGTGGCGGGCATGAACGCCGAAGAAACCGAGGACATGGCCCGCTTCGTGTTGGACATCAAGGAGGAACGCGACATCACCATCGTGCTCATCGAGCATGACATGAACGTGATCATGGACATCAGCGACCGGGTGATGGTGGTCAACTTCGGCCAAAAGATCGCCGAGGGCACTCCGGACCAGGTGCAGCGCCACCCCGAGGTGATAAAGGCCTACCTGGGCGAGAAGAAGGGCTAGGGCGCCGAATGGATATCCTGCTGCAACTGATCGTCAGCGGCATAGCGGTTGGAGGGGTCTACGCCCTCATCGCCCTTGGTTTCGTGTTGATCTACAAGGCCACCAGTATCATCAACTTCGCCACCGGCGAGTTCATGATGATCGGGGCCTATTTCTTCTACACCTTCATGGTGATGGCCGGGCTGCCCCCCATCCCCTCGTTTTTGCTGGTCATGCTCTGCTCGGCCATGCTGGGCCTGTTCATCGAGCGGGCCATCCTAAGGCACATGCTGGGCCAGCCCACCATCAGCATCGTGATGGTCACCGTGGGCCTCAGTTCCATCCTCATGGGCCTGGCCGAGATGATCTGGTCCACCGACTTCAAGAGCTTCCCTCCCCTGTTCCCCCGAGCCCCGGTGATCATCGGTGACATCATCGTACGCTCAAATTTGTTTTGGGGCTTCATCGCGGCCATGATCGCGGTGATCATCTTCGCCCTGCTGTTCAAGTACGCCAAGGTGGGGGTGGCCATGCGGGCCACCGCCGGCGACCAGATGGCCGCCTTCTCCATGGGCATCAACGTACGCAGCATGTTCACCGTGGCCTGGGCCATGGGGGCCATCGCCGCGGCCCTGGGCGGGGTGATCATCGGCAACATCGGGGGCATCCAGCCCACCTTGGGCAGCATCGGGCTAAAGATATTCCCGGTGGTTATCCTGGGGGGGCTGGACTCCATCGCCGGGGCGGTGGTGGGGGGCTTCATCGTGGGCCTGGTGGAGAACATCGCCGGCGGCTACCTGGACCCCTACGTAGGCGGCGGAGTCAAGGACCTGGCCCCCTTCGTGGTGCTGGTCTTGATCCTGTTTATCAAGCCCTACGGGCTCTTCGGCAAGCAAGACATCGAGCGGTTGTAGCGGGAATGGGGTTGAGCCAGCCCGCATATTTCATGAGGGTTGGGTGGTAATGATCAACGAATCATGATTCTTAAGGTCGTTATGAAAAAAGCCCTCACATTATCAATGTACGGTTTGTACCCATCACCGGCACAGCCAGCCGACGGCAGGCAAGGCGGCCGGCACGTGAGGGCTGATGTCGTAGCCATAGCTACGTCGAGGCCCGAGCGCAGCCGGCAACACCGTATGCCGGTGGCTGACGCAGCCGGACACACGACCTTCATGAAATATGCGGGCTAACCATGCGCATGGGCGACTTCAAACAGACCTACGCCGCCGACGAGGCGGTGTTCCGCTCGGGCACGGTGCGTTTCTGGCTGGTGGTGCTGTTCGCGGCCATGGCCGCCTTTCCCTTCATGGCCGGGCCCTATCTCTTGTACATGGCCAACCTCACCGGAGTGGCCATCATAGCCGCCGTGGGCCTGAACATCCTCACCGGCGCGGCGGGCCAGATTTCCCTGGGCCACGCCGCCTTCGTGGGCATCGGCGCCTACACCAGCGCCATACTCACCACCCAGCTGGGCCTGCCTTTTCTGCTGTGCCTGCCCCTGTCCGGGCTTTCGGCGGCCTTTTTCGGGATAATCGTCGGCGCGCCCTCCATGCGCATGAAGGGCCTGTATTTGTGCATCGCCACCTTGGCCGCCCAGGTGATCTTCGACTTCATCTTCGTACACTGGACCTCGCTGACCGGAGGCATCCGGGGCATCAACGTGCCGACGGGCGAAATTTTCGGCTACAAGCTGGACAGCGAGTTCAAGCTCTACTTCGTCACCGTGCCCATCATGATCTTGGCGGTCACCGCGGCCCGCAATTTGTTTCGCACCCGGGTGGGCAGGGCCTTCATCGCCATCCGCGACCGCGACATCTCCGCCGAGCTCATGGGCATCAACCTCTTCCAGTACAAACTCTACGCCTTTGCCGCCAGCAGCTTCTATGCCGGGGTGGCCGGATGCCTGCAGGTGTACCTGCTCAGGATCGTCACCCCGGAGCACTTCCCCCTGCACGAATCCATACGCTATCTGGCCATGATCATCGTGGGCGGCCTGGGCTCGGTGTTGGGCTCCATCTTCGGGGCCATCTTCATGACCATGGTGCCCGAGGCCCTGCAAAGCGGCCTGGCCATGTTCCAGGGCATGGACGACAAGCTGATGAGCTATCTTTTTCCGCTGCAAACCGTGGTCTTCGGCCTTTTGATCGTGGTGTTTCTGGTTTTCGAGCCCCACGGCCTGGCCGAGATGTGGCGGCGACTCAAGAACTATTTCCGGCTTTGGCCCTTTGAGCACTAGCGGCCCGCGGGCGGCCGGGGAGGAGCCGGGAGTTGGACACGAGAGGGATGTCCGGCCACGGCGCTAGGGCGCCGTGGCGGGCGCGGATTTTACCGATGGCGAGGAGGGACAGATGAAATCGCTAAGGGTTACCTTGGGAGTGCTTTTGACCTTGTGCCTGGTCCTGGGAGCCGGGGCCGCGCTGGCGGCGGACACCATAAAGATCACCGCCCAGCAGCCCATCACCGGACGCTTCGCCTTTGCCGGCAAGCACATCCACCAGGGCTTGGCCGATTCCATCGCCTATGCCAACGAGCAGGGCGGGGTGGACGGCGTCAAGTTCGAGTACATCTACGAGGACTCCGGCTACGACCTCAAACGGGCGGTGGCTTCCTTCAAGAAAATGATGGCCAAGTACAACCCGGCCATGGACTACGGCGAGTCCACGGGACAGGGCAAGGCCCTGGCCCCGGAGATCAACAGCCGCTACCACGTGCTCTACGGCTCCACCAGCTTCAGCCAGGAGTTGGCCGACCGGGCCAAGAACCCCTACATGTTCGTCTCCGGCCCCACCTATGCCCAGCAGTTCGGCATCCTGCTCAAGTACATCGCGGCCAACCCCAAGACCAAGGGCAAGAAGCCCACGGTGGCCTTCTTCTACAGCGACACCGAGTTCGGCCGCGACCCCATCCCCTACGCCCGTGAAATGGCCAAAAAGCTGGGCGTGGAAGTGGTGGCCGAGGAAGTGACCGCGGTGGGCGCGGTGGACATCACCAGCCAGCTTTTGGACCTGAAGCGCCGCAGCCCCGACTACTGCATCTTCCAGGGCTACGTGGTCCCGCCCATCCCGTCGGTTATCCGCGGGGCCAAGGACTTCGGCCTCAAAACCACCTTCATGGGCACCTTCTGGACCATGTCCAAGATGCTCCTGGACAAGCTGGGTGCCGACGGCGAAGGCTACATGGGCGTGATGCCCTATGCCTACTGGTATCACACCGACGTGCCCATGATTAAGGTCATCCAGGACTTCAACAAGCGCCATCACCCGGACGTGACCTACCGCCCCAACAGCTACATGCAGGGCTGGTTCACGGGCATGGTTTTCGTCAAGCTGGCAAAGATGTGCAAGGCCAAGGGCCTGCCCATCACCGGCCCCAACCTCAAGGACATGATCCCCCAGGTCAAAGACTGGGACACCCAGGGCTTTGCCGGCATGGTGAGCTTCAAGGGCAGCAACGCCACCGGCGTGGGCAAGGTCTACGTGGGCAAGGGCGGCAAGTTCCTGCCGGCCTCGGACTGGATCTACCTGGACTAACCCTCACGGGCCGGGGCGGAGCCGCCGCGCGGGGCTCCGCCCCGGCCCTCTAGGCGAACAAGGCCATGTCTGAGCAGCAAGCGGGCCAGGAGGCCATCCTCAAGGTCAACAACATCGAGGTGGTGTACAACCACGTGGTGCTGGTGCTCAAGGGTCTGTCCCTGCGGGTGCCCCAGGGCCAGATAGTGAGCCTGTTGGGTTCCAACGGGGCCGGCAAGAGCACCACCCTCAAGGCCATCAGCGGGCTTTTGCCCCTGGAGGACGGCGAGATCACCGACGGTTGGATCGAGTTCGCGGGCGAAAAACTTCGCCAGGAGTTGCCCAACGTCCTGGTGCGCAAGGGCATCTTCCAGGT